>Ga0209518_1000084_pt1 | contig 130409 bp, 128 predicted proteins | sample RifGroB1_FD_183993 | JGI IMG/M metagenome (GOLD analysis project Ga0209518, IMG submission 183993) | Groundwater microbial communities from Rifle, Colorado, USA - Groundwater B1 (SPAdes) (version 2) | ecosystem: Environmental > Aquatic > Deep subsurface > Groundwater | place: Rifle, Colorado...
GCTCCGACTGTAATGTCTGAGATTGATACTTTCGTGCGAGTAAACGGCTCAGGTGCTGCCACTGCTTGAGTCATGGATTCCCCTGACTGAACTCTTTTCATAAATTCCTCCATTTCAGCTTGCATTACTTTTTGGTCTTTTTGAGAGAGGCTAATAATATTTGTGTCACCAGAAACAATGATATTACGGTCCAACAAAGATGGGTCTAAGAATGGGTCCATTGATTGCGTGTGAATAGTGATGCGGTTACCACTGATTGCTGTTACCGTGCCGGAGATTGCCCGCATGTCTGCTGTAGCTTGGAGCATTGGGCCAACACTGCTCTTCTCAACAAGCTTTCTTGCTGCGTCAAAACCTGCCTGATATGTGTTTTCTGCGCCTGCTGGTGCTTGCCTGAGGTAGAAATATGATGCGCAGGCACCAATGAGCGCCCCTACAAAAATAGCTCCGATATACTCCTTTGTGTGTGATGCGCACATGAATGGTGATTGTTGGTCCATAGTTGATTTTATTAAAAAATATTAATTGCTTGTGTTCACTAAGTATACCTTTGATTTAGCCTCACCGGCAAGCCCCTCCGTAGATATTTTTGAAATTATGCTGTGGATAACATATTAAAAACCATCTCAGATATCATCAATATATTTTATGAAATACACATTTTTAATCAAAACAATGAATCTGCTATACTGTCTCCAATATGGCGACAGAAAATCCTCAATTTATACACCTACATACGCACAGCCATTACTCCCTACTCGATGGACTATCAAAGATTGATGAGATGGTCGCACTGGCAAAAAAGCGTGGAATGAACGCTATAGGCCTTACTGACCACGGCAATATGTATGGTGCGATTGAATTTTATAAAAAATGCAAAGGTGCGGGAATCAAGCCAATTATCGGTGTTGAAGCATATGTGACACCTGGCTCACTCCACGACAAGCGCCCAGGGATCGACACTACACGCTACCACCTCACACTACTCGCAAAAAACGCAGAGGGGTACAAAAATCTCATGCGTCTCGTTACCATTTCCAACCTTGAGGGCTACTACTACAAGCCGAGAATGGACAAAGATGTGCTTCGGCAGTACAGCGAAGGCATCATCTGTCTCTCTGGATGTTTTGGCGGAGAGCTTTCGCGGGCGCTCCGCAATCGCGACATAGAAGAAGCAGAGAAGGTTATTCGCGAACATCAAGATATATTTGGCAAAGAAAATTATTTTCTCGAGATAATGCACCATCCGGGGGTTGAGAACATCGAAGAGGTGCGCGGAGAGATTATTGCGCTCGGCAAAAAATTAAATATTCCACTTGTAGCGACACAGGACTCACACTATCTTCATGTAGAAGACCAGGACGCACATGAGACACTACTAGCTATTCAAACAAACGGAGACCTGAATGACGAAAATCGTTTTTCAATGAAGAGTGATTTGTTTAATTTTATTGATATTGACACAGCGCTAAAATATTTCAAAGATACTCCTGAAGCGGTATGGAACACACAAAAAATTGCTGATATGTGCGACATTGAGCTTGATCTAGGTAAATGGCTCTTCCCTGATTTCAAAATTCCTGAAGGGACAACCTATGACGGAGAGATTCACCGGCTCGCATACGAGGGCATCCCTATGCGTGGACTAAAAGAAAACGATCCTGCTGTCATAGAGCGTCTTGAATACGAGCTCAAAGTCATACGCGACAAGGGTTACGCGCCATACTTTCTGGTTGTAGCAGACCTCCTTCGTTTTGCGCGTGAAAATGGCATCCTTACAAACATCCGTGGATCCGTCGCTGGCTCCATCACTACCTACCTACTCAATATCACCAATGTAAACCCTCTCGAATACAAGCTCCCTTTTGAGCGCTTCTTAAACCCTGAACGCCCATCGGCTCCTGATATCGACATGGACTATGCCGACAATCGTCGAGAAGAAGTAATCAATTACGCTCGTGAAAAATACGGCGCAGATCACGTGGCGCAGATTGGAACATTTGGCACCATGATGGCGCGCGGAGCCGTACGCGATGTTGCGCGCGCCCTCGGCCACCCATACGCAATCGGCGACAGAATATCACGACTCATCCCCGAAGGCTCGCAAGGCTTCCCTATGACTATTGATACTGCATTAAAAATGACGCCTGAGCTTGCCGACCTCTATAAAAATGACGCCGATACCAAAAAAATTATCAATCTTGCAAAACGTCTCGAAGGATGCGTGAGGCATATTTCTGTTCATGCTGCCGGCGTGGTTATTGCCCCGCGACCACTCTACGAATTCACTCCAACACAATTTGACCCAAAGGGTGGAAAAATAATTACTCAGTACGATATGCACGCTGTTGAGGACGCAGGACTTCTCAAGTTTGACTTTCTCGGTATTCGCAACCTCTCAATACTCGGCGATGCGATACGTCTTGTAGCAGAACGGCACGGTATTAAAATAGATATTGACCGCATCCCCCTCGATGATCAAAAAACTTTTGCAATTCTCGCGCGAGGAGAAACAATGGGTCTTTTCCAGCTAAACGGATCCGGAATGACACGGTATCTCAAGGAGCTCAGGCCATCCACCATTCACGACATTAATGCAATGGTTGCCCTATATCGTCCTGGGCCAATGGAATGTATCCCAGATTATATTGCACGCAAACATAAGCCATCACTTGTGACATACCTAGACCCGCGAATGAAAGACATTCTTGCTATGTCGTTTGGGGTAATCACATACCAGGATGACGTCATGATGATCGCAATCAAGCTCGCAGGATACTCATGGCTCGACGCCGACAAACTCCGCAAGGCGATGGGTAAAAAAATCCCAGCAGAAATGCAAGCACAAAAAGAAAAACTTCTCAAAGGATTTATTGCTGGAGGACTCACTGACAAAAAGGCGCAAGAGCTATGGGGGCTTATTGAGCCGTTTGCCGCATACGGATTTAATAAGGCACACGCCGCAAGCTATGGCCAGCTCGCTTATCAGACTGCATACATGAAGGCAAATTACCCAATCGAGTACATGACGGCTATTCTAACCGCAGAAAGTGGCGACACAGAAAAGATTTCTGAAATTATCACTGAATCAAAAAGGATGAAGCTTCCCATTTTGCCACCAGATATAAATGCAAGCTTTGGTGACTTTACGATCGTTGACGTGCCAACAGAGTCTGGCGCACAAAGTGAAAAACAATCAGAGATCCGCTTCGGACTTTACACTATCAAAAATCTCGGCAGGGATATCGCAGACGCTATCATTGAGGAGCGCGAGAGAAATGGGAAATACAAATCCATCGCTGACTTCCTTGAGCGAATTCGTCACAAAAACCTAAACAAAAAATCATTTGAGGCGCTCGTAAAAGTTGGCGCGATGGACGAGCTAGGAGAACGTGGGCAACTGATCGCCAACACAGAAGAGGCGCTGGAATATAACAAAGCGCAAAAAAATGAAATGCTTGGACAAGAATCTCTGTTCGGCATGATGACAGACACATCTAGTATCCCATCGCTCCGTCTCAAATCTGCGGAAAAGGCTCCAAAATCTACATGTCTTGCTTGGGAACGCGAACTTCTTGGTTTGTATGTTTCGGGACATCCACTCGATGACCACCGCGATAAACTTGAAAAAATCGGAAGCACTGTTGAAGGCATTAAAAAACTTAAGGATGGAGCAATGGCTGTGGTTGGTGGTATCGTAGAGGACATTCGTCCTATCCTCACAAAAAAAGGCGATAAGATGGCCTTTGTAAAATTAACCGATATGACAGGCACACTTGAGCTCGTGCTTTTCCCTGAGGCGCTCTTCACGCACAAAGAATTTTTTGAGACGCCAGACAAATGCATCAAAGTAAAAGGAAAAATTTCTGAGCGTAACGGCGAGAAGACGATGATTGTGGAGAGAGTGAAGGAGCTTTAAAAACTCATAAAAAACTGTTATAATTGCCAAGTTATGGAACAAACAGACAGCCTTCACAATATCCGCCACTCGCTCGCTCATTTGCTCGCTATTGCCGTGCTTGAAAAGGACCCTAGTGCAAAGCTCGGCATCGGGCCTGTTATTGACAATGGTTTCTATTATGATTTTGAATTCTCAAACGGCTACACCCCAACGCCTGAGGACTTGAAAGGTTTTGAAAAAGCAATGCGTAAGATGGTAAACAAGGGACTCCTTTTTGAAGGACGCGAAGTTTCTGTCGATGATGCAAAAAAAATCTTTGCGGGCCAGCCATATAAACTTGACCTAATCAATGAGCTTGAGGGTGAGGGTAAGAATTTAACAATTTACAAAACCGGAGAGTTTGAAGACCTTTGTAAAGGTGGGCATGTCGAAAATACTAAGGAAATTCCTGCGGACGCATTCACAATAACTCACACAGCAGGTGCGTACTGGCGCGGGAGCGAGAAGAATCAGATGCTCACACGTATCTACGGACTCGCATTCGAAAGTGGAGAGGCGCTTGATTCATATAAAAAACAACTAGAAGAAGCGAGGAAGCGCGATCATCGCAAACTCGGTAAGGAACTTGAACTCTTTACTATCGTCGACGAAATAGGCGCTGGGCTTCCCCTCTTTTACCCTAAAGGAGCACTCCTCCGCAAAACTATTGAGCATTTTATAAGCGAGCAACAAAAGAAACGTGGATATCAAGACATTTGGATTCCACACATCACCAAAGGCACGCTTTACGAAATCTCAGGACATCTCGACAAATACGATGCCATGTACACGCCGATGAAGATCGACGAACACGACTATTATGTAAAGCCAATGAACTGTCCGCACTTCATGATGTTATACAAAACTCTTCAACATTCATACAAGGAGCTTCCTGTTCGATACACATGCACAACTACTAACTATCGCTATGAAAAATCAGGCGAACTATCAGGACTTACTCGTGTGCGTTCTCTTACACAGGATGACTGCCATGTATTTACACGTCCTGACCAAATAGAGGAAGAAATCGATCTTATGCTCGACATGATCAAAGAAGTCTACGCTGGATTTGGACTTTCAGACTTTTATGTGCGCATCTCGCTCCGCGATTCAAAAAACAAAGATAAATACATTGGCAGTGACGATGTATGGGATACTGCCGAAAACGCACTGCGTGGGATTGTGAAAAAAACTGGCTGGAAGTATGAAGAGGCAGAGGACGAGGCCGCATTTTATGGACCAAAGCTTGACTTCATGTTCAAGGACGCAATCGGGCGCCAGTGGCAGCTTTCGACAATACAGCTTGATTTTAATCTTCCAGAGCGTTTTGACTTAAACTACATTGATGAAGCAAATGAAAAAATTCGCCCTGTAGTTATTCATCGTGCCGTACTTGGCTCAACTGAGCGCTTTATGGGTGTGATGATTGAGCACTTTGCTGGCAACTTCCCTCTTTGGCTTTCGCCTGTGCAGGTGAAAATTCTTCCTATTAGTGAGAAGTATGTGGAGTATGCGGAGAAGGTCCGTGCCGAACTTGCAAACGCAGATATACGTGTCGAGCTTGATGATTCAAATGAATCTCTTGGTAAGCGTATTCGTATTGCTAAAACAGAAAAGGTTCCATATATTCTCGTTCTTGGCGAAAAAGAAGTTGAGGTAGGGACAGTGACCGCGGAGCGTCGCGATGGCGCCCACTTGGATGCTGTGGCGCTTGATGTTTTTATTTCAACAATAACAAAGGAGATTACCACAAAGGAGATTTGGTAAAATTAACGAAAAAATAATAAAAAGGACCGACCTTTTTTGAATTCCTAAGGTCGGTCCTTTTTATTATTTTCTTATTTATTTTACTTGTTGCAAGTACCACAATTCTCTCCCTCGCACTTATGACTGTCGCCAGTACCACATGTGTCACACTTTCCACCAATGGCGCAGACCATTGAGTGCCTGAAATGCTTCAAGGAAAGTCCTAGGATTATCAAGAGAACTGGCCAAATAATGCTCCAGTCTACTATTCTAATAACACCGATATTTTTCAAAAGCGCCACAACACCAAACCATACCAATGCTATTCCTGCTATTTTCATATTTGATTTTGTAAAATCATGTCACGCTGTGTCTATTTAGACGCGACTAATTTTTATTAACTATTAATAAGGCTATTGTAGCATACAACCCCTATTGAACAATAATAGTTCCTCGGTCAGTTTGATTATTTCGATTCATGTATCCCCATGTTCCAGCACTCATAAAAGTAAAATCGTACATGCCCCCCTGGCCAACAGTCTTCCCTTGGTTAAACTCGGACTGCGACTGATTATCAACAGATGTAGTCGTAAGGCTCATAGCCTTGCTCGAATTGTTCACAAAGCGAACCGATTTCCCAGTCTTAATTGTCAATGAAGAAGGAGAAAACCCTTTGTTTGTATAGTAAACGAGGTATGAACCATCTTTTGCAATAGCTGGCGCGCTTATTGTGGTTTTTGGGGTTATCGTAGTTGGGGTCGTCTTTTGTGTTGGAGCTTGCTGCTGTACCACAGGCGTTGTAGTTGCTACATGATCAACTTCTCCATTTACTGGACCCTCAGGAGCATTCGCTGATTTATTACCAAGGAAAAAACCAACCCAAACCGCTAGTAAAATTGCAACTGTCGCGAGAATATATTTTTTAATCATGTGTCTAGTATATTCCTACAAGTCAAAAATGACAACAACATTTAATATCTAGTGCCGCCGTATTTGCATTCTAACCTCAGAGCGAGCTAAATTTGTTTTTAGTGGGTTGCGAGTGTGTGCGCCAAGCGTCATTTTGCTAAATGAGACACGAGCACTTCTGATTTTGCAGAAGTTTATGGCCAAACCACGAATTTGCTAATTCGCGTCGCGCAGTGTCCTTTTAAGCGCGACTTTAAGCTTCAAAAAAATCCTTACCTGACTTAGCAAAGTCATCTTAGGGGCATAGAAAAAGGATTTAGTGAGTGGTCTTTACGCGTCAATATTTGCCAATTTTGCGTTGGACTGAATAAATGATTTACGAGCTGAAACATCTTCACCCATGAGGACATCAAATGCTTTATCGGCATCAACAGCATCGTCAATAGTAACCTGTTTCAATATGCGTGTCTTTGGGTCCATCGTTGTCTCCCACAGTTCCTCGGGATTCATTTCACCGAGACCCTTGTAGCGCTGGAGTGAGATCTTCGGTGCGCGCTTCTTTTCTTTCCCATCTCCCTCTTCCACATTATTCTGCGTCTGCTCCACATCGGTCTGCGTTTCTCCCTCTTCTACAACTTCAAGCAAACTCACATCTTTGCCAAGAAATGCAATTTTCTCTTCTTCGCTATACGCATAGACAATCTCCTTTCCACGCTTTATTTTATAAAGTGGAGGCTGTGCGATATAAATGTAACCTTCCTCTATTACATTTTTAAAATAACGATAAAAAAGAGTAAGGAGGAGCGCTCGAATATGCGCGCCGTCAACGTCCGCATCCGTTGCAATAATAATCTTGTGGTAGCGTAGCTTTGATAAATCAAAAACGTCACCAATACCAACACCAAGTGCAATAACGAGTGATTTTATTTCGTTTGATTCGAGCATGCGGTCGAGGCGCGCGCGTTCCACGTTCAAAATCTTACCCTTGAGCGGGAGTATCGCCTGCGTCTTTCTGTCCCTACCCTGCTTTGATGAGCCGCCCGCAGAATCTCCCTCTACAATAAACAGCTCCGAATCCTCGGCCTTGTTGGACTGACAGTCAGCGAGCTTGCCAGGAAGTGTGAGCCCTTCTAGAGCACCCTTGCGTAGAACGCTGTCCTTTGCGGCCTTTGCGGCCTTTCTAGCGCGTAGGGCAAGGATTACCTTGTTCACAATTGCGCGAGCATCGTCTGGGTTCTCCTCCATAAAAATACCCAATGCTTCTCCAAAAACTTTTTCTACAGCTCCGCGCGCTTCAACGCTTCCAAGCTTACCCTTTGTCTGTCCTTCAAACTGAATCTCGCGCATCTTCACAGAAATAGCGCTTGTAAGACCTTCGCGCACGTCGTCCGCCGTAAAGTTTTCATCTGCTTCTTTCAGAAAATTATTCTTCCTTGCGTAATCGTTTATTCGACGAGTGAGCGCGGTACGGAAGCCAGTGACGTGTGTGCCACCCTCCATGTTGTAAATATTATTAGCGAATGCTAACTCTCGCGAAGAAATGTCATCAATATACTGAAAAGCTACCTCCACCATCACGTCATCAACAGTCTTCTCAACATAACAAATGTTTTTATGTACTGGCTTCTGATGCTGGTTATAAAAACGCACAAGCGATACAAGTCCACCATCAAAATAAAACGACATCGATGGCACTTCAAGCTGAAAATCTGCAAGGAAGACTTCATTGTCGAGCTTTAGCTTCTCCTCTGACTTGCGTGCGTCAATAATAACAATCTGAAGGCCTTTCACGAGGTACGCCTGTTGACGAAGATGGTTTATGATCTGATTCCAGTTCCAGCCCATCTCTTTGAATATCATTTCATCTGGCTCAAATGTCACAATGGTGCCACGAAACTTTGTAGTCCCAACCTTCTTCACCGCAGCCTTTCTCTTGCCACGCTCATACTCCTGCATGTGGATAGCTCCGTCGCGGTGCACCTCTACTTTTGTAAATACTGAGAGCGCGTTTACCACCGATGCGCCTACACCATGGAGCCCTCCAGAAACTTTATAGCTTGTACCTTCAAACTTTCCGCCAGCGTGAAGCGTTGTCATTATGGTTTCAAGAGCTGAAACCTTGGTTTTTGCGTGAATATCTGTAGGAATACCGCGACCATTATCAACCACTCGGACACGGTTGCCCGGCAAGAGCGCTACCTCGATATGGTCAGCAAAACCACCCATCGCCTCGTCACGCGAGTTGTCAAAAATCTCCCAAATAAGGTGATGGAGGCCCTCTGGCCCAGTGGAGCCAATATACATACCCGGGCGCTTACGCACTGGTTCAAGCCCTTCTAGGACTACAATATCCTCAGCACCATATCCCTCTATTTTTTCATCTTTTTTTGCCATATATTAAAAATTTGTACAAACAGTATAACAAAATCTAGCCATTTTTGCTAACTCAAAAGCGGTTGACATGTAGATGCTAATTGTGTATAAGATACTCTGCTTCACCTGTTCTTTAACCTGTTTTTGGGAGATAGTAAAAATGTTGTTGATTAAAGATTCAATTACCGCGCATGGCATTTTACAAAGAAAAGAATTCAAATACTTTGTAGAACCGTTCGTGAGATCGTCGTTATGCGATACGTTGCATGTGGAGCTCAAATCGCAAGAAAATGGTGTTCATATAACACTGCACGCGCCGCACGGATATGGTTTTTTGCTTCGTTACGCGCTTGAAGCTGGGCCGTTAGAGGAATGGGGGCAACATTTTACAATAACAACCCATTAACTTTTTTTTAATTTATCGCAAGACTCTTGGTCATGGAACCAGGAGTCTTTTAGTTTTTACAGAAGATTGCCATGCGACGCCACGAAGAAGAGAACGTATTAATGTCAACAAACTGGTATGCCCCTTTTGATTCTGTGTGACTATCTGGGTCATGATAATAAAACCCACTAACAACCACGTCTTCCATTTCTGCGCCAACAACAAGCACCATATGAAACTTATCACGAACATAAAAATTCTTAATTGCAGATATTATCACAGGACGACCCTCATTCAATTCTCTAACAATCATATCTACTCCTTCAATATTTAATTTCTCAAGAGTATCCTGGCTAGAATCTTTTTTGCGAAACTCTTTTCTATATAGCTTCGCTCCATATTTTTCACCAAGAGCAATGAGACCATCGTGGAGCCACCCATTCTCAGAATACGCCCCTAGAATAACCCCGTCTTTTATCATTTCATCGATTGACGGCGATTTTATCCTATTTGATTCAAGTAACATTTTCAAACACGCGACTCCACATGCGCGTTGCTGCCATTCTTTATCTTCAACATCTAGATATTGAGAGTAGTATGGGACAGTAAGTTTCATTGTTAGCGTACTTCCAGACCTTTAGCTAAAAGTTTTTCTGTTATACGCGCCATCACTTCATTCACTTCAACGTCTGAAAGTGTGCGCTCGTATGACTGAAACACAAGATTGAATGCGTACGAGGTTCTCCCGTCTTTTTCAAACACATCAAAGAGCCTAACACGCACAAGGAGCTCTGTCCCTTCATCTCTAATGATTTTAATAATTTCTTCTTGATTCACATTCTGCGACCATACTGCAATGTCGCGAAGCACAAACGGGTATGAAGATATTCTTCGGTACGGGACGACCGTGGATAATGGCATGAGTGGCTCATATTTTACTTCAATGCTTTTATATAAAGGGATTGGGCACTCCAGTACATTCCCGTCCTTTCCCCACGAAACCTCGACACCAAGAGCAACTTCAATAGCCTTGTGCGCTCGTTGTAAAATTTTATATTCTATCTCATCTTTTTTAGTTTGCTTCATATTTTTTGTCACTGTTGCGCCGACTGAAATGTGTATAGACTCTTTTCCGGGCGCAAAAAATACAGTACCTATTTCAAACATCAAAATCTCGTCCACACCGAGAAGCGGAGCGTTGCGCGCATTAAAAACAAGTGCCTCCTTCATCCCGTCCGTTAGATTGTCACGTAGATAGTTGACCCCGTCTGCCATCGGATTTGCAAGTTCGACTCTTCCTTCCTTGCGAAATGCATAAGTGAGAATTTCTGAGAACCCAAGTTGTGCAAGCGTGTTGCGCACACGAATCGTGGCATCATAAATGTCGTTATGCGCCAGTGTAAAGCCGTCATAAGCAAGTTTTGAAACTGGAATTTTTTCATAACCAAACAAGCGTACGATCTCCTCTGCGATGTCAGCAGGAATGCGAATATCAAAACGCTCTGAAGGTGCCACCACTGAAAATCGCTCCTCTTTGATTGCAGATATTCGTCTCGCTCCAGTAATATTTTTGAATCTCGTGCTGTCGTCAAGCTTTTCTATAAGCACTCCTCCATCCACCCCAACGCTTTTGTTGTAGCGAGATGCGTGCGCAATCATTCCATCGCCAACATAAACCCCCACATGATCTATCCCTTGTTCGGGGCCCCTTGTTCCTTTCATCCACTCAATACTTTCATAATAAACCTGACTTCCCTCGTTTACAGAAAAGATTAGGTCACCAACCTCAAGTGAATCAAGATCAACTTCCTCGCCAAACACATACTGATCCACAGATATACGCGGGATTTTTATTCCTGCTTCAAGGTATAGATAAGCAACGAACCCAGAACAATCAAACTTGTGTGGCGCATCAAAACGAACACTTGCTCCATAAAAATAAGTGGTGCCAACAAGCTCCTTTGCTCGTTTCTCAATTATTTTTTTTGGGTCTTCGATGCGATTATACGCAAAACCTAGTCGCTCTAAATCTCGCGTCAAGTCCTTTACTGAATACGGAATCCCCAAAATACGCGCAATATCATTTGCTGACATACTCACCCTATATTGATTTGCAGGCTTTTGGTATACACCTACAATTTCTCCAGCCTTTGCTTCTGGGAAAATCTCGAGCAGTAACTCTGTCGCTCTCTCCATCGCAAGCGGAGCAATCTCTGGCGCGCGATTGTGTTCAAAACGACGAGAAGAATCTGTGCGAATATTTACAGAAGCAGACGCCTTGCGAACGAGTGCTGAATCAAAAGTCGCAGACTCAAGCACGATTGTTTTTACATTCTCGCCAACGCCAGCCTCTGCGCCACCCTTTACCCCTGCGATAGCGAGCGAGCGCGCATTATCGGCGATGACTAATGTCTCAGATGCCAACACAATATCTTTACCATCAAGAGTTTCTATTTTTTCTCCAGCCTTTGCATTTCTAACAATAAGATTAACTTCGCCGTTTGCCCCGCGAGAAAGTTTGTCTGCATCAAACGCATGCATCGGTTGCCCGAGCTCAAGCATCACAAAGTTTGTCACATCTACAATCGCGTTAATACTTCGCTGCCCAGATGCCTCCAAAACCTCCCTAAGCCACGCTGGTGACTCTCGTCCATCAACTCCCTCAACTACACGCCCAACATATCGAGGGCATGCCACTGGCTCTTGAACATCAATTTCGAGTGCTGTACTGATTTTAGATGTCTTAGCTTTTGGTGAAAAGGATTTGAGCTTAGCATCGCTAAACACAGCAACTTCGCGCGCGAGTCCTATGTACGAAAGCAGGTGCCCTCGGTCAGGTGTAATTTTTAATTCAAAAATTGTGTCATCTCCTTTCTTTTCAGTGCCTTCAACTTCGCAAATATGCGTGAGTAAAATATCAGAAAGCTTCTCCGGATTTGAAATACCATCTAGATAGCGCGCTAGTGTTTTATACGATACAGGAATATTCATATTAGAATTGATTTACTAGACGCAAATCTGCTGAATAAAAAAGCCTCACGTCCTCAATACCATATTTAGCCATCACAAGTCGATCAACCCCCATGCCAAATGCAAATCCCCCGTACTTACGTGGATCTATTCCGCTTGCATGTAAAACATTTGGATGCACCATCCCACCACCCATAACCTCTATCCACCCAGAGCGTTTGCACACGTTGCATCCAGTGCCACTGCAAAGAAAACATGAAACGTCAATTTCAACTCCTGGCTCAACAAAAGGAAAAAAGCTTGGGCGCATTCTCATTTTAATATCGTCTCCAAAAAGTTTTTTAAAAAATGATTCAAGCGTCCCTTTAAGTCCAGCCATTGTGACGTCTTTGCCAACAACAAGCCCTTCTACTTGATGAAATTGTGTTTCGTGTGTCGCATCAGTTGCCTCGTAGCGATAAACTTTTCCAGGAACAATAATACGGAGTGGAGGCTCATGCTTTTCCATAAAACGAACCTGCACAGGTGATGTGTGTGTACGAAGAACAGTCTCTTTTACACCTTTGATCCAAAAAGTATCTTGCATATCGCGAGCTGGGTGATTCTTTGGAACATTGAGTGCATCAAAGTTGTAATGCTCAGTTTCTATCTCTGGCCCAAGTGCTACCTCAAAACCAAGCTCTGTAAATATACGCACAATTTCGTCCATTGTGCGTGTTAGTGGGTGTATGTGTCCTTTAGTTTCTTCCATAATTCTCCTATTTTACACGAAAACTAGGTAAAATAAAAACCGCGGAAGACGGTTTTTATTTTATTTTATTTTGGAGCCAGAAGTCGGGATCGAACCGACGACCTACGGTTTACAAAACCGTTGCTCTACCAACTGAGCTATTCTGGCAATATTTTTTCTTTTGTACTTTATATATTTACATATGGTTAACCTATGTAAATATTTACTTCACCTGAATCGACTTCTTGTATTCTGCCACATCTTTAAGAAAAAAGGAAACTGAACCCTTTTTCTTAATAACGCCCTTGCCTTTCACCATATCGAACCATTTACCGTGACGTTCCTTGAGCTTTTTACCAATAAGCTCCGTAAAATGCAAGACCTCGTGAGCGGCTATGTAAAAAATAGATAGCATAAGCATGCGCACACGTACTAGTACTTTTACTCGAAAGACATGCCACATAGAATGAATCTTCTCGTAAAACTTTCCATGAAGCTCTTTTTCAACACCTTCTACAAGGGAAAGTTTCAGGTTTCGAAGAGACACAAGTTTCCACAAGACCATTCCTACAATGGTGGCAAGTGATAAATAAAATAGTGCGATGATAACTGTCATAGGGGTAGTAATTAGAGTATGGAATTTAGAATTGAATTCAACTTCATTCCATCTTCAATATTCAACACAATCTACTACTTTGCGACAGCAAAGCGCGAGAAGCGAGCTATCGCAATCTTTTCACCAAACTTCTGCACACCTCCATCAATAAGCTGTTTTATTGTAATATCAGGATTTTTTACAAAAGCCTGAGCGAGAAGTGTACGCTCGCCAAAATACCCAGCGAGCTTACCTTCCATCATTTTTTCCTTTATCTCAGCTGGTTTGTCAGACTCCTCAACCTCCTTTTTAAACATATCGATTACCTTTGCGCGAACGTCCTCTGTAATCTCTGTCTCATCGAGATACTGAGGATTTGTTGCCGTAATATGCATCGCTATGTCACGCGCCATTACTACAAACTCCTCATTGCGCGCGACAAAGTCTGTCTCACAAGAAAGCTCCACAAGTGCGCCTACTGATTTATTGCTGTGAATGTACGACTCGATAATACCAGCACCGAGCTCACGGTCCCCCTTCTTTGTTGCGATATCTCCACTTTTTTTACGAAGAATGAGGAGCGCCTTTTCTTTGTCGCCAGAGGCTTCCTCGAGCGCCTTCTTGCACTGCATAACTGAAATACCAGTCAATTCGCGCAATTCTTTAATTTGTTCTGTGGTTATCATTTTAGATAGAAAATAGAATATTGAATTAAAAAAACAGAATATCAATCATTACACAGTACGACCAGCCTTGAACGCCTGTACGATTTGTGAGACGAAGAAACTTACGCTTGAAACAGATGAATCGTTTCCAGGAATTGCAAAGTCTACTTCTTTTAGGTTGCAGTCTGAACTAGCGAGAGCAATAATAGGAACGCCAAGATACTGTGCCTCCTTGATAGCAATCGATTCCTTGCGTGGGTCTACAACAAACATAGCAGCAGGAATATCCTTCATTGAAACAATGCCAGAAAAGTTTCTTTCAAGTCGCTCAATATCCTTGTCGATGAGAGAGCGCTCCTTTTTTGTGTATATAGCAAGCTCACCTTTTTCTTTTTTACTGCGAAGATCCTCAAGGAGTGCCACGCGCTTCTTGATCTCAGGGAAGTTTGTAAGCACGCCACCAACCCAGCGCTCTGCAACAAAAGGCATGTCGATAGCTGTCGCGCCGTCCTCAATCAATTTCTTTGACTCGCTCTTTGTTCCAACAAAAAGAATCTGCTTTCCACCCTTTGCGAGTGTTTTTACGAACTCCTTTGCCTTCTCAAGTTCAACGCTCGTCTTCTCGAGATCCATTATCTCAATACCGTTTTTAGTGCCGAAAATAAATGGTTTTGCTGATGGGTGACGGCGTGAACGTGAATAACCAAAATGCGCACCTGCTGTGAACATTTCTGTTATAAGTCCCTTGTTCTCTACTGTTTTTGTCATAAATTATTTGATTAGCCAGGTTATAATTGTTTAAAAAGCACAAAAAGACACTCATGGCCTTATCTTCTTGTCGCCTGTTTACAAGCCGTTATACTACCAGAGAGAAGCCCAAAATGCAAGGGATTGCAGAGTGCTTATTCCACATCATCCCGTAAAATATAGGGTGTAATCGCGATTATATTTTACGCAGTGTAGAACAAGGGGTAAAGCGACTATGCTTCTACGTCAGCATCCCCCACCGTCCCTTTAGCGCAAGCTTCTAGGATTGGCTCAATATTGCCTAGAAAAATCTTTTCGAGGTTACTCCATGACTGCTTGATGCGGTGGTCGGTGATGCGATCCTGAAGAATATTGTATGTACGGATTTTTTCCGAGCGGTCGCCAGTGCCAATCTGCCCTTTGCGGTCTGCGGAAACATCGCTCTCTTTTTTTGCGCGGTCAATATCTTCAAGGCGCGCCATGAGCATGGACATCGCTTTCTCACGGTTCTTTACTTGACTTCGCTCACTCGTGCAACGCACTGCAAGCCCAGTCGGCTTGTGAATGATACGGACGGCAGTTTCAACTTTGTTCACATTTTGTCCGCCTGCGCCTCCTGAACGCGAAAACTCCATTTCTAAATCAGCTGGGTTAATAGTAAAAGTAGTTACTGGATAAATTGGGAGCACCACAACAGATGCCGTGGAAGTATGCACACGTCCCATCTTTTCTGTAGCAGGAATACGCTGCACACGGTGCACTCCAGTCTCCCAGCGGAGCATATCGTACGCATCTTTGCTTTTGATTTCAAACGATGCTTCCTTATATCCACCCATTTCACTCTGAGATTCATCAAGCATCTTCCATTCCCAACCTTTCTTTTCTGCAAAGCGTTCATACATCATAGCGAGGTCTTGCGCAAAAATCGCAGCTTCTTCGCCACCAGCTCCGGCCCTCACCTCAAGAATAATTTCTTTGGGTTTGATCTCTTCTTCCTTGTCACCCTCTATAATTTCTGTCATTTGCTTTTCGAGTGCTTCGATTTGTGTGCGAAGTGTCACGAGCTCACCAGCTCCAAGCTCGGCAAATTCTGGGTCTGCTTCTATCATTGCGTCCACTTCCGCCTCTGCAGCCAAAAGACGCTCGTATTCATCGGCGAGATATTTTGTCTTATGATTTGATTTGAAGGTTTCGAGGTCCATGATTACTAGTTTAGCATGACTTTAAGATGCAAAAGAAAAACACACGCAGAAACAGATTCTGCGTGTGTTTAACTTCGCTACTTCTTGTTTGCAGTAGTGGTTGCAGCTGCGCGCTTCTTGAAACGCTCAACGCGTCCACCCTGGTCAAGTACCTTTTCCTCGCCAGTAAAAAATGGGTGGCATGAACTGCAGATCTCAACATCGATCTTTGGCATAGTAGAACCAACAGTAAATTTTTCTCCGCATGAGCAAGAGACTGCTGCCTCCTGGTTGTATGCTGGGTGGATTTCTTTCTTCATAATAAGGGCATTTTACCAGATGAGCAGGTTTTTTGCAAGAGAACCATTACTGTATACTAAATGATATGAGAAAAAGGTTAATCATCGTCACTATTCTGGTCTTTTTGGCTCTTGCTGTGCAGAGTTGGTTAAAAAGCCAGGATGAAATTGGTTTTAGTATCGCCCAGCCAAAATCTCCTGCTGTGACAACCGCAGAAATCACTCTGTTGAAGCCTGGATATAACAGAGTGACGCGTGTTGTCGATGGCGATACTATTGTTGTTGATATAAATGGCGTTTCAGAAAAAGTGCGACTCATTGGTGTCGATACCCCAGAAACTGTTGACCCGCGCAAACTCGTGCAGTGCTTTGGCAAAGAAGCGAGTGCGTTCAACAAGTCGCTCTTACTAAACGCGTCGATTCGACTTGAGGCGGATTCCTTGCAATACGATCGCGACAAATACGGCAGACTTCTCCGTTATGTGTTTTTAGAAGATGGAACATTGGTAAATGAGAAAATTATATCTCTCGGATACGGGCACGAATACACATACCGTACACCATACAAATACCAAGCTGAATTTAAGGATGCTGAGCGCAATGCTCGTGAGGGTCAAAAAGGATTATGGTCGCCAGATGCATGCAAAAATAGTTGACAGAACCATTATATTTTGATATAATTAAAAAACAAGATTATTAATAGTTTTTAATATATAATAAAATACTATGAAAATGGAACAATTCACATCAATGACCCCAGAGCAAATTGCAGAAGACGAAGCTGCAATAAAAAAGATACGGGAACGAAACCTAGCAGAAAGAGCCGCACAAGCTGCACAAGAAAAAATTAATGAGGCGGATGAATCTCATGACTTCAGCGATGAGCTGTACTCAAACAAGGCGATGCAGAGAGAAAAGCAAATTGAGACCCTAAGAAAGGAGATCTCAGAGATGCAATAATCCAAATACCAAAAGAACTCGGCCACTCTTCTGTAGAGTGGCTGAGTTCTTTTGGTGTTTGGGCACTTTTTTGCTAAAGTATTCCATGCAGATGTCATAATAAACTTAGAGCACTGAGATTTAAAAACAATCACTTTACTCTTGAAAAAAATCTGGAGACCACAGTAAACTTAGGGCACTGCGGTTTCAAGAGATTGAGTACAACCTAAGAAACCAGGAGGCGTCGGATAGCGGTTTATTCCACCACCTTGGAAAGGTGGCAGGCTCGAAAGGGTCTCGAGAGTTCGAATCTCTCCGCCTCCGCATCAACAAAAAAAACCTTACGGCAGAAACCTTAGGGGCTTTTTTGCTCTTCCTACTTCCCTATTTTTTCTCTGATTCGCGCAATAACTTCATTGATCTTGATATCTGTTTTAACAAAATACTCAAATACGTCTTCTTCTACTGCTCTTGCAATGTCCTCGTTATCACTCAGATTTGTTAGGACGATCACTGGAGCTTTTCTCCCCCACTCGTCCTCACGAAGCTTCTTGAGCATCTCTAGTCCATCCATTTTCGGCATAAGGATATCAAGCAAAATCAAATCGGGGTGCTCACGCAGTGCCATATCAAGCCCCTCGATGCCGTTTTTTGCCTCGAGGATTCCGTACCCCTCAACAGTAAGCACGTCTTTAAGAACCATTCTAAGAGGGTCCTCATCTTCAACTACGAGGATGATTTTTTTAATGTCTGTCATGGTTAATATTATACACAAATGAGCGAGAGAAACAAAAGTACTAATTACCCATTTCCCGAAGTGCTGCAATGCGCTCCTCTGGTCTTGGATGGGTTGATAGAAGATTACTCATAAACGATTTTGCCTTACCGTCCTTTAGCGGATTTGAAATATACAAATGCGCGGTTGCTGTGCTTGCGCGCGCAAGCCCATGCGGATAGGAAGAGATTTTTTCAAGCGCAGATGCTAGTCCCTCAGGATAGCGTGTCAAAAGCGCGCCAGAGGCGTCGGCAAGAAATTCACGCTTACGCGAAATAGCGAAATGTATAAGCTTCGCTGCTATTGGAGCTAGTATCGCAAGAATAACGCCAACAATCATAAGAATAAGCATGAGACGGTTGTCGCGGTCGCGAGAGGCGCCGCCCCACCCTGCCGTACGCAGAAACATCTCGGACATTATCGCAATAAAACCAACAAGCACAACGACTACAGTCCCTAAAAGAATATCTCTGTTTCCGATATGCGAAAGCTCGTGCGCGATAACACCTTCGAGCTCAGTCTTGTCCAATATTGCAAGTAGACCTGTCGTTACCGCAACAGCAGAATGATCTTTGTCGCGACCTGTTGCGAAGGCATTTGGCGACGAATCGTCTATAACGTAGAGTTTCGGCATCGGAAGCCCCGCTGTGATAGAGAGATTCTCGACAGCATTCCATAGGTCGAAATACTGCTCGCGAGTTGCTGGTTTTGCGCCTGACATTTTTATGACAAGCTTGTCAGAATACCAATAACTCCAAATGTTCATACCGACACTAAAAATAACACCAAAATAAAGTATCGAGGGATTTTGCATAAGATAGCTAAATACCCACGCAATACCAATGACTACGACAAAAAATGTGGTCATTAAAAACCATGTTTTTCTTACGTTTTGAGATTGATGTGTGTAAAGAGTTGCCATCAGAAACGCCAAATTAACACAAACTAGAACTTAACAGATACAGGCTCTTTTGCAGCAGAATCGTTTTCGTCGAGCTCAAAAAATTCTTGCTTTGCAAACTTGAACATTCCAGCAATAATGTTGTTTGGGAATATTTCGATCTTTGTATTTAAGTCACGCACATTACCGTTGTAGAAACGACGTGCGGCCTGAATCTTGTTTTCTGTATCCGAAAGCTCTGCTTGTAGCGATAGAAAGTTTTGATTTGCTTTTAGATCTGGGTATGCCTCTGAAACAGCGAAAAGGCTCTTCAAAGCGCCCGTAAGCATATTGTCGGCAACCTCCTTGTCGTGCACAGTACCTGCTTGCATTGCCTGAGAGCGCGCCTGTGTGACTTTTTCAAATACACTACTCTCGTGTTTTGCATATCCCCTTACCGCTTCTACTAGGTTTGGGATAAGGTCGTAGCGACGTTTAAGCTGAACATCAATATCCGCCCACGCTTCCTTTGTGCGATTTACTAGAGTAACAAAACTGTTATAGGCAAAAATTGCCCACAAAACCACCGCTCCTAGAACCGCTAAAATAATGTATGTTGGTGTCATATAAAAATTATTTACCCACCTAACTTTTGCAAGCAAGGTGCAGTGTTTATTGAATAATATCTTTAATTACCTCTTATCATCTCCCAATACTATACTATTCAGTATTATTAAATGTTTGGGCGTGTGATACTAATAATCTGACTACCGCACATTATATCACATAAAACTCAGGTGCAAATTTTGACAAAAAAATACATGTTTCGTACAATTGAATTAGTTGTTCCCGTGTTAATCACGACGAAAGGGGGTGACTTATCTACGGCGCCTAACTTTGGGCTCCGTCAATCAACCACAAGGAGATCGCTATGCGCGGACACTCACCAGCACTACTCGTCTGATCTATAACGCGGATGTGAACGAGTACACACAATCCCCTGTTTATAGTTTCAATGCAAAGGGGCCATATCAACACATAGGGTAAGCGCGAAGCGCTTACCCTATATTTAATTTCGTCTCTTTTCTGATTGCATCATTTTTTGTTTTCTGCTATATTGAACACTATGGAATTTCTGGTTACGATTCTGCCTTGGGTGCAGATCATCCTCTCTATCATTCTCGCTACAGCGATCCTACTCCAGCAAACTGGAGCAGGTGTTGGTGGCGCATTTGGTGGTGGTGACGATTCTATTCGTTATACCCGCCGTGGAATGGAGAAGGTGCTTTTCTACATCTCAATTATCGTTGCGATATTGTTTGCCCTTTCGGCATTCGCTATGCTTATCATAAACGCGTAGCACGCACACCGGACATTCGACACACTTACACCTGTCGTGAAGCAATTTCTTTCACATCTCTTTCAGAAAATGAATTCTCGTTTCACCTTTCCAATTGAAGGGCGTTTTGCTCTTGTATTGAAAGCATTTTCACATCGTGAAAATCAAATATTCTTCACTGCAATGGGAGTTTTAGTTGGAACAACGATTGTTTTATTGATTGGTGTTAATCACGCATACACAGTACAAGTGCCAGCGAACGGAGGTACTCTTATAGAAGGAGTCCTTAGCACACCAGCTCACATTAATCCCCTTCTCGCAACAAGTGATATAGGCACCGAATCAGACCGCGATATATCTGCGCTTGTTTATTCAGGACTTCTACGTTCTGACGGGGAAAATGGGTTTATACCAGACCTTGCTGAAAGTTACTCAACATCTCCGGATGGTCTAGTTTATACATTTACACTGAAGCCGAACCTTGAATGGCATGACGGTAAAAAAATAACCGCTGAGGATATTGTGTTTACTATAAAAACAGCGCAAGATGGACGTATAAAAAGCCCGAAACGCGCAAGCTGGGACGGTGTTGCAGTAGAACAGGTCGATGAACTAACAGTTCGTTTTACATTAAAAAAGCCTTATGCTCCATTTCTTGAGAATACAACGATGGGGATTTTACCTGAACATATCTGGAAGACAATAGATTACAATAGATTTGACACAAACAAATACAATAGAGAGCCAATAGGTTCAGGGCCATACAAATTTAGTAGCATTGAAACGACCACAAAAGATGGAGATGAGATCCCTGTATCGTATACACTAAAGTCGTTTAGCTCCTTTGCTCTCGGAAAACCGCACATTGATACTATAAAATTTGTATTCTTTAGGAGCGAAGAGGCCTTGGTTCAAGCTGTCAAAACACAATCAGTGGACGCGGTAAATTCTATTTCTCCAGAGGTCGCAAGAAAGCTTGAATTGGAAGGTTTCCGCATCGAGCACTCTCCACTTCCGCGGGTACTTGCTGTATTTTTTAACCAAAATGAGCAGCCAATTTTTACAGATTCATCTGTTCGCAAAGCACTCGCACTTGCGGTTGATAAAAAATCAGTAATAGACAAAGCTCTTTTAGGATATGGTGTAGCGCTTGATTCCCCTCTTCCACCAGGAACAATTGGGTATAAAGCAGCGGAACCAGAAAAAGAGCGTAGCGAGCGATTATCTGAGGCCCATGCCCTACTAGAAAAAGCTGGGTGGAAATATAACAGTGAAAAAAATATTTGGACTAAAACAGTAAAAAAGGAGGTTCAAACAATTCATCTTGACCTTGCAACTTCAGAGGCTAGTGAGCTAAAAACCGTTGCGCAAGAACTCAAAAATTCATGGGAAGAGCTAGGGGTGCAGGTCAATGTGCGAGTATTTGCTACAGGTGACTTAAAAGAAACCATTGTTCGGCCACGCAAATTTGAGGCTCTGTTCTTTGGTCAGGTACTTGGGCAGGGTGGCGACCCATATCCTTTTTGGCATTCAAGTCAGCGCCTTGATCCAGGGCTTAACATAACCTCGTACACGAATACAAAAGTAGACAAAATTTTGGACGACGTACGCGCAGAAACAGATAGTGAAAAAAGGGTATCTGCATATAATTCTTTCCGTAATGAAATAATAAAAGATTCACCTGCAATATTTATGTATGCACCAGAATTTTTGTATGTTGTTCCACAAAATGTACGCGGTTTTTCTCTTGGATTGATCACGAATCCGTCTGAACGATTTCTAAATATACATGAATGGTATACCAGCACTGATAATTTATGGAAAATTTTTAAAAATTAAAAAAGGAAATTATTTCAAAAATGAGAACGATTGCGAAACTGTCGTTATAATTTTTGAGATAAGTTCTCACAGTAGATAATAAATTAATAAATAAAAACAAAACATAATGACTGATGAACAACCTAAGAAAGTAGAGGCGTCTACACCAAGTGGAGACAATAAGGGTGGGTATAGCGCGCGACGTTTTCCACGCAAGGACAGCAATGCGCGTGGGCCAAGGAGCGCTGTAACACGCTCTGCAAATCGTGGCAACTACCGCGGAGGCCAGCGACCACAACAACCAGGGTCTGCAGCTACTGCTAGTAATGTAACGCGTGCACAAGGACAAACTCAGGGTTCTGGCGCAGGATTTCGAGGAGCACGAGGCAATCGCCCTGGAGGAGAAACCCAGCGTACTTCAACACGCATCAAACACTCAACAAGCAGAGAAAAAGCTGACTCAAGACGCATGATGGCGCCTTATCCTTCAAAAGATGCTGACAACGTAATCATTCCACCACTCAAAGATGGCGACATTCGCGTTATCGCGCTTGGAGGTGTGGAGGAGATCGGACGCAATATGACTATGGTTGAGTATAAAGATTCTATTGTTATTATCGATGCAGGACTTCAGTTCCGTGAGGAAAATACTCCTGGAGTTGATTACATTTTGGCCAACACAAAATACCTCGAGGACCGCAAACACAAAGTAAAAGCTGTCATGATAACGCACGGACACCTCGACCACACAGGGGGTATCCCCTACCTCATGGGCAAGATTGGCAACCCACCTCTATATACCCGCAACCTCACCGCTCTTATGATTGGAAAGCGTCAGGAGGAGTTTTCGCATTTACCACCGCTTGATCTGCGCATTATTGAAAAGAACGACCGTATCACGATTGGAGATTTCAAGGTACGTTTTTTTGCAGTAACTCACACTATTCCAGACGCTATGGGAATCATCCTTGAAACTCCGTACGGCAATATAATACACACTGGCGACCTCAAGCTCGACCACGTGGATGGCGTACCTACAATGGAGGAAGAAGACGAGTTCGACAATATTAAAAAGAATGGACCGACACTGCTCCTCATGGCAGACTCAACAAATGTTGAACGACCAGGGTATTCATTCCCAGAACGTACTGTATTAAAAAATATTGAGGATATCATTCGGAACACAGAAGGGCGTATTATCGTTGCAACATTTGCTTCTCTTCTTGAACGCCTTGTAAAAATTATTGATGTCGCTGAAATTCTTGGTAAGAAAATCGTCCTTGATGGACGCAGTATGAAGAATAACGTAGATATTGCTCGACAATCAGGGCTCCTTAAAGCAAAACTGGAAACATTTATCCCAATTGAGGATATGGATAAATATCCGCCAGACCGTGTCATTCTACTCGTAACGGGAGCGCAAGGAGACGAGTTTGCATCGCTCATGCGAGCAGCAAATAAGGCGCATAAATATTTGAAGATCAACAAGCGTGATACGATCCTACTTTCATCATCAACAGTACCAGGGAATGAGCGTAGTGTTCAAAAATTAAAGGACAACCTGTCACGTCAGGGCGCGCATCTCATTCACTACGAAAATGCAAAGGTGCACTCTTCAGGTCACGCGCATCATGACGAGTCGCTTTGGATTCACAGAAGACTTGCTCCAAAATTCTTTATCCCTGTGCATGGGTACCACTACATGCTCCGCTGTCACGCAGACATTGCTCGCGAGGCCGGTCTTCCTGACGAAAATATTCTTATTCCAGACAACGGTATGATTATTGAAATTCAAGAGGAAGGCAAGAAGATTGTCTCTCTCAAAGAGTGCGCCCCAAAAGGGCTTGTTCTTGTGGATGGGTTCTCTGTTGGAGATATGCAGGAGGTAGTGCTACGAGATCGCCAGATGCTATCACAGGATGGTATATTTGTCGTTATTACAACGCTTGATGTTGCGACAGGTAAAGTGACCAAATCCCCTGATGTTATTTCACGCGGGTTTGTATACCTTCGTGAGTCACAAGACCTACTTCGCAATGCGCGGTTCCTCGCAAAGAAAACGGTTGAGGATATGGTTGGCGGATCAAAGCAAATCGACTTTGACTATGTAAAAGACCATGTCACCGATGCAGTCGCGCGACTACTATTCCAGGAGACCGCAAAAAGACCGATTGTGATTCCGGTGATACTAAGTGTATAAATTAAATTACAAAGAAGGCCGCCACTATTTAATGTGGCGGCCTTCTTGTGCTAGAATGACTAAAAATCATGACAAACCCGATACCAAAAAAAGTTTTATTTCTACTCGTTTACCTTACGAGCTTTTTGTATTCATTTCATTATGCGCTACCAATCTATATTGAATCTTCTTTCATTGCTCAATATCTCCCCACGGAAAAAGCTGTCGGACTTATTTTTTCCTTTTCGGCAATATTTACAGTCGCGTATACTTTTCTACTTCCACGCATTCTCAAACGCTTCGGAAACTACCGCGCGACACTTACAGTAATGGGCGTCGAGATTCTTACACTTCTTGCGCTCGCTCTTATTTCAACTCCAATTCCTACAATAATTCTTTTTATAATCTTTCTTGTCGCCAGCAACGTCATATTCCTCAATCTTGATTATTTTGTCGAATCATTCACAGACAATGAAAAGACTGGGAGTATGCGTGGAATATTTATGACTATTCTTAATGTATCCATAGCGGTTGGACCATTTGTTGCAGGCCTCATGCTTACAGATCATGATTTTTGGAAAATATGGGTTGCCTCGGCTGTGGTTTTATCATTTGGTTTTTATATCATCGCAAAGTATTTCAAGGACTACGTAGATCCACACTATCTCGTTCACCCATTTAGAAAAACATTTAATATCATCAAGGAGAGTCACGATCTTCATTCGATTATTTTTATGCACTTCCTTTTGTCATTCTTTTATGTGTGGATGGTCATCTACACCCCTATATATCTAAATATGCACATTGGCATCCCAATGAATGAAATTCTCGGAATAATTATTCCTTTCGCGCTTTTACCATTCGTACTTTTTGAAGTTTTTTTGGGGAATCTAGCAGACAAGAAGTTTGGCGAAAAAGAGATTCTGACTGCTGGCTTTATTATTATGGGAATCTCAACCGCAGGAATATCTTGGATTACCACTAGTAGTGTGCTTTTTTGGGCTGTCCTATTATTTATTACTCGCACAGGCGCTAGTGCTGTAGAAGCTATGACAGAAAGTTATTTTTATAAGCAGGTTGGCCCAGCCGACGCGCACATAATCACCTTTATGCGCACAACTAGAGCTACAGCGTATATTATAGGACCACTGATAGGTTATGTCGCTCTTTCTTTTTTAGATTTTCATTATCTATTCCTCGTCCTAGGCATCCTAATGCTTTGCGCAATCCCGTATTCTCTCACCATCAAAGACACACGTTGATTATTTAATTGACCCTTCCTGTAGCAATCTCCCTGCCTTCTTCGAGAATGAGCGTGAGTGCATCGGATCCTTTTTTCATAACTTTTTTCACCTCTTCCGCTTCATCTTTTTTAAAAGGTCCGACAATAAAATCCAAAAGTACAGCCTCGCCTTTTGGTTTTTTTAGCTTACCACTTGGAGTAGTTGGACAAACACCGATTCGCAAACGCGCAAACGCGCGAGTTTTTAAGGCTTTAATTATCGACTCAACTCCTTTGTGTCCACCAGAACTTCTATTAAATGAGATTTTCATTCCACCAAGTGGCAAATCCAAATCGTCATACACTACTATAGTACGCTCTGCGTCTTTCGCATTCTTCACAAGTGGCGCAACGCTCTTTCCTGACACGTTCATGAAATTATCTGGCTGAACGAGAATCACTTTGTCTTTCCCACACACCCTTTTTGAAACGAGTGCTTTCAAACTTTTGTCAGGTATCCACTCTGGAAAATCATTTTTTTTGCGAAACTCTTCAACAACCATCCGGCCTGCATTGTGCCGAGTGTTCGCATATTCTTCACCAGGGTTCCCTAGACCAACAATGATATATTGCATACTGCTCATCATATCAAAAATATGTATAAAAAAATATGTTGAATTTGGTATGAATTCAATAAATTTTACTACACCACGCATTCTATCTTTGCAGCAAGTCCTTTAATGTTTTAAAATAACAGCACTAGCAAATGAACGAGGATTTCAAAACACCTAAAGATATTGTGACTAAAAAAAATTATTCATTTCGCGATGAAGCCTGGGAAACTTTTCGTTTCTTATGTATCGCAATCGTAATTGTTGTCCCTATTCGTTTATTTATTGCACAACCATTTATTGTGTCTGGAGCATCGATGGACCCAACTTTTAAAGACAAGCAGTATCTGATTGTCGACGAACTGTCATATCATCTAGACGACCCATTACGTGGCGATGTTGTGATTTTTAAATATCCAAGGAATCCAAAACAGTACTTCATTAAACGTGTCATTGGACTTCCTGGCGAAACTGTTATTGTGAACGGGCAAGGACAGGTATTTATAAAAGACACAGATGGCAACATAACACTTACTCTCGATGAACCGTACGTAGAGCACATGAAAGATGACTCAGTGGAGCTAAAACTCGGCCTCGGTGAATATTTCATGATGGGAGACAATCGTTCTGGAAGTTTTGACTCTCGCTCATGGGGAGCAGTCGATCGCGAACTTATTGTAGGAAAAGCATTTTTGCGCCTATTCCCGTTGACAGAAGTTGCTGTTTTGCCAGGGCAGTTTAGGCAGTAATCTAAATATTATGACAACTGAAAAACCAAAAAAGATTAAGAGTGAAGACATTGCAAGCCCAAAAGGAATGCGCGATATTCTTGATAAGGAATACTACGCGTATCAAGGGTTTTTTGAGAAGGCATCTGAAATAGCAGCATATTATGGATTCCGTCCAATAGAAACACCCATACTTGAACGTGAGGCTGTTTTCACATCTAGTCTCGGAGTTGGCACTGATATTCGCGACAAAGAAATGTACACACTAAAAACCAAGGGTGGCGACCATCTAGTAATGCGCCCAGAGGGCACTGCGGGGATAATGCGAGCATATATTGAAAACGGTATGCAGGCGCTTCCACAGCCTGTTATGTTTTATAATTATGGTCCATATTTTAGGCACGAAAATCCTCAACGTGGACGATTGCGTGAACTTCGCCAGTTTGGGCTTGAAATTTTAGGCACACAAAAAAGCATAGCTGACGCTCTCGTTATACGCACAATGACACTCATTCTTGATGAGGCGGGATTTAAAAATCTTTCAGTTGAGATAAATAGCATTGGGGACAAGGAGTGTCGCGGTGGTTACATGAGAGAGCTCACAAATTATTATAAAAAACATATCGCGGAGCTATGTCCTGCATGCAAGGAGCGCATCAAGACAAACCCGCTTCGACTACTCGACTGCAAGGATGCTCGCTGTTTGGATTTAAAAGTTGGCGCGCCAACACCTATTGATTCACTATGCAATGACTGTCGACATCATTTCAAGGAGGTTATTGAGTATGTTGAAGAAATGGGTATATCCTACCGTATCAACAAAAACCTCGTTCGCGGACTAGACTACTACACACGCACAGTATTTGAAGTAATAGAACTCGAACCAGATAGAGATGAGTCTGGTGTTGCCCCACTCTCGCTTGGAGGAGGCGGTCGCTATGACCTGCTCGCGAAATCGCTTGGTAGCAAAAAAGATGTTCCAGCTGTAGGGGGCGCCATTGGTGTTGACCGCGTTATTATGTCCCCAGCCCATAAACCAATCAATCCTCGCATTTTGAAAAAACCAAAAGTCTACTTCATCCAACTCGGCAACGAAGCAAAGCTCAAGAGCTTTGGTATCATAGAAACTCTTCGCAAGGCGCACATCCCTATAGCTCAGTCACTTTCAAAAGACGGTCTTGCGCAACAGCTCGCCATAGCTGAAAGAAGTGGAGCGCCGTACACAATTATTTTTGGGCAAAAGGAAGCACTTGATAACACCATCATAGCGCGCAATATGGAAACGCGTTCCCAGGAGACTGTGAAGCTCGCCGATCTACCTGACTTTGTAAAACATCTAAAAGACGAGTTGAAATAATAAAAACACCCAGCAACTCTAGAGTGGATGGGTGTTTTTATTAGTTTCCAAAATACCTATCTCCGAAGTCCCCTAGCCCTGGGACAATGTAACCTTTTTTGTCTAACTTTTTATCGTACTCGGCACAGAGAATTTGCACAAGTGGAAAATTCTTTTGCACATTAGCGACACCATCTGGAGCAGATATGACTCCGACAAAAATAATATTCTCTTCTCGCGCTCCACATTTAATGAGCGTTTTTATTCCAGCAACGGCACTTCCTCCTGTCGCAAGCATTGGGTCGAGCACAGCCACAACATCGTTTTTTGAAATCATTGGGATATTCTGATAATATGCTTTTGGCTTAAGTGTTTTCTCGTTGCGCTTGAGTCCAATGAACCCAATGCGCGCGTTTGGGAATGCTTCAATAAATGACGGTAACAGAGCAAGTCCTGCTCGTAAAATAGGCACTAAAATAACTTTTCCTCGCCCGCTTGAGTTTTTCGCAGAAAAATTCTGGCGGGTTTTCTCCTTTACAATATGTCGTGCGACCTCTCTTGCAAGCAGAGCAGCAACCTTGCCCGAGGCCTTACGAAAATCTTCTATTCTGATTTTTCTGTTGCGTAAAACGATAAATGGATCTTTCATGGTATATACTTAATTGTATGTCATCATCAATCATTTTCAAAGACCGCCAAGATGCTGGGAAAAAGCTTGCCTTACTTTTAGACAACTACAAGGGTACAAACGCTATAGTCCTGGCACTCCCACGAGGTGGTGTCATCATTGGGAAAGAAGTTGCGGAAGCACTTAACCTGCCACTCGACATTATTGTCACACGAAAAATCGGCGCTCCTGGAAACGAGGAATATGCAATAGGCGCAATCGACATCCACGGCAACGGTGTATGGAATGAAAATGAACGTGCATACATAGATAAAAGATGGCTTGAAAATAAAATAAAGGAAGAAATAAGAGAAGCGGAGAGGAGGTGGAGCACCTACCGAAAAGGCAGGGGTCCTCTTGAACTAAAAGGTAAAACTGTAATTATTGTAGATGACGGAATAGCGACTGGACTCACCATGCAAGCAGCTGTGGCATACGCAAAGCAAACAAACGCTAAGGAAGTGGTTGTTGCAGTACCTGTGGCATCCACAGAGTCTGTAGGGGTTCTCAAAGAGGTCGTCGAAGTGTATGTGATTGAAACCCCAGTTTTCTTTTCAGCCGTTGGTGAATGGTATGAATATTTTCCGCAAGTTTCTGACCAAGAGGTTGTTTCGGTGCTTGCGTCATAAATACATTTATGCTAAAATGCCTCGCATGTCTACAGTAAACGCAGAAGTCAAGAAAAATAACAACGAAAACGCGATTAGTCTAATTCGTCGTTTTACCAAGCGCGTACAGGGCTCTGGTATTATTCCTCGCGTTCGTTCTATTCGCTACAATCAGCGCAAGCCTAACCATTCCAAAATGAAGAAGAGCGCTCTCGTTGTTCTGGGAATGCGAAAAGAGTATGAGCTACTTGAAAAGCTAGGCAAACTCCCTGAGAAGAAGCAAAAGGGTCGCCCAAGATCAAGTTAAAATTTTAATTACTTGCGTCGCGCTTCAAGTTGCACTGCGCACGCAAATCAGAAGATTTGTAGCTTTGCCATAAACTTCTGCAGAATCAAATGTCGCTCTCGATTACAAACACTACCAAAGGCAAGCTTCCACGCTTGCCTTTTGCCAAAATAGCTGAAGCCGTGCTCGGCAAGGAGTATGAATGCTCCCTTGTGATTGTGAGTCCGCGAAAATCTCGTGAACTCAATCGCACACACCGCGGAAAAGACAAATCAACAAATATTTTATCATTCCCACTTGATGACAACGAAGGTGAAATATTTTTAGATTTAGAAAAAGCCCGCAAAGAGGCACCGAGTTTCGAACGTTCATATACAAATTTTGTTGGATTTCTTTTTATACATGGTCTTTTCCATTTGAAAGGATTCGATCATAGTAGTAAGATGGAGACACAGGAACGAAAAATTCGTACTCTGTTCAAAATATAACTTATTCCTTAATGAGCTCACGCACAAAACGCATAGCAACTGGCATTGACATAGGCACACACGCCACACGCGTTGTTATTGTGGAGCACTCTCGCGGAGAAGCACCTGTAATTATTGGTACAGGGGTATCTGAAACGCGCGGGCTACGACATGGTTACATAATCAACAAAGTGGATGCTTCCAAAAGCATCGGTAACGCCATACTAAATGCGGAAAAAATGGCTGGTTTTAAAATCAAGAATGCCATACTTTCTGTTGGTGGCGTAAGCCTTGAATCCGTGATCTCTCATGGAGCGACAACAGTCTCACGCGCCTCAAGTGAGGTGAGTGAGACAGATCTAAGGAAATTAGCACACGATGCAGAAGGAAGCATTCCGCATCTCACAAACAAGCGTATTATACATCGCACACCGATTCGCTACAGACTAGACAACAAGGAAGTCCTTGGTGACCCAATCGGTATGACTGGCACAAAGCTAGATGTAAAGATGCTTTTTATTACGTGCCTTGAGCAACACTTAAATGACATCATCAGAACAGTTGAGGACCTTGGCGTAGAGGTAGATGAAGTTATTCCCTCGCCAATCGCTGCTGGGCAGGTCGCGCTTAACAAAAAACAAAGGGCAGTTGGTTGCGCTCTTGTAAACATCGGAGCTGAAACGGTTTCTATCGCAGTATTTGAAAATGATATCCCCATTTCACTTCAAATTTTTCCAATAGGCTCGACAGATATCACAAATGACATTGCGTTGGGATTAAAGATTCCACTACAAGAAGCAGAAAAGATAAAAGTAAGTGGTGCAGAAGGAGTATATCCAAAAAAGAAACTTGATGAGATTATTGAGGCTCGTCTTTATGATATCTTTGAACTTATTGATGCGCATCTCAAAAAAATAGGACGAAGTGGGCTCCTTCCAGCTGGGGTTGTGCTAACTGGTGGTGGTGCTGGGGTAGCAACAATAGAGGACCTAGCAAAAGCTGTTCTTAAACTCCCCTCATCCATTGCGCACCCTGCAATATCTCATGGTGGGAAACACCCAGTAAAGGACTCGTCATGGCTAGTGGCATACGGTCTCGCTGTTTATGCGTTGCAAAGACCGTCCAATACTGCGGAAGATGGCTTTGGCGATATTTTGGATACACTAAAAAATTGGGTAAAGCCGTTTTTACCGTAAAAACTGAACAACTTACAACTTACACCGTTTTGCAGATATTTTACAAGAACACACACCATTTGCCTTCAGCAAATGGTGTGTGTTTTGCATCCTGTCATTTGTAAGTTGTTCCCCGTTCTGGTATTCTACTACTAATTAACAATATTAAATTAGACTATTTGCTATGCCAAAAGTACAACCAGAAGTAGAAGCATTTGCCCGTATAAAAGTTATTGGAGTTGGCGGGTCTGGGAAGAATGCAGTAAACCACATGGTTACTTCAAAAATCAAGGGTGTTGAGTTTATCGTAATGAATACCGATGCTCAGGACCTGCACCATTCACTCGCGCAGAAAAAAATTCACATTGGGAAAAATCTCACACGTGGATTGGGTACTGGAATGAACCCAGAGATTGGGCGCAAAGCTGCAGAGGAAACAAAAGAGGAAGTACAGGGTGTTATCAAAGGTGCCGATATGATTTTTATCGCTGGCGGAATGGGTGGAGGTACGGGCACTGGAGCGGCACCGGTCGTTGCATGTATATCAAAAGAGCAAGGCGCTCTTACTATTGGCGTTGTAACTCGCCCATTTACATTTGAGGGTTCCCACCGCGGACGCATAGCAGAGCAGGGACTTGATGAGCTTCGCAAAAATGTTGATGCTCTCATTATTGTCCCTAATGACCGCATCATGAGTGTTGCCGACAAAGACACTACATTCAAATCAGCCTTTACAATGAGCGACGAGGTTCTTCGCCAAGCAGTCGAAGGTATTTCTGACCTTATTACAACACCGGGAATAATCAATGTGGATTTTGCAGATATCCGCTCTGTTCTCTCAAACGCAGGTTCAGCACTTCTTGGTATTGGTTCTTCAACTGGAGAAAACCGCGCGCAAGAGGCAGCTCTCGCGGCTATCAACTCTCCCCTTCTTGATCTTTCAATATCAGGAGCAAAGGGCGTCCTATTTGCAATTGCTGGAGGAGCCGATCTTCGTATGCACGAGATAAATGAAGCTGCAAAAATAATTACTGAATCGATAGATCCAGACGCGCGAGTTATCTTTGGCGCAATTATTGACGAAAAATTAAAGAAAAATGAAATCAAAATTACAGTCATCGCTGCAGGTTTTCCTGAAAGTGTAGAAAAGCGAAATCTATTTTCTGGTGGCGCAAAACAACAAGGAGTCCAGCGCGAGGAAAATCGTGAGAAGCGTGAAATAAATAATGGTTTTGTAGAACAGGAACCAAAAAAAGTTGAGGTAGCTCGTGAAAACGTAAAACCTGTGCATGAAAAAGAACCCGTTGCTATAATAGACCTTGAGGCAGAGGGAGCAGATGACTGGAGCGCCGTTCCTGCATTTCTTCGTCGCCCAAAGAAGATATAAAATACAGATGGAAAATATTTACAACCTAATTATCATTGGTGGAGGGCCAGCGGGAGCCGCTGCTGGAGTGTATGCGGCGCGCAAGAGACTAAAAACGCTTATCATTGCTGAAACATTTGCTGGGCAATCAACTGCGTCTGCTGAGATTCAAAACTGGATTGGGACTATTGCAATCTCTGGAGAAGACCTCGCACTGTCACTTCGAAAACACGTGGAGGCATACGCCGATGAACACCTCTCTATTTGCGAGGAGGTCGTTCAAAAACTTGAACCACGGGACAGTAATTTTCTAGTAACAACACACAAAAATTCATATGTAGCTCGCACTGTGCTCGTTGCGACGGGAAGCCATCGACGCAGACTTGATGTGCCAGGAGCAGAGACATTTGAACACAGAGGTCTCACCTATTGCGCGACATGTGACGGACCACTTTTTGAGGGACAGGACCTCGCTGTAGTTGGAGGTGGGAATGCCGCGTTTGAAACATCCGCGCAACTTCTCGCATACGCAAAAAGTGTCACAATCATTCACAGAAGCCCAGACTTTAACCGTGCAGACTCTATCACTGTTGAAAAGGTACTTTCGCATCCAAATATGCGAGCGGTAAAAAATGTGGAGATTACTGAGGTTAAAGGTGACAAATTTGTGAATGCAATCGTATATCGCGACAAGGAAACAAACAAAGTGACCGAGCTCCCAGTGGGTGGGATTTTTGTAGAGATAGGACAGCTCCCAAATACTGAATTTTTAAAGGGTGTAGTTGATTTAAATGATTACGGTCATGTTGTTATAGACCCACGCACACAAAAGACAAACACCCAAGGAATCTGGTCAGCTGGCGACTGCACTGACGTTCTCTATCATCAAAACAATATCGCAGCTGGTGACGCCGTACGTGCGCTTGAGGATATATTCCAGTACATACACTCAAAATAAATTAAACAACTGATTAGTTATGCAAAAAAATATAAATTCAGAATTACTACAATTGCAAAAAAGTGGTCTTTCAGCAGGATTTAAGGCATCGCTTGCAACCCTGATTGCTCTTCATCTTTTAATTTTACTTTCAAGCGGGTTTTTTGAAAAAATATTTTTAGATGGCAAACAATTTATTTTGGTTGTACAAACAATTTTTATATATATCTTTATATCAATCATTTCAGGCGAATTTTTCAAATGGCAAATAGGCATAATTTCAGAGCAACATTCAAAAGATCTACTGTATGCCAATACGTCTTTTTTGAAACAAACTGTATTTAAAGGTGCTCATATTACCTCATTTATTCTTCTTGTTGAAATAGCTATTATGTTACGTTTCGGCGCACCAATATTGGAAAAAACGCCTGACACTTTTGGTTATCTTGGACTTGTTCTTTTTGTGTCTACACCATTCTTTCTTGTTGCAACATACCTGGCTGCAAAAAATGGATTTAGAAAATGGCCTGAGGAACTGGAACAAGGAAAATAAAAGCGGTATTCACCCCGGGGTAAACCCCATACAAAATATATTCGCTTCGCTCACCCATTTTACCGCCTCAGAGGGGCTGGGTATTATACCCTTATATTAGCAAACGAGGGGCGTGTGTGGAAGTGTGCTCACTTACATGACGTCCGAGTGCCGCTAATATATGTACACATATATTAGCTCCTCATTTAGCAAAATGACTTACGTGTCGGCTAGAAAGTTATAAATTGGTACATTCTTTAAATGTCTTCGTCCAAGACGCGAATTTGCTAATTCGTCTACGTCGCTAATAATTCATAAAAACCCTACACTATTTTCCGCAACACTGGAAACCTCACCTGCCCGTATTGGTCTGGCCAAAATTCGTATGTCCATTGTGTATCTTTGAGAAGTGCCTCAATAGCGGGTCTTTGATATTCATCGGCTTCCATATATACAGCGCCACCAGGCACTAGGAAATCCCACGCTTGGTCAATTAAAACTTTATGAAATTCGTTTCCGCCATCGTTTGCAAAAAATGCTATGTGCGGTTCGTGCGCAACCATATCTGGATCTAGGTTATCAATGTCACTTGGCGGGATGTATGGAGGGTTTGCAAAAATAGCATCATAGAGACCAGTTGCTGTCTCAAGCGAGTCTCCAGGAAGCACTTTTATCATTTCATCTGGTATCCCTGAGGCACGGGCGCTCGCAATTATACCTGGTGAAAGCTTGGCATCAAGCTCGCTAATTTCCACGAGAGTCCCAGGGATATGTTTTGCCACCGCGAGCCCCACGTTGCCCGAGCCTGCGTATGCGTCAAAAGTACGAAGTGTGCGCCCGAGCTCTGATTGCTTCGCCTTGAGCTCTTCTATAGCCCTTAGTGCCCAGTGTGCCGTCTCCGCGCGCGGAATTATGGGCTTGCACGAAAGATCAATATGCACCCCAAGAAAATCCTTCCATCCCAAAACGTACGCATACGGCTCCCCTGCTTTCAGTCGCTCTATATCGGCAAAATACTCAGGAGTTTCAACCCCAGAGTATTTCTCAGCGAGAAGGCGGATGGTGTTTTGCTCGAGTTCGGAAAGCATAAAAAGGCGAGTGCGATTACTTAAATTTATTTGTATAAAAAACCGTAGAGAGGGGTAGACCATCTCTACGGCACTTCTTTACTGCGGTCTGACCCTATCGCTCATTTCAGCTTATCAGGCTTACTTCCGCGTCGGACTAACCAATATTTAGGTTAGGGTCGATTACTACCATCGACAGCATTGGTCATTAAACGTTCATCAACTGATCATGTTGATTACTCTCACCGTGTACTTCCCGTAACTGCAGTAATTTATATACTATTGACTTATATATGTTTTGTCAATAAATTAAAACGTCCAACTCCTCTATAGAAGTTGAACGTTTTAATTTTGTGACCCTACGGGGAGTCGAACCCCGCTTTAAAGCTTGAAAAGCTTTCGTCCTAACCGATAGACGATAGGGCCAAAACTGACTTGTGCAGTGTAGCATTTTTTGCCAAAAATGCAAAAAAGTGCTACTTTGATAAGACCCTTTTGTGGTCGTTATTATGGAGACGTGGCTGAGTGGTTGAAGGCAGCGGTTTCGAAAACCGCCGTGCGGGAAACCGTACCGTGAGTTCAAATCTCACCGTCTCCGCTGTTTTAAAATTTAATAAAAATTTTGCGGTCATGCAAAATGGGCGATTAGCCGAATTAGCAAATTCGTGGCTCGGCCATAAACTTTGGTTGTATTTAAGTCGTCTGATATTATTGAATTATTGTTGTAAATTAAAATTAAATATGGGCGATTAGCTCAGATGGTTAGAGCGTTACATTGACATTGTAAAGGTCGGAGGTTCGATTCCCCCATCGCCCACAAACATTAGGCAACAATGTGAAACATTGGGGCCTTTTTGTTTGTGTGGATGATGGGTGAATCGAAAAGCGCAGGCGCGACGGCGCCGAGCTGGGGTCGCGGAATTTTTCAGCAGAAAAATATCCGTGACCGATCCGAGAGCTAAGCGAACTTCCCCCATCGCCCACAAAATAAAAGAGCGTAGATTTCTCCACGCTCTTATTTTTATAAACAATAATTTCTGGCTTACACTACTCGCATGTTCCGTGGTAGCCACACCAGTACGCACGGTCTATGGCGCGACGTTGCTCCTCGCGCATACGATCGGCTTTCCCGCGCGCCTTTGCCGCCTCTACATCCATTCCATACATCGAGTATGAAGGTTGCTGGTAGGAGTAGGAATAGCTGTAAGGATAGTAGTATGTTGGCTGCCCTATACCATATTGTCCAAATTGACGGTTGGACATTCTATCACCAAGGACCGCGCCGATTGATGCACAGTAACCAATAGCGACCGATCGCCCAACTCCTTGCCCAACATTACTGCAAATTATCCCTCCAGTAAGGCCACCGATCAATGCCCCCTCATCACTTGCATAAACATATGATGGCGTCCCCATTAGAGCAATTACAGTACATGCAAGGCAAATTATTTGCTTTTTCATGATAATTCTCCTTAAATTATCATTGAGCGGGTGCTCAATGTGAAGTGAATCATATTTCAAATTTCTTATTACATCATGCCAAGAATACCTTGGTTTTGTCAAGTGTTCGAATGGAGCATGATTACTGTGCACACAGTTGTTATATATTTATGGATACTCTATAATGACATATAGTTTTGAGTTGCTCACGCTATTCGAAATATTTGAAACAATAGTATTGTGAGTAGTGCGGGGAGTTTTAGTATGTGCATATTAATAATTTATTAGCAAAATATATTTTATAAAATGGATAGTCAAAATTACGAGAAGGATAGTGTTAGTAATGTCCTTAAATGGATATTGCTTGGTGTTGCGGTAGTCTCATTCGCTATTCTCGGATGGGCCGCAAAGGTTACATACAGTACAGTGCCTCCGCAGCCTGAAAAGTTTCTCACTGAGTTTGGTGAGACTCTCATAACAGGAGATGATATTGTAGCCGGAAAGGGTGGCTTCCAAAAAGCTGGCCTCATGGACTACGGCAGTCTATATGGAATGGGGTCATACTTTGGTATCGACTACACTGCAGAATATCTGAAGCAGCTTGGTCTAAGGACTTCGGAGAACATAGCAATGCTTCGTTTTGGCCAGCCATATTCAGTACTTTCAGAGGACAACCAGGAATCGATAAAGAGGGAGATGCGAAGAATGCTCAAAGGTGTCGACCTTACAAAGAGCGAGGTTATTCTTCCTGTTCCGCTTGCTGATGCTGTTAAAACTATCAGACAGGATATCGTTACATTCCTGCTTACTGACAATCCTGAGATTGGATGGTCGAGAGCACGCGCTCTAAACAATGAGACAGCTTTGGAGACCGCCAACTTCTTAATTTATTCATCAATAACAACAGTAGCGCTACGCCCAGATGGTTCTGCTTCATGGACACAGAATTGGCCATATGAACCTCTAGTGGGAAACGCACCTACAACTAGCGCGTTCAACTGGACGTGGATTAGCTACACATTCACATTCCTACTCTTTGGAGCCGTGATTTTTATCTACGAACACTGGCTCAATCATCGCGATAATTCTCCTAGAGAGTATAAGATGATCGATTTCCGCCCACTAACACCAAGTCAGCGCAAGGTTGGTAAATATTTTATCGTTGTCGGCGCGGTGTTCCTTACCCAGCTTGCGGTTGGTGTACTCATGGCGCACTACTACTCAGAACGTACCAGCTTCTATGGATTTGATATCGGCGAATACTTGCCATTTAATTTCCTTAGGTCGTTGCACATTCAGACTCCTATCGTTTGGATAGGCCTGTCATGGATCGGTGCTGCCCTCTTCCTTGCCCCAGTAATGAGCAAGAGAGAAGCAAAGGGTCAAGGTTTCCTGGTTGACCTATTGTTCTGGGTAACACTCTTTGTAGTTGCTGGAGGTATTATCGGTAACTACTTGGGTAACATCAATGTAATCGACAAGAACTGGTTCTGGTTTGGCAACCAAGGGTTGTCGTACATTGAGCTTGGGCGCTTCTGGCAGATTGGCTTCTTTGTTGGACTAGTATCGTGGAGCATTTTAGTGTTCCGTGCATTGTGGCCAGAAAAAGGACTCGCTATGAAGGCTATTCGTGAATTCATTACTGGTAATATTTACCTCGAACACCTCCTATGGGCAGCGACACTCAACATCGCTCTCCTATACGCAGCAGGAATGATTCCACTCACTGGAATCGCAAGCTCCTTCTCAATTACAGACTTTTGGAGATGGTGGGTTGTGCATTTGTGGGTAGAGCAGTCATTTGAGTTCTTCACAGTAGCGGTGAGCGCGTACCTCCTTATGGAGACTGGGTTGGTTTCTCGTACACTTGCAGAACGCGCAGTATACTTTGAGCTTATTCTCATATTCTTGGGTGGAGTCCTCGGTACTGGACATCACCTATACTGGGTTGGTGCTGGCTCTATGTGGATTCCTATCGGAAGCATGTTCTCGTTTATCGAGGTCATCCCTCTTGTTCTCTTGGTTATTGAGTCTATCCAGCAGTATCGTCTTATTCAAGGCACTGGCGGCACATTCAAATACAACCTTGCCTACCTCTTTATTATCGGCGCGGCATTCTGGAACTTCGTAGGCGCTGGTGTATTTGGTGGCGGTCTAATCAATGCTCCCCTTGTAAACTACTATGAGCACGGTACATTCCTAACTCTCAACCACGCTCACCTCGCACTCTTTGGAGCATTTGGATTGCTAGCAATTGGTCTCATCTACTACTGTCTACGTTATGCTGCAGGTGACCACACTCATTTCGATGAAAAGACTGGGTATTGGGCATTCTGGTTGTACAACCTCGGCCTTGTACTCTGGATGGTTCTAAACTTCCTTCCAATCGGCTTCCCTCAGCTTGCTGCAGTATACGAGCACGGATATGCATTTGCGCGCAGTCTGGAATTCTACAACACTACATTACTATGGCAGTGGATGCGAGTCCCTGGTGACGTAGTGTTTGGCGTAGCTGCACTTCTTATGGTTTGGGACTTCTTCAAGAAATTAAAGCCTGTCTTTAAGGCGCCAGAGCAGACACAAAACGAAGGTTCAACCAACTAACCGCGTAATACAACGCAATAAAAAAACATCCAGCCTCCATCAAGGGAGGCTGGATGTTTTTTTATTGCGTTAGCTGTATAATGATCATATGGAAAAAGACAACATACAATCGTCGCCTGCCACAAAGCACCCCCACTACTACGGGAATTTGATCAGAAAGCAACTCTTTTTTGCGGCATTTGTAATAATGATTGCAGCGCTTATCGACAGCGAGCTTCGAAACTTTTATCTTTTTATAGGGCTTTTTGGGGTAGTTGGATTTACGATACTTGCTGGACTCACTAGTCCACAGAAAAGAGGGATTATGTTCACAGATGTGCTTGTGTCTTCATTCATGTTTCTAATCTTCGAATACTTTGCAATCAGCGCATTTATTCGATATGAGGATTTTTCGGATCCAGTATTTTTCTTTCGACAATTGATAGCTGTTATTTATCTCGTTATATTGTATTACAGCACAAAGACACTTCGATACTATGATGATGCAGAGGGCCACAAATAAAATGCGTAAAGGAGAAGATTACATTGGGATTGCAGTTACATTTTTATGTCACGATGGAAATGGAAATTTCTTATTCAACAAACGTGGAGTGAACTGTCGTGATGAAAATGGAAGATGGGATCACGGAAGCGGAGCTATGGAGCTTGGAGACACAATAGAAGATACTTTGCGAAAAGAGGTTTCTGAGGAATACTGCACGGATATTTTAGAATACGAATCTCTTGGATACCGAGATGTTCATCGCGAACATAATGGAAAAAAAACACATTGGATTGGAATTGATTTTAAGGTTCTTGTGGATAGAAGTAAGGTGAAAAACGGCGAACCACATAAGCTGGACGAAATAGGTTGGTTTACTTTGGACAATCTCCCAGAGCCTCTTCAGTCGCAAGTCCCTACATTCTTAAAATTATATAAAGACAAAATTTAGACAGTCTATTTGCTTTCTGGTATAGTCCCACATATGAGAATTCTCGCTATTGAAACCAGCTGTGACGAGACAGGAATTGCAATCCTAGAAACAACGGGTGCCCTCGGCGCCATTTCTCCACGTGCGCAGATAAAAGTCCTTGCTGATGTGCTTGTTTCGCAGGCAAGCATCCACGCCGAATTTGGCGGTGTCTTCCCTGCTCTAGCGCGACGCGAGCACGCAAAAAACATGATGCCACTCATCATTAGGGCACTCAGTGAAGCAGATCTTTTGCGACCACAACAAAGCGTGCGCATTCTTCACACAAAGGAAAAAGAGACCCTCGAAAAAATTTTTTACAAGGAACCAGAACTTTTTGAGGCATTTAAAACAGCACTTCTAGACATCAGCATCCCTGACATTGATGCTATTGCGGTGACTTCTGGTCCTGGACTCGAGCCAGCTCTTTGGGTCGGCATCAACACTGCCGAGGCTCTTGGCACACTGTGGGGCGTCCCAGTCATACCGGTGAATCACATGGAGGGACATATCGTCGCTTCGCTACTTACACACAAGTCTACAACAGACGGCAAGAAAAATTTTGCGCTGGCATCGCTCCACTACCCTGCTCTCACGCTCCTCATTTCTGGTGGGCATACGGAGCTTGTACTCATGGCGCGGGCAGGAACCTATGAAGTCCTAGGGCAAACACGCGATGACGCAGTTGGAGAGGCATTCGATAAAGTTGCGCGCATGCTCGGCCTAGCCTACCCTGGTGGGCCAGAAATTTCGAAGCTTGCTGAGCAGGTACCTACAGGTAAAAAACTTATAGACCCACTCCCACGTCCCATGCTCTCCTCTAAAAACTTTGATTTTTCATTTTCAGGACTCAAAACTTCTGTGCTATACGCAATCAAAAAAATTCCATCCATTACTCCTGAAATGAAGGCTATCATCGCTAAGGATTTTGAGGATTCTGTTACAGAAGTCCTTGTTGCAAAAACCCTCGCCGCAGCAAAGAAATACAATGTATATGAAATCATATTAGGCGGCGGGGTAAGCGCCAACAAGAAGATTCGTGCGGCCTTCATCAATGCCGTTCGCCGCGAGCTCCCTGGTGTCACACTTTTCCTACCTGACCAAAAACTTTCCACGGACAATGGCCTCATGATTGGCGTAGCGGGACTTTTACGCTCAAGCAAAGTCGCAAAGAAAATAATTGCCGAGGGTCATCTCTGCCTCTCTCAAAATTCCAGACCAACACTTGCGGAACTGAGGAAGAGGAAGTAATTCAATTTTATACCAACTGAACTTGTATCCCAAAGGCCGGTGCAACGAGGTTAAGTGTCCAGAAAGATATGCTGTGTTTCCGACTCTCCATACGAGCAATGACTGATTGTGGTATCTTTGCTTTTTTAGCAAAAGTTTTCTGAGAAATATCAAATCTTAACCTTGATATTTAATTCAAACAACTCGTCTCTCTACTCAAGATACTTGATATTGGTCGTCCTATAAAATTATGATAAAATAAGCCCACAATGACAACTATTCCTGAAAAACTTACGAAACCCTACGAGCCGGCAAATACCGAGTCTCGCATATATAAACTCTGGGAAGAGAGCGGTTTTTTTAATCCAGACAACCTTCCCGAGAGGCATAAGGAACCTTTCACTATTATTATGCCACCGCCAAATGCGAACGGACGTCTCCACGCAGGTCACGGGCTCACAATAGCACTAGAGGATATTATGACTCGCTACCAACGCATGCAGGGCAAAAAAGCCCTCTGGGTACCAGGAGCAGACCATGCGGGTTTTGAAACACAGGTAGTATACGAAAAGAAACTTGAAAAAGAAGGGCGCTCGCGTTTCAAGATGGATCGCAAGGAACTCTACGATGAAATTATGGCATTTACGCTTGAGAGTAAAAAACATATGGAGGCAGATGTGAAGGCTCTCGGCGCATCGTGTGACTGGTCGCGCGAAAAATTCACACTGGATCCAAATGTTGTTTCTGAAGTTCAGGAAACATTTCGCAAGCTCTATCGTGACGGACTTGTGTACCGCGGTTATCGCACCGTAAACTGGTGTACAAAACACCAGACATCACTTTCTGACGTTGAGACGGAGAATGTAGAAAAAGCTGACAAGCTGTATTACATAAAATACGGGCCGTTCGTCGTTGCCACTGTGCGCCCTGAAACTATTTTTGGTGATGTAGCGATTGCTGTCAATCCTAGTGATGCGCGCTATAAAAATTTCATTGGGCAAACAATAGAAGTACAGCATCCGGAAAATAAATTATCACTCATTGTTATTGGGGATGAAGAAGTAGACCCAGAATTTGGCACCGGCGCGCTCAAAATTACTCCTGCACACGACCACAATGACTTCCGTATGTCAGAAACGCACAAGCTACCTCGCATAGAGGTCATTGACCAATTTGGAAAGCTTAATGAAAAAACTGGAAAGTACGCCGGAATGAAAATTGCAGATGCTCGTACTAAAGTGGTAGAGGATTTGCAAGCGCTCGGACTTATTGAAAAAATTGAAGACTACACGCACACTGTACCAACATGCTACAAATGTAGTACGACGATTGAACCTCGCGTGATGCCACAGTGGTTTGTAAAAATGGCGCCTCTCGCAAAACTTGCAGGAGACGCCGTACGTGATGGAAAAGTTAAATTCATTCCCGACAACTTTGAGAAGATATTTTTGTACTGGATGGACAATACGATAGACTGGAACATCTCGCGCCAGATTGTGTGGGGTATTCAAATTCCCGCGCTCATTTGCGCTCATTGCAACGCTGGAGCGCTGGACACAGAGCACAAAGAAGGTGGCGCATGCCCTACCTGTGGCAAGCCTTTGAGTACAGAAACGGACACCTTTGATACTTGGTTTTCATCTGGTCAGTGGCCACTTTTGGCTTTAGGATACCCTGAGAAGGCTGATTTGGGCTTCTACCCAACAGATGTTATGGAAACCGGCCGAGACCTTATTTTCAAATGGGTGCCTCGTATGGTCATTTTTGGGCTTTACATAGCCAAGCAGGTTCCTTTTCATAATGTGTACATGCACGGCATGGTGAACGACAAGCTTGGTAAAAAAATGTCTAAAAGCAAGGGGAATGTTGTCTCCCCTATTGAGCTCACCGACAAATACGGCGCCGATGCGCTCCGTATTGGGCTCGTGATTGGCAACACTCCAGGAAATGATATCGCTCTAGCCGAAGACAAAATAAAAGGATACAAGCATTTCTGTAATAAAATTTGGAACGCGACACGTTTTGTTCTCACCAATATTGGCGACACAACTCTCGACACACCTAGACCTGCGCTAATCCCACGCGACGAGGAAATTCTTGCGGAATTTAACACCGCACTCACAAGCATCACCTCACACTATGAAAACTTCCGCTTCCACCTCGCCGGGGAGGAACTCTACCATTACTTCTGGAATACGTTCGCTGACATAATTATTGAAGAGATGAAGCCGCGTCTAGTTGGCAACGACCAAACCTCAAGAAATGGAGCGCAGTGGGTGCTTCTTCAAATTCTCTCTGCAAACATAAAAATGTTACACCCTTTCATCCCATTCATTACTGAGGAAATTTGGGGCATACTACCAAGAGAACAGAAATCACTTCTCATTATAGAACCATGGCCGAAACCATTTTAAACTGGGAACCTGTTGCTATCGCAGTTCTCGGAGGAGTGATTCCTTCGCTCGTGTGGCTTTGGTTTTGGTTGAAACAAGATAAACACTACCCTGAGCCAACTGGGCTTATTGCTTTATCTTTTTTTGCTGGTATGGCAATAGTATATTTTGTTCTACCATTGCAAAAATTAGTGGTTGCATCGATAGCGCCGATTATGAATGTAGCTGATTTGCTTGCGCAAAAATTCTCTTTAATTCCAGCAAGCGAGCAGACAATAAAAATAACCCTTTGGGCTTTCATTGAGGAATTTGCAAAATACACCACGGTATTTTTGATCGCCTTCAAGAGTAAGCATTTTGACGAGCCAATAGACGCTGTTGTATACCTTATCACTGCAGCTCTCGGTTTTGCCGCAATGGAAAACACTCTCTATATACTCAAGGATATTGCAGACAAAGAAACTCTGGAAATGCTCGTTAATGGGAACATGCGCTTCATTGGCGCCACAATCGTGCATATCGTATCTTCTGCAATCGTTGGTATAGCAATAGCATTCTCATTTTACGCTCCCCGCTTTATCAAATTTATAGCAGTCGCAATAGGAATCCTAGTTGCTTCAATGTTGCATGCGTACTTTAATTTATCTATAATGGATAGTGACGGTACGCTGAATACACTCATTGTATTTTCCAAATTTTGGGCAGCGATCATCGGAATCATTATCCTACTTGCACTAGTAAAACGTGTATCACAACCAGCAAATTAAATTATCATGAAACAATCCTTTTTTGAAAAAATCACTGGCACTATTTCGCTCAAAGGTCGCTCATCAGATTTTGAGGAAGAGGTCATCGTAGAACAACCCAAACAAGAGTCTTTTGGCCAATGGGAAACAGATGAACAAGCCGATGGCGAGCTGGCTGTAGACGTATACCAGACAAATGATTCTATTGTAATTCAGGCTATGGTCGCTGGAGTGGCCTCTGACGAGCTCTCTGTATCAGTCACGCGTGAAATGGTTACCATTAAAGGCAAGCGTGAGGCGCCAAAAAATGTTTCTCCAGAAAATTATTTCTACCAGGAGCTATACTGGGGCGCATTTTCTCGTACGATCCTACTCCCCGCTGAAGTCGAGACTGAAGAAGTAGAGGCAACCGAAAAACACGGATTACTTACAATAAAGCTCCCAAAAATAGACAAGGAGCGCAAGCAGACTATCAAGATAAAGTCACTGTAGGGGGGAAGAAAACTAAAGTATACCACGCTCTGCGTGATGCGTTCTAGTTTTGACCAGGGCGGACACAAGTCACTAAGTATATTACCTCGCCGTACTCACAATCTGCGTAAGTGCTTGCGGCCTCCGAGCCCAAGACACAGCTCTGGTGACCCGTCGCTATTTCGCCAGATGACGAAATATAGCTGTGGTCTTCAACCCTTTAATCTGCTTCGCAGATTACCCTCGGCACAATAAAAATAAAAGCACCCAATTGGGTGCTTTTATTTTTATTGTGCCGAGGACCAGGGTTGAACTGGTGACCCCTCGCTCTTCAGGCGAATGCTCTACCAACTGAGCTACCTCGGCATTTCACAATTTATAAAGTAAAAATTAGAGATATGTTTGTATTCGTATTCTGCTTTATAAACTTGGCGGACTTTAAAAGCCTTCGACTCGTTTACCTCCCTATCAAATTCTTGACTGCTTGCAAATCTGTAGGAATTGAACCAGCAGATTTTTCAAAATTTTGAATGATACCAACAGAAGTTTGTATTGTCCTCATATACTTCTGAATCGTTGGTTGAAAATAATAGTAAACTCCAAAAATTGACCCTAGGATCACAGCCCAATACACAAGCCTAAAAAGAGAGGTCCATCGCTGAGCGCGACGCATTCCACGGAGAATTTCATTGTTCTCGCGAGAGACCTCCAAAAGCTCGTCAAGCTTGCGGGCATCCAAATCCATCAGACAAATATAACAGATTTTCGCAAAAAATCAATAGAATAAAACCGGGAACAACAAAAAGTTGTATCCCGGTTTATGTTGGTTGTGGTATTGTTTTATGTTGCCGATGATGCAAACGCTGGCATTCGCATTGTCGGCGCCTTTGCAAATGGGGCATTTTTGCCGACCACCGGTTGTGGCTTAAACTGCTCGACAAAACTGTCCGCGACCGTGTACAACTTTTTCACGCCACCGCACGAACAGACGATTTTGTAAGAAAAGCCGTTTGTCGTAGTTTCCTTGCGAGCCACAATTTCGACGGCAACCTTGTCGCCAATTTTTAGGCATTCATCGCAAAGATTACGCAACTCCTTGTGATTTGGATCGACGAGCTGACGCCTCATTCTTGCCTGTCTTTCTGCGAGTAAATCAAACAGACTACGTATGTTGAGCCACACCATTTTCGGCTTCACAATAGTGAAACCATCTGGTGTTTTTTCCCCAACATCGGAATAGTCAACACCACCAATTACAACCCTCTTTTTCTCCTTCATGATAAAACCCCCTTGAAATGTAAAAAACAAAAAAACGGGAACAATTCCCGATTAAAAGTATACCATCTTTTGTAAACAGAAGTCAACAAAAAAGGAGCTGTTTTGCATAAAAAGAAAAAGGCTTCCAAGGAAGCCTTTTGTTTATATTTACTACTAGCGACACTGCCTCCACACAACATCGTTCTTATTATTAAGATAGAACTCCATACAAGTATCCATCGGATGTGGTGGTGTAACAGCATGTGGAGACCATACAAAATTTTCGTATGGTGTTCCATCTTGGGTCACCGAAAACAAGCCGCGTTTATTGGCCATACATTCCTGGTAACCTCCAGTCTTTAGCTTCGACTCGCACAGTGCATGCGATTGCTCAAGAGTGTAACCGCCAGGGAGGCCTGCTCGCTCTGCCGCTTTTGCAGAACCGATGAAACAAAACCCAAAGACAACCATTATAACAACAAACGATTTTCCCATGATAAAATCCTTTTAATATTGGAAGGAACAGCAATTGTGTGGAATTTACCTCTTTTACAAGGTTATCCTTTTTTTAAGACGTGTGTTTAGTAGAAATCTTACAGGACTGGTGCCCTCGGCAGGAATTGAACCTACATCTACTCCTTAGGACGGAACTGTTCTATCCGTTGAACTACGAGGGCATTGTTGTACGAAAGGCGGCTATGGCCGCCTTTCGTACAAAACCTTCTCTGCTTTAAAATTAAAGACTGAGAAGACTGGAAAGCTTTGCTTTATCAAACCCAACAGTCATTTCATCCCCTACAAAGATTACTGGTACGCCCATTTGCCCACTTCTTTCGATCATCTCCTTACGTTTCTCAAGATCAGCGCCAACATCATAATCCTTATACTGAACATTGTTTGCATCAAAAAATTCTTTAGCCATTTTACAATACCCGCAAGTCTGTGTCGTGTAAATTATTACTTCTTTCATAAGGTTAAAAGTTAAAATTCTATCAATTATTGGATTCCCGAGGAGTTAATGCTCCTTTTGCCAGAACTTTTTCATTTTACCATAGACTACTACGAGACGCTAGTTCACATTGTGTGTGCGGGTACCGGGAATCGAACCCGGGTCTCAACCTTGGGAAGGTCGCATCATGCCACTAAACTATACCCGCAAGTGAGCGACAAAACGAATATGTATTATACATAATTCATTTTTCGCGAGCGCTACGGTATATGTAATCATATAACCGCGAGCTCATTGATAGAAGTTATTACTCTATAAAGAAATCAACGATGTGTTGCCATAAACTTTTTTTATTTACAACCTCACTATTCTTACCTTTTTTTACATCGTCGTCAACTATCTTTATTATTTCCTCTCCAGAAAGCGCCACATCAAATTTTTGTCGTACCTCTTCTTCTATCCCGCTGTCACTCTTAAAATGCTCCAAACTTGCCCGCACCTCGGAATTTCGGGTCTCTAACTGGGTTATGTATCGCAAGGCAATATCTCTATCCGAACGCGCAATTTCAGCTTTTTTATGAACATTCCACGCGCCCTTTCCCACAACGAGCAAAATAACAAAAAGTATCAAAAGTGAGACTTTTGAATACATAATTTTTCTTATTTTTTTCCGCTCTTGAAATGGAATCATCTATTGAAACCTCCTCAAAGTCTAACCGCAGAGATTCACGACCTGGGGATTAGACTTTATTTAGGCTATGATGTATTATAGACGAATATTAATTAACTTTACAGCTCAGATTATGATGTTCGACAAAAAATACAAGAAGTACTGGAACACCTTTGGGGTCGTTGTTGCTCTATTGGTCATAGTAAGCATGGTGCTTTTGTACGCTGCCCCATCGCTCTCAAACTAAAGTATAAGTTGAATCAAAAATATAGAAAACAGGTGCCATATAAAGATGGCACCTGTTTTCTATATTCGGAACAATTTGTCTCTAATTTTCTCCACCACGAACCATTTTCAAGAACACCTCGTGAGGAATATCTACGGTGCCACGCGCCTGCATTTTTTTCTTTCCACGTTTTTGCTTTTCCCACAATTTCTTTTTACGAGAAATGTCCCCGCCGTACAAATATCCTGTTACATCTTTTTTCATAGCTGTAAGCGACCGTGATGAAATGATGCGTCCAAGCCCCTGTCCTTGAATCTTTACATTGAAAAGCTGGCGTGGCAAAATACCATGAAGTTTTTCCACCATATCCTCTGCCTCACGTTCAATGCGACGCCTTGAAACAACTTTTGAAAATGCTGGAACTATCTCCTCCGCAACCAAAATATCAAGTCGCGCCACGTCTGCCTCCCGAAGACCAGTAATCTCATACGCAAGCGAAGCAAAGCCTGACGAAGCACTCTTAAGGTCGTCAAAAAAGTTTCGCATGAGTTCTCGAAGAGGCATGTCTACCTCTATAACTGTGCGATTATCACCAAAGAGCTCCGTAGCGCCAACTACTGCTTCGTGCTCGTACAATAGAGTCATAATTGGACTTACAAAATTTGGAGGTGTGATTATTTTCACATTTACCCACTGTTCAAAAATCTTACTTGTTGAGCCATAGTCAGGGAAAAGGTGCGCTGAGTAAATAACTTTTCTTTCTCCACTGTTCCTCATTTCAACCTCGTAAGTAATAGAAGGTGTTGTAACAATAATCTCAAGAGTAAATTCACGACGAAGACGCTCAGTCACGATTTCCATATGAAGCATTCCCAAGAACCCACAACGAAAACCTCGTCCAAGCACACCGGAAACCTCTTCTTCAAATGAGAGTGACGAGTCAGAGAGCTGAAGGATTTCTAGTGACTGCTTGAGTACAGTAAAGTCGTCTGCGCTTTCTGGATATACAGAAGCCCACACAACAGGACGTGGCTTCATGTACCCCTCGAGAGGGGCTGCTGGAGCTTTTTGTGTTGTAATCGTATCACCTACCGTAGCGATACCTGGTTTCTTTATTCCTGTCAAAATATATCCAATCTCACCAGCTGAAATCGTATCGGTATCGACCATGTCAGGATGAAAAATACCGACACCAAGAGCGCCAAATTTTTCCCTAGCTTCTGCAAACAAAAGTGTATCATTTTTGCGAGCTTGCCCATCTAGCACGCGTATATACACAATAATTCCTTTGTGGCTCGAATAACCAAAGTCAAACACTAGTGCGCGGAATTGACCATCTGCACCATTTTCTGACACAGGAGATTGTATACGATCAATTACTGCATCTAAAATTTCTGGTACCCCCTGCCCTGTTTTTCCAGAAACTTCAAGAACCTCACTCGAATCAATATCTAGAAGTTTTGAGAGTTCCTCTTTTATATCATGTACGCGTGCAATAGGTGAATCAACTTTTGAGACAGCTGGAATAATAACGAGTCCTGCTTCACGCGCCATAGCGAGCACCGAAAGTGTCTGCGCTTGCACTCCTTGAGTAGAGTCAACGAGAAGAATTGCTCCTTCCACAGCCTTCATAGCGCGCGATACCTCGTATGCAAAATCTATGTGCCCCGGAGTATCAATGAGATTAAGAACGTACTTTTCTCCCTTGTATGTATGCTCCATGCGCACCGGCTGCATCTTTATAGTGATGCCACGCTCACGCTCAAGCTCCATTGAATCAAGGACTTGTTCTTTCATTTTTCGAGCCTCTACAGTGCCTGTCACCTCGAGCATGCGGTCTGCAAGTGTAGACTTACCGTGGTCAATATGTGCAATAATAGAAAAATTTCGGAGGTGCTTTAAGTCCATAGTCTACGCAATATACCACAAAATCCTTGAAAATCAAAGGGATTTGGGGCGGGATATGGAATCCAGGATTTAGGATTAAGTGAGAAATTAATAAGTTTTGTACTTGTGCAAAACTTATTTTCCATATTCTATATCCAATATCCCGGCTTCCACCCTATATCTCTTCTTTGTCTGGAATCACAACTCCTGCCTTCCAGAATTTGCGATGGAGAGAGGTGCGAACATCTCGGATCTCCTCGTTACCAATAAGCTCTAAAATAAGCCACCATGTAAGGAGCCCTGCAATCCCAGAAACAAACCCCTGCGTAAAAATTCCCATAAATGTATTTAGATCGAGGTAAAGCCCAAAAATTTCGAGAAACTCATATGCGACCAGACCAGCAATTAGTGCTGAGAAGGAGCCGTGCATCAAAGTATCCTTAACGGGTGAAAGAAATCTACCAAAACGACGCCGGAAAAAATAGACAAGCAAGATTGTGTTGAGAAGCATCCCGACAGAATACGCTAGCGCCAACATAAGCACCGAGGCGCCCACTAGCCCATCTACACGGAGAAGTGACCCAACAAAATCTTGAATAAAAATTGAGCTTGCATACAAAGAAAGAAAATAATATCCAGTGATCACTATAACTATTGACGATAGCACATTCACACCAAGCGGGATGTTATTGTTCCCTGTCGCATAAAACCCTCGAGCAAAGAGTAGCCCCACAGACTGCGCAACTACTGACACTGTAAATATTGCGAGACATGCAGCGGTAAGCTTTGTAGCCGTCCAATCAAAAGAACCTGACCCAAGTATTGTGCGCACAATTTGCGCGCGAAGTACAATCATGAGTACAAGTACTGGAAGTGACCAAAAAACAATATGTCTTGCAGCAGTTAATATTTTTTCTAGAAATTTCTTCACCTCATCATCTGCAAAATGCTTTGAAAGTCCTGGAAAAGCCGCAGTAGCGTAACTTACTCCAATGACAGCGAGAGGTACGGATTGAAGATTGAATGCAAAATTAAAAACAGTAATAGAGCCCTGTGGAAGTGTTGCCGCAAAAGCGACTAATGCAAATAGTGCAATCTGGTTTGCAGAAAGACCAATAGTTCTTGGTAATGAAACCTTGATGACATCCCAAATATCTGAAAAAGCTGGAAAAACCGAAACACTCAAAGTAAAACCACTGCGCGAGCTAACGAAAAAGTGTACAAAAAAGTGCAAAAAAGCGCCGAGTACAACACCCCAAGCAAGGCCTATTGCTCCAAATGTAGGATAGAAAAAATATGCGCCAGAAATAATACCGATATTATACAAAACAGGCGCAACTGCAAATGCAAAAAATTTATGTAACATTTGTGTTACACTGCCAAGCAAATTTGAAAGACCGAGAAGGATTGGCGACAATAAAAGAAGCCGTGACATTGATACAAGCTCATTATATGTATCACCAGAAAATGATGGGAAGAGACTATGCACAATAGAGGGTGTGGCTATATATATTCCAATGGATGCCACAACAAGAAGTGTAAAAAATACAGTAAATGTGTCGTTCAAAAACTTCTGCGCGCGAGCGTCACTCTCCCCAGCTCTCCTTGTTAGTATAGGTATAAGCACAAGAGCTGACATAAATGAAGCTATTCCTGCAAAAACAAAGTCAGGAATACGAAATGCTGCGTAATAAATATCGAGCGTCTGCGAGGCTCCAAAAAGATGTGCGAGCAACCTGTCGCGGAAAAGGGCGAGGAATTGTGAAAGTATTGCAAAAATCCCGAGAAGTAGTGCAGCTTCATGAAGTCCGTTCCATTCGCGCGAAAAAAGTGAGAGAAGTTTTTTTACCATAGTATCTTATAGAGTATACTCAAATGATGGATAGAAGTAAAAGTTTATAAAAACTTTTACTTCTGAACGACTACATAGTATATTGTCCCCAGTTATATACTCGCAAGCACCACCAAATGTAAAAATCAGCTATACAGATACTTTACCCTATAGGATAAAGTATGTGTATAGCGAGATCATTCGTAGCTGCAAAATTACGGATATTGGCAAAAGAAAAACCACGGTGGAAACCGTAGTTTTTCATGTATCCATATCGATAAGCCGAATTCTGTCCCACTGAAGTGGTGATGATCATTTATCTGGGAATGCGATTACTCGCACCCTCGAGCGGCACTTCGCGCTTGCACGCGACACGGCCTTGCACCCAGGTAAGGATTTAGCCGTTTCACCTCTCATATTGCTACAAGAGCTCACCCACATGGGGTGCTTCTTTCTTTCGTTAGAAGCGTCTCTGCTCGCACCTCTGAAATTACTTTCGACGGGCGTTACCCGCTACCCTGCTGCCCAACTTTCGTCAAGCGAGTGTTCGGACTTTCCTCCCCGAAGGTTACCCAACGGAGCGACCATCTGATATGGGTAAACGCAACAATAACACACATTTCAAAAAAAGAAAATGTGTAATTTTACCAACATGCACCACCAGAACTAGAGACCTTCCACGACCACAGCGCGCCCCCCTCATAAACACATGGATTTGAACCACTATCTCTTGTTGGGTCTATAAAAGTGGGTTTACTTACGTAGCTAAAACCTGGATCCACAATCGCATAGTCAATGAGTGCATAATCTGTACCATTCGACAAATAAAGATAACACGAGGTGTTATCTGTTTTGTTCATAGATGGATCGCTTGGGAAACTTGGTAAATATGTCGGGATTAGTCCAGGGATAACATCGTTAGCAGCAAACCCTCCCCATGCATTACACTCGCTTCGCCATGCCCATCCAGGATTTGAATACGACCCATTGTCATGGTAATACATTTCAAGAGCAGTTCTAATTTGAGTCAAATTAGAAACTCGTTGCGCATCTCGAGCTTTTTGCCGCGCGGAATTAAGAGACGATAAAACTACACTTGAAAGAATTCCGATAATAGCAATCACAACAAGTAACTCGATTAATGTGAAGCCTTTTTTATTCATCTTGTTGAAGGGGTTACAGGAGGCAATGTCATAGTTCGAAGAATCTCTTGTTGTGAGGGCTGATACGGCATTTTCTCTGAACCAAAAAACAGGAATAGTGAAATAATTAGTGCGAGTACTGCAACCCCAAGTAAAATATAATTTGCCTGAGTTTCATCCACTCGACCACCAGACAATTTAATAACCACTTTTACGAGTTTCGAGCCCTGGCGTCTATACTCTGGACGCTGTTCTTCATCAAAATTAAACTGGATTCCGCTTTGCATGAGATAAGTATAAACTACAGCAAAAAAAAAGAAAGGTTGACCTTTCTTTTTTCAGAGCTATCTATTTTTTTGCAGCCTTTTTTGGCTTCTTTTTCTCTTTATGCGCGTCTCTACCTTTTGCCATAATATTTTTTATAATTAAAATTATTAAACAATCTCACACACACCTGCTACACATGCGAGCTCCTTCGATCCTTGAGTCTGGTCCTCGCGTTCATAGCTCACGATCTTTGAGAAATCAATGTCAGGGAATTTTTTTACCATCGCTTCGTACTGCTCTTTTGTAATCTCCTCGTACGGAGCAAGTCGATATACATGGTTTGAACGAGGGAGAAACGATAACCCACCAATCATATCCCAATTCTTGTACAACCAATTTACAACAGTAATCCATTCATCATCCCCTACTGAAATGGTAACCGATGGATTATGTTCTGTAAAGCTTTCCTTTACCATCTTCCAATATTCAAGTTGCTCAATCGCAGTTTGGTCATTTTTGAAAATTGACTTCTCTGGCGCCTTAACAGGAAACTCGAGGACGTAAGTCACCGCACCCTCCATTGATTGCCCAACCTCTGGCTGATACGATACACCTTGGTCCTTCATCATCTTAAAGAGACTGTCGGTTGCCGAGATACGAATACGACGAATATAATATGCCGCATGCCTAGGGTGCATCCCTGATGACGCATCAACGAGTTGCGAAACTGTCCCAGACGGCTTCACTGCGGTCACCGCCGATGAAGAATTGATACCAAAGCGCTTTGCATATTCTTTATTGACCTTAACAGCCTCATCACGAATTTTTGACATTATATTTGGGTCACGCACAACCTTACAATCCCATTGCCCGGTAATAGATACCCCGAGTAGGCGCTCCTCCTCACAATTTTTCTTCCACGCTTTTGATAGATAGCCGAAGTTTGTAAGCGATGATTGATATGTCCCAAGAATTGCCGCAAGGCGCGCTTTTTTCAAGAGTGTTGCTTCAGTGTCATCTGCGCGAGCAACAACCTCGGAAAGATTGCAGAATTGTTTTGATTTTAGAATAATCTCACCGCACGGATTCGTTCCACAGGTATCAAAATCTTTTTCAAGAGTTTTCCATCTTCGCACTGGAACCTGTTTTGATATACCACCACGATTAAAGATTCCTCTCTCGCCGGATGCGCCTTTTATCAAAGAAACCCATTCATCGAGGAGTTCTGTGCTAGATGGTTTTTGCCAATAGACCGCAGAGTTGTTTGCCATCATACGCTGTGGGTCAGTAAGATAAAACTGTCCATCTTTTGCACATCGCATATCATGGTCATCAAGATCAGAAAGTGAAATAAGTGCGCTTCTACGTACTCCGCCTGAAACTACAACCTCCCCAATCTTGCAAATAATGTCGTGCAGGTCGAGATTTGAGAGACGGCGTCCTTGTTTCCTTAAAATACGCTCACGGGAGAAATCTATGAGAGAAACGAGTGGTTCTGGCCCAGAACTACGCCCTCCCATTGTAATGAGTCGCGCCCCAGCAGGACGAAGTTTTGAATAATCAAACTTAATATCAGCTCCACTAAACCATGTATTCATACCAAGCACGTACGCATCGGCCCAACCCTCTTTACTATCAACGACTGTATGTGTTGGCAAAATTTTACCAGTCTGTTTCTTGATCAATGGAAACATTTGCGCATTCTGACTCTCAATAGAATACCCTACACCAGTGCCACACATAAGCAAATACATTATCTCCCCCAAGTCTTGCGTACAAGATGGGGCGATGAATGAGCAATTGTAACCCGTTACATTTGTCTTACGCGCCGCATCTCCAGCGCTCCACAGGAGCCGCATTGACGGCATTACCTCTTGCTTTAAAATAGCCTCGCGTATTTCACCGTATTCCTTTTCAGAAAGCTTTGTTCCAAGATTTTCCTTCATAAACGACACATAGCGTTCTACTGTTTCGATCCACGTCTCACGGCGGCCATCGCTTGGCAACCAACGCGAATATGTGCGATAGTAGACAAACTCTGACATAGGATTACGGAAGTATTTCTTACCTTCTGCCACAAGTTTTTTGACCTCCTCCGGAATATCCCCCATTTCTTCGCGTGAACGAGCGCGTTCCTCACGATACAATATGTATGCCTTTGCAGTTTTAACAAATTCTTCCAAAATAAGTTCCTTTTCAACGATATCCTGAATCCCCTCCACTGTTGGAACAAAATCTTTTACCAATTTCGATATTCTTTTAAGCTCGGATTCTACCTTACGAGCAATATACTCTGCCTCCTTTCGTTCGCCTTCGCCTGTTGAACGCATCGCCTTAAAAACGGCGTTTACAATATGTTCAATATCATATGGAGACACACTACCATCACGCTTGCGAACATTTACAATGGGGTTTTTCTTTATTTCCGTGTTGGTTTTTTTTGCTTGTTTGGTACTCTTTTGCATACAATAACTATTGAAATTAATAAATTGATAAATTACAACATCTTTGTTGGTTTATTGTACTCTAAAAAAATTTTTTTCAATAGATAAACAACACCCCAAAAACATAAATTGCAGAATGTAAACCCGCACTCTATGAAACAGCGAATTTATCTGGCAATTTTGATTATGTTTCCCATTTTTAGATTATGTTCTGAAAAAAATCCTGCAGAAACCTCTAGTACAAACTTTGCTTTTAAGCTCGGAATATATACCATTGGATACGAATCTGGTGATGCTCTTTCCCAAACATCAACAATCTGATAATTTTCGTTAAACCATATCATGTCTATTGGAAAGTACATATCTTTCATCCAAAAACCATGTTGGCTAGGTTCCTCAAAGATAAATAACATACCTTCATCACTATCAAGGCTTTTTTGCCCACTCAATCCTTTTGCTCGGAGTATTTCAGTATCTGCAATAACAACTGAGATTTCTTCACCATCTATAAAGACCTTTGATTCATAGGGAGTTTTTGTATATACAGAAAGCATCGCAGTGGCCAAAATAGCCACTGCGATGCTTGTATACAGCGCAGACAACAAGATTTTACCTAATAATGACCCTTGTGCCATCAGAAAGTTTATCTGTCAAAATCTTGCATCATCATCTCCCCCATCTTAATTTCCTGTTCTAAGTTATCAATATCCGAATCATCAATATCATCATTCTCATTATCATCGTCATTGATACCCATCATTGCAGGAGTACCAATTACTTCTGACCGAAAGTCGTCATTCAGCTCTCGAGCATTTTCAAAAACACGCTCAGCTTCTCTAGACATCATTTTTGCTGCGTCAAAATCTCCGCGCATCATAGCCTCCTCTACTTGTCTCATAAATTGCTCTGACCCCTGTGGTGGTACCTGCCCACCAACATTCTCGAGGTCTACGCGAAGTCGCATTGCTTTCTCAAAATGCTTCTCTGCTGACATTTCCTTGCCCATTATTTCTTCAAAAATCTCTCGCTCATCCTGAAGTTCTATATCAAGGTCATTCTCTTCTTTATTTGCTTCCTGTTTTTCTTTTGTTATAGCGCTCAGTGCCTCAAGTAACCCCTTAAGCTGCGGCGCTTCCGCGTCTGTGAGGCTACCTAGTTTTGCTTGAATCACCTCCTCTGCTCTAGAAGACTTCTCCTTGTGCGCCTTTAAGACATTCTTTAATGCATCGCGAGAAGCATCAAGTTCATCATCGAGCTCACGAGCGAGACCTGCTACATCTGAACCACTTTCTTTTTCACTCTTTACTAGCATTGCTGCCTTAGCAATGCGCTTGTCAAAATCAGCTTTGGCATCTGCTACGTCATCAAGTTTTGCTTCTGGCTTTTTTAGGACATCGCTCATTTCTGCGATACGCTCCTTAGCGTATTCGATATGCTTACGAGCCTTTTTTTCCTTATTAAATGTGAACGCCACATTAAATGCTTCACTAAAACGATCAATGAAATAGAAGAAGTCTCCAGGAGCAAAGCCTGCGTCAGCAACTGGTGGCACCAGTGTTGGTGTGGTAGTAGATGTTGGTACAACGGCAACTGTTTCAGTTGCCGTTGTTTGCGCAAAAGAAACAAATGGTGCAATTGCAAACATCATTCCTATAATAATTATTTTTTTCATATTAAATTAAATTATAAACTATTAAACCTATTATCTTGTGTTTAATTGTAACACTAGGGTGAACCCCTTACAATAGAAGACTGTCTGCAGTGAAAAATCTTACAACTAGCCTAACAATAAAAAAACCGCTCAACGAGCGGTTTTTTTATTGTTAGGCTAGTTACCCATACGGCGGTTTCCACCACCAAACTCACCACGGGGTGCGCGCGCCTCAAGGGGACGTGCTTCATTTACCGTAAGTGTGCGACCCTGGAAATCCTTGCCATTCATTTCTGAGACTGCTTTGTCAGCGTCAGCATCATTAGCCATTTCAATGAAACCAAAACCTTTTGAGCGCCCAGTCATCTTGTCGATGATGATTGCGGAGGAAGTAACGGGGCCAATTTCTGCAAACGCTGCCTTGAGATCATCCTCGGTTGTTGAGTAAGGAATCCCTCCTACATACAATTTCTTTGCCATAATACTACTTATTTTTTTGCTTAATTCTAATGTGTAAGATGACCTGTTTCCCTCGCCCTCTCACCTCAGCTAGAACTAAGCAGTCGAGCAAGCACTGAGTGAAAACTTCTTACCAAATAAGAGTACCACGCGGACAGCAAAAGTACAATAATTTGCGGAATTGGCTGTGGATAACCGATGGGAAGAATATTGAATGTGGAATATTGAATTTTGAATAAATACAGACAGAGGCTTTTGCCTTTGGCAAAAGCCTCTGTCTCCACATTCTACATTCTATATTCTGCCCCCTAATTCTTCCTAAACGCTTTCACTCGATCGGCATCAGTTAAAAACTGCTTGCGGAGACGCACTGATTTTGGAGTAATTTCCAAATATTCCTCCTCGGTCATTGTCTCGAGTCCACGTTCGATAGTAAGGTCAAACGGTGGTGTGAGAGTGATAGCCTCATCAGTACCAGACGAACGCATGTTTGAGAGTTGCTTCCCTTTGGTAGGATTTACTGTCATCTCATCTCCCTTTGAGGTGTTACCAATAACCTGACCCTCATACACCTCGACAGCAGGCCCAATGTAGAGCGTACCGCGATCTTGAAGATTGTAAAGTGAAAAACCGAGCGCTTTACCTGAGGCCATTGAAACCATTGACCCAGATGCTCGCTTTACAATCTCTCCCGCATGCTCACGAAACTCAACAAAACGGCTAGAAAGAATGCCGTCGCCCTTAGTATCTACTACGAATTGTCCGCGATATCCAAGAAGTCCGCGTGTAGGTATATCAAACGTAAGGCGAGTGATACCGTTCTCATCTTTCATGTTGGTCATCATAGCTTTGCGCTTGTTAAGCTTTTCAATAACACCTCCAGAGAGTTCAGATGGTACGTCAATAATGAGCTCCTCATACGGCTCAAGTTTCTTGCCATTTTCTTCCTTGACAATAACCTGTGGCTGTGACACCTGAAGTTCAAAACCTTCGCGACGCATTTGTTCGAGAAGAATAGCAATGTGCATTTCTCCGCGGCCGTACACTTTAAATGAATCCATCGCAGAGAAGTCCACACGAAGACCCACATTTACTTCAAGCTCTCGTTCAAGACGGTCACGAATTTGGCGAATCGTTACAAACTTACCTTCGCGCCCAGCAAACGGCGAGTCGTTTACGAAAAAGTTTAGAGAGATTGTAGGCTCGTCAACCTTGATTGCAGGAAGTGGCTCCTGGTCTGCATTTTTGCAAAGTGTCTCTCCAATATAAACATCAGGAAGTCCTGCAACCATCACAATATCTCCAGCGACAGCTTCTTCCACTTCTTTGCGCTCAGTACCTTCAAATGTACAGAGCTTTGTGATTTTACCTGATCGAGAAGTACCATCGACATTTTTAATAATGATACTCTCTCCAGCACGAAGAGTCCCCTCGTAGATGCGTCCAATAGCGAGACGTCCAAGGAAGTTGTCGTACCCAAGGTTAAATGGTTGCATTCGCACAGGAGCGGTAGCATCTGCCTTCACAGCAGGAACTTTTTCTAAAATGATATCTAGGAGTGGCATTAAATCCTTCGAGTCATCATCGAGTGTACGCTTTGCAATACCCTGGCGACCAATGGCGTACACCGTCGTAAAGTCGAGTTGTTCATCAGTAGCACCAAGCTCAAAGAAAAGCTCAAATACTTCATCGTGTACTTCCTGTGGGCGCGCAGCAGGCTTGTCTATTTTATTTAAGACAACAATTGGCTTGAGTCCGAGCTCTAGCGACTTCTTGAGTACGAAACGAGTCTGTGGCATCGGGCCTTCTTGCGCATCTACAAGTAGGAGCACTGTATCAATAGAACGAAGCACGCGCTCGACCTCTGATCCAAAGTCTGCGTGACCAGGTGTGTCTACAATGTTGATTTTTGTGTCTTTGTAAAAAACTGAGGTATTTTTTGCATAAATAGTAATACCACGCTCAAGCTCAAGTGCGTTTGAGTCCATCGTTACGCCCTCTTTTGTCATACCAGTCTGGCGCATCAAAGCGTCGGTCAAGGTTGTCTTGCCGTGGTCAACGTGAGCGATAATAGCGATATTTCTAATTTCCATAGTGTTTTATTAAACAAAAAATCCGCAACTGCGGGGCTTATATGTCGGCAACTATACCAAAAATCACTTTATAAGTCAATTTTACTGGCTATTTTCAACGGTAATTAATAGACTAGCTATCGTTTCTACGCACTAGAACACCCAACATGATAAATATCACCTTTTCGCTGGTCTGCAATATTCGTACCCTCAAGTATGTCTATATTTTTTTGATATTTCAATGCCAGACACATCACATCATCGCCATAAAATTGCAAACTTTTTTTGTTTACATTTCCGCACCCTGCCAAATAACACATAGCTGAAATAAATTCAGAACGGGATGTTTTTTTATCAGCGCCAGAGTCTGCAAGATAGATAGCGGATGCCATAAATGCGTCCTTTGGGTCCCATGGGTTTGGAGGGAAATTGCCGGTAAGTTTACCTACGCGGTCTTTGTTCTGCTGATACTCCCATGGGCCGTCCCATGAACCGTCTGCATTCTTACTGCACTTTCCAGTCGTTGTGTTTATATACCCGCTAAAACACGCCCAAGTAGACGGAATAAATTGAGCAGGTCCCATTGCTCCTCCATACCCATACCAGACTTTTTTTGATACTGGCATACTGTCTGGATTAAGACCGAGCAGAGAGGTCAAATATTTAAACACTGGCACATCACGCGTCTTATGCATATCTACCGTCCATGTACCTTTTCCAACATTTTGCCCCAGGTTTGACTCTTCAGCAATAATACCTAGAATAACCGCTGGTCTAACTCCAGTTTTTTCAGCGGCTGCTCTTGCATACGCCAGCGCCTTCTCAAATGAAATTGCAGTAGATCCACTCAAGGAAAACAATTCTGCGCGAATTTGCGCCGCACTTTGCTGTTTTTCTTTAAGAATCTTCTGGTAAGCAATCTCCTGTCCTTTTGTTATTTTGAGAATGTTTTTCTTTTCTGCTTCCCTTGCCTCTATTCTTTTTTTCTCGAGTTCCTGAACCTTGCGCAGATCAGTTTCTTCGGCCTTTTTTTCCTCAAGAATCTTCTTTTCTTCTTCTGTGTTCTTTTTTGCTACACCCACTTCCTCAAGCGAAATTCTTATTGAATCTTCTACATATTGAAAATTATCCAGATCAACAAAGAATTCTGAAAAATCCTTGTCAGAAAGCGCCACCTCCACAAGCGAGTATGAATCAAGCTCGTTTGTGCGGCGGACTAACCCAGAGAGAGACTCACGCTCGCGATCGATTTTTGCGGAATACTTTTCAATCGTACGATTCTTTGTTCCAATATCTTCAACAAGTCCTGCAATCGATAAATTCCTTGCCCTGATCGATAGTTTTGCCTTTTGAATTTGAGCGTTTAGAATCGCTACATCACGCTCCAGTGACACGCCTTCTTTTTGTTTTTGTTCGAGGACATTTTTCTGATCATTTATTTCTTTATCGATAATAGCAAGCTCTGCCTCAAGCTTTGCGCGTCGCGCAACTACATCCTCGGCAACTTCCTGTGCGCTTGCGACCATAGAAACACCTTCAAACGCAAGAATTGAAAATATCACCAATGCGAACATTTTTTTAATAAAACTCTTGAGCATAGATATCGTCCATTATAACAAAAAAACAGCCGAGGGCGTAGCCCTCGGCTGTTTTTAATACCTTGTTTCTGTTTGGATGCTTTAGTAAAAGCATCCTAGGGATGAATCTGCTAAACGATCCGTGATGCAACTAGCTACCTTTTGCACAGCATTACAAAAAACTACTTGTCTTCTACTGGCTCCTCTTCTTTCTTACCTTTCTTTTCTACCTCAATAGAAGCGATGTCCATTACTGGAGCCTCCACTTCCTCTTTTGCAACAGCAATAGCTGCAACAACATCTCCAGCACCTGTCACTAATGTAATGCCTTTTGGAAGAACGATGCTATCTGCAAGGATTTGACTATCAAGCGTTACAAGTGGAGAAATATCAATAACAAAATTGTGTGGAAGATTTTCTGGCTGACCTTTTACTTCAACTTCGTGGAGAACCTTTACAAGCGCGCCGCCAAGATCTTTTACCGCGACAGATACGCCAGTAAACTCTAGCGGAATGTTCACAGTAACTTCCTGACCTTTCTCAAGAGCGTAAAAGTCAACATGGATTGGCTGACCTTTTACAGGATCAACCTGAACTTCGTGTATAAGGGCTGAAACATTACCTTTTGGCATTTCAAGTGTCACCACAGTCGATTCACCTGCTACCTTCCAAGCCTTCTTGAAAGCGATCATTGGAAAAACACATGGTGTTGCTACCTCTTTATGTCCGTAGTAAACTCCAGGAACAAAACCTTCTGCACGAATCGCAGAAAGTTTCTTTTTTGGATCTCTTATTTCTCCTTTTAGTATGATGTTCATATTGCGCTAGTATACGGATTTTAAAGATAAAAGCAACCCCCTTAGCGTCCAGAAAAGAGTCTGAGGCGTGCTTCAATAACCTTTTGCATTGCTTCTGTTGGTTCTTTCATCACTTTATATGGCGCAACCTCGTCTGGGTGCGCAACAAGATATTCAGCGAGAGTTTTTACAAAAGCGACGCGAATTTCAGTGTTGATATGAACAAGGCTAATACCTGCTTTGATTGCCTCACGAAAATCCTCATCTGATGTGCCAGAGCCACCATGAAGCACGAGTGGTACACCTGCTGCCTCTCGCACTTTACTAATACGCTCAATATCCAGGCGTGGTTCAGGTGCATTTCTTAGCATGCCATGCATATTCCCTACTGCAGGCGCAAACAAATCCACTCCTGTCTCTCGCACAAATCTTTCTGCTTGCTCTGGCGATGTAAGTGTTGAATCGTCAAACTTTACACCCTCAGGAATCTCGTCGAGAACTTTTGATGAAGTACCAATGTACCCCACCTCAGCCTCCACGAGCACATCCCTCCCTGATGCGCGCGCATAATCCACACACTCTTTTGCCTTCGCGATGTTTTCTTCAAGAGTTAATTTTGCGCCATCAAAAATTACTGCATCGAATCCTGCATCGATTGCCTCTTTCACACGCTCTACAGAATATGTATGATCTGCATTTATAAAGATTGGGTATTGATATTCCTCACGAATACTTTTTACGATGGCGACCGCCTGGCGCACGCCTACAAAATCACGCTCGCCCTCTGAGAGTCCAACAATTACAGGGAGATTGAGTGATCTTGCGGCGCGAAAAATCGCCCAAAGGCCTTCAATGTTTGAAATATTAAAATGTCCGACTGCGTTTTTTTTTGCCTCTGCGTCAGCGATAACCTCGCGCAATGTTGGTATTGTATTCATATTTTTGTAATTATACTCTACATTGTAGCATAACGACGTAATGATGGTACAATGGTAGTACTTAATCGATAATTGATAATAATATGGAAAACCAGTTAGACTTTGTAGGTATTGGAGACACAGTGGTCGATGCATTTATTCGTCTTAAAGAGGATCATGCTCACACAACATGCCGGATAGACACTGACGCATGTGAACTTTGTATGCCGTTTGGAGCAAAGGTGCCGTTTGATTTTGTGAAAGTAGCATACGCGGTTGGCAACAGTGCCAATGCATGCGTTTCTGCATCTCGACTCGGACTCAAGAGTGCTCTCATTACAAATCTCGGCAAAGACGATGACGGAGAAAAATGTCTTGCGTCACTAAAAAATGATGGTGTTAGCACACAATACATCAAACAGTACGATGGCATAAAAACAAACTATCATTACGTACTCTGGTATAACAGCGAGCGCACTATTCTAATTAAACACGAGGATTTTCCTTATACATTGCCACTAGGAGATGTTGGGCCACGATGGCTCTATCTATCGTCCCTAAATGAGAAATCTCTTGCTTTTCACCACGAAATTGCTGCATATCTCGCAAAACATCCTGAAACAAAGCTTTCATTCCAGCCCGGTGGATTTCAAATCAAACTTGGCATCGAAGCTCTAAAGGATTTATACGCTCACACAGAAGTTTTCTTTTGTAATGTGGAAGAAGCTCGTCAAATTTTGATGGACAAGGAATCAGAACCAAAAGAGTTGGCAAAGCTGGTTGCAGCACTTGGACCCAAAATTGTTGTTATCACAGATGGGCCAAAAGGCGCATACGTATATGACGGCGCAGAATCGTGGTTTATGCCAATATATCCAGATCCACTACCACCATACGAACGCACTGGTGCCGGAGATTCATTTGCTTCAACATTTATATCCGCGCTTGCTCTTGGAAAAACTCCGAGTGAAGCAATCGCATGGGCTCCAATCAACTCAATGTCTGTAGTACAAAAAGTCGGCGCTCAAGAAGGTCTTCTCACACGCGAAGCGCTTGAAAAGTTTCTCGCTGAGGCTCCAACAGAATACAAAGCAGTGAGGTTAGACTAGTAATTAACAACAGAAAACCACACTAACTATATATAGTTAGTTTAAAAGACCCTATTTACATAAATGAATGTAAATAGGGTCTTTTTAATTTAATTCCTTTTATTACGGTATAAGTTTCCTCACTGCATTCTTTATCGAATCCTTGTCCATGCCATAATGCCTTACAAGCTCCTCTGGTGTTCCTGATTGTCCAAATTTGTCATGTACACCTACGAACACCATTTTTGTTGGGTGCTCTGCTGATAGAACCTCTGCAACAGCGGAACCCATACCACCAGCGACCTGATGCTCTTCTACGGTAACAATCGCACTGCATTCCTTTGCTAGAGCAATCACAGACTCCCGGTCAATCGGCTTCACTGTGCCAATATTCAAAACTACTGTACCTATTCCCTCTCCTTCAAGCTCCTTTGCAGCCATGAGAGCATTGTAGACAAGGGAGCCACACGCAACAATGCCGACTTTTGGCGCGCTCGCTGAACGGAAAAATTCTTGCGCTTTCCCAATTTCAAATGGTGTGTCTTCGGTCGTGATGATTGGCGTTTTTTCACGAGCAAGACGAATGTAGGTTGGAGAATTTGTCTTTGCCATTGCTAGTGTTGCTTTACGCGCCTCTATACTGTCGCAGGGCGTAATGACTGTCATGTTTGGCATCACGCGTGTAATAGCAATGTCCTCAATCGCTTGATGCGTGCCACCGTCGGGACCGACAGAAACTCCTGCGTGAGAGCCAGCAATTTTTACAGGTCTGTCGTTATAACAAATATTCGTGCGAATCTGCTCCCAGTTTCTCCCAGGAGAAAACATTGCGTACGACGAAACAAAAGGAATTTTGCCCATTGCTGCCATTCCAGATGCTACCGATGCCGACGACTGCTCCATAATCCCCATTTCAAAAAATCGTTTTGGAAATTCTTTTGCGAAGGCATCCATTTTTGTGGACTCGGTGAGATCGCAACACATCGCCACCACACGCTCGTCGGCGCGCCCTGCGAGTACGAGCCCCTCACCAAAGCCCTGGCGAATCGGCGCCTGCTCTACATCTGTATCAAAAAGTTTTGGATTTAATGGAATCATAATTTTTTTATTCGTGCTCGCTTTGAATCTGTCCCCCGAGTGTGCGAAGCTCTGCCATCGCGTTTACTCCCTGTTCTTTGTTTGGCGGATTACCGTGCCACTTGTAATCATGCTCAAACATTTCCACACCCTTGCCAGGAATTGTGTGCGCAATGATGACAGATGGCTTTTCAAAAATTGCGCGAGCAGTGTCAACAGCGTCTACAATGGCCGACATGTTGTGTCCGTCAATCTCTAGCACATGCCAGCCAAATGCTGCCCATTTGAGAGCAAGCGGTTCGAGTGGCATCACATCCTCAGTGAAACCGTCAATTTGAATATTGTTTCGATCTACTATTGCAACAAGGTTGTGCAATTTTTCGCGCCCTGCAAGCATTGCCGCTTCCCATATTTGACCCTCATTGAGCTCACCGTCGCCAAGGAAGCAGTAGGTGGTGCGGTTAGAATTGTGCCCACGGTCTAGGCGATCTATGATAGCCATCCCCACAGCTTGCGAGAGCCCCTGCCCAAGCGGACCCGAGCTCGTTTCAAGCATTGGCAAGTACTCACGGTGTGGGTGACCCTGTAGTCGAGTGCCAAACTTGCGGAGCGTTTTTAATTCTTCAACTGGGAAATATCCCACATGCGCCATCGTCGCGTAAAGCACAGGACATATGTGTCCATTTGAAAGCACAACTCGGTCGCGATCCTCCCATGTTGGATTTTTTGGGTCATGTTTTAAAATATGAAAATAGAAAGCTGTAAAAATATCTGCCATACCAAGAGGCCCGGCAGTATGTCCAGACTTTGCCTCAACAAGCGACTCTATAATCGACTTGCGAATCTCTAGCGCCTTCTCCTCAAGAAATTTTATTTTGTCGTCGTGAAGATGTGTCATAAGACTATGATACTAAATTTTTCATCTCTGCGATAGCAGAAACAAAATTGTCTGCCTCAAGAATAGCTGACCCAGACACAAGCCGCGTTGCCCCTGCTTCTACAAGTCGTTGAGCTGTATCAAAATTTACCGAGCCATCGATGCTAATTGGTAGGTCAGTATTTGATGAGCGAAGTGCGCGCACGTGCTCAAGGACACGCTCATCAAACGCTTCTCCCTGAAATCCTATTCGTGCGATCCCCATACACTGAACAAAGTCAACCCTATCTACATATTGTTCAATTACTGAAAGTGGTGTCGTTGTATTTATCGCAAGACCAAGCTCAATCAACCCTACAGGAACCGAGGCGCGAATTTTTTCAAAATCCTCCATACCATTTTTCATACTTTCAACATGCACAATTATACGTTGCGCTCCTGCACTCACCCACTTTGGCACCACGAGCACCGGATTCTCTATCATCAAATCTACCTCAAAATCAATATCTTCCCAAGACGGCATTCCATCTTCTTCGGCAACTATAGCATCGAAATGTGCGTCACGCGGATACGGCCATGTACGCGCTGGTACGAACTTTCCGTCCATAATATCTAGCTGCACGAGTGGCACAACACCAACAAAAAGACTCATCTTTTCGTCGAGATCGTCATAACTCTGTGGCATTATTGCGGGAATAATTTCAATCATGTTTTTCAATTTGATCACTTAATCTCACAAATGCTCCACAAACCGCACCAGCAAATGAAAGTACTGAGAAAAGAATCAACACTTTTATTTCCGCGAAAACATACCCAGCTAAAGCAAACAATCCTAAAAAGACCAGAGAGTGTACAAAAATTTTACTCTTATATATTTCTCTCATATTATTTTATTTATCGAGCTTAGCAATTCTTCGCGCGTGTTTTTCTTCGCCGCCAAATGGCGTATCGAGCCACACACGCACTACCTCTTTCGCTTCATCCTCCTCAATAAAACGTGCGCCAAGTGAAAGAATATTCGCATTATTGTGCTCACGAGAAAGCACCACGATATCAACAGCTCCACCATAGTACACAGCGGCGCGTACACCTTTTACACGATTCGCGCACATCGCTTCCCCTTGTCCAGAACCGCCGAGAATGATCCCACGCGCTTCTGTGTCGCGCGCGACAGCCTCTGCTACTGGGCGGATAAAGTCAGGATAGTCATCAAGTGCTTCGAAAGTATGCGCGCCAAGGTCCTCCACATCATGTCCTAGCTCGCGCAAAAAAGAAACTAGGGTTTCTTTGAGTTCGAATCCTGCATGGTCGGTGCCGATAAATATTTTCATGAAGTATTACAGGTAGCTCGCAACTTTAACGACATGCTGCACAAGGGTATTTGTATAGCCCATCTCATTATCATACCAAGCCATCACCTTCACAAGGTTGCCATCTACGACACGTGTCATTTCAAGGTCGGCAATAGAACCATAGAGCTCACCAACAATGTCCGATGAAACGATTGGCTCCTCACTTACCTTAAAAACACCCTGCCAACGAGAATCGCGTGAGGCATCTCGAAGAATCTGATTCACCTCCTCCACCGTTGTGTTCCTTTTTGCTATAAACGTCACGTCCGCTATTGAGCCAGCAATAACTGGCACACGCACAGCTATACCGTCAAATTTGCCCTTGAGGTCGCGTACGACCTCAGTAACCGAAATTGCAGCGCCTGTTGACGCTGGAACCATGTTTGCGGCTCCTGCGCGTCCACCACGAAGATCCTTACCGCCAGGTCCATCCACTATCCTTTGCGTGCCCGTATATGCATGCGTTGTATTCAATATTGCTTTTTCAATACCAATAGTCTCGTTCAAAATGCATACTACTGGGCTCGCCGCATTTGTAGTACAAGAAGCGTTTGAGGAAATTTTTGCATTCTCAAGCTCGCCGTCATTGATACCCATAAGAGCAGTCACGCATGGGACCTCGGGGAGCGACTCACCCTTTATCGGAGCTGTGATAACCACACGCTTTGCTCCTTGATCAAGATGTATTTTTGCCTTGTCGGCGCTGGTGTAAAATCCGGTTGATTCAACCACAATATCAATATCATATTTCGCCCACGGTAAATTTGTTGGCTCCTTTTCTTGCACAAGGATTACTTTTTGCCCCCCCACAATGAATCCGGGCTCCTCGCCACCGCCAGGAGCAACCACTGTAACGTCAAAATCAGCACGTCCGTACGTCGTGTCGTACTTCAAAAGATATGCCATGTTCTCAGGGTCACCAAGGTCATTCACTGCCACAATCTCGATTTCTGGCCGTGTGCGCGCCAACTTATAAAATGCGCGTCCAATGCGTCCAAACCCGTTAATCGCTACTCGTACTTTTTTCATAATGCTTCCTGTGGTTATCAATTAGTAAATATGTTTATATTTTACCACACCCAACAAAAAAGAGCACCATAAGATGCTCTTTTTTGTGTTCCCATATGGCGGTCCTATTGGAAGATAAAGACTAAAAAATTAATTTACTTTAACGCCTCCTCAAAAAGGGATTTCAGTGTCCCTGGATTTCCAGATCCTTTCGATGCCTTCATTCCTTGTCCCACAAAAAACTGAAGAAGTGCTGTTTTACCTGACTTATAATCCGCGACGACAGTTGGATTTGCAAAGATAACTTCATCAACTATTTTTTTGAGTGCTTCGATGTCATTTTTTTGAATAAAGCCATTTTTTTCTGCGATCTCGCGTGGCTCACCGCCTTCGGAATACATGAGAGCTAACGTGTCCTTTGCTCCACGTGAGGACAGGTCTCCTGCCTTGATCATATTAATGAGGTCAGAAAGTGTATGCCCTGTCACCCCACCAACTGAATCAGAACCCTTCATCAAACCTACGAGGTCAGACGTAATATAGTTTTCTATTAGAGTAATCGATGGGCGGTCCACGCCAATAGCGATCACAGCATCTTCAAAAAGCCCACCGAGGACTTTGTCAGCGGTAAACACTTCTGCATTTTCTGGCTTCACTCCATACTCACGCACAAGGCGCACACGTTTCTCCCAAGGTAGCTCAGGCATGGTCGCGCGCAAAACGTCACTTGAGAATTCTGGAATTTCAGAAAGCTTTAGCTTTGGTAAATCAGGATCAGGAAAATATCGATAATCGTGCGCACTCTCTTTTTTGCGCTGTGAAAATGTTTTCTGAGCACCCTCGTCCCATCCGCGCGTCTCCTGCACAATCTCACCCTGCCCGCCGTCCAGAATTTTTGTCATGCGTTCCACTTCATACGCAATCGCGCGCTCTACTGAGCGAAATGAGTTTAGATTTTTCACTTCTACTTTTGTACCGAGTTCATCTGTCTTTGATATTGAAATATTTGCCTCTACACGCATCTCGCCTTTTTCCATATTTGCATCAGAAACACCGAGCATGCGGAGAAGAAGCTGGAGCTCTCGCGCAAACGCACCGGCTTCTTCCGCTGTGTGAATGACTGGCTTTGTTACGAGCTCCATAAGTGGCACACCTGCGCGATTAAAATCCACAAGACTACCCTCGCTACCCTCGTGCGACGAGCTCGCTGTGTCCTCCTCAAGATGCACACGCTCAATAGCAACACCATTCAGAATGCCATTTGAAACAAGCGGATATTTGTATTGGCTGATCTGATACCCTTTTGGAATATCTGGATAAAAATAATTTTTGCGGTCAAACTCGGTGAAGTCCGCAAGGTCACTTCCGAGTGCAGTACCAACACGAAGCACGTGATGCACCGCCTTCTTATTGATCACTGGTAAAGTCCCAGGATGAGCCATACACACAGGGCAAATATTCACATTCGGACGCACCTCATCAGGGTCATTTGCAGAACTGCAAAACATCTTTGTCTTTGTTTTTAGCTCAGCGTGGACTTCAAGTCCTACGGTTAGTTTGTATTCGCTCATATTATGATTTTTTATTTAACCACAGTTCTTGTGGGATCCCAGACTGCATAATAACTGCTTTTAGTGTTCGTGGATGAATCGACTTTTGTCCGTGGTACTGAATGTGTGTTTGTCTTACTTTTCCACCATAATGGCCAACATAGAAAAAATGGCTTCCAGTCGTATGTGAATGTTGAAATCCATACTCCTTCAAAAATTCAACGGTGCCTTTGAATGTCCAGTTGTTAAGACCGCGAGGCATAGTTCGTTACGCAAACGCAAGATTAAGCTGACCAGAACTCAAAACGTATGGAGATTTTGTCGATTGTGCAACGGGCTTTTTACCACATTGAATCTCTTTCCACATTTTTTCATACTCAGCATCAACCACCTGATTTAATACTTGTGGTCGCAATTTAAATTTGCGCGCTGACTCAAGGTACCCACGAACTGCTTCATTAAGGAGCACAATAGCTTCAATTTGTGACGCTCCCTCAACAACGACATTAAACTCAAGCGCCACACCAAAAAAAGTGTCCTTTTCTTTAAAAATCACATATCGCACTGATCCTTTTTGTAGAGTGTTTTTGGAAGATTTCATATTGCTTATAGTACCTTACTAGATGGCGAAAAACAAAGATTTGTTTTCAACTCAGCACGAACCTCAAGCCCCACGGTTAGTTTGTAACTCATAAAGGAGATTGTAGCATAAAATACGAAGACTCAAAAAAACCTATTGTGAGCGCATTTGTCGCATACGAGCTTTTTTTAGGGTTTCAAGGTGGAGCACCCCACTACTTTTATCTGTGCCCATATTCCCAAGAACACGGAAACTTCCTTCGCCAAAAGTTTTCTCAACAAGGCGAGCAATATGCAAAAGCTGTCCAGTAAAATGCGATTTTAGAAACTCTTTAAATACTTCGTCTGAATTTTGATATTGCTCGGGGAACTGTTCTTGTATCTCCTTGCAAACAAGATCAAGAACCATTCTTTGTTTAGGATAAGATACAGTCTCCCAGTCTTCTTTATCTTTTTTACCAACCCAAATTATGTCATCCTCAGGGATTCCCTTTTTTTGAGATACATCTTTTTTTAAACTTTGTGCCTCATCTGATAAAAGCCACTTCCTTTCTTCTGACATCCATGGAGATTCTAAAAATTTAGTAAAAGATTTTTTCTCCTGGACAGATACAATGGCTTCGTGCAACCCTCTAAAGTGTTCGTGAAATTCTTGTCTTTTATCATATTCTTGTAGCGATAAAACTGACACACCATGACGGTATGGTGTTGTTTTTATTTTTTCTCCTCTTTCTTTAACCTCCAAAGATAAATGAGATTTCAAGTGAAGTGTCTCGTGAAGAGCGACAACACCAAAATGAGCGGGGTTGTCTCTAAAAACATCTCCATTAAAAAGTATCCCTTGTTGTCTAATAGTCGCAACAGCAACGCCACTACCTCTATACGCCTTTTTATATAACTCTGATGGAATAATATGAAAATTTTCCACAGGGATATCGTATGGCTCTATTCCTGCATCTTTCATAAGTTCATTAGTTTCCTTATTCGCAAAATCAATACAAGCAAGTTCTTTTTCTGTTTTTGGATATTCAAATTCCTCTAGTTGGTTTCTCTCTTCTATGTTCAAAGAATCAAAATGAGAAAAAAGGCGCTGTAAAAACTCTTGCCTTGCTTTTTCTTTTTCCTCATGACTTGCATTGCCGATTGTTCTAATTTGCGGGCCGTTTTCCATAAAAATACTATATCACAAAGCCTACTTTACTACTTTCAAAAGCTTCAGTAGGTCATCCTGAAAATTTTTCATAACAGCATCATCAAGAATCGAAATGGTAAAGATTTCTGAGTTGGGACACTTTTTATTCATTTCCATCTCAACTTCATTCACGCGCTCTGGAGTTACCATGTCAGTTTTGGTAAGAACAATGATCTCGTGTTTTGCGGCGAGGTCTTTATCAAATGCTTCAAGCTCCTTGCGTACCGTCTCGTAGACAACAAGTGGGTCCTCATTTTCAAGCGACACCAAATGCGCAAGCATTTTTGTACGCTTTACATGGCGGAGGAATTTGTGCCCAAGCCCCTTCCCTTCGGATGCTCCTTCAATAAGCCCTGGAATATCTGCGATAATAAAACCATAACATTCCCCTAGGTTTGGCTCAAGTGTGGTAAATGCGTAGTCTGCAGTTTTTGCACTAGCGCGAGTGAGTGCATTGAGCAAACTCGACTTGCCAGCGTTTGGCAAACCAACGAGTCCTATGTCCGCAACAATCTGAAGTTCAACTTTGAAATCTCCCTCCTGCCCCTTCATCCCTGGCACATGCTCTTTTGGTGTGCGGTTTGTTGATGTCTTGAAATGCTCATTACCAAAACCCCCGCGACCGCCTTTAAGAACTAAAATTTTTTGATCCTCATGAAGTAGTTCGTATGTTTCGCCTGTATCAATATTTGTCACAATGGAACCAATCGGCAAATCTAAAATAAAGTCATCACCATTGCGACCGTGCATACTATCGTTGCCACCATCCTCTGCACGCTCGGCTGCATATTCTTTTTCGTGACGATACTTCACAAGGATATGCACATCTCGCACAGCACGAATGTAAACATCTCCACCCTTTCCACCATCGCCACCAGAAGGACCGGCAAATTCTTTGCCTTTCTCGTGTTTCAAACGCATAACGCCGTTCCCGCCGTTACCCGCCTTCATATGCATCGTCATTTCATCAATAAAAGCCATAGTAAATTAGTTAAAGTTAATTATATCACAAAAATTACTTCGCGTCCACCACAAGTTTTACATAGGTTTAACCTATGTAAAACTCAGGCCTCTACGGCAATCTGCGCGAGTTTGAGTGCGCCTTCTTTTGACCCCGCTACAGCAATAAAAAGTTTGTTGTGACAAAACAGCGCGTCAGCAACCCCAGAAACTTCTGCAAGCTCAGCCCCAGTCTTTCCAGCCCATGCGCTTGGCAAATTTTTTCTATTTTTAAATGAGTGCACATCGCTTCGTACCGTCTCAATTTTCCATTTACCCATATTCCCACGATCTGGCTTTACCACAAAAAGCGGTTCAGGCTTGGTCCCGAGCGCTTCGTACCAAGGATAGTGATCATCCAAAACAACAATGCGCTTATCCTCTGCTTTTACATACGCTTCTTCTGCATGCCTCTTGCCTTCTTCTTCTGTTTTAGCGCGCATTATTTCGCGAGAAAGAATTTTTTCTGCAAAAGACACTGCTTCAAAGAAGCCCTCGTCTTCTGTGCGCTCCTCATTCCACCCTGGGCGAAAAGCGCTCACAACATCCTGAAGTAGGTACGGGGTCACTTCCCCTCGAACACCAAATGTTTCAAAACCGTTATCCCCAGCATCAACAGGTTGTGCTATTCGTTCATCAATAATACGAGCAACATATTGCGAGCCTGATATTTTTTCTCCAAACTCCTTCCAAACGAGACCAAAGGAAGAATACGGTGTTCCATTTTGTCGCACGCCGGCACCGCCAATCTGATGATGGTCAAAACGTTTAGTCTCTATATTATATACACCACCCACATCTACTACATAATCCCCCGTTGCCCACACATCTTCGTCGCGACTACGGACGATTTCTACATTTCCATTGTTCAATATAGACAAAACAGCACAGGCAAAAACCTCGTCGGCATGAAAATTACCGCTATGTGTTATTATCTTTTTCAAGTTTTTTGCGTTCGTATCGTTCATATTTATGAGTAATAAGTTTTTGAATCAAAATGAATCCTACCATGAATGCTACCACTATCAAAACGAAGCGTGACGCATTGTGTGTGATATTGACCGCCGCATACCCAAAAAAATATCCGACAGAAAAGTATAGCGACACCCACAAAATCGACGCCAAAAACTCAGCTCTGAAAAAGAGATCGAAGTGGACACGCATTACGCCAGACATAATGACAGTTGCACGATTTGCGCCATAAATAAATTTTGAAAAGAATATTGACTTAAATGGTTTTTCGCGAAAACGCGGCAAAAAGAAGACAACGGCCTTCTCCGCCCACCGAATCATTCTCTTTGATACTCCAGTGTCTTTAAGTCTTGACCCAAAGTAGTACCACATCACATTTCCCAAAACTACTCCGCAAAATGCTATCAACAATGTGTCTCCAATATCAAAAGCCTCTAGCGTTGCCAGCATCCCAGCTGCAATTAGAAACATTTCGCCCTCAAAAACCATAGCAAAAAAAAGAATCGTGTATCCCCAAAATCTATGGTCCTGCACAAGCTGAACAAATACGTCGATAGACTGCTCAAACATACCTAGTTATTGGAAAGCAACTTATCAGAAATAAATGTTGTAACCGAAACAACAAGCGACCCAAGGAGAGCAGGGACAAACCCATCAACATGAAATCCTTCCATAAAGGAACCAACCCACCAAAAGAGGCCTGCATTTACTACAAATGAAAAAAGTCCGAGTGTAACGATAGTAATCGGGAATGCGATTAGTAAAATTATCGGCCTTACCACAGCATTCAAAATGCCAAAAAATAATGCCACGAGGAGCGCCGTGCCAAATGATGTTGACCCTATTTCAATTCCAGGAATAAAAGAAGGTAGTGATAAAATCACCAAAGCAACGAGCACCCATGTAGCGAGAATCTTCATCATATTTTAGGCAACAATGTTTGGCGCTGTGCGGCCTTCCAATGTTTCAATAATATTTGTTGCGACCATTTCTGCCATTTTTGTACGTGTTTCTTCTGTTGCAGATGCCAAATGCGGATTTACTACGACATTTGGAATTTCCAAAAGCTCTTGTGTTACTTTGGGTTCAAACTCAAACACATCGAGCGCAGCACCACGAATCACACCATTTTTTAATGCCTGCGCGAGCGCCGCCTCGTCCACCACAGGTCCACGAGACGTGTTTACAAGAAGTGCTGTTTTTTTCATAATTGCAAGACGTTCCGCATTTATCAAATGATGTGTCGTTGGCAAAAGTGGCACATGGATGCTCACAATATCAGCCTCCTTTAGCACATCCTCGTGCATAGAATAAAACCCTGCATTACATGAGGATTTAAGCGCTTCATTTTCTTTCATATCGCAGTAAATGACCCTCATATCAAAACCTCTGTGTAAAATATTCGCAACCTCAAAACCGATACGTCCTGCACCAATGAGCCCGAGTGTTTTACCTTTTATATCCGTACCGAGAAGTAGTAACGGGTCCCACCCTACGAATTTACCTTCGCGAATAAATCTATCCCCCTCAGCGATGCGCGAAGCAAGCGTCAAAATAAGAGCGACGGTATGTTCTGCAACGGTCGACGTAAGAACCTCTGGCGTGTTTGTCACTACTATCCCGCGCTCGTGTGCCTTTGAGACATCAATATTATTGAAACCAACCGCATAGTTGGCAATGATTTTTACAGACTCTGGCATCCCAGTAATCATATCCGCATCAATAGCATCAGTAAGTAGCGAAGCAACAGCATCATATTGCTTCTCGGCGAGCGCCAACTTCAATTCATCACTTGTAAGCACTCCGTCTTTTGTGCTTACAGTCACCTCGTATCCAGCACCGCGAAGCATTTCTTCAGCGCGAGCAGGAATTCTCCTCGTCATAAATATTTTTTTACTCATATTACAAAACATCATACCATATACACACTCATAGTCTATGATTGCAAATGTTCATCTACAAGCCATTGCTATACTGCCTAATATACGATATAATGTGTGTGAAAAAACAGTCCGCACAAGCGGGCTATTTTCAATCATGATAGAATCTTTTTTCAACACAATTCTATATATATTTCTATTTTTTTCGCTTTATCTCGAAGTGTTTTTCATGATCACTTTTTTTGAAGAAAGAGAGAATATGAAGGCTGGAAAACCAGCGCAAAAAAAACTCAGCTATTACCCTTCGACGACAATTATTGTCCCATGCTGGAACGAGGAAAAAACTGTCTCTGGAACCGTTGAATCACTCCTAGCCATCAACTATCCAAAAAACAAACTAAACGTCATCATTATCGACGACGGCTCAACAGACAACACGTGGCATGTCATACAAAAGTTTAAAAATAATCCACAAATCTCTTTGATAAAAAAAGAGAATGGCGGCAAGCATACCGCGGTAAACCTCGGCATACAGGAGTCTACTTCTGAGATCATAGGTTGCCTTGATGCTGACTCGTTTGTAGAAAAAAATGCCCTTCTCGAAATAGCAGAGGCCTTCAACGAAGACCAAGATATGATGGCGGCAACACCCATGCTCATAGTGCATGAACCAAAAACAATACTCCAAAAAATGCAAAAGACTGAGTATCACGCTGGCGCATTTTTAAAACGCATCCTTTCGCCACTCGATGCAATATATGTCACACCTGGACCTTTCTCTATATTCAGGCGTACTGTATTCGAAAAAATAGGCCTTTATAAACACGCGCACAACACAGAGGACATGGAGTTTGCGCTTCGTATGCAAACGCATCATATGCGCATACGAAACATTCATACTGCGCACGTGCACACGACGACACCAGACACATTGTACAAGCTTTATCGTCAGCGTCTCCGCTGGGCGTATGGCATTATGAAAAACACGCTAGATTATCGATTCATACTCTTTAGGCGCGAGTACGGCATACTTGGGATGATTGCGCTACCACTATCATTCTTTGGAGTCTTTGTATTCCTCTATAACTTTGGTTTTATTCTGTTCCATACAATACGTTCTTCATTTTCAAAGATAATCGAGATATCTATCAAGGGAACCTCGGCGCTGGTCCCCAACTTTGATTCATTCTACATAAACACGGATTTCATTGTGTTGCTCGCATATGTGCTTTTTGGCATCGGGCTCGTTATTATTTGGAATGGAGTCAAACTTGCAGAAGGCCGCTTCAGTCCATCAATGAGCATTTTGTATTTTATTGTTCTTTATGGATTTATTGCTCCCCTATGGTTTACCAGAGCAGTTTTTAATGTCGCCCTTTCCAAAGGAACAAAATGGCGGTAGTATTTAGTCTAATGCGTAAAACTATTGATTCAAAAAAATATATACTTGCGCTTGCTATCACAGTAGCGGTTTTTGTTGGCGCGCTAATTATTAGCAACAAATTTTCTGCGCAACGTATTGCTGAAATAAAGGCTATCGAGAGCAATATATCGATGGACATACTTTCATCAGAAACACAGTTTGCTCTCTTAAAGGAATCCTCGTGTAAAGCGGTTGACCACTCATCAGCATTTTCTGAGGAACTAAACGAGCTTGCACAAAAACTCTCCTACATGGAGGACAGTCTTGGGGCTAAAAACTCTGAAGTAATTAGTCTAAAAAAATACTACTCGTTGCTTCAGGTCAAGGACTACTTGCTAGTAAAACAAGTGCAGGAGAAGTGTGGAGTCAAACCAATCACAATTATTTATTTTTATTCAAATACTGGAGACTGTGAAGAGTGCGTTCGTGAAGGATACGTGCTCACGAGGCTCCGTCAGGAATTTCCAGAACTACGTATTTATGCTTTTGACTACAACCTAGACCTTTCAGTTGTGAACACAATGAAATCGATTTACGGCGTACGTGACACGCTTCCAGCACTGAATATTTGGGAAGAAAACTACTATGGGTTCAAGAGCGCAGAGGAGATAGAGATAATCATTCCTCAGCTTAAAAAATTACGTGCAGCACGAGAAAAAGCAGAGGCAGAGGCGAAAGAGACCGCAACGAGTACAAAAAAGTAACGAGCCTATGAATATAAAAGTTAGAATATGGAATAACGCACAATAAAAAATCTGCCAAAAGGCAGATTTTTTATTTATTCTACATTCAAAATTCGATATTCTCCACCTTACTTCCCCATTTCAATTAATTCCATAAATTCAAGAATCTCTGTTGTATAAGTTGGTATCACAGATGTATTATAGTGCCAGAGCTTTTCTACCGTTGTTTTGTCTTTATAGTAACGCTCAGTTCTAGGATTGCTGCCACCAAGATTCATAGCAACCACAGTTATAGCTTCATCAAAAGATTTAAACTTGATCTTACATGACCCCCAACCAAATGGGTTATTATTGCAAGAGAATTTACCACCTGTTGATTCCTTTATAGCGATTGCCGGCAAAAGTCGCCAGTCGAGATTATTGTCCTCGGCTGCCTTTGCTAACTTTGCACCATACCCCTCGAGTGGCATGTTGCGCTTTGCAAAATATGCATCAATCTTTTCGGCATGATCTGCTTGTTCGTCCAAAACAGATATAGTTGCCACCTCGGCATAACTCCTAAAGATAAAATCGTTATTAAATATCGCGAGCGGTGATCCTGTGGTCAAAAATGGCATGAGCACAAGCCCGCGGGCGAACTGAATTGTTTGTTTTTTCATAATTGAGCGGTATATGCTCCGCCAACGCCGTGTCTGCCCTAGTTAAAAAAAAGCACCTAACTAAAGGTGCATTTGAGCTTAACTGAAGATATGAAAAGCGTATCATACCCAGCCCAAAAAGTCAAGGATTTTTATTAGGTTTTCGTGCGGTTTCTAAGGCAAAATTTCTAATATATCCTTATTTTTCAATGGTTTTTTTACAATACGCTTTACGCCTTGTCAAACCTGTTTTTTCGTTACTTTTCCGCTTGACCATTGAAAACGGAGCTTTTGTCCCCGAGGACCGTCCTCGGGGGAAACTTGGAGAGAATTAATCTTTCGAAAGACTCAACCATTCGAATATCTCATTTTTAACAGCAGCTTTGCTGGCAAAATACTCCGGAAAATCTTGTAAACTTATAATTAAATTCTCATTTCGATTGACACCTGCATGATCTTTATAACTACTCCACTGGTATCCTTCGAGATATTTAACTGCGTGAGGAATATTTTTTATTCCATTGTCTTTCCACTTAGCATCAATTAGTTTCACTGGGTTAAGGTGGATATACGAAAATAAATATTTAGCATGTATATCACCGCTTACATGCGTTGCCTTAAACCTTCCTTCAAAAAGGGACCCTGTGCGATTATACTTTTTATTAAAATAACTTGAATATCCAGTAGAAAGCTTTCTCATAAACTCTGTTATGGTTGACTCGTCTCCCCTAGGACGGTCCTCGGGGAGACTCTTTGAGGTTACATAAATGTGAAAATGGTTAGGCATGAGGACCCATGCACCAATAGATACAATCGCTCGCTCCCTATTAAAATCCCAGACATCAATCGCCTTATCAACAATATCATCTCGAAAATTTACACCCCTTTCTGAGTTACAAAGATACAAAAGTTTTACAAAGCGGTCCCGATCTTCATTGTCAAGAAAAATATTCTGTTTACTGTTGCCCCTATTATAAACGTGATAATATTCACCTTCAATGAGTGGAGTCTTACGATATCCCATGTTGTTATCAGTATACCACTTTTACCACATATTCCATTCCCCGAGGACGGTCCTCGGGGATAAAATTAGGAAAGCAAAGGGTGAGGATCTTCTTGATCAGGGTTATGATTCGTCTAGAATGATGCGTTTCTCAAAACCACCTCTTTCCTCCCTCTTTTTTGTCTGCTCCACCAAAAGAGCCTCCTTGGTAAATCCTTTATGTATCAAAACAGCATCCAGCACCTCGGCAATATCAGCAAGTTCTTCAATATTTTCAGCCAAAAGAAACTCGTTCACTTCTTCCTGCAGTTTCTCTTTTAGTTTCGTCCAATATTCCGCCTCATCGGCAACGTGGAAAACCGCCTTCTCCCCTTTTGCCTCAATCCGCTCAATGATTTTGTCCCGAACGAGTTTGTTATATTTCATATTTATGCTCCGCAACACTTTTTGTACTTTTTGCCGCTTCCACACGTGCATGCGTCATTTCTCCCTGTTTTGTCAGAGTGAATAGGTGAAGCGGTTGATGCCTCGTCCTCACCGCCACCGATCTCGATAGCATTTTTTACAATCTCGCGCGCCTTTTCTTCCTCTTTTACAAACGCGCCAGCGCCAATAGCAGGCACAAGGCGAAGGACTTCGTTTTGTACAGACTCCTTCATCTCGCGGAAAAGACGCAACCCCTCCTTTTTGTATTCAACGAGTGGATCGCGCTGACCATACGCGCGAAGGTTCACCGATGACTTCAAATACTCCATCGAGTCCAAATGTTCCATCCACATCATATCAACGACCTGCAAAATCAAACGCTTTACTGCATTGTAAAATTCAACTTCCCCGAGTCCGGCAACTTTCTCAGAAAGAATTTGCTCGAGAGCAGGATCTCCTGCAACAATTTCTGTAAGATATGTTTTTGCTCCCTCTGTTCCACCCATTAAAACATTTCGTCTCATACCATACACATATTGACGCTGTTTGGTCATCACGTCGTCGTACGAAAGCACATGCTTGCGTGAGTCAAAATGAAAACCCTCTATCTTTTGCTGAGCAGTCTCAAGCGAACGCGATATCATTTTATTTTGAATTGCCTCATCTTCGGGTATGCCAAGCTTGCCCATCATATTTTTTACAACATCCGATGCAAACACACGCATCAAGCTATCCTCCATCGATACAAAAAACTGCGTCTCACCTGGGTCCCCCTGTCGACCTGCGCGACCGCGTAGCTGATTGTCTATACGGCGAGCTTCGTGGCGCTCTGTTCCAAGCACAAAAAGTCCACCAAGAGATTTGATCTCCTCGTAAAGCTCGGGTGTCGTTGGATTACCGCCAAGCTTGATGTCCACACCGCGACCTGCCATGTTCGTAGCAATAACCACGCTACCCTTGCGACCCGCTTGCGCAACGACCTCGCCTTCTCGCTCGTGATTTTTTGCGTTCAAAACCTCATGTGGTACGCCCTCGCGCTTCAAGTACTCTGACAAAAGTTCGTTCTTTTCAATAGACACTGTACCAATGAGAACTGGTTGACCTTTTGCATTAAGCTCTTTTACTTTTCTCGCGATAGCCTTAAACTTGCCATTCTCAGTTTGAAAAATGAGGTCTGTGCGGTCGATACGCGCTACTTTACGATTAGTTGGTATTTGAGAAACCTCAAGGCCGTACACTTTATAAAATTCTTCACTCGATGTCTCGGCAGTTCCTGTCATTCCAGCAAGCTTGCCATACAAACGAAAATAATTCTGAAAAGTGATCGACGCAAATGTGCGTGATTCTTGTTGTATCTTGACACCCTCTTTTGCTTCGACAGCTTGATGCAAACCCTCTGACCATCGACGCCCAGGCTGCAAGCGCCCAGTAAATTCATCCACAATTATAACTTCGTCACCTTGAACAACATATTCCTTGTCACGCATAAATAGTGCTTGCGCGCGCACAGCTGTCTCTAAATGATGCACATATTTTACTCCACGCTCAGTATAAATATTATCAACTCCCAAGATCTCCTCCGCTCGAGTTATGCCTGCATCGGTAAGTTGTATAGCCTTCAATTTCTCATCAACAGTGTAGTGCTCTGGCGCCTTGAGTTTTGATGCTATCCCCGCAAATACGGTATATAGATTTTCAGCATCTCCAGATGGAGCAGAAATAATAAGCGGCGTACGCGCTTCGTCTATAAGAATAGAGTCGATTTCATCCACTATCGCAAAGTTGTAATCTCTCTGCGAGAGGTCGGAAGGGTTATACGCAACATTGTCACGCAAATAATCAAAACCGAATTCATTGTTTGTTCCGTATGTAATATCCGCGCGGTATGCTTCCTGCTTTGAACATGGACGCATAAATTCATGAATTACTTTGAAAGACCCCATTTCATCACGCTCGGTATCAAGCTCTTGATGATTTGGGTCATAGAGATAGGAGACACTATGATTTAGCACACCCACAGAGAGACCGAGGAATGAATAGATTTGCCCCATCCATGTGGCGTCACGGCGTGAAAGATAATCATTCACCGTCACCACATGCACACCTTTGCCAGACAGAGCGTTTAGATATGCTGGGAGTGTTGCAACAAGAGTCTTCCCTTCTCCGGTCATCATCTCAGCTATTTTGCCGTTATGAAGCACGATACCACCCAAAAGCTGCACGTCGTAATGGCGTTGACCAAGAGTCCTCCTAGACGCCTCGCGCACTACAGCAAAAGCCTCAGGCAAAATATCGTCCAAAGACACGCCAGATGCCAAAAGCGCACGAAACTCAGCGGTTTTGCCTTGTAGAGCCTCGTCAGAAAGGGCCTGCAACGAAATCTCAAAACCGTTGATTTTTTTGACGATTGGCGCGTATTTGCCAGCTACCCCACTACCAATAAAGATATTTTTTAAAAATGACATTTAGTTACTTTAGCATAAAAAACGCTTCACCTAAAGCGCTCTTACGTGCAATCAAAGACTAAAAAGCAAAATCCCCCTTGCGGGGGATTTTGTGAAAGCGTATGTATTACACGCGCTTTGCAGTCTTCTTCTTTGCTACTTTCTTTGCTACCTTCTTCTTTGCTACTTTCTTTGCTACCTTTTTCTTTGCTGCCATATTATTTTTTGTGTTTACGAATACAGTGACGTACCGCAAACATATTATGCAAATTATTATCTACAATAATATTCGACCTGATGTGTAAAATATTTCATCACTCATCACGTATGATTATTGGATCGTTCCTTGTGTAAAATTTCTTTCACACGATGTACTGTGATCTACTACTATTATCTCTCACATGAAAAACAAACACAATAGTTTTTTAAAAGAAAACTGTGGATAACTTTTTTTCATACAAAAGAAAAATTTTTCAAAAAATTACTTAGCAATGATGACAACCTCTTCTTCTATATCAACATTTGTTTTTTGTTTGATATCTTTTTTTATTTCTTCCGCGAGAGATAAAATTTCTTTTGCTGTTGCGCTCCCATAGTTCACCAATATGAGGGCTTGCTTTTCATGCACACCAGCGTCTCCACGTCGCACTCCACGCCATCCACCCACATGGTCGATGAGCCACGCTGCAGAAAGCTTTACTGTATTATCTCCTTGTAGATAGGACTTTATTTCAGGAAATTGCTTTTTTAACGATTCATATTGAGGCATATGAACGACAGGGTTTTTAAAGAATGACCCAGCAGTTCCAATCGGATGTCTTGGCATCTTTGCTGTACGAATAGCAACTATTGCTTCACGAATTTCTATCAACGAAGGAGTGTTGATAATATGCTCATAAAAATATTTTTTTACATCTTCATAATCAATGTTTGGCGCACCACTTGCAGTAAGCTCAAAAGTTGCGCTTACAACGATCAAATTTTTATTCTTTTTAAAAATACTTTCTCTGTAACCAAATTCGCATTCATCACGCAAAAAAGTTTTTATTTGCATTGTTTCTGTATCAAATGCATCAACGGAAAAAATTGTTTCTTTTACCTCCACTCCATACGCTCCGATATTTTGCACGACAGCACCACCCACAGTACCAGGAACAAGTGAGAGATTTTCTAATCCCCATAAATTTCGCTCAGTAACATTGCCAACAAATTCATCCCAGACTTCACCAGCCTGTGCCTTAACGCGAGTGCCATCATAATCAATTCCATTGATTTCTATTTTAATAACAAGACCAGAATATTCTGCTTCCCCAAAAAGTGTGTTCGAGCCACCGCCGAGGACAAAAACAGGTATGGTTTTTGCGCGCGCAAAAAGTACCGCTTCTCGCAGGTCCTCCACGCTGGTAATGCGTGTAAAAAAGCGCGCATTGCCCCCCACATGCATAGTGGTAAGTGGCGCAAGTGCTATGTATTCTTCGATATGAATAGCCATAAGTACGAAAAAACTCCTGTACTCTTTTGGCCAGCGGGTACGAGCTCCAACAAATGTCTAATATGTGAGTGCAGCCGCTAGCCAGAGGAATACAGGAGTGCCCTCGGCCCCAATAGTATAAAAGATTTTTCCTAAAAAATCACCCCTTATTTATACACATCAGCCAAATCATAACAATTCTGTGCTATCGTTTGGAATTGCTACGATGTGGTAAGAAATGATAGTTAAACATATAGAAACAAAAAGCCCCGCTTTCGCGGGGATTTTTGCAGACATTCGTTTGTTGAATTCACACAAAGAAATCTTTACAGATTCCCTCCTGCGCACTCACATAAGATAAGTATAGCAGATTCAAAGAATAAAGTCAAGCATTTTTACCAAATCTCAAAGCTAGTTGGTTGACTGTACCCCCATGATCTTCTCGGCTTCAACTCTCTTGCCGCTCGCCATCAAGACCTGCGCATAATATTTCTGCGCCATATCATATTTTGGCTCAAGCTCGTATGCTCGCTTAAATGCTTCTTCTGCTTTTTCAATATTCTTGCTGTTGTAGTACGCGCTTCCTAGCTCAAAGAGGATCGTTTGTTTATTTGGCGATAGTTCAACGGATTTTTCAAGATAGCTGATTGCTCTTTCAGAATCGCCAACTCGAGAAAAGAATGAGCCAGCAAAGACCTGGTAACGTGCGTCCTTTGAGAGTTTTTTTGCTTGTCGCTCAAGCTCATTCCCAGCTAGAGATATGAACTGTGACTGTATTTCCGATACTCCTTTTGATGGGTCAAATCCGTTCATCGACAGCTGTGCAAGCTGTTCGCGCGCCTCAGAAGTTCCAAAAGAATCATACGCGATAGTTTCCTTGAAGAGCTCTAGGTTGCGCGCAGGACCAGCTGACCTGTCAGACATTGCGCGTATTAGTGTCGTGTTCTGCATGACACCCTTGTAGTTCACTGTGTAAACAAGCACAAGTGCAATGATGATCGCACTACCTGAAACTATAAACGTTAAGTCCTCTGCGTCTGCGTCTCCTTTCGACTTTATAAACTTTACAGACTTTATGGACTCGTGCGAAGCACGGCTCATTCCCTCTATGTACGCTAGAATCGTCCCAAAATAGATAAGGCTTGTAATATTGTCGAATACAAATAGGTTTTGGAAAAAATATCCGCCTAGTAATCCAGTGAGTACACTTTTTTCAACAATAGACAGTTCGTCTGCGCGACGCCATATACAGTAAATCGCGCACGCAAAGAGAGAAATATACGCAAAAAGTGCAGGCAAACCACCAGCAATGAGCCAATCAAAGAATACGTTATGCGCGCGGTCAAACCATTGCTCCTGATCATACATCTTTGGATTGTAGTACTTGTTGAATACGTAATTAAAGTTCTCCATTCCCCATCCGAGAACAGGTCGCTCTTTGAATCCCTGATATGCCATATTCCAAACCATAAAACGAGACTTTGTCGTTTGTTCTGTAAAAGATATTGCTGCGAAACGAGATAGTACTGGGCTGTCTTTCACAAACTGTGCGTCACGCATTGCAATAAATCCGCCGACAAACAGAGCAGTGGCGAAGAGGACTCCTATCGCGCCATTGCGTAGGATCTTTTTCTCACGTTCAAATATTGCAACAAGAAGTGTGGAAAGTCCTATTCCTGCGAGAAGTCCGAGCATCGCGCCACGAGTCGCCGTATGATAAAGCACAAATGTTTGCAAAAGGATGATAGCGCCGTATATCGCCACACGCGCGCGTTCACCGGTTGTTGTAAAACTCTCACGTGCCATAAAAAATCCGGCTAGAAAAATGTTGAACAGAGCGTAGGTGCCGAGGTATGCCGCATTCCCAAGTGTGCCATTCACACGCATGCCATCTTGCACAATATCAAGACCGCCAGACCACTGTAGCACTCCGTAAATGGCCATTATCACCCCAGCAAAGAGATGCAAATTTAAATATGGACGCCAAAATCCGCGCACTGTGAGTACCGTGGATGCAACAATGAAGTACGCAAAGAGGTGGAAATATGTCACAACCCCCTCCATGCGCTCAAAGTTTGACCAAAAACTTTTTGTTGGATTCTCTCCAAAGATCGCAGAAAGAGTAATGATTCCAAGAAAGGCCACAAACACACCCAAGAGATAACTTTTTCTTGGACGGTACGCTGGATCAATGAATGCGAGCACAAGCCACGCGGACAGCATTATTTCAACAATGATACGAAATGCAAAATTCTTTCCGACAATAAACGGGAAAAATGTGCTGTGCGAAAGTACAATAAATGGTATAAACGGCACAGCCACAAACCCCGCCAAAACTACCGCATTTGCCAAAATCTTGTGTATATTCATAGTGTCTCTATCGTAACACAATTCAAAAAAACAGGCGATCAGATCTTATAATTAAAATAGTTCAAGGAGTCTATTTCGTACTCATTGATTAAGGAACAGTTATTGAATAATGGATAAATTAAATAACTAACAAATGTTGCAATCTTTCCCTTGCCAATATTTGAGCCTGCAACAGGCTATCGAAAGTCCCACAGTCAACCCATTCATTTTTTACTTCTACAACATCAAGCTCCGCATTATCAAGAAACCAATTGTGAACATCAACAATTTCCAATTCTCCTCGGGGACTTGGTTTTAGTTTTTTTACTATATCGACAACTCTCTTATCATAAAGATATAGCCCTGTAATTGCATAATCACTAATTTTTTCCTTTGGCTTTTCCACGATTGCCTCTGCTTTCATATTTTTATCAAATTTAATAACCCCAAATCTTTCTGGATCTTTAACTTTTTTTGCAAAAATCTTTGCGCCTATAGAAAAGTTTTTTATCTCTTCTGTAAAATCATCTTCAAAAATATTGTCTCCTAAAATCATCGCGACATTATCGTTCCCAATAAATTGTTCACCTATAATAAACGCTTCAGGGAGACCAAAGGGTTTGTCTTGAATTTCGTAAGTAAGCTTAACACCAAACTCCTTACCACTACCTAAAAGATTCAGATAATCCCCGGCCCTCTCTGGTGCAACAATAATCAAAATATCTTTTATACCAGCCTTTACAAGAGTATTAAGAGGGTAAAAAATCATCGGCCTATTATAAACTGGGAGAAGCTGCTTGCTAGTAATTTTTGTACAAGGAAATAGCCTAGACCCTGTTCCGCCGGATAATATAATTCCTTTCATAATTTAATGGTACCATAAAAATCATCTAAAACTCGTGTCCTTATATTTTATAAGCTCCCGAATTAGAATTTCACATTCCATTGGTGACACTACTTCTTGTGTAGAAACAATACCTACCACACTGTTGTCATTACCACCCTCAAACAATGCGTCTCCAATATATACGCACTCTTCTTTATTCCATCCCATGTGCTCAACGAGCCTCTTTACATTATCGCCCTTGTGCCAGATTGTGAAGTCAATACAGGTGGTTCCACCAATGCGCGCCTGTACGCCTAGCTCGTTCAATTGAGCAACTTCTTTTTCAAAGCTTTCCAGCAGTCCTTTACGAATTACCTTATCTGGGTCTGACTTCTCCTTGCTTTCAAGTGGCGCATTGTGACCAATCAAAGAATAGGAAATTTGGCATATTCTGTCCTCAACAATATCCGATGTATCATTGATTACAAGGTTTGCTTTGTCAATCATTTTACGAACAATAGTGAAGACTTTGTTTTTTTGAGCTTTGGTAAGTTCGTTGCGCCACAAGTGTGCGCCGTTCGATAATTCCGTATGATTCCCATTTTGTGCCATCACAACCACATCTTTTGTTACCTCTCCGATTTGCTTGATGATCTGGCCTTTAGTCGCTCCAGACACAACCACCACATCACAGCCGTTTGCAAGAAGATCTCGCAGCCCTGCGACCATAGAATCGCTTATCTCACTACGTGAACGCGTAAGCGTGCCATCCATATCAAAAAAGAAATGTTTTTTCATTATCAATTAAATATTTCTTTCATACATATCATCAAAACGAACAATATCGTCCTCCCCCAAATACGAACCACTTTGCACTTCAATGATCTCAAGAATCTCACTCGTTGAATTTTCGAGTCGATGCTTTGTTTCAACAGGAACATCAACCGTCTGATGCGCACCGTAAAAACGTGTATCTTCACCAACAGTCACCGTTGCTGTGCCACGTATTATAACCCAATGCTCAGATCGTCTGTGGTGTAACTGCAAGCTCAACTTCTCATGAGGATTCACAACGATCTTTTTTACTTTATACCCCACTCCTTCCTCAAGAACTGTGTACGAGCCCCATGGACGCATAACAGTTTTGTGTTCTTTGTATTGCGCCATATTACGCTCCTTGAGCTCAGCATACGCATTTTTAATTTTATGCGTTTCTTCTTTATGAACAACAAGGACCGCATCCTCTGTGTCTACCACTACAATATCGCACACACCAATAGCTACTGTTGCTCTTCTTGAGTTTCCATACACTAACGAATTTTCACAATCAATGATTAAAGCATGCTCGTTGAGAACATTGCCCTCCTCATTTTTTTCAAGAAGTTCATATAGTGATTTCCATGAGCCAATGTCTTTCCATGCAAATTTCACTCTAATAACTTCTACATTTTTGCTTTTCTCAAGAATCCCAGTGTCAATAGAAACTGGCGACAATGAAGAAAAACACTTTATAAATTTTTTCTCATCTGTGTGCATAAATGACAAGGCTTGTAAAACCTCTGGTAGATATTTTTTTATTTCTGAGCGAAATGTTTTAACACTCCAGACAAAGATGCCAGCATTCCAAAGATACCCTTTTTTGACATATTCCTCGGCTATATCTTTTGGTGGCTTTTCTACAAAGCATTCAACAGAAGTCGGCGTGCTATAGTTTATTTTTCCTTTTGGCTTTATATATCCATACTCAGTACTCGGGCTATCTGGGGCAATACCAAAAGTAATCAACTTTCCATCGGTAGCGCGAGCAAATGCACCAACGACACTTTTCTTAAACTCCAGATCGTTAGCAATCAAATGATCGGCCGGGCAAACAAGCATGAGAGCATCTTTATCTTTTTCGTATATCACCTCAGAAGCCAAGGCAATAGCGGGGGCGGTGTTCTTCTGGGCTATCTCGATAATTAATTGCTCATGAGAAAAGCCGGTGCTCTTTAATTGTAACAATATATCAATAGAAAACTGTTTGTTTGTGACAATGTAAATATTTTCTTTTGGAACAATTTTCTCTATTCTTGAAAAGGTTTCCTGAATGAGAGTTTTATTTCCCGTAAGTGCAAGAAGTTGCTTTGGGTACATCTCTCGGCTAATAGGCCACAGCCTTGTGCCAGACCCACCTGCAAGTATTACGGCATATTGGTGTTTATTGTTTGGCTGTTTTTTCATGTTGATTTTTCATTTTGACACCTATTGACACCTTTTGATATAGACCATATTATAGATGCAATGAATAAGGAAATCAATATTTACGAAGTCTACACAACATCAGAAGCACAAAAGCTTCTCAAAATAAGTGACAGTACTATGAAACGGCTTCTTAAAAAGGGCCTCGTCAAGGCAAACAAGGTTGGTGGACAGTATCGCATTCTCGGCAAGGAGCTTCTGCGACTTGTATCACCCGAACTCGAAAAGGAAGCAGTGAAGTCGTATTTGGGTCTAAAGAAAAAAATCGTGAGCACTATTAATAATTGGTAATTAATAATATTATGAAAAAAGCACTCATCACTGGCATTACAGGGCAAGACGGATCATATCTCGCGGAACTTCTCCTCGAAAAAGGGTATGAGGTGCATGGTATCATCCGCCGTGCAAGTAGTTTTAATACTGGAAGAATCGACCACCTATTTCAAGATCCTGCGGTTTCAGGGAAGCGTTTTTTTCTTCAATATGGCGACCTCACTGACTCAACGAATCTCATTAGAATCATCAAGGATGTTCAACCAGATGAAATTTATAATCTTGCTGCACAAAGTCATGTAAAAGTATCTTTTGAGGTACCAGAGTACACAGGCAACTCTGATGCACTCGGCACTCTCCGTATACTAGAGGCAATCCGTCTTCTTGGACTTGAGAGGAAAACAAAATTCTACCAAGCCTCAACTTCAGAAATGTTTGGTGCAACTCCTCCACCTCAGAGCGAAAATACTCCGTTTTACCCCCGCAGCCCATACGGCGCCGCAAAGGTATATGCATACTGGATAACAAAAAACTATCGCGAAGCTTATAATATGTTTGCGGTATCAGGAATTCTTTTTAACCACGAGTCTCCTCGTCGTGGCGAAACATTCGTAACGAAAAAAATTACACGCGCAGCAGCGAGAATCTCTCTTGGTCTACAAGAAAAACTTTTTCTTGGCAACCTAAACGCAAAGCGTGACTGGGGTCACGCAAAAGACTACGTGAACGCAATGTATCTCATGCTTCAACAGGAAGTACCCGAGGATTATGTCATTGCAACAGGAGCACAATACTCTGTGCGAGATTTTTGTGACGCAGTCTTTAGAGAACTTGGGATTGAAATCATATGGCAGGGCTCTGGTGTAGACGAAAAAGGTATCGACAAGAAAACAGGTAAAGTAATTATTGAAATTGCGCCTCGCTACTTCCGCCCAACAGAAGTTGAGTCGCTCCTTGGCGACCCCTCAAAGGCACAGAAGAACCTTGGATGGAAGGCAGAGATTGGTTTTAACGGATTGGTAAAAGAGATGGTTGCAACCGACCTTGAAGAAGCCAATAGAGATCTTCATCTTAAAAACGGCGGATTTGCGACACAAAGCCACCATGAATAATTTAAGTCCACATCTTCCAGCTGAAAAATACAAAGAACTTATGGATATTTCCCCTATTTGTACCGTTGATGTACTTTTTTTTAATAGCGACAAAACAAAAACGCTTCTCTTCAAAAGAAAGAACCAGCCGATTAGGGATCAGTACTTTTCTATTGGTGGTCGTTTATTAAAAAATGAAAGGCTGATGGATGGAGCGGTGCGTCAGTCTCTTCGAGAGGCATGTGTTGTTGTTGACATAGAAAAACTTACACTAGGTGGAACACAAGATGAAATTAACCCCAACTCCATGTTTGATGGAATCAACTATCACGCAGTCAACACTTTTTACGGCTATGTTCTTGGAAGTGAGGAAATTAAACTCGATAGCCAGCACAGCGAATATCGCTGGTTCCCCGTGACATATGATTCATTCCATCCTTTTATCAAAACGAAGATAGCTAGCCTGTTAAAAGCATATGGAAAAGAACTCTAAAATTTTCGTCGCAGGACACCGAGGACTCGTTGGGTCAGCTATTGTGCGTACACTTCAAAACGAGGGCTTCGACAATCTCATTCTCAGAACGCGGGCGGAACTTGATCTCACCAATCAACAGGCAGTTGCGGAATTTTTTGCAAAAGAAAAACCTGAATACGTTTTTCTCTCTGCGGCAAAAGTGGGCGGTATTATGGCAAACAAAACTCATCCTGCAGAATTTATTTACGAAAATCTCACTATTCAAACAAACATCATTCACAGCTCCCACAAGAACAATGTCAAAAAACTCTTGTTTCTTGGTAGCTCCTGCATTTACCCAAGAAACTGCCATCAGCCGATGAAAGAAGAATATCTTCTCTCAGGAGAGCTTGAGCCGACAAACAAGGCGTATTCGCTTGCAAAAATTGCCGGCATTGCAATGTGCCAATCATACAACGAACAATACGGCACTAATTTTATTTCATTGATGCCTTCAAATGTTTATGGACCTCATGATAACTTCGATCTTGAGAGTGCGCATGTGGTGCCATCAGTTATCAACAAATTCCATAACGCAAAAATAAATAATGATCAACAAGTAGTGATGTGGGGCACTGGGAGCGCAATGCGTGAATTCCTGCACGTCGATGACCTCGCGGACGCTTGCCTCTTCTTGATGCAGAACTACAATGATTCTTCTATCATCAATGTGGGTTCTGGCGAAGACGTCACCATCAAGGAACTTACTGAGATCGTGAGTGACGTTGTTGGGTATGAAGGGAAAATAATTTGGGACACCACAAAACCAGATGGCATGCCACGAAAACTTGTTGATGTAAGTAAACTGCATTCATTGGGATGGAAGCATGACACACATCTGCACGAAGGAATAGCTTCAACATATGAATGGTTTAAAGAGAATTACAAGCATGACTAAAGTCACCATTATCAGACCCAAAAAAGTATTTAGCCTTGAGGACATCAAGGAGATTTGGCGTTACAAAGAGCTGCTGTATTTTTTCACCTGGCGCGACTTCAAAGTGCGTTACAAACAAACCTTCATAGGTATCCTTTGGGCGATTTTTCAGCCATTTATGACGATGGTTGTCTTTAGTGTATTCTTTGGCGGACTGCTTCGAGTTTCTTCTGATGGAGTCCCCTATCCTATTTTTGTCTACACAGGACTTCTCTTTTGGCAATTTTTCTCAAGCGCCCTTTCTGACACAAGTGGCGTTCTCATCAGCAACCAGGCAATTATTACCAAGGTATACTTCCCACGCCTCATCCTTCCCCTGTCTTCTGTTGCCACAAAACTTGTAGACTTCGCTATTGCGGCAGTAATACTTGGAGGAATGATGCTCTACTATGGATTCACCCCAGACCTTATGAGTATCGTTGTGATACCAATCCTTCTTGTGATTACATTTATGGCTGCGGTTGGCGGTGGACTATTTCTTGCTGCAGTCAATGTGAAATATCGCGACGTGCGCTTTATACTCCCATTCTTCATTCAGCTCCTCCTTTTCCTTACGCCCGTCATTTATCCAGCGAGTGTTGCTGGGAAATATTCTTGGATTCTTGCCTTCAATCCCATGATGGGCGTTATCCAAAACGCACGCGCGGTACTCCTCGGTACTGCTCCCATCAACTGGATGCTTATTTCAATCTCGTTTGCTGCAACCGCATTACTTCTTATAGTTGGTACAATCTATTTTAAAAAGGTCGAGCGTTACTTTGCGGATATCGTCTAATAATATGAACAAGCCAATAATCGAAATCAAAAATATCAAGAAGAAGTACAACATCTCGCACCAGCGTGGAGGCTATGTTGCACTTCGTGATGTTTTTACGAACATTCTTAAAAATCCTTTCAGATTTGCAAAACAAAAAGCAAAACAAGTGGCGGGCATCGGGACCAAGGAAGAATTTTGGGCGCTTAATGGTGTAGACATCAAGATCAACAAAGGCGACATCATTGGTGTTATCGGGCACAACGGCGCTGGGAAGTCCACGCTTCTCAAAATCCTTACAGGCATTACCCCGCCAACTGAGGGAGAAATCACCATGCGTGGACGTATTGCATCTCTCCTTGAAGTCGGCACAGGGTTTCACCCAGAACTTACTGGGCGCGAAAACATCTTCCTGAACGGCGCAATCCTCGGTATGACAAAAAAAGAAATTGTGAGGAAATTTGATAAGATTGTTGCTTTTTCGGGAGTAGAAAAATTCCTCGACACCCCCGTTAAATACTACTCAAGTGGTATGTATGTTCGCCTCGCGTTCTCGGTCGCTGCGCATATGGAATCAGACATACTTCTCGTGGATGAAGTGCTTGCCGTTGGCGATGCTGATTTCCAAAAGAAGTGCCTCGGCAAAATGGAGGAGGTAACCCAGGCGGAAGGACGCACTATTCTCCTCGTAAGCCACAACATGGGCGCTATTCAACGTCTCTGCAAAAAAACAGTTCTCCTCAATAAGGGAAAAGTTGTTTTTTATGGCGACACGAAGGAAGCGATTGAGTGCTACCTAGACAATGAGGACGCCGTAAGTAGTAACTCAAAGCTTTTCCCAGCTGTTGCAAAGGATGTCATTATTAATGATTTCTCTATACATCAAGATGGGACAAGGACAAACTATATTGATAATGATAAACCGTTTGAAGTTACTATCGACTTTGAAACCTTGAGAGATTTGGAGTTGTTTAGAGTTGGCTTCTTTGTAAGGAACGCGATTGGCGACACTCTCACAAGATCTCTTGCGGCTGACTGGAACCCTAATGCTGAAAATATTAAAAAGGGGTATCATCAGGCAAGATTTGTATTCCCCGCAAAACTTCTGATGCCAGGAGATTATTTCTTTGTGCTTCATTCAAGTTGCTACGGCGTTGCGGATTATTTTGGATACAATATTCACAAAGTAATCACCGTATCTCGTCCAACCGAATACAATATGGCACACATCAACGAACCACCTTCTTCAAATCCTTCAATGATATTGCTTAAAGATAAGTGGGAGATTAAAAATCTAAATAAATGATTAAGGTTAAATTAACACTTTGCGATAACTCCCCTCTTTCTGTAGAAAGTTTTTTGAAGCAGACTCCTGGCTTTTCTGGTCAATTGGGTGATGTTCAATTTTATATTAATGAAAAAATAGACAGGTACGACTATTGGGCAGTTTACGAGAATCTACCACGCGAAGACTCCGCGATTTGCCCAAAAGAGAACACGATTTTTATTGCGGGAGAGCCTACTGCAATAAAAAAATATGACGAAAAATTTTTAAATCAATTTTCTAAAATTATTACGTGCCAAAAAGGAATCGAGGGTCCAAATGTTTACCACATGACACCAGGGCACACGTGGTTCCCTAGGAAAAGTTACGATGAACTTTCGAACAAAAATACAGTAGAGAAGAGTAAACTAATTTCTCTTATTGTTTCCAACAAAGCAGGGACATCAGGGCACAAAAAAAGGCTCGATTTTTGCTTGAAATTGAAAGAACATTTCGGCGATAAGATGGATGTATTTGGCAGAGGAATAAACGATTTTGACGACAAGTGGGACGTTTTGGCCCCCTACAAATATTCAATTGCAATGGAAAATAGTGTTGAGCTTGATAATCTCACAGAAAAGATCGGCGACTGCTTTACTGCCCTCACCTTCCCTTTCTATTATGGTTGTCCTAATATTGATAAATATTATGATAAAGATTCATATCAATTAATAGATATTAATGACTTTGACGGAACGTGCACAAAGATAGAAAATATTATCAACGACGAACAGCACTATAAGCAACACCTAAAAGCATTGACTGAGTCAAAAAATAAATATATTAACCAGTTTGTGTTGATGCCGTTGATTGCTAATTTTATTAAAAACGAATGCGAACAACGCAACAAATCTACATCAACCAAGATTACCCTTATGGAGTCGTCTAAATTTCAAAAAATATCTTTTCGATTTATGATATACAATATCATAAATACACTAAAAAAATTGTAATTATGAAGCAACAAAAAATGAACAAAAACGTACCACACTCAACAATCATCAGCATTCATTTTGGGCACAACGCAACGGTGGCCCTTTTGAAGGATGGGAGGATAACTGATTGTGTGAGTGAAGAGCGTTTTAACAGAATTAAAAACTCAACGGGATTTCCTCATAAAGCTCTTTCTTATATCAAAAATATTGCTGGAGAAAATGTCGAATATTACGTTTTTACGCAAAAATACCCATGGGGATATAATTTTCTAAAGGCTACGGGCTTCCAATCCATCCCATACAACGATGTTCAACCCACGGCCCCCAAAATTCCACTTCGTTTGCGTTTATGGGAAAAACACTATTATAAAAAAAATAGGGATGCCATGCTTGATGGTATCAATAAGATTGAATCCAACCTCGCGCTCAAGAAGGAGATGGAAGATTATTTTAGTAAACTCCTCAAAGTCCCCAAGGAAAAAGTTTTGTATGCCGACCATCACCTCACGCATGCACTTTCTGCAAAGTTTTTTACAAAGCAGAGTGAAGATAACTTGGTTTTCACGCTAGATGGCGAGGGGGATGGGCTTTCGTCAACCGTCTCTCGACTAAACAGCGATGATATTATAGTTCTCTCAAGGGGCAGTAAGGCATTCTCGCTTGGATATTTATACCGAGAGGTTACCGCGTTTCTTGGAATGAAGCCAGATGAGCATGAATTTAAAGTTATGGGATTGGCACCATATGCAAAAACTGAACACGTAGAGAAACTGCTTCCATTGTTTGAAAAAATACTATGGATAAACAACAAAGATGAATTTGAATCTGAGATTCCGATGCCGATAATTAAATATTATCTTGTTTCAAATTTCCTCTATAAAAGATTCGATACCATCGCAGGCGCAATACAACTATTTACGGAAAAAATTGTGATGGACTGGATTGTGCGCTGGGTAAGAAAAACAAATATTACAAACATATGCTTGTCTGGTGGCGTCGCAATGAACGTCAAGATGAACGAGCGCATTGCAGAGCTCGCAGAGGTTTCGTCTCTTTCTGTTGTCCCTTCTGCGGGAGACGAGTCCACTGTTTTTGGTGGGTGCTTTGTTGGTTACAAAAGATTCTGCGATGACCACAAACTAAAATGCACCGTTACGCCTGTTACTGATTTATACCTCGGAACATCGTATAGCCATCCAGAAATAGAAAAGTTTCTTCTTGCAAATAATTATTTTGAAAAATACAACATCTCCGAGCCTCAGAATATTGAATTAACAGTGGCACAACTTCTCGCGGATAATAATGTTGTCGCTAGGTTCTCAGGAAGAATGGAATTTGGTGCGCGAGCACTAGGAAACAGATCAATCCTTGCAAACCCGAGAAGTTACGAAAATGTGCGCATCATAAACGAAATGATTAAAAACAGAGATTTCTGGATGCCTTTTGCGGCAAGTATCTTAGAGGAGGACGAGGGGCGATACATCATCAATCCTAAAAAAATACCATCAGACTTCATGGCAATTACCTTCAATACAACTCCATCTGCTCAAGTAGACCTCATTGGTTCTATTCACCCATATGACAAGACAAGCAGACCACAGATTGTTAAAAAGATGACTAATCCAGGTTATCACGAGCTCATATCTGAGTTTAAGAGGATAACAGGTGTTGGTGGAATACTCAACACGTCGTTCAATCTTCACGGTGAACCAAACGTTGAAAGTCCTGCTGACGCAATGCATACATTTAAGAACTCAGGACTCAACTATATGGCCATCGGTTCTTTCTTGATTGCAAAGAAAGAGAGTAGCCACTAAAATATATTCTAACAAATAATACCATGATTCCATTAATGAAGAACGCGTTTTTGCACGAAGAGGAGACAAAGAAAGCTTTGTCTGAGTTTATCTTGCAAGCAAAAAGACTCAGTATGGATGCAAAGTGCAAGGAGTTTGAAATTGAGTTTGCAAGGAAGCAATGCGTGAGGCATGCTGTTCTTTTCAATTCTGGCGGAAGCGCAAACCTTGCAATGATTCAATCAGCAAAAAACCTTGGCCTTCTCAAATATGGGGACAAGATAGGGTTTTCCGCACTCACCTGGTCAACCAATGTGATGCCCATCATCCAACTTGGAATGAAACCTATCGCTGTCGACTGCGACCCATCGACCTTAAACTCAATGTCAACTCACCTTCTCGACACTCTTCGTAATCACAAAATTCGTGCATTCTTTATCACCAACGTGCTCGGCTTTGCAGGAGACCTCGCAAAGATTAAACAAGTATGCGAAGAGAATGATATTCTTCTTTTTGAGGATAACTGCGAGTCACTCGGTTCAGAACTCCCCGAGGGTAAAACCGGTAACTTTGGGCTTGCTTCGAGTTTTTCATTCTTTGTTTCCCATCACATGTCAACCATCGAAGGCGGCATGGCTATCACCAACGATGACGAGTTTGCGGAGATGCTTCGCATTACCCGCGCGAATGGCTGGGATAGAAACCTCACGCCAAAACAGCAAGAAAAATGGCGAAAGAAATACAATATCGAATCTGAATTTTATTCAAAATACACATTTTTTGATTTGGGATTCAACTTGCGCCCAACTGAAATAACAGGGTTCCTGGGACTCTTTCAGATGCAGTTCCTTGATGCAAACCTCAAAACAAGGGAGGAAAATCATCGTCGCCTCGAAAAGAAACTTCAAGAAAATCCAGACTTTGTTGTACTCAATAGAAGCCACATAAAAAAGTTCTCCCCTTTTGCTTTTGTGGTAACCTGCAAAACTCCCGAGCTCAAAGAAAAATACTTAGCACGCTTTGTAGAAGCTGGGATTGAGGTGCGTCCAATAATCGCTGGAAACATGCAGAACCAACCATTCTACAAAAAATATGTTGAAGATATTGTCGCAGTTCCAGGCGCTGAATTTCTCCACAACAATGCTTTCTACTGCGGGAACTACCCAGAACTCACCAAAGAGGATCTAGCGACCATTGAAGACTGTCTCGAAAAACAACTATGATTATCGTAAAGATAGAGGGCGGGCTAGGAAATCAGCTTTTCCAATATGCGTTTGCGCGTGGTATTTCTTCTCGTTTAAATACAGAATTCAAAATAGACAAGAGTCCGTTTGATATCTATTACAAGTATCATAAATACGCCCTTGATAACTTCAACTTAAAAGGCTCTCTTGCAAAGGATTCTGATTTCTTTGGTTTTATGTGGCTTAAAAAACAACATAAACTATTTACGTTCTTCTATAACCATCTCCGCTTCAGAAAAAAATTGTTGCCATTCTATTTCCGCGAACAAGCGTTTCATTTTGATTCCTCAGTATTTTCAAAAGACAATACGTACTTTGAAGGATATTGGCAAACGGAAAAATACTTTAGGGAACTTGAATCAGAACTTCAAGAAGAGATTACACTCAACAAACCACTGTCCGACTACAGCAAGGGTATTCTCAATCAAATAAAGAGCTCTGTAGCTATTTCACTTCATGTACGTCGCGGGGATTATGTTACAGGGAGTACAATAAGCAACGTACCACTTATCCACGGCACGTGCTCGATGGACTATTACAAAAGCGCGATTGCATACATCTCGGAGCGAATATCCAACCCCCATTTTTTTATTTTTTCAGATGACTACGATTGGTCAGTTGAGAATTTTAAATCTTTGAAATATCCTACAGTTTGTATTAAAAATGGCGCTGATAAAAATTATGAGGATTTGATTCTTATGGCAAGCTGCAAACACAACATCATTGCCAATAGTTCGTTTAGCTGGTGGGGCGCATGGCTTAATAGGAACAAAGAAAAAATAGTTATAGCTCCAAAAAAGTGGTTCAATATGCCTAAACAAGGGACAAACACAGACGATATCATTCCAGATACATGGATAAAATTATAAAAAGAAATCCCAGGGAGCATTACTCTCTGGGATTTTTAATTTATGCACGTTCACAAACTATGGAAGAGTGATGGAAACGACCACCCTTTCTCCCAAACCATACGACTTCTCTCGCATATGTTTCGAGATCTCCCCCAAAACTTCTATCACCCACTATTTTCAACAGGGTAGGAGCTTTGTTGAGTATTGCTTTACTCTCTCGCACATTGCTAAAATAGTCGTGCAAATTATACCTCAAGGATACTGACAATTCCGTAACATTTGGGTCTTTAACCAAAGAAGACTGGTAAAGGATGAGGTCATCGAGAATCTCCTTTTCGATAAAAATGCCCGAGTTGCAAGCAAACTCATCAATGAAACCTCTTATCTCCTGATAGAAACTTTCTTTGTTGGTCACAAAGTTCAAAAACGTCGCTTCTTCCAGTGGCCAACAAGTCTCCCCAAATTTCGGAATAACTAGATCCAATCTTCCTCCATGCACCGCCTGCGAGACAACATCTTTAACCAGCGCAATATCCGCACCAATCAATGACCCTGCCATGCCCATAAAGTGATCGATAAATTTCTCGTAAAAATCACTATACCTCACGCCAAACATCTTGTAGAATAAAATGGCGATTTGTGGAGTGAGTCCCAAGCAATGCATACACTGAATAGCCCAATAAAACACGTACGTGCGCTGCCAGTCATCGGGAGACATTGAATTCGTCCCAACGACAACATTCTGATACTCGGAAAGTTCCGCCTCGGGAGTACTATGCGCAAGCAAGAGTGGCATGCGTACTGACCGAATACCATGCAGCCTAGAATAGAACGGATTGTTCATTTCCGAGTTTGACAACAGTGTACAAGCATAAACGTACAAATTGACCGTATCTGCCTGCTCTTCAAAAAGGATATCTACCCCTTTCTTTGAGGATTCATAGGTTTCCCCTGGCATCCCCATTATGAGCTCGGTGTATGTGGCAATCCCTGCGGAGTGATATCGATCCATCAGTTCGGAAAATTTATCCATCTTGATGTTCTTCCTCTTGATGGTTTCAAGCGTCGTATCGTCCATACTCTGGAATGACAATGTTGCCCCCTTGTTCATACCTGCGTCAGACAAAAGCTTTGTGATTTCGAAAATTCTGTCATCACTATTTTTTGCCGTACACATACGAAACTTTTGAGGATACCCGCCGTGTCGTGTGCGGATTTCTAGCATACTAACAGTGTGGGCATAATCAAGTTTTGATATTCCGTAGTTTGCGTCACAGTTGAACAAGTACTCAACCTTATTTTTACCAAACCACTCAAATTCATCAAGCAGACGCTGCTCACTCACGCGAACAACTTTTTTGTACGAATCTCCACCCCAATCGCAATAAGTACATGCATAAGGGCATCCACGCGTAGTCTCCTGACTAACATTAAGCAAGAATGAAGAATTTAGAAGGAAGTCGAATACCCCCGCGAGATATGGAGATGGTAAAACTGACAAATCCACAATGCGAGCACTTGAAGGCGTTTTCACTGTAGACAAATTTTTTTCGTGAATACTTAGCCCAGTAATGCTCGTGTAGTCTGGATGATCAGAAAGCGACTCAAGGAGAATACTAACAAACGTAAACTCTCCCTCGCCATGCACCAAAATATCAACGTACGGATGTTCCACAAAAAAATCTTTTGAGTCATTTGGTACTTGAGCGCCACCAAACACAATGAGGCAGTTAGGAAACGCTACTCGTACCGCTTTTGCCAAACTTTTGTTGTACTCCCAGTTCCAGAGATAACAAGAGAGACCAACAACAGCTGGTTCTTCCATACACCCAACAACTTCAGCAAGATCTTTTCGAAGGAAAAGAGGCTCCTGAAAATGAAAATTTTTTCTGATATCTGGAAGAGTTTCGGCATATGCTTGTAACGAACCGACCGCATAGGGTACAAAGATATTATTCCCATATTGGTAGTTTACCTGCGCCATTACCACATTACGCTTTTGTGTTGGATTCATAATAAATCCTTTCTTTTTCAGTGTATATTTTAGGAATCAAGGAACACCTCTGCCACACATCGTATCATTTTTTTATCACTTAGTCAAGATAAGAATATCGGTTTTTAATATATAATTGTATACTATAGACCTCCACACAATATGGAACTCGAAGCAAAATCACCCATTGTGACAATCATAATGCCTGTACATAACGGTGAGAAACATCTTCGTAACGCGATTGAGAGCATTCTTGGTCAAACTTTTTCTGATTTTACTTTTCTCATTATTGATGACGGGTCAACAGACGAAAGCGTAAATATTGCAAAATCATACACAGACCCGAGAATAAAACTTAAGGTAAACGAGGAAAATTTTGGAATTTCAAAAACTCTTAACATTGGTATTGAATGTTCCAAAAGTATATACATAGCACGCATGGATCAGGACGATATTAGCTTGCCAAGCAGAATCGAGACACAAGTGCACTTTATGAATACGCATCCAGAAGTTGGTGTGTGCGGTACATGGATAAAAACATTCGGCGCAGGAAGAGCCGAATACACAAAAAAACTTCCTGCACATCATGATGACATTAAGGTGATGCTTCTTTTTCAAAATCCAATGGCACACCCTACCGTAATGATGCGGAGAGATATTCTTAACAAAAATAACCTCAGATACGATACTATGTACGATGGCCTCGAGGATTATGATCTATGGGAAAAAACGAGTCTCGTTACACGTATGGAGAACATTCCTATAGCGCTACTTCGCTATCGCCTCCATCCGACACAACTGAGTCGTACATCAGCTACACGTCAGAAAAAATTAATGAGGATACAAGAGCGACAATACCAAAGACTCGGCATAAATACAGGCGACATATCTTCCCTACTTTCAGCCAACGGCGTGATGCATCTCTACAACAGCTATTCTTTAAGAAGAAGTGTCTATTGGGTATACTATAAAAATCTCAAATGCTATATAAAAGGATTAATAACAAAATGAAAATTCTACATACGGTAAAATATTATTCTCCGATTTGTGGCGGAATGTATGAGGTTGTTCGCCAGATATCAGAAAAGCTCATAGAACAAGGTCATACTGTCACCGTTGCATCACTCCCAGTTCCGAGAGAAAATGGTGCTGATTTTCCGACCTCCTCAGTGCACGTTGAGGAGTTTGACATAAAAGGCGGGTATACGACAGAACTTACTGGTGAAGTTGCAGAATATCAACGCTTTGTACTGAATAGTGACTTTGATATTGTGACAAATTTTGCAGCTCAACAGCCAATGACAGACGCTTTGCTTCCTGTTCTTCCAGAGGTAACCGCAAAAAAAGTTTTTGTGCCGACAGGATTCAGTGGTCTCTATTTAAAAGTATGGTATGAGTATTTTTCATATATGCCAGATTGGATGCGCCAGTATGATATGAATGTAATAATTTCAGAAGGTCAACGAGATATGCAATTTGCGAAAGACCATCAAATTGAAAATTATACGATTATATCAAATGGCTCAAGTCGCGAAGAAATGGAACAACCAATTTCATTTTCCATCCGCAAAAGACTTTCCATTCCAGACGAAAACCTACTAATACTTCATGTGGGCACCCACACGGGATATAAAGGTCACTCGCGCGCTATTAAAATATTTGCGCAAGCAAAGACAGGTCCAGCAACGCTCCTTATTGTGGGCGGAGAATATCCCGCAGGTTGTTCATCGCAATGTGACGAACTTGCAAAGAAATACAATGATTCTGTGTTGTTCAAAAATACCAAAAAGAACATCGTTGTAAAACACATAACGCGAGCGGAGACAATTGCAGCATATCGCGAATCAGATATCTTTTTATTCCCCTCAAACATAGAGGGGGGTGCTTCAATAGTTCTCTTTGAGAGCATGGCATCGTCTCTCCCTTTCCTAGCGACAGACGTTGGGAGCGTGAGGGACATTATTCGTGAAGGGCATGGCGGAATGCTTCTTCCTACTGACAAGAATGTTCCACCAGAAGACACCATCCGTGATAATATTAAACACTGGATTAAAACAGTATTAGAATTCTTTAACATCAAGAATTTCCACAGCGATCGAGGGTTTGTGCGCGCAAAAATCAGAGGTTCAGCAAAACTTCTCGAGAAACTTTGCACCGACAAAAAACTTCGTGAAGACTTGGGAAAAGCAGGGCATGAAGCGTGGCTTGAAAAATTCACATGGGAAAAAATAGCTGGGCAGTACGAAAATCTTTATAAACAATTACTTGAAGAAAAATAATACCGTGACATTCATTTTCAAAAAACAAAATATTCCAGAGGTTGTCCTTATTGAGACACCGGCTTTCCCTGATGACCGTGGTTATTTTTCCGAGTGGTTTAAGGCTTCCGAGTTTGAGAGGAATGGACTTCCTACTACATTTTTGCAAGATAATTTTTCGCACTCAAAAAAAGGCGTAATTCGTGGACTGCACTACCAGCTCAATCCAAAAGCACAAGGCAAGCTCGTGCGCGTCCTCAAGGGTAATATAATTGATATTGCGGTTGATATACGCAGGGACTCACCTACGTTTCTAAAGAGTGTTGCTGTGGAACTTAGTGATAAGAACAACAACATGCTTTTCATTCCTGCTGGATTTGCGCATGGATTCGTTACTCTTTCCGATGAAGTAAGATTCCTATACAAATGTACTGAGGAATACTCAAAAGAGTACGAACGCGGTATTCGCTACGATGATCCTGAAATCAACATCAACTGGGGGATTTCAAACCCACTTGTATCTGAAAAAGATTTAAATCTCCCTCTCGCAAAGGACGCGGAAGTATTTTAGAATTAACAAACATACATCATGATGAAATCATTCAAGGATAAACGAGTGTTAATTACTGGGGGCGCTGGCTTTATTGGTAGCTCTATCGCTACTGCACTTGTTAAATATGGAGCTCGCGTGACTATTGTCGATGCGATGCTCCCCCTCTATGGAGGTAACCTGTTCAACCTCAAAGAGATTGAGGACAGTATTGAATTTATCCATGGAGACATCCGAGACGAGGAACTTATTGCAACGCTCGTAAAGGATAAAGATATTATTTACAACTTTGCTGCACAGGTAAGTCATCTCGATTCTAAAGACCACCCCCTCCTCGACCTTGATATTAACTGTCGTGGACACTTGATCATACTTGAAGCAGTTCGAAAACACGCGCCTCAAGCGAGGATTCTCTTTTCTTCGTCGCGCATGGTGTATGGGAAAATCTTGCACACTCCAGCAGACGAAAATCACCCGACAAAACCTTTAACTATATATGGGATCCATAAACTTCTCGCTGAAATGTATTATCGATACTATTTTGAAACATTTAATATCGACACTGTCACCGTTCGCATCCCTACGCCATATGGCCCACGTCAACACATGAAGCACAGCAAATACTCAGTTGCTGGCTGGTTCCTGAGGCAATCACTCAATGGCGAAGTTATTAAAATATTTGGCGACGGAACTCAATCACGAGACTATATCTACATTGACGACGTCGTTGATGCATTTCTTCGTCTGGGGATGGGGGGCAGGTCGGGTGAAGCATACAATCTAGGCACCGACGAGAGAACTCGACTTGTTGATATGGTTGATGCTATTTTAATAGAAACTCAATCTGGATCAAAGGAGCTCGTTCCATATCCCGAGAACTATATTGTCGCGAACTTTGGTGATTATATTGCGAATTATAACAAAATCAGAAACGACGTTTCGTGGGAGCCTAAGGTAAATTTAAGAGAAGGGACAAAAAGAACAGTGGAGTATTACAAAAAATATAGAAATTATTATTGGTAGAACAACGCGCCGACAACATTTATGATTATTGCCAAAGCAACAGGTGGGCTCGGAAACCAGTTATTCCAATACGCGCTTGGTCGTCATTTAGCCCTTTTGAACAATGACACGCTAAAGATGGAAGCTAATTATTATATTAACAGCTCCTTTGTATACACCTTGGGCCGATTTAATACGCACCAAGAAATTACAAAGGAAGAAGATTATTTAAGGGCTGGACTACCAAATATTGGCGACGCGAGTTTCTATGGGAGAATCAAAAGAAAGATTTTTAGGATATCTGAAGGCCTGAAGCCGATTCACAAAAAAAAATTTATCACTGAACCTGACTTTACTTTTTGCCCTGAAATCTTGAACGTAAGGAGTAGTTGCTACTTATCTGGTGTATGGCAAAGTGAAAAATATTTTAAAAACATTGAAGACACTATTCGAAAGGAAATAACGCTCAGAAACGAGCCCTCAAGCGAGGTCAAAAATTGGATTGCGAAAACATCTGAATCAAATTCAGTCTCTATTCACATCAGACGTGGTGATTATGTAGACAACCCTCGAATCAACAAATTCCATGGGGTGTGCCCGATAGAGTATTACACTAATGCAATAGATTGCATTTCACAATCAATACATAATCCAACTTTTTATGTATTTTCTAATGATATAGAGTGGGCGAAAAATAATCTGAGGGTCTCTTATCCAATATTTTTTGTCTCCGACAAAATAATTCCCGACCATGAGGAGCTCATCATTATGAGCAACTGCAAACATAATATTATTGCTAACAGCACATTTTCTTGGTGGGGAGCATGGCTCAACGTAAACCAAGACAAGATAGTGATTGCTCCTCAAAAATGGTTTACAGGATCTGATACCAACACAAAAGATCTTATTCCTGAGGCATGGGTAAGAATATAAAGCTCACTATTTCTTTCGGAGAACGTAAATATTTTCGTGGAATAAATTTGGGGAAATATATTTAAACAGATTTTCAATAATAGGCTGCTTAAATCTCGCGAGAGCAGGGAGCCGCCACAAAAGTGGCACAAAGAAACCAACGGGGATTTTCTTTTCTATCGTAAAAAATTCCTTGATAGATTCTTCGTATTCTTCATATGACAGGAAGTTGTTATACCCCTTGTCTCCTGGTTTAATCCTGTTCAAAAGCGAGTCAGTACCAGCAAATGAGCAAATATAATATCCCCCATCATCAAGGACACTATGCGCATATGCCATTTCAGAACTAACAGACTCTGTGTAGTTTATGACACCAACCTCAAGAATCAGATTAAACTTTCTCAAATCCTTGTAATCATTTCGCACCTTAAACAATATCCCCACATCACTATTTTCACGGGAGGCCACCTCAATCATCTTTGGAGAAATATCTAACCCTACAAGGTACGAAATATTTTTATTAAATACTTCATATATTTTTCGTAGAACAACCCCATCTGCGCAACCAATCTCAAGCACGGACAAGCCACTCCCTTGAACTAACACTGTTTGTTTGATAGCACTTACCAAGAGTTCCAGCCTTCTATTGAAGAAGGATTGTGTATATGAGTTTGCCACATCGGGATATCTATCCTCACTATAGCGCCCACTAATCTTATTGTAAAACTCGGTATCTTTTGCCATGTTTATATACTATAGCTGAACTTTTATGAAATCTAAAATGTTCCGCGCTCTTTTCTCCCAAGTATAATTTTTTACAATAATACGCGCCTGGATTGCTTTTTTCTGCGCCTCTTCATTGTTCGCTAATACCCTCATGATAGCGTCGGAAAGACTCACACTGTCGTCAGGTGAACAAAAAAAGGCGGACGAATCATCAATAATCTCACGAATGGATGGTATGCTGGAGGCAACGATAGGTACGCCACCCTCCATGTATTCGAAGAGCTTCATTGGTGAGGTGTACAAATTTGAAATATCACTTTTAGCAGAGTTTGGAATAACTAGCACATCGGCAGATTTCAAATATAAAGGAATTTCTGCATATGGTTTTTTACCAAGAATTCGAATATTGGGCATCGCACCAAACTGCTCTTTGAACGATTTGATGTCTCCTTCAGTTCCACCAACAAAGTAAACGAGAACATCCTCAGGAAGATCCTGCGAAGCACGAGCGAGGGTATGGGCACCCTTCCAGTCATAGAGATGCCCTGTATACAACACCACCTTTTTACCTAGAGGTATCCCAAGTTTACTTCGCGCCTCATACTTTGTTGTTGTGACACCAAACAGCCTCTCGTCAACACCATCTGGCGAAACAAAAATATTTTTACTATTGAACCCCTTAGAAATATAAAAGTTTTCTAAACCATGCGTAATAGTTACTACAAACGGTTTCATGCGAAGAAGAACTTTTGTGGCTTGATTGTAGACACTGGTATGCGTTTCCCATGCAACCTGACGGAAAAACGACACAAGCATAAGTGACTGCTCGTCGCGCCCAAAGATTACAGCTTTCGGAGTGAACATAACGTAAAAAAACGCACTTAAAGCAAACGAGATTGCCTGAACATAGAACCCCCACTTTCCATACCTAACCAAATCAATGCAAGGCATTTTCTTGATTGAGAAGATGCTTTTCGTTGAGTAGTATTCGAAGGGGTTAGAATTAATTTGCGTAAATCTTCGTGGGACAATCAACTCCACGTCAAAACCCTGTCGAGCAAAAGCTTCGCACATTTTCATTATTTGAATCCCGTGTGCCTTTTCAGTAGGAATTCGTACATTTGCAACGTAGTATAGTTTCATTTATTTTTTAAAATAAAAAAATGGTGGTATTGATTTTCAAACGGTACAAACTCTTTTTCGATTACAAAATATTTTTCGATAATACTTCGTATCCTTGATTGTGAATACCCACGCTTCCCTATTTCCCAATAATGCTGACCATTAAAAACATGCTTGCGCGCGAACGGAATTTTGAAAGCAAAAGATATCTCATGAAGAAATGGGAGCTTAAGCAAAAATTTCACTGGCGGGCCAAAATGTGGCAGACTCAAAACAACAGCTCTCGTTGATACGCGAGAAAGCTCACTGAGCGCTCTCTCAAACTGCTCAAAAGGAATATGCTCAAGAACTTCAAACGCGCACACCACATCAAAAGTTTCATCTTGAAAAGGAAGTTTTGTTACATCACCAACAACATCAGGGCGGATGTCGTCAGCAACGTCGACGCTAGTATAGGGGATATTTGTATTGTTTTTAATGTAATCCCGAAACACGCCGTCACCAACGCCAATCTCAAGAACATTCTCAGGGTTAAGAGCGAGAAGCTCGGCAAGCTGATGATAATAACTCACAAAACGCCCTGGGTGAGCATAGGATAAAAATTGGTATGCTGTTTTATCGACTTGTTTCATAATATGTAACTATCTTCTTAACAAGAACTGCGAGGTCAAAGTTATCACGTGCTTTGTCCATTAATGCGGCACGTAACTCATATTTATCATTCGCAACCAAAAGATTCCTAAGATAATCAGCTAGACTGTCTGCATCACCCTCATCGAATACCAATCGCTCAGAATACTTCCCGAGCGTGTTACGAAATGCTTCATTTGCCACAACAGGGATTGCCCCTGCGGCCATACTCTCAATGACAACCTTATCTAATCCCCCAGTTGGAGAACCATTTACATGAATACCACTTTTCCAAAAAAATGGAATGAGTTCTGCGTGAGAAATGCCGTCAATAAAAAATATATTATTTTGAAGTTTTTCATTCGCAACTAAAGCAAGTAGTTTGTTTTTATATACCATGTCTGCCTTCGTGTCCGCATTACCAACAAATGTACACGTGATATCGATACCTTCACGGACAAGAATTGCACAAGCATGAATAATTGTCTTCTGATCCTTGATAGCAGACAACCTGCCCACACAAAGGATCGATTTCTCATTGCGTGGCTCGTGATATCCTTGGGGGCGTGCGCAGTCTAATATATCAATACCATGCCCAAGATAATGTGCTTTTTTTGTGGGTACCTGGAAACTCTCGGGGGTACTAGTAAAAATAATATTTACTAGTTTTTCTGCAATACAAAGTGAAATAGTTTTTTCCCGATGCACATACCAAAGCCCAACAGGCTTTCGCATAAGTCTCCAGAAAAATCCTCCCAAAACTACATAAACCTGATTCATATGCACAAACACAGCGTTATAATTTTTTCGCTCACGCCAAATAAGGCGATAAAAATTTATCAGATACTTTAATCGAGAAATACCATGCTCCTTCCCGAGAGAAAATACTTTCACATTTTTAGGTAAATTATATTCGCCTACACCAAGAGCAATCACCGTCACGCGCTCGCAGTGTTTTGCAAACTCCTCGATCCATCTATGGAAAAACCCGAGGACTGGATCATTGCGGTCAACTTTTTGGGTGAGAATAAGAAAGCGCATAGATAACATTAAATATTCCCTTCGCCATATACACCACTAAGCAGATCTATATCTTTATTACTATCACGCAAAAGTTTTATATTTTTTGATTCAAGAGCACGCAGGACGGCCACCCCCTCCTTATCGTTGACTAGTTTTTCGTATACATCAGCAAAGGCAGCGAGGTCCTTTATAAAGCAGTGTCCACCCGCCCCCCGCCCTGTTTTGTGAACTGGATTAATATAACTTTTATTAATAAAAGGATCCGCGGTGAGTGCTTTTTTAATATTCTCCCAATCATGACCGAGATTTTTCGCGACATCATACATAAGGTTAAAAGCAACAACCTGGAAAAAACCTGCAACGTTGTGCGCGTACTTTACGATCTCTGCTTCATCGCTGTCGCAAGTAAGTGCAAAGGGGGCAGCAGGAAGAACCTCATGCACTTGCGTTGCGGCGAGGCGATGAATCTCATCTTCAACAGGAAGTCCGACGATATTTGAAAATGGATTTGCAGCGTCATGCGCCGCTGTCACTTCACTTAAAAATTCTGGGGAAAAAAGAATAGTGATACCTGGGAAATCCTCTTGAAATTTCTTCGTCATCCCCGGAGGAAGCGTTGATTTTATTACCACAACTTTACCTTTTCCAACGATACTCAAACCCGAACGAATATTACTATCATCAAATCCATTTTGGGTAGTGTTTGCGTTCACGGCAATAAACACAATGTCACAATCCGCAATTTTTTCTTTGTTATTAATGTGCGGCTCTTCAAGCGAATAGCGCACAACAGAATGTCCGCGCATCTCAAAATCATCGGCATAATTTTTACCAATAAAACCTTGTCCTATAAATCCAATAAGTGGCTTATTCATTATTTTATCATTTACTATAATTACTACTTTGGATCTTTGAGTCGGAGGAGCCATTTTTTGTTTTCAATGAACCAATCCACAAAGTCTGCAACACCATCTTCGATTGACACTCGTGAGGAATAATTAAGGTCACAACACGCCTTTGATGTGTCTGCCACCGCGGCTGGGACATCTCCTGCTTGCATTGGCAACATATTCATCGTTGCTTTTTTCCCAAGTCGCAACTCAATAATCTTGATAAAATCCAGAAGTGTGGTTGATTCATCCCCCCCCAAATTATAGAGTTCATACTTAAGTTTTTTCTTTTCAATAAGGGCCAAGATTCCACTTACAATGTCGCTAATATGCGTAAAAGTCCTTTTCATCTTTCCACGGTTATATACATCAATAGGCTTCCCAGCAATAATATTTTTTGTAAACTTAAAAAGTGCGAGATCGGGTCTGCCATATCGACCATAGACTGTAAAAAACCTCATGCCTGCAGTTTCGATCCCATAAAGCGAATGATAAGAATATGCGAGCATTTCGTTCCCTTTTTTGGTAGCAGCATAAACCGAAATTGGATTATCAGTCCTATCGTCTTCAGAAAATGGCATTTTCTTATTATCACCGTACACAGAACTCGATGAGGCGTAGAGCACTCTTTTTATGCCAAACTGTCTTGCAACTTCGAAAATATTAAGGGTACCAAGAAAATTTGCATCGGCATATGCCCAAGGATTTTTAAGAGAGAAACGCACCCCAGCTTGCGCAGCAAGATGTACGATTATTTCTGGTTTTTCCTTTTTAATAACCTTCTCCAAATCCTTATAGTTGGCAATTGATATATTATAAAAATGAAACGATTTATTTTTTTTAAGAATCTCATGTCTGGCTTCTTTCATGCGCACATCATAGTAGGGGGTAAAATTATCAACACCAACAACAATATCTCCGCGCTCAAGAAGAGCACTCGCTAGATGATATCCAATAAATCCAGCGGTTCCCGTTATAAGAATTTTTTGTGACTCTCTTTTTGTTTTAATTCCCGACATATTTCTGTTATTTAAGGCATTTTAGCACAAAAAGCTTCTCAAGGTATAACCCTCGAATGAGGTACGAAATTTGTTTATAAAGCAGTCATCCAGGATTTCTTATATTCTGTGAGGTATTCTTCTTTTGTTGGTAGTTTTGGCGGTTTTACATCAAATTTGAGCTTTCCAGAGACAACATGGTCCAAAGCATGCGCGAGAGCTTCTGTGTCGCCTACAGGCACTATGAGGCCATTCTGACGGTCTTTTACCATGTCACCAGCGCATCCAACGTCTGTCATCACTACAGGGCAACCAAAGGACAAGGCCTCGACCACCACCATGCCATAACCCTCATAGTATGACGGGAGAACAAAAACATCGGCAGTTTTATAATAGTCAGATAGGTCGTCTTTCCAGCCCTCAAAAATGACATTTTTTTCTAAGCCGAGTTGTGTGACTCGTTTTTTTAGTTTCACTTCTTCAGAGCCACTGCCAACAATAATGAGTCCTGTTTTGGGATATTTCTTAACAACTGCTTCCACTGCGTCTATTGCGCCTTCTATATTTTTCTCACTGGATAAACGCGAGGCAACAAGAATTATTTTGTCGAACTGTGGATATTTATTCTTGAGATCAATAGTATGTTGTAAATTTTTTATTTCAACAAGTATTGGAAGTACTGAGATTGGCGTTCCTACTCGCGCAATTTTTTCGATTGAATTTTTAATGCGTTTCGACACGACACGTATCGCATTTGCGTGTGGAATTAAAAATTTTGCGAAAAGAACGCGAGCTCGATTTAGGATTGACTCGTGCGCAAAAGAAGGACTCATCACATCCGTGTGAATTTGAATATGGAGGCGTGCCTTCAATATGCGTGCAATGACATACCCTGCGAGTCCTGCCTCGAATGGGTCTTGCGTAGTTACGACATCAACAAGTACCCCACTACGCTTTAGCTTTAGCGCGCAAAGAATCGCATGCGGAATGTGGAAAAATTTACCGAGTGAATTTGTCGAATAAAGAAAAATATTCGATTCTGCGGAATCGCGTCGCGCAGTGTCAATTGAAGCGCGACTAATTTCATCCTGTAACTTGAGTGATTTTTTTGCAAATACAATTACGTGAAGCTCTTCAGCAAGGCGCCCATAATCAAGCAAACGTGAGCGTACAGCACTCCCTTTTTCAAACACTTTTCGATCGGATCCTATAGAAAGAATTTTCATAGCAATTTTTTGAAAAATTCTAAATGGTCAGAGGCTGCATTATCCCAAGAATACACGAACTTTAATTGCCTCAACTTGTCTACAAACTCTTTGTACGCATCCTCATTCAAAAGTAAGTTCATTTTTCCCGCAATCTCATCAACCGACAAAGGGTCAATCATCAAAAAATCTTCTTTTGAAATGGGTAAATAGTTTTCCTTTGTTAAGAGAAACGGAATATTGAATGCAAGGCACTCATAGATTTGATTCGGAGAAATGTCCGTCCAGCTTGGGAGAACAACGTAACGACACTGTGCTATGCGCTTAAAAAGTTCCCTCTGTGGCATTGAGGATTCAAAAACGACACGATCTGATATTCCAAGATTTTGGACGAGGGTTCGCACGGCTTGTTCCTCGAGACCTCCTCCAACCAGCACGAGTTTATACGTAGGATCTTTAAGAAGTGCAAAAGCCCTCACCAAGGTCTCAATATTTTTTACTTTCACGAAGCGTCCAGCAAAAATAATTTCGTTTACAACACGCGACTCATCGCGGACAACGTCAACATCAAAATTATCAGGAGTTGGGTTTGGGATGACACCAACACTCCCCTCTTTTAGTCCATAAAAGGCTTTATAAAGATTTGCCTGGACTTCTGAGTTAAACACAACAAATGTAGCACCACGAAGAACACATTTAATAATACTAAAAAGCACAGGATAGCGACGATGTAATCCATTAGCATAAAAGTCTCTAAGCGTAATAGGTAAATGTCCTTCCGCGAGATATTTTTCCCATATATACCCACCACCAACCCGGACGCCGTATTTCTTCCTGGTCAAAAAACTAGTGAAACAAAGAGGAAGCCCAGCGGAAACCCAGTCAAGTGAATATACGACATCAAAATTACGAATATTTCTAAGAATTACCAAAAATAACCTGAGGTAATTTGAAAATTTTCCTCGACGAACAACGCGCAGCAATTCAAACGGATATTTATCATCAAAATCAAATCGTGCCCTATTCGAGTAAGTAATAACTTTGACGGTATGCCCCATTGTGGCAAGTTTCTTCCCGAGTGTTGCTGTGTATGTAGCTGGTCCGCCAATCTCGGGCTCAAAGATACCGGTGATAAGAAGTATGCGCATAATTACTATTCAGAAATTACTCCTAGTTCTTGTGGAGCTTGTTATGAAGTTTATCCTTGTACCACACTACTTGCTGCTCTAGTCCATCCCGTACTCCAACTTTTGGATCATACCCGAGGATACGACGTGCCTTCCCAATATTCGCTCCAGTTTCTTTTTGATCTCCTGGACGTTTTGGAGTGACAACGATACGTGCTGGCTTGCCTAAAATTTGTTCAATAATCTTAATTCCATCACCTGTTGTAACTGTTTTGTCTGTACCAATATTAAATATCTCACCAATTGCGGCGTCTAGACTCTTTACAACTAGGTCACAAGCTTGGACGATGTCGTCAACATTTGTATAACTCCGCACATGATGTTCAGACCCATCGTGAAGCGGAAAGTCTTTGTCCTCCAAAATGCTCTTGATAAGCTTATGATAAAGCTTTTCTGGTCTCTCGCGCGGGCCATATACAGAAAAAAGTCTAAGTGCAACAACGGGAAGCCCTCGCTCACGATAGTACGAAAGCGCTAGCTGTTCTGCTGCGAGCTTTGTTACTCCATAGTACGATGTTGGTTTTACTTCTACTGTCTCATCACCATATGCATGCGCTCCATAAATAGAAGATGTTGAGATATGAACAAACCCTTTAAGTCCTGAAACTTTTGATGCGGCCTCAAGAAGGCGATGCGTTGCGATGATGTTGTTCAGCACATATGTCTCTAGTGGGGTTGTTGCAGAAATCCCTGGCTGTGCCGCAAAATGAAAAACAACGTCTACTCCATCCATAAAATGATCGATGTCGTCTACCACAAGGTCTGCAAGATGCACCTCTACACCACTTGCTGAAACATCAGCAAGATTAATTTCCTTGATTGCGCGATCGTAATAATCAGTTAGAATGTCCACACCAACAACCTCGTGACCAAGTTTTGCAAAATGCTCGGCAACATGCGACCCTATAGCCCCAGCGACACCAGTAACAAGAATTTTCATATAAATACTAGTCTATATGAAAAAACAAGATTCGTACAGCTCAGAAAATGACTAGTTTTTGTTTGTGAATAATTTACTAAACACCCTTTCTTTCATGTCGCGCGAGATAATGTTCCAGTCGTATTTTTCGCGAGCGAGCTTTTGAGCGTTTGCGACGATATATGCACGGAGAGCCTGGTCCTCGACAAGACGCTTTACTTGGCGCGCTATTGCCTCTGGGTCACGTACAGGGACAGCGAGCCCTGTTGGCTCACACTCGGGGTTCTTTTCTGGATCAAATAGAAAATCAGAGATCCCCCCCTCTTGTGTTGCTATAATAGGAACTCCAGCCGCCATCGCTTCTATAAATGAATTTCCCATTCCTTCTGAAAGTGACGGTCGAATAAAAATATCAGAAACTTTAAGATACACAGGCATTTCGTTGTGCGATATTTGCCCCAAAAATTTCACACGGTCTTCAACACCACTATCGCGAGCGAGCGAGCGTAACATTGTTTCATCTGGTCCGATACCCAAAACAAGAAACTTTATTTCTTTTGGGAGAAGCTTGAGTGCGCGAATAATATCATCGACAGCATTTTTTGCGACGAGGCGTGATGTTGTTATTAGAAAAATATCGTCCGAGCTCTTGCCGAGTTTTTGCTTCAATGCAAAAAGTTGTTCTACTGTATATTCATCTGAAAAATGTTTTGTATCCACTGCATTTGGAACAACCTCAAGGGGTCCAACAAAACCCATATCTCGTGCCCATCGCCCTAAAAAGGTTGAAATGACTTGCACTATATCAGCGCGTGTAAATGCTCGCGCAAAAATCGGGTACACAAAACGCATTGTACGCTTTATATGATCAATCGGGTCGCCCTCTTGAAGGGTGAGTAGGTACGGCACCTGCGGATTCCACATTTTAAATAGCGCGGCTGGAACACCAGCGGAATGAGCCATCATAGCCCAAATGCAATCATAGTGGTACTTTTTATGAAGATGCAAGGCCTCACACGTCGCAAGAAATTGAAAAAGTATTTTATTTAAGTGAAGCGGAAATCTTTTAAGGTCGGCTATGTCAGGATATTTTTTAGCAAATCCGATGCGGTGTACAAGTACATTGCCAACTCTTTCCACCTTTGGCAGAGATGCATCAAACCGAAGTGTCACCATATGAAACTCAATGTCTGATGAGCCTATGCGGTCAGTTATCTCCTTGATAGCAACCTCTGCTCCACCAATAAATCGTGGGTAGTAATTGAGAGAAAGAATAAGAACACGCTTCATAAAATTTTATATAGATACGACAAATTCCCTTATGTGATCAATAACCTTTTTTTCGGCACACCAGCCCAATTCATTCTTGGCACGCGACAAATCAATAGAAGACTCCATGCGATTACCCTTTCTTTCTGGAAGCATCACAATCTCACCACCAAATGTTTGTGCTATATCTAAAATACTGTATCCATCCTCTGCACCGAGACCGTAATCATCTCCTTCGCCTTTTTCGCCAACAGCAATGAGCCCTCTGACAATGTCGTCAACATGCGTAAAATTGCGTACCTGTGTTCCAGGGGTCACAACAGTAAGCGGTTCTTTATTTTTAAACTTGCTCTTGAATATCGCAATAAGTGTTGCATATGGTCCAGTTGATATTTCACGCGCGCCATACACATTGTAAAAATATGTGATTGCATAACGAAGACCAAACCATGTGCCATAATTACGCACAAGCTCAGTATTACTTGCCTTTGTCCACGCATATGGACTCTGGTCTCTCCCAAGTCCGCCATCCCCAAATTTTGTGCTTGACCCTGCATATATGATCTTACAATTATGTTTTCTGCAAAATTCAAGCACGGCAAAAGTGCCAGCTTTGTTGGACTCCCATACAATAGGCATGTCGGCAAAACTCTGCTCTACGCGCGAATACTCGCCGAGATGATACACAATATCCGGAATTTCTGTAATTAGCTTCGCAATATCTTTTGTGTGTCCTTCGATATATGTAGCGCCAGGAATATGATTATCGCGTGAACCAGTGAAATAGTTATCTAGGGATATAACCTTATTGTTTGGGTTTTTAACCAAGTGTTCAATAAGATTTGATCCAATGAACCCTGCGCCTCCAGTCACTAGGATCGTTTTTTTAGCTGTATTTGCCATAGTTTTGACAGTATAACACTGGCGTCTAAGTAAAAAAAGAGACAAAAAAAACCGCTGGTGATGGAACCTGCGGTTTGATTAAAACGAAAAATCAAAATGTATTATTGTATGCTTTTCGAAAGGACTCTACCTCATTTCTTATCTCAAGCACTCCTATTCGAAGCTTTGCACGAGCAAGACGCGCCTGTATATCCTCTCGCACCTTTTGACTCGTGGCATGAAGATCACTGGTAATATACAAATAATCTTCATACCCCTCGATGCAGAGTGGCGCATTATCGAGCACTATCTTGCACTCAAGACGGCCCATGAGTGCGAGGACTCGTATGTTTTGGTCATCGCGATCAAGGCTTTCAATGACGCAATTGAAACACTGAAGCGAATGCATATACTTTCCAGCATTGAAAAGAGCACTCCCGGCATCCAAAAGAATATGCGGACACCCTTTTAGTACTCCTCGAGGTATACAAAAGAACCTCTTCATTAGCAACCCTATTGTGATCCTGCGAATAAATTTTAGGTACTGCTTTTGGGGCGTTCCTAAAAAAATATTCCACAATGACCTACTTTTAATACTGTTTTCAAGGTCATCAATTTTTGTGTTCAGGTCAGAGATTCTATATATCAAGGCAATAACGACCTTAACCCTTTTGGATGTTGTGCTGCAATTTCTAATTATCGTAGTCATTACAATCCCCTTTTTGTTGAATGTTCAGAAAACCAAACGAAATTGTGCCACATTTGAAACAAAAATACTAGCCCTTTTTATCGTGGCTCATTGTCCTCTACTTCTTCAATGATTTCAAAATCATCGACTGCTATAAAAGCATTGTCCTCTTTACTTTTTGTAAGGCGAATACCGAGCAATGCAAAGGCGCTTAAAAATGCTGCGCCGATATACCACGGCCACATACCATCTCCCTTTTGTGATGGTAATGAAGTTTGCGTGTCAGAAAATGCGTCAACAATGGTCGCTTTTTGGTCCAATGGTGCAGTTTGCGCTGATTGAATTTGAATTGTAGGTTTTATTTTTGATTCCTCTAGTACTTTTTGGGGCGGTGTTCCTTGAACTGGTAATTCCTTCTTCTCTACACCTTTCACTGAAACACTAGAGCCGTTTGGGAAGCGAAGCTCTACGACGCTTCCTACTGGTGTCGCAAGCCCTGTCACTTCTGACGCGAGGGTGAGCGTCTTGCGCGAAGAAAGAATAGTGTTTTTAGGGAATATAAAATTTTTGCCATTACCTACGACTTGCCAATCTGAAAGATCTATCTCGTCCACGCCACTATTTTCTAGTTTAACAAATGATCGTATCTGATCGCCGCCAACACTAAGCGTGACCAACGGAGCAGACACGCGTACAGTAGCGCGATCCGATGCAGAATAATACCCAGACGCTACATCAAGAACAACGACATAATCGCCAGGATAATAATAGGTGTGCGCGACACTCACCCCCTCAGCGCGACCGCCATCACCAAAAGACCAAACCATGCGAGCATTTTCTATCGGCTCTTTTTTGAGGCCAAATGCTCGACCAGTAAAAACGATTGGCGCGCCTGACGATACTGTTCGCGCTGACGCGCCTGCATCAGCAAAAATTTGCGGTTCGACCGGGAAAGTAGTATTGGCAGAAATTACCGGTGATGGTAATAAAATACCTACATTTGTGTTTTGGTTTTGCGAAGAGCCACTCGTTGCATTGATTGCCCCTGGAGTAGGGGCAGCAACCGTCCATTCACCACTCGAAATCCTTTGGTAACTCTTCCTTTCATCAATAGTCGCCCATTCAATTTGGTCGACATCTTCTCCTTTTGAATCTCTTATTCGGACGATGTTTGATTCGGTAAGTGTTAAATTGTCGATAACTATGTCAGAGTTTTCAAGCTGATTGCGAGAAACTAAAAAATAACTATTTGCTTTGATCGTTTTGCCGTTTAGTTGAGTGCTTGTGACAAGCGAACCAAAACTGCTCCCTGTGGCGGTTTTCCTTTGAACATACCAACCAGTCAAATCAATGTTTGAATTGCCAGAATTATACAGCTCTATAAACCTCTCTCCTATCGGTGATATTTGGATCTCATTGATCAATACCTGCGCTGACGCAAAAGATGGAACACAAAAAAGAAAAATTATTGCTGTAATTCTCATACTAATCGTCTCCACGGAGTATCGCCATTAGTATGTCCTCGGGCACTTCTTTTACTTTTTGTAAAACACTTTTCTCTGGTGGTGGCACGTCTTCTATGTCTGGAACAGAAGTAAGTCCAGCAAGAAAAGCAGCTCCAGTAAGGGCTTCTTCGACAGTTTTTTGTTCCGCCTTTTTTACTTGAACAATTGACTCCTCTGGCTTCTTTTTTTCTTGAACCGATTGAGGCTCTTTTTGTATAACTACTGGTTGTGGAGGAGCTTCTGCAACTACAGCTTGCACTGGTGGCGTTGGAGATGGTTTCTTTTTCTCCTCTTCTAGTACATCCGCCAAAGCTGCCTTGAGACCGCTTAGACCTTCTGCAGTGGGACTCTTTCCTTTTGCCTGAACAGCTACATTTATTGTAGGTGTCTTAGCTTGTGTAAGAGTTGAGAGACTTACAGTTTTGGGTATTTCTTTTTTAAATTGTTTTGGTAGCGCAACAAAATTCTCTGGCTCTGGCAATAGCGCCTTTTTGAATGCTTGAGCAAATGGTTTTTCTAATTTTTCTGCGCGTTGTGCTGGCTCACCTTGCTTTTGATGTTCCTCTTGTTTTTTGATCGGATGGCTTGGTCGCGCACTTGGGCGCTCAGAGACTGAGCTACTATCTCGACGTGGTTCTGCTACACGGCTAGAAACTTCGCGAACTGGACGCTGATTTGGTGCAGGCTCAGATAAAGAAGCCTCGCTGCCGGCAGTGTACCAATCTGCAATAGCCTTTTCTATTTTTTCTCGTGGATGCCCGTATGAGGCGCGTGATGAAGTGAGTACTTCTTCGCGAAGGGATTTTTTGGGTGGTGCAATAGGACCTATTGTAACTGCAGAAAATGGATGGGACGCAACACCGTCAATCATTAACTTTAAATAAATCTGTGTAAACCCGAGAGACACCATATCCTCAGCGGTAAAGACTGGCGCGTATTCTTTTTCAAGAACCTCTGCGTCAGGCGCGCCAACGCGAAACATTATCTGTGTTCCAACGTTGCCAAATACAGCATCAGCGACCTTCTCATCCATCTGCTTGATATACTGATGTGCTACCACAAGAGCAAGTTTGTATTTGCGTGCCTCAGACAAAATATCTGCGAATGACTCGTTTGCGAACGACTGAAACTCATCCACATACATATAAAAGTTTGGTAGTCTTTTTAATTCAGATTCTGTCAGGTCTGCGCGTGACATTGCCGCAAGGTAGATCTTTGTGATGATCATACCTCCTAGCAAGTTTGCATTCCCTTCACCAAGCTGCCCTTTTGAAAGATTCACGATGAGAATCTTTCTCTCGTCCATCATCTTGCGCAGATCAAAACTAGAGTGTGGCTGTCCGATAATATTTCTAATGAGCGGGTTTGATGTGAACTGGCCGAGTTTGTTTTGAATACCAGGAACCGCTTCTTTTGCATACTGCTCGCTATACTTTGCAAATTCATCAACCCAATACGATTTTACTGATGGATCCTTTACATTATCAACTACTTTTTTCCTGTACACTTTGTCGGTAAGCATTCTACTTACACCAAGTAGTGTTGATTCTGGATACTCAAGAAGAGCTAGGAGAGCATTCATAAGAATGTACTCCATACGCGCAGACCACGTCTCGGGCCCCCAAATCTTTTTAAACGCGCTCATGAGACCGTTTGCCACAAGATGACGTTTGTCTGGGCCAACATCCTCCATCACGTTAAATGAAATAGGATTATCCGTATCGAATGGCGCAAAATACACGACATCCTTGATTCGCTCCTCTGGAATATAGTCGAGTAAAAGTGCGGCTGACTTGCCGTGTGGGTCGATGAATGCAAAACCTTCGCCATTGCGAACATCCTGCACGACCATGTTTTCGATGAGCGTAGATTTACCCATACCCGTCTTGCCGATGATATACATGTGACGTGTGCGGTCGTCTGCCTTGATACCAAACGGGATGCGCTTGTTTCTTCGGTCTGTCTCCGCAAAATATGTGATGCGATTTTTATCGTAGAGATACATTAAATTTATTATATCATGGCGTAAATAAAAACGTGAGAATGAAGCTCCATTCTCACGTTTTTATTTTATGGTTTTTACTCCCACTTTAGAGCATCTTTCGTATAGACATTTCTTGGATCCCAAAGAAACCACGAATTGAGACCAGCATCGTATGTTCCTTGTATCTGAGCGCGAACCTCTGCTGGGCCATAATCTCCGCCGTAGTCAAAATCCTGAAGCCAAGGACGAAGTTTATTGCGATCATAGACGTCTTTTGTATAAACGGCTGGAGTAGATGTGCCAACACGTTCACCACCAAAATGAGCCACAGTTGTGGTGGTTGCCATAGCGCGATCTGCGCCACTTTTCATCACAAATTTTATTAGCTCGTATGGGTAATCGTTTGGATTTTTCCAGCCGTTGAAATTTGGTGGGTAGTGCGATGGGTACACCATCGGCGCAACATAATCAAAATATGGCATCGTGCGTTCGAGGACCTGCCCGATATTCAGATCATCAGTATTTGTGGTTGTCATGCCAAAAAGATCGGCTGATGTTTTCACACCTGTATCCTTGAACGCGCTGTGTAGATACATAAAAAAGTGTTCGAGCGACTCCGCCTTACTCATACCCTTGCCCCACGTAAAACTTATGTCTTTCATATTCCCATCGGAAGGAAAACGTACATAGTCAAAATTGAGCTCATCGAAACCCATAGCATACGACTCCTTTCCAAGCGCTACAATGTAGTCCCAATACGGCTTTGCACTTACATCAATAAAGCTCAGACCTTTTCTGTCCTTCCATACACCACCATCGCTCGCGCGCTTGACGGCAAGCTCTGGGTGAAGCTTTGTATAGTATGGGTCTTGGAAAACAGTTATTCGCGCGATAACATAAATTCCTTTTTCATGAAGCTCGGCTACAAACTCGCGGAGGTCTTTTGTGCGACACCCAGGACCAGCATTATCCTTGAGGAGAGGGTCTGTAGCTGAGAATACGATAGTGCCGCTAAAATCCTTTACATCGATAATGATGCTGTTTACCTCTGTAGTGTCCGCGATATGAGCTAGCTTTCCACGAAATGACGGCATCGTAGCAACACACGCTGTCATATATATAGCCTTTACTGCGTCTGGAGTTTTGACATGTGTCACGACAAATTCTGGCTCTGCAGAATTTGTAATTAAAATATCGTCCTTTATTGTTGCCGTGTCTGCTTTTACGGCACCAGCCTTTGCGTCATCTATATTGTACCCTACTGAAAAAAATGCTGGAATAAAAAAATAAAAACCAGAAAATAATCCGACAGCGATCGTTCCCAATATTACGAAATGCTTGTGCGTGCGCCTCATTGTGTCGAAGGAGTATTTGACTTGTCGTCTGTTGTGGCATATGGGAGCGCTTGCTCGGCATCTTCAATAAGCTTTTTGCAATTACTACAATATACAACAGATGATAGGTATGCGAGCACAGAGATACTTACGCCACTTATAACAAGGAGCGATGTTCGTGCCCACGCAGGGAAACCGCCAATTGCCACAATAACGACAAAGATTCCAAGAAAAATTATTGCAGTGTGTTTTGTCATAATGTATCCAGTGTACCCTATTCCCCATCCTCAATCAACCGCCCTCTTGGCGATATAATAACTACAAATTCTCCACGAACGCGGTCAGGGTTTTCAGCAAAATGCGTGCGGACCTCTGGCACTGTGCCACGCACAAACTCCTCATAAATTTTCGTTAGTTCGCGAGCTACGATTATCCTCCTCTCTGCGCCACAAAATTTCTCGAGTGCCTCAAGTGATTTTTCTACGCGATGTGGAGATTCATAAAAAGCCATAACCCGCGAGGAGGATGCGATTTCTTTGAAAAGAGTTTCCCTACCTTTCTTATGTGGCAAGAACCCGAGAAATGTAAACTCTGCGACAGAAATGCCTGTAGCCGAAAGTGCGGTCACGAGTGCCGACGGCCCAGGGATTGGCACGATTTTCACAAGTGGCAAGCGTTCAAGAACTTGCGAAACCAAGAGCATTCCTGGGTCAGAAATACATGGCGTGCCCGCGTCCGACACAATCGCAACATTCTTCCCTTCTCCAAGCAAGCTTAAAATTTTATCCACCTTTGCGAGTTTGGACTGCGCGTGGTAGCTCATAGTAGATGTCTCAATATCGTACCTAGAAAGTAGGCGTTTCGTAACCCGCGTATCCTCGCACAAAATCAAATCGACTTCCTTAAGCACACGCAATGCACGCAAGGTAATATCCTCGAGGTTGCCTATTGGTGTGCCAACTACAAATAGTGTTGCCATACGGACACACTAGCAAAATACAGAAAAAAAGAAAGTCGGGCGCGAAGCGCCCGACAACTAGCGGAAGAATATTGCAAGATAACCGTTCCGATGACCAGTCCACACACAATTGCAACCATCCTCATTGATAAGCACTGGCGGACCATAGCCAATCAATTTAAACTCACAATCTTCTAAGACCTCTGCCGTTGGTGTGATGTTAGCTCTTTTTGTTCCAGCCTTGAACTTAATCACGAGCAAGCTATCCTTGCCTGAATGTTCCTGATGAATGGAATCAATGCAACCAGTGAAAACATTTGAACCAATATGTATCTCTGCGTCAGCAAGATAACATTTGTAAAAAAGTTCTCTACTCCAACGCGGAGTGACGTCGTCGCCAAGGCGCTCAAGCTTCCGCCCATATAACTTCATTGATTCGCCGACTTCTCGTACGGCCATTTTTGCATACCTTGTAAACAAGATTATTGCTAATCCATACCACATTCTAAATTTTCTCATTTTCCACTCCTTCCAATTTGTACAAAAATCACCGACTTAGAACAGGCATCGGCGTCACAGACTTCTAAAAATAGATTTTAGCACAGAAGCCTTTCTTGCACTAACTCTAAGCCAAAACAAGCTAGCAATAGCAACTGACTGCGTATACAGTACTATAGTACTGTATACGCAGTCAGTTGATGAAGCAAAAAGGCAGCGCGGAGCTTTATACATTAAATACTTTCCTAATTTGAGCAACTCCTTCGACATCACGTGCAATAATCACACGAATATATTTGCGCGCATCAAAACACTCCCCGACAAAATCAATTTCTTTTTCACATGGAAAAGGAGTAATGAAAACTGATTTTTGATACTGAACACACCCAAGCTTTTTGAGGACGAGGTTAACCCCCCTACGTGCAATCTTTTTATCTTCTGGGATATCAAACATTACCAAGCGCCACATTCCGTCCCACTTTTTCTGTGCCTCAATCTTCATTGAATCAAGCTTGTATTTTTTTGCGCGCTTACTCCCCAAAAGAGTTAGTGAATAATATTCTTCACCATTTGTTATTTTCTTTTTTATTAATCCATTTTTCTCAAGCCTTACAAACGATTGTTTAATATTCCATCGATCTCTCCTGTCCATTGGAATAAAATATTTGAAAACTCGCACTGCATTAGGAGCAACGATTGCTGTTGTTAAAAAACCAACACCCAAAAGAATTTTGAGTATTACTTCCCTTCTTTCATCTCGTGTTAATTTTCCCATGTTTCTTAGTGACTGTGTATATGGTACTATAGTACCATATACACAGTCACTAAGACATCATACAAACTTAAAGAGGCAAAGACCTTGAGGCAGAGGCCGCATGGGAACAAGTTGTATTGTTCTTATATTCCTTCTTTATAAACTAGTACAGATTCTCCTACCTTAAAAACATCCCCTGCTCCCATAGTGACCACCACATCATTCGCAGTTTCGGTTTTGCGGAGATACTTTTCAATGGTCTCAAAATCAAGCATTGCACACACGCGAAGCTCAGGAACTTTTTGCTCATCGACAATGCGCTGCGCAAGAATCTCTGCGGAAATAGTAGGATCATTTTCTTCGCGTGCTGCATAAATTGGAGCAACTATCACCTCGTCGGCATCTGTAAAACTCTGAGCAAAGTCATCTAACAAAAGTTTTGTACGCGAGTATAGGTGCGGCTGAAATATGACACGAATTCGAGCATCGGGGTATTCCGCACGAAAACCTTGGAGTGTTGCCTTTATTTCTGTAGGATGGTGAGCGTAGTCGTCGTACACTAAAGCACCTTTATCCATTTTACCCTTGTACTCCATCCGACGCCATGTACCCTGAAACTCTGCGAGGAGCGTGCATGATTCAGCTCCGTCAACACCAATAATACGCGCAACGGCTAGCGCTGCTTTGGCGTTCTTTTTATTATGCTCTCCTGGAACTGCAAGTTCTTTTGTGAGAGTTTCTTTTGTGTAATCAACGATTTTTGCAACTGCCTTTTTGATAGCCATGGCAACAAGTGCGTCATTTGGGTCACAGACTATAACACCGTTCGCTGGCACTTTTTCTACAAACTCCGCAAAAGCTTTTTGCACACCTTCTATGCTACCGTAATAATCCAAATGGTCATTGTCTATATTGGTGATCACTAAAATTTCTGGTGACAATTGTAAAAAAGACCGCTTGTATTCGCACGCTTCAACAATAAAAATATCACTAGACCCCGCAATAAAATTGGTACCGGACCTAAGAAGGCTTCCTACAATTACAGTGGGGTTCTTGTGGGCGCCCACAAGAACCCCCGCAACCATCGCAGTAGTCGTCGTCTTGCCATGCGTGCCAGCAACCGCTATCGTGCGCATGCCACGCGATATCATCCCGAGCACCTCAGGGTATGAAAGTGTTTGTACCCCCCTCTCTCTCGCAATCACGAGTTCTGGGTTATCATTTGCTACTGCAGGAGAATACACAACAAGGTCACAACTATCAGGCACGTGCTTTGAATCATGTCCAATAAAAATTTTTACACCTTCAGATTCAAGTTTTTCGGTAATAATCGAATGGTCACGATCTGAACCTGAAACAATTACGCCACGCAAAAGCATTAGTCGTGCTACTGCTGAAACACCAATTCCACCAACACCAATGAAATGAGTGGAGTGAATATTTTTTAAAAAATTTTCATTCATCCAAATTGAAATTAATTTTCCGCACGTGGTTGAATTAACAAATTCACGTCTTGGACGCCTCCCAAAATCTTTTCTGCATTATCTATATCATGCGGATACGCAATAGAAACCCAAAAATCGCTTTCAATCACTTGCATTGGATTATGTTTGATATATTCTTCGATCATGTCGGTTAGATAAAATTCGCCATTTTTTGTATGCAAAGCGTCGTATTCAAAAATTTTTGGCGTTAGTGTGTACACACCCGTTACAGCAAGATTTGACTTTGGGTGCTCGGGCTTCTCCTCTATGTTTTTTATTGTCCCGTCATCATTTGTCACAACCACGCCGAAACGGCGAGGGTCATCTACAAAATGCACAAGAAGAGCCATGTCGTGCTCTACACAGCGCGCTATCCCCTCCTTGCCATGAAGGTCGTCAGCATACATAAGCAAAAACTTTTCTTCGTTTTCGAGATGTGTTTTGCAAAGCTTGAGAGCATGCGCGGTACCAAGAGGCTCATTTTGTTCAACGTATGTTACTCGCTTTCCCAAAAACTCATCCCCGAGAAAATCACGTATCATTTCTCGCCTATAGCCAACAACCACAACAACTTCATCAACAACACTTGGAAGAACTTCCCAGATATGATGAATGAGTGGCTTACCAAGAACCTCGACCAACGGCTTGGGACGTTCTAACGTGAGTGGATGCAACCGCTTCCCTTCTCCTGCGGCAAAAATAACTGCTTTCATATTGAAAACTATAATAGCAAAAAATACCCCGGTCTGCTATGTGATCTTCTTTACCATTTTTATAAACTGATCTCCACGATCAAATTCGTTTTTAAATACACCGAAACTTGCTGCGCCAGGAGACAGTAGTATAGTGTCTCCTTTTTTCGCAAAGTCGCACGCTGAAAGAATGGCATCCTTCATGTTGTCTACAATGTAAACAGGGTATGAAGTTCTTTTGGGGATAAATGATAGTAGCTTTTCGGTGGCGGCTCCTTCGATAAGTACAAGGCCTTTTACGGTTTTATGCACAAGCTTCGCCATGTCAGAGTAATCCAAATTTTTATCCGCTCCTCCTGCAATAAGTACGATGTTCTTTTTACTCTTTAGTCCGAGGGCCTCTAGCGCAACTCTATTCCCGTCTGGTGTCGTCGCAGTTGTATCGTTGTAGTATTTTATCCCACCTATAGTACGCACAAGCTCAAGCCTCCCTGGCACGCCAAGGAAGCTCTCGACCCCGTCCTTGATAGCTTTTACGGGTACATCGAGCTCCTGGCATACCAGGACGGCACAGGCGATATTTGCTAGATTGTGCTCACCAGGAATTTTAATCTTCCACGCCTTCGGTACTAGTGATTTTTTAGCAACTAATACTTCACTTTTAATCTTGCCTTTAAAACGAGCTTTAATTTCTTTTACAGCTTGCTCGCCAAGCACGAGCACCTCGTCATCTTTTTGGTATTTAAAAATGTTTGCTTTGTCTTCAAAATATTTCTGCATATCACCCTTGTAGTAGTTCAAGTGGTCATTAAGAAAATTCGTAAACACTGAAACATGAGGAGACACTTTTGCGTCACCAAAACCTTGCAGCTGCCACGAATCAAGCTCGAGTACGACGATGTCCCCTATTTTTGTTTTCTTGAGAAGCGGAAGTGTCGCCATGCCACGCACGTTGCCACCAACAAAAACATGATTCGGATATGCTTGCTCTAAAATGTGCGCAATAAGGTGTGTGACTGTGGACTTCCCTCTCGTACCAGTGACACCAACAATAGTCGCTGGTGTAAATTTCGCAAAGAGCGACGCATCCATTTCCACCGGTATTTTGTTTTTCTTCGCCTCGGCTATGTACGGTGAGTCGAGTGGTACACCGGCTGCTTTTATAACCATATCGCAATTCTTGAAATCCTTGAGTCTGTGCTCTCCAAGTACATAGCGAATATTTTTAAACTTCCTTAGTTGCTTCAAAGACGGCTCGAGTGCCTTCGCGTCCTTCATATCCGTGATCGTAAGCTCCGCGCCAAGCTCTGCAAGAAACTTTGCCACGTTGACCCCACGCCCCAAAAGCCCGAGTCCGAGCATCGTGATTTTTTTACCCGTAAAAAAAGTTTTGTATTTCATTTCGTCCATGTGCCAATCATAGCAGAAACTTGTAAAAATGAAGTAAAAAGACCGCTATTTATTTTAAATAAAAATAAATAGCGGTCTTTTTTTATTACTATTTTGTGCGCATGCCAAGACTAGCGCCCGAGGCGTGAATTTACTAATTCAGAAATAGAAGATCGTCATTATTGGGAAAATGCGAGGCTCGCAAGCATTCTCCGCTATGTTTTAAAATTTATATATCGCAAGCAACGTGCGCATGCCAAGACTCGAACTTGGGACCTCGTCATTATCAGTGACGCGCTCTAACCACCTGAGCTACACGCGCACGTTGCCGACGATATATAAATTTTAAAAGTAACCACCTGAGCTACACGCGCATATCAACACTTTGGAAATATACCAGAAAACCCCATATTACGCAACGAGAGTTGCAATAAGTTAATCGACGTGTTATAGTAGTGAGAGTAACAAAATCGATAGTTCCACAAAAAAAATGAGGAGGTTGTATGAGAAGAATATTTGTATCGCACAGGCTGGCTGTGGCAATATTCGCAATAACAAGCAGAAATATTGCCGTTAGGCCGATATTGATTCCCCCGTCTTTAAACTGTATGATGTTGCGAATCAAACTCGTGAACAACATGAACTCGCCTGAATACAAACAAAGAAACGGTTGGTGCTTAAAATATGGGAAAGGTCGTAAAAATAGGCCACCAGCTCCACAACACATCAAGCGAGGCTGCAGACACAAATAAAAATATAATACCCAGCTCTGTAAAAGAGCTGGGTATTTTTATGCAACAATTTAAAAAAATTTGCACAATAAAAAAGAATGTGTTATGTTCGGAGAAGTCGTTCAAAAACGGTATTTTGATTGTTCTTTTATGAAGGAGGTATTATGAGTTTGTTGAAAAAGATATTATCCCCAATGATAGGGATAATTCCTTCTAGCTTAAGGCTTGGGAAAAACGGCAAGGGGCAGCATAGCCCACAACCAAAACAAAGTACAACCCATTACTCCTGCATGTTTGAGCTCCACGAGTACAACAAAAGGAAAGCTCTTTTGCAAAACAGCAAAATAGAACAATAGTAACTGGCCGACTCTTAGTCGGCTTTTTTCTTGCGAAGTTTTTTAAAAGGAGTAGTATAAAGAAGGCAAAGTTGCCTTGTACAAAAGGGAGAAATGTATGCGAATACGAAGTCTGCCACGTAACCGTGAAAATCGGTCGCGTAGTTGCACCCCTAGTCGTCCCAATCAAGAAGTGATCGAGAAGAAAAAATTGGCACGGCTCAAACCCTGGGTAAGGATAGCAATCGAAAAAGCCTGTGAGGCAGGAAAAGAGGCTGTCCGACGACAAGCGTTTTACATAAAAAAAGGTTGGGTCACTGCACCGCAGTCCCCTTTATAAGCAAAGTAAAAGCCGGGCACTCATTGAGTGTCCGGCTGATTTGTTTTGCGTAGTTGAGTTTCAACCACGCAAAACTTTTTTGAACCTTTTTGGGTCCACGAAGACCTTCTCGTATGACCCGCTCGTTGCATCGTCGCACGGCATTGGACCATTCGGTCCGTATGCGCGAACGCAATGGCCAGTATCTACTGAGACCTCAACCGTCGGACGATCGAGGTAAGCTCCTAGACCCAGGTAAACGATTGCAAAAAGAACAACTACAACTGCAAAAGATTTTTTGGTCATGACGACCTCCTTATTTGTTAAGATAGAACCAGTATATCACTTTATGTAATAAATGTCAAGCCCACAAAAAAGCCTGAATCAGTTTACGTCCAGGACGTGAATCTGGTGATTCAGGCTTTTTTGTGGGCTTTTTCAACTACAATATGTAAATCTTTTGTTTGGACTGCAAGAACACAAATTATTTTTGTGAGTATTCTTTCTTTTGTTCCGTTCTTCGCCTAACTTCACCGTCCGTTCTATAAAAGAACAGGCGATTAAGTTAGGTCTTGCGTACCAGTAACCCTTCTGATAAGGGAGTTCCTTTTTGAGATGAGAGAACTTTCATCTTATTTCTTTACAGAAATAACCGACCAATTCATTATACGCTCAACCAAGAATAAATTCTGTGGTCAATGGTATATTTTATATTTTGAATTGATTCACGACCAGCTTCCGCTAGCCGTGCCTTGTTACGACTTAGTCCTTGTTACCATGCTTACCTTAAGCCCATGCAAGATGGGATTTCGGGTACTCACGGCTCCCCTGACTTGACGGGCGGTGAGTACAAGACTTGAGAACGTATTCACCGCGGTATAGCTGACCCGCGATTACTAGCGATTCCAACTTCATGAGGTCGA
>Ga0209518_1000085_pt1 | contig 130330 bp, 103 predicted proteins | sample RifGroB1_FD_183993 | JGI IMG/M metagenome (GOLD analysis project Ga0209518, IMG submission 183993) | Groundwater microbial communities from Rifle, Colorado, USA - Groundwater B1 (SPAdes) (version 2) | ecosystem: Environmental > Aquatic > Deep subsurface > Groundwater | place: Rifle, Colorado...
TATGTCACAAGTTGCAATCTGTATTGAAAATGCAAAATCATATAAAGAAATTGATAATTTAAATAAAAATCTTGAAAGAAAAGTAGAAGAAAGAACACAAGAGTTGAATGAATCATTAGAAATGCAATACAAATTAAATGATCTTTTAATACACTCTTCTAGAAAACTTGAAAAAATCAATGAAAAATTAAAGGATATGGATAGAATTAAAACAGAAACTCTCTATATCGTAACTCATGACTTACGAACACCAATGACATCAATTCTTGGTTTTTCGCACTTAATAAGAAAAAGATTTGATTCAGTATTATTGCCTGTTTTAAATGATAGTAAAGATGAAAACGTACATAAAATAGCAAATCAGGTAATTGAAAATATAAAAATAATTGATGAAGAAGGAAACAGATTAATAAGATTAATCAATAATTTTCTTGATATATCAAAGATTGAAGAGGGAGAAACCACATGGAACATGGAAAAAATAAAAATAGAAGATATTATAATTCAATCAATGAATTCAACTAAAGTATTATTTGATCAGAAAAAATTAGAATCAATTATTGAAATTGAACCTGATTTACCAGAAATTATGGGAGATAAAGAAAGATTGATTCAAGTTATGATAAATTTAATTTCAAATTCGGTAAAATTTACAAATAATGGTTCTATATCTTGTAATGTAAAAAAAAATAATAGTATGATAATAATTAGTGTTATTGATACAGGTAGTGGTATAGCAAAAGAGGATATTGATAAAGTTTTTGAAAAATTCAAACAGGTTGGAAAACATGATGGAAGTATTCAGAAAGGAACAGGACTTGGACTACCTATTTGTAAGCAGATAATAGAACATCATGGCGGAAAAATCTGGGTTGAGTCAGAACTCGGAAAAGGAAGTTGTTTTAGTTTTAGCTTACCTTTATAATATTTTATTTATCCATATCTTTTATTGTACTTTATCTTCGAAGATTATATAAGGTAATGCTAACTTTTTTACAAAGGTTTTAATTCATAAAAAATATCTCTTACATCTTGCACCACAAAAAAATCAACTTTTTATATAAAAATTATATTTTATCATTTTTTTTAAATTATTATTGAATTTATATGATAATATTATATCATATTAGATTATGTTAAGTTTCAATTTCTAATAAATTAATTAGAAACAATTATATAATTTAGGACTAAAAAATGAAAAAATTATCAATTATTTTTGTGTTTTGCCTTTTATTAGTGTTTATATTCTTTAATTGTAAAAAAGAATCATCTTATGAATATTCGAGTGATACAAAGAAAGAATCTTATAGTCCAGAGATGAGTACTTCTTATGATAAAAAAAAATCAAGTAAAGATGAACTTAGCGATGAAGAAAGTAGCGGTAGCAATATCAAACCCACAGATACATCTAAACAAGATGTAGATAAACTTGAACGCAAAAGGATAAAAACTGGTACAGTAAACTATGAAATAAACGACTTAACAAATATTGAAAAAGCCGTAGAAAAAAAAGTTAAACAATTTGGCGGTTATGTTGCAAATGCTAATTTTTCATTAAGTAATGGTACTATGCAGATAAAAATTCCTGCGAATACTTTTGATGATTTTGTTTCTATTGTTGGAGATTTTGGGAAAGTTACATCAAAAACAATAAATGTAGAAGATGTTACGCTAACTTTTTACGATCAAGAAAATAGAATTAAAACAAAAAAGATTCTTTTGGATAGATTACAAACTTATCTTTCACAGGCAAGGAATGTTGAAGAATTGATTAAACTTGAAACAGAAATAAACAATGTTACAGAACAACTTGAGTCAATGGAAGGAAATTTTAAAAATCTTTCTTATCTGATTGGATATTCTACCTTAACACTAAACTTTTATGTGCCAAGTACAACTCAATTTATTAGAAGCCTACCGTCACTTAAAAGAGGTTTTAATGAATTATTGTATAATTTTATTGATTTTATTTACGGTTTATTGTTTGTAATTTTGTATATTGTTGTTTTTGGAATACCTATTTTACTCTTAATTGGGTTAATTTATCTATTAACATTTGGAAAAATAGGATTATTAAAAAAATTCTTTAAATTTCTATCAGCAAGGAAATAATTTTGTACATTTAAAGGGATTTTTAACAGTATAAATCCCTTTTTAAAAATAATTTGAAATTAAATAATAGGAGAAAGAAATGTTAAAAAACAGAAGTTTCGTTTTACCATTAAGCAAAATGCCAAATAAATGGATAAATATCTTATACACTTTGCCAGAAGCATTAACACCACTTGTAGACCCAGCGACTTCACAACCATTACCAGTTGAAGCACTCTTACCATTATTCGCAAAGTCTCTAATCGAACAAGAAATTAATACAAAAGATGAATTTATTGACATACCAGAAGAAGTTCAAAAAGTTTACTCACTTTATAGACCAACACCTTTAATTAGAGCAACTTTTTTGGAAGAAGCACTACAAACACCTGCTAAAATTTATTATAAATACGAAGGAGTTAGCCCATCAGGAAGTCATAAGGCAAATACTTCTATTCCACAAGCATATTACAACAAAAAAGAAGGAATAACTAAACTTGCAACAGAAACTGGTGCTGGACAATGGGGCTCAGCTTTGAGTTTTGCTTGTAATCAATTTGGACTTGAATGTTTAATTTTTATGGTTAGAGCTTCTTTTGAACAAAAACCATATAGAAAAATTATGATGCAAACTTATGGTGGTAAAGTTATCCCAAGCCCTTCTGATAAAACTAAGATTGGTAAAACATTACTTGAAGATAAACTAAATTACAACGGTTCACTTGGTATTGCAATTAGTGAAGCAGTTGAAATGGCTATGGAAAATAATGATACTCATTACACACTTGGTTCTGTACTAAACCATGTTTTATTACACCAAACAATAATCGGAGAAGAATCAAAAATTGCACTTGAAGAAGTTGGCGATTATCCAGATATTGTAATTGCATGTTGCGGTGGCGGTAGTAATTTTGGTGGAATCGTCATTCCATTCTTAAAAGATAACATTGTTAAAGGTAAAAAAACACAATTTATAGCAGTTGAACCAACAGCATGTCCAACTTTAACAAAAGGTAAATACGCATGGGATTTTGGAGATACAGGTAAATTAATACCACCAGCATTAATGTACACACTTGGGCATTCTTTTATGCCATCACCTGTACACGCAGGAGGACTTAGATACCACGGAGAGTCGCCATTGGTTAGTTATTTTTACAATAAAAAAATGATTGATGCAGTTGCATTACAACAAATCGAAGTTTTTGAAAAAGCAGTTTTATTTGCTAAAACAGAAAGCATAATCCCAGCACCTGAGTCATCACACGCAATAGCAACAGCAATAAACGAAGCATTAAAATGTAAAGAAACTGGTGAGAAAAAAACAATTTTATTTAACCTCTCTGGTCACGGTCATTTTGATATGGCAGCTTATGAATCCTATTTTGGCGGTACTCTCGAAAACTACGACCACCCAGAAGAAAAAATCGAAGAAGCATTAAAACACTTACCACAAATCAATTTTGGATGTGGGAATGATTAATTTTTGAATAGATTTAAATATAACTTCTCACAGAGATAGGGAACTAAGAATGGGAAAAACTTTTTTTCTCTGTGTTCTTCGTGTTTCTCTGTGAGAGATTTTTTCCAACTAAAAGTAAAATTAGAAGAAACTTACCACTTTTATTGTTTTTTTATCTTTATTTTTTTACCTTTTTTAGATTTGGATAAAATGAGGCATGAGGGATTTCGAAAACTGTCAAGTCTTGATCTTTAAATCTTTTCTTCCTTTATAATCCTAATAAACTCATCCTCTTTAATGATTTTAACTCCGAGTGTTTGGGCTTTTGTTAGTTTACTACCAGCATCTTCACCACACAAAAGATATGTGGTTTTTGAAGAGACAGAGTCCATTATTTCACCACCAAATTTTTTTATTATATCTGCTGCTTTTTCACGAGGTTTAAAATTATCAAAACTACCTGTAATAACCCATTTTGTGCCTGATAGGAATATATTTGATTGATTTTCTTCTTTTTTAGAATATTGCTTAAAATTTAACCCAATTTCTTTTAGTTTTTGTATTAATTCTAATACATTTGGATTTGTGAAATGATTTATGATTGATTGTGCAATTGACTCCCCTACCCCATCAATAAGTGTAAAAATTTCTATATTTTTTTGGCTTGCCTTTTCAATAATTACATCTATATCAGAATAATTATCTACCAGAAGTTCTGACACTTTCCCGCCAATGTCTTTTAATCCAAGTGAAGAAAGGACAGTTTTAAAATCTTTATTTTTTGATATTTCAATAGATTCTTTTATTTTGTTGATTTTTCTGTCTTTATACCCTTCAAACCCAATGAGTTTTGTGTAATCAAAGAGGTATATGTCTGGTATTTTTTTAACAAAACCCTTTTCAAACAAAAACTCAAGCGTTTTATCTCCAAGACTTTCTATATCCATCTGATCACGGCTCACAAAATACTGTAAAGTTCCCAAAAGTTTTTTGCTGCAGTCTAGACTCTGACAAAATAAATGAGCTCCGTCTTTAACCAAAACTGAGTTACAAGAAGGGCAATTTTGAGGTATTTTATATGGAGAACTAAGTTCCCCTTTTTCTAAAACTTCTTCAACGGCTGGTATTACATCACCTCTTTTTGAAATAGAAACCCAATCGCCAACATTTACACCAATTGAGTCAATATAGTCCTGATTGTGAAGGGTCGCACGAGCAATTGTAGAGCCAGATAATTCTACTGGGTCAAGGTTGGCAACTGGAGTTGCTCGTCCCCCTCTACCAATTTGGGTCACAATTGATAAAACTTTTGTTTGTGCCAAAGGTGCGTCAAATTTATAAGCCAAAGCCCATCTCGGATGATGTTGAGTAAATCCAAGTTGCTCGCGATCTTCAAGGTTATTAATTTTAATTACAAGTCCATCAATTTCATAAGGCAAACTATTTCTAATTTGACTGAATTTTTCGATATATTCCTTAATATCCTCTGTTGTTCCACCTTCTGCATCTTTAAATGGCATTTTTTTAAATAATTCGTTATTATTTGTAAAAAAACCAATATGACTATTTATCGGAAAACCCATTTCTTTTAAAAAAATAAGGTTGTCAATGTGATTATTAATTTTGTCTTCTATAAAAAACGCCTCATAAAGAAAAATATTTAATGGAAATAAGGCTGTTTCTTTCGATTTAAGACGTCTTATACTTCCACTTGCCAAATTTCTTGGATTAGAATACATATTATCGCAGTATTTTTCGTTAAAATTCTTAAAATCTTCTTTTTTTATAAAAATCTCACCTCTAATTGCAAGTTTTTCTTTATAATCTATTGTAAGTGGAATACTTCTAATTGTCTTGATGTTTTCTGTAATATCATTACCAAAAAATCCATTGCCACGAGTCAAAGCATAAGAAAGACTTCCATTTTCGTAATATAAAACCACGCTCGCTCCATCAATCTTTGGTTCAACAACGAGTTCTATATTTGATTGTAATTTTTCATTATTCTTCTTAATCCAGTCCAAAAGATCATTTATAGAATAACATTTATCCAATGACAAAACTGATATTAAGTGTTCTTTTTCTGGAAGACTATTATCTATATCAGAACCAATCCTTTTTGTTGGAGAATTTTTATCATCAAATTGAGGATATTTTTCTTCAAGTTCTTTTAATTTATTGAATAATTTATCATACTCTAAATCTGTCATGATTGGATCAGAGTCAACGAAATAAGATTTATCTGCTAAGATTATTTTTTGTCTCAATTCAATAATTTCAGTTTCAATTTTAAGCAAATCTTCCATTTTAAATTCCTTTACATATCAAAAAGTTTTTGATTTATCACGGATTAAATTCATTTAATTAGTTGATATTAAACTAATTAACTTTTAGATATTCTGACAAACTAAAAAATTTTAGATACAGTTACACCATTTAATCTCTCTTAATCCGTGTCAATCTGTCTTAATCTGTGTTATAATCCGTGTTATGTTATTTAGGTTTATATTTTTCTATTTTTGTAATATTATTCAAAAAATCAATATCTGGTGAAAATCCAAGTAAATAAGCAGAAACAAGCCAAAAATCCCAGCAACCAATTCCGAAAAAAAGATACCCAAAATAACCTAATATTGGCATTTCAGAAAATATATGAATTTTATCTAAATAAGGAACTGAATATTTCCAAAAATTTGGGTTTCCACCTGGATTAAAAAACTCACTACCGTAATTCCACAATTCCCAAAAAAAACCATTAAAAAGGCTTGCTAAGGCAATTAAAATTATCGGTGTCCAATCTCCTTTTTTTAGTGGAACAAAAGCAGTCCATGAGCCAACAATACTCATAACTGCAGCAAGTATAGGTATAAGACAAGTCCATAGTCCCCAAAAAAGAGCAAATGGAAAAAATCCCATTCCAAAACTTAAAAGTATCCCAAGTATAAGAAAAATAATTTTTGCTTTAAATGTAAAATGGATTGTAGGTCCACAAGAATATCTAAGCCTAAAACTATCAAAAGTATGAAGTAAAGTAAACCATTCAAATATTGCTGGTATAATAGTTGCATAAGATAAAGAAAACCATACAATATTGCCAAAATTTGTAAATACTTCATTATTTGGATAGAACCAATTGCCAACTACTAAATAATTAAAATATTCAAATAAAAACCAACTAAAAAAGGATATTAATATCATAAATTTCATTATAGTAAAATGAGCTGAAATTATAGAAACTCCGCTATTCCTCTTGTAAACTATCCCGTCAAGAAGAAAAATAAAGCCCCACCACAAAGGGACAAATGCGTAAGGTGATAAAATTTTTAGTAGTTTTATACCTCCAGCACCCCACATAAAAAACCAGCTAATTGATAAAATTATTCCACCAATCCAAAACCATATAGGAAATTTTACTTTTTCTTTTTTTGTTATTTGTTCTTTAGAATATTTTTTAAAACCAAATAATCGTGGAAACAATAAAAATATGGTTATAAATACAGCAATTAGGCAAGCAAATATAAAATAAAATATATTAAAATTTGGAACTTCTATAACCTTTTGATAAGGAAAATCTCCAAATCCAGGAGGAAAAGCATTCCATCTACATAAACTACCAATTAATGGTAAAAATAAAGTCAATAATAACGCAATGAGAAGAAAAATCATTTTTTTTATTTTATTCATTTAAAACCCTTTAGAATAATACTGAATTTCTATAAAAACAGAGGTATACATCCTCACAAATTACTCGGTTTGTTTTCATCAATTTGCTGAAAAAATTTTAACATTTTCCTATTTTTTCTGTGCATCTGTGCGAGATTTATTCGAAGTTATTGAAATAAATAATTCTACATTTAATTGTATCTATTTCCCAAAAGCTTCTTGTGCATAATAAAAGAATTCTTGTTTTAACTCTTCTCCACCTAAATATCTTTGAAAATCAGATTGTTTTTTACTATTTAAGCCCATCTCTTGACAAATACTTATGATCCTTGCTCTTTGAGTATCTTTAATTTTACCAGATGTCACAAGATTTATATATTCTCTCAAAAAAGCAATAAATTCTGGTATTACATAATCACTTCCATATTCTTGTTTGTTAAATAAAAATAGCCCTGTTGCCCTATAAACTGCCTCAAAGCCTTTAAATATCTTGTCATCATAGCCAGCAAGATTTTTCCTGAACCCCTGCCAAACTTTTTTTATTACAAATGGATTATAAATTATTTCAAATCTTGTCAAATCAGAAGCATAAGTTATAAAATATGTTTTATCTTGAAATCTTGACTCTAAAACGTCTAAAGCGTCTTGAACATTATTAACATCAACTAATTTCTTGTTTTCTATAATAATCTTATATAAATAAGAGGCAACTAATGGTTCAATATTTTTAAAATCTTTTTTTTGCAATTCATATATTAAATCAGAATCTTTAATCCTAAGTTCACTTTTATTTCCTTTATCAGCAGACTGTTGCCTTGAAATTATTTTATTTTTTATCCAATTTTCTGTCAAATCCGATGTATTATCAGAAAATACAAAGAAATTTAAAACCAATAAAAAAATAAATATAAAGTATGATTTCATAATATTCCTCCAAAAAAACATATCATTAATTAAACTTTTAATCAAACGAGTTATGTTTATCAAAATTTTTAGGATATAATAAATTATTAATAATAGTTATAGTCTATTGTCTAATTAAAAAATTGTCAATATTTTTTTGTAGTAATATTGAAATTTAATTTTTTTTCGTTTAAACTTATGTATGAGGTGAGATATGACAAATAATAGTAAAGTTACTTTAAAAGAAGGAATGCACTTTATTGGCGAGTTAGAAGGCTTTGAATTTAATTTAGATGCAGACCCAAATTTTGGAGGCAAAAATAATGGTCCAAAACCAAAAGGGCTTATACTAACAGCATTAGCAGGATGTACTTCTATGGATGTCATTAGTGTATTAAGAAAAATGAAAGTAGAGCCAGAAGAATTTTTTGTAAATGTAGAAGGCGAATTATCAGAAGAACATCCAAAAGTTTATAAAGATATATTGATTACATACCATTTTAAAGGCAATATTAAAAAAGAACAAGCAGAAAAAGCAATAGATTTGAGTTTAACAAAATATTGTGGTGTTGCAGCGATGTTAAAAAAATCTAGTAATGTTAATTATAATATTGTGATAGAATAGATTGGATTTATCTTTCTTAGGAAACAAGTTTTCAATTAAATCTTCGTAAAACTTTGTGTTAAAAATCTCATTTTTAAAAAAACTAAGGAGAAGTTAGTATATATAACCCTTATTTCCTGATAGAGAGATGATAATTCTATATTTAATTAAATTTTCTCGCCAAATAATGTATTGCCTTCAATTTTTGTCGCTTTTAATTTTACAATGCCATGAAAATCATTTTTATCACCGTTAAAAACGATAGCCAATTCTTCTTTTGTGAAACCAAAGATTTCATTTTCGTTTTTTTTACTTTCTTTTTCTGCAATAGTATCATATATGTTACCAAGTCGGTTTTGTTTGTTTTTATAACTAATTTCTCTTTGTAAATTAATTATTGTAGCAAGTCTTTCAAGTTTTTCTTCTTCAGGGACATCGTCAATTAGTTGATTTGCGGCATGAGTATTTTCTCTCACATTGTATTTGTACATATAGGCATCATCAAATTGTATTTGTTTAACAAGATTAACAGTATCCACGAAGTCAAGTTTGGTTTCTCCTGGAAATCCTACTATTATATCTGTTGTTATATTTAAATTACGAATATTTTTTTTAAGTTTTTCAACTTTTTCGATATAAGACTCAATAGTATAATGCCTATTCATCTTTTGTAGAATGTTATTAGAGCCAGATTGAACTGCAAGGTGTAGCCATTTTGACACTTTGTCTTCAGTAATGATAGTCTCAATCAAATCATCGTCCAAATCTTTTGGGTGACTCGACAAGTATTTTATCCATCCAATATTTGTATCTCTACATATTTTTTTTAATAATTGTGAAAAACTTATATCATCACTATCTTTACCATAAGAATTAACATTTTGACCAAGAAGTGTAACCTGAATTACCCCTTTGTCTGCAAGTCTTGCAATATCATCAATTATCTCTTTAGAAGGTCTTGATTTTTCACGCCCTCGCAAATATGGAACAATACAATAAGAACAAAAATTATTACACCCATGACTTATTGTAACAAAAGCCTTTTTTGGATTTTCTTCGTCTGGAAAAGAATAACCAAAATTTAAATCTTTTTCGCCAATAAAAGCAAGTCTTTCGCCTTTTTTATAATTATGAATAATAGAAGGGATTTTATCTTTATAAAAATTGCCAACAACAATATCAACAGAATGATTTGAAAGAAAAAAATCTTCACCTACCCGCTCAGACATACATCCCATTACTAATGTTGTTAGATTTTTTTTTGCTTTAAGCCCTTTAAAAAATCCAAGTCTACCCCAGATTCTACTTTCTGCAGTTTTTCTCACAGAGCATGTATTTATTATAACAAAATCAGCATTGATAGGGTCGTTGACTTGAACAAAGCCTGCATTTTTAAGATTTTCAATTACACTTGTAGAATCAGCCTTATTCATCTGACATCCATAAGTTTCAACAAAAAAATACTTCATTTTGGAGCCTGTTTACTTCCATATTGAATCTTTTGAATAATAGCAAATTTATTTTTACCATCTTCTTTAAAATCTTCTATTATCGCAAAAAATCCGCCACCTACATAAGCAAGCCTTTGATTTGGTCTTATGTTATTTTCTTTTTTTAACTCAGCTGCAACACATTCAAAATGACATGATTTTTGACTAGTTTTGTCCATTATAGCATTTGACATATTGTTTATATTTTTATTACAAATAGGACAAACTACACTTTCAAAAGTATTGAGTTTATAGGGTATTATATTTCTATTTACTTTTGGTCTAATTTTAATCTCTGGTTTAGATTGAATTACAGTATTAATTTTTTTCGGCTTTTCTTGAATATTTTTCTCGTTTTGTTTGTTATTGTTAAAGAGTTTTATCTTTGGAATTACAATAATTTTTTTGTTTTCTTCAATCTCTTTGCCATCTTTTGAAATATTTGTACTTACCGATTTAATCTCATTATTATTTTTTCTTTGATAATGCGGATTTTGGTAATTACTTCTATTTTCTCTTTGATTAACATTACGAGAATTTCTATTATTTGGTCTTCTATTCACAGTCCTAACATCTCCTCAGACAATAAAATAGCAATTCTTGAGATAGCAAGCTGTAAGTATTCTTCAGTTGCAATTTTAAGTTTTAAATCTCTAATCCTTTTAGGATTTCTGGGTCTTGCTTTTTTAACCATTACATAATACCCTCTATATTAAAATAAATCAAGAAAAATATTGATTTTTTAACCATTCTACTTTAAAAGTTTCATCAGCATGATAATAAATCAAACTTATAACATCAAATCTACAATCAAAATCTGAAAAATCATTCTCTAATAAGAAAGATTCTGCTAATTGATAAATTTTTTCTAACTTTTTGTTAGTAATTGATTCGTAAGGAAAACCAAAAACATTTGATTGCCTAAGTTTAACCTCTACAAAAATTATCGTCTTATTTTCAATTCCTATTAAATCAATTTCACCAAATTTAGTAAAATAATTTCTTTTTATTATTTGTATCCCTTTTTTTTGCAAAAAATTAGCAGCAAATTCTTCGCCAATCCTACCAAGTTCTTTCTTATCCATTTGTTATACCATATTTTATCTTTTGAGAAAAAAGACTCTATTTCACAGTTAAATTATAAACACCTTCCCAATTTTCTGGTGGTGGTTCAACTAAAAACTTGTTACACCTTTGGATAAAAATTTCAGAAGTTTTATCACCTCTTATTTCTTTTGATTGAGTAAAATAATCAATCGCTGCCTTCCAATCTTTTCTTTCAAAAGCATTCAAACCATCATGAAAAAATTCTAAAAATTTTAAAATTTCAGGAGTCAAGTCATCCTCAACACAAATCGGCTCATAAAGTCTTATAGGTGTTTTAATATTCACAACTCTTACTCTATCAAGTTTTCTACATATTATGTCATCTTTTATTTCATTATGAGTATATTCACTAACAAGAATATAAGTTTCGTACTGTTTATTTACACCTTCAAGTCTTGCAGCAAGGTTTACACTATGCCCCATCATTGTATAGTCAAGTCTTTTTTCAGTCCCCATATTACCAACAAACATATCGCCTGTATTTAAACCTATCCTTGTTTTTAAGGGCTTGTCTATTAAATTTTTTTCCATGAATTTTTTGTTTAGATCATCCTCAATTTTCTTCATCTGTAATGCAGAAGTACAGGCTCGAATAGGATGATCTTTCATATCAAGAGGTGCTCCAAAAAAACCAATAATTGCATCACCTTCATATTTATCTATCGTTCCACCATTATTTAAAATAATATCACTCATTGCAGAAAGATATTCGTTTAGCAATATCACCAATCCCTTTGGGTCTTCCATAAATTTTTCAGAAAACGAACTAAAACTTTCAATATCAGTAAATATTGCTGTGCAATTTCTTCTTTCGCCCCCAAGTTCTATTTTATCAGGGTTTTTTATTAACTCATTTATTACAACGGGAGACAAATATCTACTAAATGCACCTTTTATAAATCTTTTATCATTTTCGCTAACAATAAATTCTAACACAACCATAGTAACAAAGGAAAACATTCCATAAAAAAAAGGAATTACTGGTGAAATATAAATGTTTGTAAGTCTAAAAATAATAGCATTAGATAAAATCAACACAAAAACAATAAAAAATCCAAGAAATGCAATTACAATCGCCTTTTGACTCGATAAAAAATAAACAATTACAGAAAAAAATACCACACAAAAAATTAATATAAGCCATCTTGACAATAAATATATAAAATCTCTTTGTAAAATTGTATTCATAACGGATGGATGCGTACCAACATTTTTAAAATCTTTGTCAAAAGGGTTTTTTCCTATATCAGTAGTGCCAGTCGCTGTAAGCCCAACAAAACAAATTTTATTATTTAGATTGTTTTGTAAAATCTTTCTAACTGAAATTAAGTTTTCTGTAGATTTTCTTAACACTAAAAGATTATTCTCAATATTTATCTTTATTTCTTCAAGTTGTTTTACTAATTGGGAATTATTTTTATTTTGTTTTATAACCAAGTCAATTTCTTTTTGCCTAAGTTCTATTTGTGATTGATCTGTTATTTGTAAAATTTTATTTAAAAAAACTTCATAAAAAGAGTCTATTTCTTTTCTAATTTCATAAGTTAAAACAGCATCTTCTATCAAAGCATTTTTTTGTTCTTTAAAATTACCATATTCTATAAATAAATTTTTAAGATCATTTTCACCAAAATCTAAAAGAATATTTAATTTATCCTCAAATTGTTTTAAAGCAACATATTTGTAATATAAAACATAAGCATAAGAAAAATGTTGAGGGGCTTCTTTCTTATTTAGAACATCATTTTTATTTGAAATAAAGATTTCATCAAATTTAGCTGAGGGCCAATTTATTAACATTTTATTGTTAAATATCGGTATTTTTATATCTAATAATTTATTTTCCATCTTAACATTCGTAAAAATAACATAATTATTGTTAGATAAATCAATTTGGTTTTCTTTAATCTCAAATAAATCAATAAAAGGTTTTAAAGATAATTGTGGGAAAATAAAACCATCTTTTTCCATAAACAAAGGAATACTTCGAGTAGAAGCGTCAATATCAGTAATTATTTTTGTAAAACCAACACCTTTAAAATTAGATAAAATTTTTTCTTCAGGAAATTCTGCAATAGTTTCTTTTAATATTGAGGGGTGACTTTTTTTGTTTTTTAGAAGATTTTCTTTCTTATAACCAAATTTTTCAAGCATTTTTTTTGTAAATTCTTCTTTTTCGTCTGTTGTTTCAAAATCTTTTTCTTTAGAATCAAGACTAACAGTTCCAAAAACATTTCCTGCATATCTAATTCTTTTACCAAAATAATTATCATTGTCTTCTGTTGCTTTATTTAAATTTGTTTCAATTTTAAAGTAATAATCAGTTAATTTTTCATTAAAAGCATTCCATGTAGGATTTAAATCTCTTTGCATCTCTTTATTTTTTGAAATAGAACCTGTAAATTGAGTAAAATCCTCAAAAATAGATTGAAAATTATTTTGAATATTTTTCTTTAGCTCATTGACTTGATCATAATTTACGCTGGCACTACTTTTTCCCATAAACTCAATATCAAATATTACAGCCCTTGCTCCAAAATCAGCCATAACTTCAACGGCATCTCCGTGTAAAAATCGAGGCCAAGGCCAGCTATATGGAAGAAAATCTTTACTCATAGAATTATCGTCTATATCTACTAAAACTAAGCTTTCATTTTCTTTTATACTTCTTTTAAAAAAAGAACAAAACAAATCATAGCTCGAATTATCAATAAAATCATACAAAGGAGTTACAACAACTATAAAAGAAAAAATAAAAGAAACAGAGTAAATAATCACCTTTTGAGCAGTCTTATCACTAATTAATTTTTTTATATGTTTTTTAATTTTTTGCCCCCAAGTTATTTAATTAAGCAAAAAAACAAAGGTATCTACTCAAGGTTGGAATTTGTCAGAGAATACCTACCCCTGTTCCTTAAATATCTAAATCATTGATATTTACAGAAGCCAAACCAAATTTTGTACCAATCCAATATCTCGAATTTTTACTATCCCATAAGACAAAATTTATAGGTGCTAAATCATATAAAGAGTAATCAATTAGATTCACATTATCTTTGTATTTTTCTGAGATAAAAGGAAGCCCATCCCATACAGACAAAATATCCGTTTTTCCATTAGTAAGATTTTTAAATATTACTTTTTTTGAAGAATACATAATTAGAACTTTACCCTTAGAAGTATCATCATAACCAACGTTTAATACTGGCTCATTATCAAGATCTCCTTCTTTTTTAATCTTATCATAAGGAAAAATAGAAATATCACTTGTTGGGTCAGTAATAAATTTATTCCACTCAGAAGTGTTTCTGTCAATAGAAAAAACGCCGTCCCTTGAACCAAGATAAATCTTATTATCAACTATTTTTATTGCCCTAATAAGAATACTTTCTTTAGGATTATCTGGATTTTTTAATCTAATTAATTTTTTAAACTCATTTATAGCTTTTTCTTTATCACTTGTAGCGAATTTTGAAAGTGTAGAATCACTAACATAGTAAAGACCAATTTTTGTTGCAAAAAATATCCACAATGGATTTAGTTCATCCTGTTTAACATCAAGTAAAAAAGGCTCATTTGGATATATAGAACTAAAAATATCTAAACTTATTTCACCTATTCCAGACCATGTATTTGGATTTGCCAATGAGTTGTAATTTAGTGCAAGATAACCATCACCATAATTTAGAAAATAATAGTATCTTCCACCAAAAATATCCACAAAAAAAGAACCTATATTATTTATCTTACCAAGTTTTTCTGAATAATTTTTTAAATCTGATAAGTTAAGAACGGAAAAGTTAGAATTTCCAGAACTACTCCTTCTTATACCATCAGGTTGAATATGCCAATAATTAAGACCATCTGGGTCTTTTACCTTTGCAACAATCCCTTTTCCAGTTACAGTAAAACCAGCATTTAGTTCTAAAAAATCAGTTGAGTAATCAATAAATTTAGAATTAGTATTTTCATAAGGTGAATATGTAAAACAAAAGCTATCCGTCGCTATATATCCACCAGAAACATTCCCTTTACCAAAAAGAGTATTATAATAACTTGAGGCTTTTGTTTTTTGTTTTAAATTTAAATCCAACACAACTTCTTTTGTCTCGCCAGATTGAACGACAATATTTTTTTGATTTGTAGTGCTTAAATAAACATTGTAAACATCATCAAAACTATCTTTATTAGCATAATAAATCCCTACATAAAAATTAAGACCAATGCCAGATGGAACACTGATTAACTTTTCTTCATTTTGCTTTAATTGCAAAAATTCAAGTCTTTTTCCATTATTCTCAACAACTATATTAAATCTAAAATTATTTTTATCTAAAGTTACATTATCTACCCCAGTTATACTTCTCATTATGCTTGAAGTTAATGCTGGTGTCTCAACAACAACATTACCCTTTGCCCCATCTTGTGGAATAGAACAACTAAAAAGAGCAAGAGAAACAAAAATTAAAAATATATAATTTTTCATAAAAACCTCCAAAAATCTTAATGATTTCAGACTTGTCACTTTCCTAATCTGTGTCAATCAGTGACAATCCGATTAATCCGTGTCATACTTTTTTACTCTGTTACATTTATCTTAATTTTAACAAAACTATTAGTACTTTGTTTTTTGTTAGTATTAAGATTTGTATCCCCTTTTGATTCTGTATCTGTTAGCCCAAAAGGAAGAGCATCTATATAATACTGATTTCCTGATTCTACAAAAGGAGAACTAATTACATCAAAATTGTAATACAAAGATTTTTCACCAGACTGTACTAAGGTAGAATTTTGATTATCCCCGATAAAAAAAACTGTTCCTCTTTCTACTTCAAGAGTATCTTCTCCAAAAACAAACACAGTTCCCCTAACAGACGCAGTAGAATTTGCAGACCTTACTTTAAACATAGTCTTAGCATTTTCTACTTTTTCTACAGTTGCCTTAATTTTACCGTATTTCAATAAAACATCAGTTGCAATAGTATCTCCAGATTGTAGAATAGAAGAAATTGTAGCCTGAGTTAGTGGCTTTATCTCAATTTTTGTTTTACCTTGCTCTATTATAGCCAAACTTTTAAGTCCTGTATAAATATAAAAACCTGACTCTAAAATTTGACCTTCTTTTGCGAGTACCCATTGTGCTTTTTCGTTTTCTTTTACCTGAACTGTTCCAGACATACTAATTAGTTTTACGTCCAAACAAAAAATGTTTAACCCTAAAAAAACAATCAAAAACAAAACCATTACTTTCTTCATAAAACCCTCCATAAACACATAACACAAATTAGCACAAATATTATTAAGATAACATAGATTATACTTCTTAGAAAACCATCTCTTTTACTTAATAAATCAGCATAAGTCTTAAAGCTTAATTAAAGCTCATACTATAATTATATATCAGAATTCTATATTTTTCTTGATAATTTACAAAAATATTTTAGATAGAAACATTTAATGACAAACCAACCTTAAAAAACAGATCATTATTAGTATAAATCAAGTAATTTGGTATAAAAATACCAGTTTTTAATGCCAAACTAAGATCACTAAATATTCTCCATAGTAAATTTACATCTATCTCACAACCAACAAAAATCTTATCAGTTGATTCATATTTACTACCAATTTTCAAGTATTCTGGCTTTTGTGAATAAAAAACGCTACCTTTAATATTTGGTCTTAAAAACACCAAAAAACTACTATCAACTTCAAATCTTGAAAAAATTTCGTTTTTTAAATAAACCATAGGTTTAATAGAATTTTTAAGTTCTAAAATTATTAAATTTGAAAAAGCGGGAGACGGTGACACTGCATAACTTGTAAATTGACTTGTTATTGACTTAAAATTATTATCCATATCACTCTTATTTATTATTGCATCATTAACAATTTCTACATCATCGTCACCACTTGCAAACGAAAAATTAAAAGTTAAAGTTGGATCTATTTTATGGTCAAAAAAGTAAGTTACACCTGTTTTTACTAAAAAAGCATTGATTAGAGAATTTTCTATAATTATTTTATTGGATGAGTCTTTATATGTTGCATTTAAACCAGTTTCATAAACAAAATCAAAATTATAATATAAATTTTTAATTATTTTTCCATTTGCATTAAAATTTATATAAAATGAATTATATTTCCCGCCAAAAGTATTATGTGTTTTACCCAATATTTTTGGGTATGTAATTACAAAATCTTCAGGTATTAAATCTACATTGGCAACAAAACCAAGAGAAAAGTTTTGATAATAAAGTTGAATTATATCAAATGAAAAACCAGAAAAAATTCTACCTGCAATAATCGCTGTTTTTCTTAATTTATTTAATCTATCTTTTTCTTCATCTGAATAACCATCTTGATAATCGCCTTTAAAATAAAAATTATAATCAGAAGAATTTATATCACTAATAAAACCGTTATCATTATTTTCTATAAGATAATTTGCAAAATTTGGTATCCTTTTTCTATCCCAGTTAGTAAAAACTGGTTTTGATACGCCACTACCTATAAAATCAAAAAAAGGTAAATAATCAAAACTATTTGTCAATGCAAAAAATTTAAATCTAAAATTTTTAATTGTAAAATACAAATCTAAACCATCACCAATTGTATTAAATATTAAACCATTCCCAAAAATTTCTGGTATTCTACCAAATCTTAAATTAAACAAATCATAATTTAACTCGCCATTATTAGTAATAAATTTTATTTGCTTATCCTTTGCAGACTTAAATTCAAAATACAATAAATCTATACTTGGCATTACAGAAACATTATAAATCTTATCATTTGTAGAATTGTAATCAGCTTTGTATGTTACCCCTGCAGTCAATCTTGTATAAAATTTTACATAATCGCTAAATTTATTATCAAGATAAAAAGAAAAAGAATGAGTTGTATTGAAAGAATTTTTATCAAAATAATTATCAGTTAAGTAAAAAAGACCAAAAAAAGCCTTAGCATTTATATTACTGACAAAAATTAACATTATAAATATAATTAAACTAATTTTTATGTTTTTCTTCATAATCAACCACCTTATGGATAAATCGGATTAAATCAACGCCAGAAATTTCTTCGTATTCAGAAGTGTTAAACAGTAAAATATCTCTAAATATCAACTCTCTTGTCGCATATCGCCCAGACTTTGTTGCAAGATAAAAAAGTCCACCATTTATTTTTAAATACTGGACTGCAAATAAAGAAAAATTTCCAACAGTAAGTTTTTTATTTGCCGAATATCCTTTTGGAAAGTACTTCACAAATTTACTTAGGTTTTTTACATTTTGAGAAAATTCATCAGTAACCTCTACGTTGTACATAAAGCAAAACATTTTCACACAATCAGAAAAAGTTGCATTCTTTTTTGTGGATAAATCATCTATAAAACTAGCTTCTTGAGAATACAAATGAATTGAAAAAACGATCAAAAACATAAAAATTATTTTTTTCATAATAACCTCAATTACTTCTTAGCTTTTTTTAACTTATCAAAATCACTTTTTTCAACCTGAAATTTAATATCTAAAGTGACATAACCTTTTTGGGAAACAAGTCCAAATCCACCTTCGATTCCCATTCTGTAAATAGACATCACAAATTCAAAGCCAGTTGCCACTACAAAATCCGTTACTGGCGTTATGACTCCATTTTTATTACTATCAAGATTATTTATCTCAAAATTTCCACCTTGATAAGCATCCTTTGCACTCTGAGTAGCATTTGTAAAATCAAGTTCCAAGTTTATTTTTGTAAGACTATAATTAAAAGTTTGGATAAATTTTAAGTTGACAAAAGGTTCAAAAAAAATAAATTTTTTACTAATTGTAAATTCAAAAAAGAAACCCATATTATAGTTATGAGTATTAAATCCAATATTAGCAGGAATAGAATCATTACTTGGGTCAAGATTAACATTGCCAACTGGTATTTTTTGAAAACTAATAGAAACATCGCTATAATCAAAACCAGTTCCAACACTTATTGAAGGAAAATATTTGTATTCTTTTAAAATTGTATAATCAAAAGAAACCCCAACTCCCCAAAATAATATGTCTCCAATATTTTTTGTGACATCTGGTGAACTTGCAGTGACCTGTTTTATAAAACTGCCTATTGGTGCTATATTAAATTTAGTACCAACTTCCATCCCATAAGGAAGCCCAATACCAATTGTGTAATTTGTAACAGGCACAGGTATAAAATTATTATCCATCCACAAAAGAGGCTCTTTTAAACCAGCAGGAAGGTCTTTTTTTATACCACTCCAATCAACTTTTGCAAAACTTACTTTCTTTAAAAAATTTAAAGGATTTTGAAAAAAAATGACACCAAGATTTGCTGATACCCTAAAAGAGGGAAAAGACCCAATTGATGCTGAACCTTTCACAAAACCAGTACTATTATAAAGACCACTAATTGTAGAATAATCTTTTGTCAAAGTGGTTATAGCATTATTGAAAGTGCCAAAATAATCATTAAAAAATTCATCTTTGGTCGCTTGTGTAGTATCTGAAAAAATAAAGATATTTATTAAAAATAAACAAATAATTATATATATTTTCTTCATAATAACCCTTCTTTAATAAATTAATTATAATAGATTTATTTATTTTTTCAAGATAAACCTTAAATTATCGTAAATTAATTATTAAACTTTATAAATAATCTTGATAAAATTAATAAAAGAATATATAATATAATAAAAATTCTCAATTTATATAACATAGATTTATCAGATTGTCACAGATTACACAGATTAAAATAGTGTAATTAATTTATATTAAAGTAATTAAGTTTTGTGATTTCTGACAAATTAAAAACTTTTGAGTCTATTTAAAATGTTTTAAATCATATTTTTTCTAATAAATAAGTCTAATTGTTTAATATCTCTGAATATATTTTAAATTTATACTATAAAATATATGAAAGCATAATTTAAAGAGGATTCTATGCAAATTACAATTACACAAAAAAAAGATGCTAAGGTTGTAAACCTTGTAGGTTCATTCACAATTACAGAAGTTCAAAGTTTTAAAGAAGCAGTTCTTCCTTTAATGAAAGAAATTGAAAAATCAATAATTATTAATATGCAAGAGTTAAACTTTATTGATTCTTCAGGAATTGGTCAACTTGTATCTTTATTAAATGTTTCAAAAGAAAAAAACAAAAGAATATTTTTGGTTAATCTAAACTCATATATCACAAGTTTATTTAGAACTGTAAAACTTGAAAAGTTTTTTGACATATTAACCCCTTTAGATTTTGAAATGAAATTTAGGTAAATATGTGTTATTATATTTCTATAAATAAAAAGAAACAAGATTTAAAAAAGAGATTTAAGAAAGAAATAGACCAAAAAACTCTATTTGATGATAGTTTATATATAAATGCCTTTACAAAACCTTTAATTCCAATTATTTCAACAGAAAATACTGATTTAATCCAATTTTATCAATGGGGATTAATACCTTTTTGGGTTAAAGATCAACAAAAAGCATTGCAAATACAATCTGGAAATTTTAATTCAAAATGTGAAACTATTTTTGAGAAACCATCGTTTAAATATTCTATAAAAAATAAAAGATGCCTTGTAATTGTTACTGGATTTTTTGAATATTTTGATTTTAATAACAAAAAGTATCCTTTTTATATAAAACTAAAATCTAATGAAATTTTTTGCCTTGCAGGAATTTGGGATAATTGGTACGATAAAAAAACACTTTCTATTATTACAACAGAGGCAAATCCATTTATGGCGAGAATACACAACACAAAAAAAAGAATGCCAGTGATTTTAAAATCGGAAGATGAAGAAAAATGGCTTTATCCCAACTTATCCAATGAAGAAATAAATAGTTTTTTTATTCCCTATAATGAGAATGATATGGACGCATATACTGTTATAAATCCATTAGTTAAAAATAATGCTGATTTTTCTTTAGAAAAAGTTGTCTATAATGAACTAATTGATAAATTTTAAATAACTAAATAAATTTAAGCATAATAATCCAAATTTAAAACGTGAAGAATATGGAACGTTGAGAAGAAATAGATTCTGGGTCTGTCCCTGATGGACGGGGAGCTATAAGAATGAGCATTTTTTCTATACTTCTTCTATCAATATATCTTTTATTAAATCAATATCTTTTTGGTTTATCTTACAAGATTCTAAATAATTTGTTACATTTCCAAAATCATTTTTAATTGTATCCAATATTTTTACTATATTTTTTTTGTGTGCAGTGAGTAAATATTGTATATTCTTAGTATAAAAAAAACCGAGGCTTGCAATTTTCATTAAAAGCAAAGTTCTTTTGGGTTTTGGTAGAAAAAACTCATTTGTTAATAAGTAATCTTCGATTATTTTATTTTCACTAATATTTAATGTTAACAACAATAAAGCAATTATAAAACCCGTTCTATCTTTCCCAGCCCTACAATGTATTATTAATGGATAACTATCTTTATTTGCCAAAATTTCAAAAACTTTTTTAACTACATCTTTATATTCTGTCACCAGATTAGAATATTGATTTAGAATTATATCCGATATTTCATCATCTTTATTTCTTTTAAACATTATTGATTTTAGTTGTTCTTTAACACCTTTATCAAAATCCATAGGAAAATTATAAATATTAAATTTAGACAAATGTTCGTTTTTATTTTTTTCAGTTAAAAATCGCAAATCAATAATAGTTTTAATGTTTAATTTTTCAAGTTGAATAAAATCTTTTTTTTTAATGCTATCTAAATGAGATGATCTATATACCAAACCTTGTTTTATTTTTTTTCCGTTATCTAATGATAATCCACCAATATCCCTGAAATTACTAACTTTAACCATTTATATTTTCCTGTATCTTAACCATAGGAAAAATTAAAACTTTTGTCAAGAAATTTTTAAAAAGGAATATTAATTCATAATTTTTTGGAATAATAAAGTTTTTTCTTACTAAGATTGATTCTATTGTAATAAATTTTCAGAGTTTTCTGTTTCTTCTTTTATTTTTAATAGCATCTCTTTAAATTTTTCTTTTATATTCAAAGAACAGTATTTATTTAATAAAAAACAAATTTCTTTAGTGTAATCATCTGAACTTATGTCAGTATCTGTAATATATTTATTTTTATCGTTTGCAATAATATAGTTTAAATTTACATTAAAGACTTCATAAAGAAGTTTTAGAAAACTAAAAGGAATTTTTTTATCATTCTCTATCATTTTTTCAAGTTGTTTTATGTCTATATCATATTTTTCTAATTGTTCTTTAGTAAAAAGTCCCAATTCGCCAATTATTCCACCAAATCTGTTACATATAGCCTTATCAGAATCATCCTCTGTTTCATTAAACATTTCTCCTCTACCAAGTAAAAGCCAGTTTGCACTTATATTATATTTTTGAAACAACTTAATAATAATATCTTTTGAAATCTCTCTGTGTCGATTTTCTATATTACTTATCAAAGCCTGAGTCACACCTAACTCTACTGCAAAATCTAATTGTTTTGTAAAACCAGCAATATGTTCTCTAATGAATTTAAATTTTTCTCCAATATCCATATTATTTCCTCAAAAATTAACTATTTGCTAAAATATACATAAAATACTTCAAATCGTCAATTTTTTTTTACAATAATAGATAAATATTTTTAAATAATTTTATTGATATACATTTAAATTTTCTCAAATAGCAAATAAATACAGATTAAATAAGACTAATCGATAAATTTTATCAAATTATAACTATTAACATAGAATATAATTAAAAAAAATTAAATTATAAATAATTATTATTACTTCTCTTATAGAAACAATGAGTATTTACTTTAAATAAATTTTTACTTTTAGACCAAAAATCTATTACAAAAAAAATAAAATTAATTAAAAAATCTCATTTAAACCATAAGCTGCTGTATAAACACTACCTACACCTGATATATAAAGTGTAACTCTTAAAGTCTCAAGAATTTCTTCTTTTGTTGCTCCTGCATCAAGTGCTTGTTTAGCAAGAGATTTTACTCCAGTACTAGAACCATGAGCTGCATCAAGTGCTAATGCAATTAAAATTTTATGCTTGGCTGACAACGCTCCATCCTGAAAAGCAAGTTTTCTTCCTGATAAAACATTATTAAATAAGGCATCATCATTATTTTTGATTACATCTAACGGGTTTTGATTCATTATTTATTCTCCTTAATATAAAAAATTAGTATGAAAAAGAAATAAAGGGCAGCTACCCCTTGTTTCCATGAAAACTACCGTGCCAATCCGTGTTATAATCTGTGCCCACCTCTTATAATCCGTGCTAATCCGTGTTATAATGTACCCATATATTTTCATCATAATATTTACCTATATTTTTTCTAATATCGATAAATAACTTTGATAAAGCACCTTTAATTATATAATTTCCAGTTGTTTTAAATGACAAACCTGTCCATTCTTCCCATTCTCTTATAGTTGCTGTATATAACATAGATTTTTTACATATTTTTATTATTTTTGCACCACAATTTAAATGTATTCTTATCCACGGGTCAAAAATTTTATCATTTTCTTTCCAATACATATAGTCTTTCATAGAAATTAATGGGTATAAGTGTTTTAATGTAGGTCTAATAGGTATTATTAAACCATTCAATTTATTTTCTACAAATTTCTTTTTTACTTCTTTTATTATTATAGTACTATAACCTTTATTTTGATATTTTTTACTGATCCCAATCTGCAAACCACCAAGATAATTTGGAATTAAGTCTTTTTCATGATCACCAACTCCTTTTTGCATTAGCCAATCCCATCCTGTTTGTGGTAACCGAGATAGTTTTTTATCAAGCCTTATTGGAATGGTATTTGCAAAACCAATAATTTCATTATCATTATCCAATAAAAACATCTGGTATTCTGGAAAATATTTTTCTAATTTATTCCAATTGTTATTTGCTACTTTACTATTTAGTAAAAATCTCTCCCAAATTTGTTGTGTTACTTGCCACTGCTTTTCAGTTAGAGATGGATTTTGTTTTAAAGTCATCAATTTGTAATCCATAAGACTATCTTCCTAACAAACCAAGTATTCCATTTATTACAGTTAGTGGATGAACTGGACAACCTGGTATATAAAGATCAATTTTATATTTAGCTAAAAACTCTCTATTTATTGCATTCGATTTTGCAAACATTCCACCAGAAATAGCACAACTACCAGCAAGTATTACTATTTTTGGATTTGGCGAACATTGATATGTATCCTCTAAAGCATCTGCCATATTTTCAGTAATAGGACCCGTAATAAGAATACAGTCAGAATGACGAGGAGATGCAACAATATCAATTCCAAACCTTCCCATATCAAAATTAACATTTGAACAAGCATTTAACTCCATTTCACAAGCATTACAACCACCACAAGACACTTGTCTTATTTTTAGAGATCTTTTAAATATTTTTATTATATCTTTTCTTATTTTTATCGAATTATTGTTAAAATCATCATAAGAGAGTTTTTTATTTATAATTAAATTTTGTCTATCTGTTGTTGAAATTTTGTGATAATTTGTAAACTGAATTGCCTTATTTTTACAAAGCCTTTCGCATTCTCCACAAAAAACGCATTTGCCAATGTCTAAAGAAAGAGGAGATTTGGATATTGCGCCTGTTGGACAACAATTTATACAATCCTCACATTTTTCTAAACAAAAAGCCTCGTCTACAACAGGAAATCCTCTGTGCATATCGTTTACAGTTGCTTTTTTTATATCTTTTATTGCCTGAGAACCATGATTTATTCTAACTTTAAAAAAATTAAGCATTTATACCCCCATAACACGGATTTGCACCGATTTTGATTTTATTATATTATCACAGATTATAGTCTTGCCTATTACTTGGTTTTTATAAATTAAAGATATTTTATCTCATTTTTTTATACAAATCAGCGTAATTCGTGCAATTTATCCACTAATCTGTAAAAATGTGTTATTTATAAGTCAAAACCACAGTATGATAAATTAAAACTTTTATTACATAAAGGAAAATCTGAAATTTCGTTATCTCTAACTGCCATAGCAAGACCAAACCAATTATTAAAAGAAGGGTCTTTTATTTTATACCGACAAATATTTCCTTTATTATCAGTAATTACACTGTGAACTATCTCACCTCTAAAACCCTCAACCATTGACACAACCATACTATCTTTTGCAATACTGCCAACTTCTTTTGTCATCAAATCATAATCAGGAAAACTATCAAGTTGTTCTAAAATAAAATTAATAGAATGCATTATTTCCATATATCTAATATAAGAGCGAGCAAAAACATCCCCTCCCTCTAATTTTAATACATAGAGAGGATAATAATTATATATTCCAAAAGGATGATTGTATCTAACATCATAATTTATACCAGATGCTCTACCTGCCATACCAACAAGTCCTATTTTTTTTGCAGTATCAAAATCAACAATCCCTGTTTTTTCGAGCCTTTCACAAACAGAAGGAGAAGAAAACATAATATCAGCAATGCCAGCGACATCTTTACTAACTTTATTGAGAGTTTTTTTTATCTCCTGATTTAAATTGGTATCAATGTCATAATTAACTCCACCAACCCTTAATAATCCTTTGCCAAATCTATTACCACAAATTTTAAGTAATGTATTTATAACCAAAGTCCTAATTGCACCAAAAACAGAATTTCCAAATAAAAACGCTACATCTCCGCAAATAGCCGATAAGTCCCCAATGTGCATAGCAGACCTTTCGAGTTCAAGTGCTATTCCTCTAATAGATTGAGATTTACGAGAGATATTAGTATTTGTAAGAGCCTCAATAGAATGAGTAAACGCAAGTCCATTTGCAATAGTTGAGTCTCCAGCAATTGACTCTGCCAAAATCATAAGATTATAAAACGAACTTTGATTTTGTATAAATAATTTTTCAATATTTCTATGTTGATAACCAAGTTGTATTTCTAAATGATCAATGTTTTCACCATGACAGTTAAACCTAAAATGTCCAGGCTCAATAATGCCAGCATGAACAGGACCTACCCCTACTTCATGAATAGATTTACCTTCAATTTTAAAAAAAGGATAATCTTCTATTTTCTGATTTTGATCAAACCTATCTTTTGAATATCTAACTGGCTTTAAAAACGGATGATTCTCTGGCAAAATACCTGTTTCTTCATAAAATTCTCTCTCAAATAAATGAAAAGATTGAATTTCTTGTGTTATTGAAGGATATGATTTTTCATTTTTAAAAAGTGTTGAGCTAATATATAATTTTGATTCTTCATCAGATGCTAAAATTGCATACAAAATTACAAATTTTTCTAACTTTTCGCAAAAAAAAGAAACTATTCTTTTGTTATTTTTACATTCTTTAATTATTTGGTCTCTAAAAGTATTAATATCCAAAGACGGAATATCTTTTAATTTAAATGTCTTATTATTTTTTGTAACTAAAAAACTCACAATTTACCTTCTTAAATAAATTATATATAGTATTATATAAATATTTTTTAAAAAAAACAATACATTTAAAATTATTTTCTAATAGTAAAATAGTATAAAAGTAAAAGTAAATAATTCTTAAATATTGTTGACAAAACACGGTATTATTGATAATTAACTATCGGTAAACTAAAATTTTATTAAATAAATTTTTAGAAAATATTGATTATCCAACATTTTTTAAGTTAAGTATATACAAAAAATATATTAAAGGCAATTAAACAACAGGAGTAAGAAATAGATGGAAAATATCTCTAAAGATAAATATGATGTGATTATTGCGGGGTCTGGTCTCGGAGCTTTAACCTCTGCTTTTTTCCTATCAAAAGTGTACAAAAAAAAAGTTCTTATTTTAGAAAAACATTTTGTAATAGGTGGACAAAGCCATGAATTTAAAAGAAGAGGAAAATACGCATGGGATGTTGGACTTCATTACGTTGGAGCTTTGGAAAACTGGAGAGCAGAACGATTATTTTTTGACTATATCACAGAAAATAATCTAAAATGGAAAAAATTTAATGAACTTTTCGATGTTTTTTCATATCCTGATTTTAAAATTAAAGTTAGTTCTAAGCCAAAAAGATATATTAAAGAACTAATAAGAAATTTTCCAAAAGAAAAGAAAAACATAAAAGAATATTTTAAAGATTTAAATAGAGCCTCTATATGGTATAAAATCCATCATCTATCTAATATTTTTCCAAAATTTGTACAAAATATACTCTCTTTTATCAAAAAATCTTATGAAAAACTTGCTTTTATGACAGTTGATGAGTATATGAACTCACATTTCACTGATGATAAACTAAAAGGAATATTAGGATCACGATGGCTTGCATATCTATCACCTCCAAGAGAAGCTTCTTTTGCTATGGATAGTGTTATTGCAGAACATTATTTGAGAGGTGGTTATTATCCTGTTGGTGGTGCAAGTAATATAGCAAAAACAATTACACCTGCCATAATAAAAAATGGAGGAAAACTATTAACTAACTCTGAAGTAACAGAAATTATTGTCAAAGATAATGAGGCTATTGGTGTAAAAGTTACAAGAAAAGAAAACAAAGAATATATTAATGAAGAATACTATGCACCATTAATAATATCATCTGTTGGTGCTTACAATACATATACTAAATTACTACCTAATTATAATAACCCTCAATTATTAGAAAAAATAAAAAATCTTACTGATCTAAAAAGTAGTGTCTTGATATTATATCTTGGTTTAAAAGATTCTCCTACAACAATAGGACTTGACGGTTGTAATTTCCTTTTCTTTGATGAATACGATCATAATAAGATATACGATAAATCTTATGAAATCATAAATGGTAAACCTAACCATTGTTTTATATCTTTTTCTTCTATGAGAAAAGAAGAAAATGCTAAATTTCATACAGCAGAAATAATATATTCTATACAAACTGAACCTTTTGATCAATGGAAAGGTCAAAAATGGAGAAATAGGGATGATAGTTATTATGAATTAAAAGAAGATATAGCAAATAAATTACTTGACTATGTGGATAAAAAAATACCGGGTTTTAAAGATTTGGTTGATTATAAGGATTTATCAACGCCATTAACTATTGAAGACTTAGTAAACTGGGAATACGGTAAATATACAGGTCTTACTCCAAGTGTTGATAGATATAAAGAAGAATGGTTAAGAGCTGATACCCCTATTAAAAACTTATACTTGACTGGATGTGATATAAATTCAACTGGAATTGCCGGTGGTATGATGGGTGGAATTATTACAGTAAGTAAAATAATGGGTAAATTTTGTTTTAATATGTTATTTACAAAATCTTTAATTAATAAACTAATGAGCCCAATAACTTCACTTTTTAAGAAAAAGAAATAATTATTTAATAATAAAAAAAAGCGATATTTGTTAATATATCGCTTTTTTTATCTTTTATTAATATTTAATATCCTATTCTGTATATTTTTATAAAATTATGTTTGTGATTTATTTTATAGACTATTTACAGCATTTTCTATCATTTTATGTAAAAAATTAGGTATATATAAGCCAATTATAACTAAAATTATCAAAAATAAAGTTTGTGGTAAATAAACCCAAAAACTATTTTTATACTTTTCTATATGCTCATTCTTTTCTCCAAAAACCATTTTTAAAACTGATTTTCCGAGTCCAAAAATGATTATTGTTAAAAGTATAACAAATATTATAAAAAGAATAATATTCTTAGTAAAAATCATTTCTTTTAAAATTAGAAATTCACTTATAAAAATAGGAAATGGAGGAAGACCAATTATAGCAAAAAAAGAAAAAATCCATAAAAAACCTGTATATCTATCTGTTTTTAAAATCCCAGTTATTTTATTTGTCTCTTTTGTATGAAAAGTATGTAAAACATTCCCTGCAGTCAAGAAAAACGATGCCTTTGTTAGAGAATGAGAAATTAAATGCAAAAATGAAGCATAAAGACCTACCCCACCAAGACCAATCCCAATAGCAATTATCCCCATATTTTCGATTGAAGAATAGGCAAGCATTCTTTTGTAATTTGTAATTTTAACTATAAAACTTGCAGCAACCAATAAAGATAAAAAACCCATAATCAGTAAAAGAATTTTGGCAAAAACATCGAGGTTACAAAGTCTCATAACCTTAAAAATCCTAAGAATACCCAAAAAACTTCCATTTAATAAAGCCCCAGAAAGCATAGCAGAAATTGGCGAAGGTGCTTCTGAGTGGGCATCAGGTAGCCACGAATGAACTGGAGCTAAACCCATTTTAGTACCAAATCCAATTAAAATAAATAAAAATGATAATTTTAGCCAAAAAGGATTGATATTTTTGTAATTTTTATAAATATCTTCAAAAAACAATGAATTAATATTAAAATTACCTATTGATAAAAAAATAATTCCAACAAAAGCTAAAGAAATACCAATAGAACAAATAAAAATATATTTCCACGAAGCCTCTAAAGACTCTTTAGTTTTGTTAAAATTAATCAAATATAATGTGATTAAAGTTGTTGCTTCTATAAAAACCCATAAAAGACCAAAATGTGTCGAAAGAATGATCCCTGTCATAGCCATAACAAAAAACTGATAAAAGATAGAATAAAGCGTATGGTCTCTAATAGAAACTTGAGAATGCGTCAAAAAATCAATGTTATAAATTGATATTCCAAATTGTAAAATAGCAAGAATTAACAAAAATATAACATTTAAAGAATCCACTTTTAAAAATTCAGTAAACTGTTGTGGCTTAAAAACTAAAAACATCACAATACTAAGATAAATTAAAGAATAAATTGCAGTAAGTACCACATTTAATTGTTTGTTTTTAAAAAAAAATAAAAACGCACTAGATAAAATTGGAAAAATAAAAAGTATAGCAATAATCATTTTTTAATCCTTTAATGTAGTCAATTTGTCAATATTTAATTCTTCAAAAGTAGAACTAATTTTATTAACAAATATTCCAAGTAAGAATATGCCTACAAAAATATCAAGTAACATTCCGAGATTTACAATAATTGGCATTTCTGCGGCAATGGAAAGAGAAAGCAAAAATATTCCATTTTCTAAAAACATATAACCAATGACATGAGTTATTATCTTTTTTCTTGTAATAATTATTATAAAACTGTTTATTATTATAGAAATTGAAATTCCAAAAAATAGAGGTCTAATATTTTGAAACTCATCATTTGACCAATAAGAAATAAAAAATCCAAATGCTAAAACAAGAGTTGCAATTATTACAGAATAATAATTTGGGATATAAGGCTCAATCTCTCTATTTATATGGTTTTTTCTTAAAATTTTACTTAAAAACACTGGAATTATAATAGTTTTAAAAATAAGAGTTTCTATTATAAGAAAAATGAAATTTAAAATCTCAATTTTATCAAAATCTAATAAAATTATCAAAAAAAACAAAAATCCTTGAATAGACAAAGTTTTTATATATTCTTCAAGTCTGTAAGTAAAAGAAACATAAAGCATTGAAGAGCCAATTAAAATGATTAACAAATTAAATAAATCAATCATTTTAAACCTCCAAAAATAGAAAACTGTATAATAGATAAAACTAAAATAGCAATTGATGTTATCAATAATATAAATTGTGGAACTCTAATAAGACGTAATCTTGCAAAAATTGATTCTATACAGCCAATAGCAACAGCAATTAATATTAAAATCAACAAAAACAAGCATAATGCAATCCAAAATGCCAAATTTGCAGGTAAAATCAAGTTTGCAATTATAGAACTGAGAACAATAAGCTTGATATAGCTTCCATATAAAATAAACCCCAAATCAGGTCCAGAGTTATCTAAAATCATAACTTCGTGAATCATAGTTAGTTCAAGATGAGTATTTGGATCATCTACTGGCACTCTTTTACATTCTGTTATCATTATAATCGAAAATGCAACAACACATAAAGAAATTAATAAAACTGAAATTATATTATTTTGTTGAAGAGTTGTTAAAATCCCCTTAAAAGAAATCTGATCGCTCAAAAATCCAATTGATGATAAAATCACTAGAAATACAGGCTCAATCAATGCAGAATATGTCGCTTCCCTACTCGCTCCCATTCCAGAAAAACTACTTGAAGTATCCATTGCAGATAATATCATAAAAAACCTACCAAATGCAAGAATATAAGCAAAAATTAGAAAATCCCCATCAAAACTAAAGATATTTTGATAATTAACCATAGGAACAATCAATCCTGCCAAAATTACTGTTACAAGGTAGATTGTTGGTGTAATTTGAAATATTAGAGAAGAATTTTTACTTATAACCTGCCCTTTTTTTAGAAGTTTTACAAAATCAAAAAAAGATTGGAAAATCGGTTGACCTTTTCTACCACCCCAAAAAGCCTTTACTCGATTAATTATCCCAATAAACAAAAATGGAAAAAAAAACAATATTAAAATATTTAAAAATTTTTCTATCATCATTTAACTCCAACTATTACAACTATTGCTACAAAAAGAAAAATTAAACCATACAAAAGATATAACTGCATATTACCAGTTTGAATCCATGAAAATAAATTCATAAGAAAAAGCATAAATTTAGAAAAAGGTCTTACTATATAATAATCAAAAAAATCTCTTATTCTTACTCCAAAATTAGATTGTTTTGGAAATAAACCTTTTGGCTTATCAAAAATTATTTTTAGAGGAATAAACTGTTTAATTAATTCTAAAAATGGACTTATAAAGGAAAATGCAGTATATTGCAATTTTAGACTTGTTCCTTGATAACCACAATCCCATGTTTTGTATTTATAAATCGGTTTATTTAATAAAATTATATTTCTAATTAGAAAAATAGCTAAAAAACTAACCAAGAAGATTATATTTATAAAAGAAATATTTTTTAATAAATTAACAAAATTAGCATAACTCATTAGAGGCAAACTATGAACCGACATAAAACTTAGTGAAATTCTTGTAATAAAACTAAATACAAATTGTGGAAAAAGACCTATAAAAAGAACAAAAAAAACATTTGCAAACATTGGAACTAACATTAAAATATTAACTTCTTTAATTTCTTCTTTATATATAGTTCGTGGATTACCAAGAAAAATCACGCTATAAAGCATAGTAAATCCAATAATTGCAAGAGAACCAATAAAAGACAAAACCCCAATCGACAAGATAGAAGCAATCGAGATTAAATTTTGGTTTATTTTCATTCCATTTAGAAGGGCATTATAAATTATAAACTCACTTATAAATCCATTAAAAGGTGGCAAAGCACAAACAGAAATACAACCAATCAAAAATAAAATAGAAGTAGTCCGCATTTTTTTTGTTAAACCACCAAGACTCTCAATTTCTTCATGCTCTGTCTTTAAAATTATATTACCCAATCCAAAAAAAAGAATGCTTTTAAAAATTGAGTGATTTAGAATATGAAATAAAGCCCCTGCAAAACCCAAAAGGCTAATTATTGTATTTTGATAAGAAAGTCCAAGCATTCCTATACCAATACCAGTCCCAATTATACCGATATTTTCTACACTGCTATATGTTAAAAAATTTTTTATATTCTTTTGCATTAATGAATAAATTATCCCATAGCCACAAGAAAACAATGAAATAAACAAAACAAAGTAAGAAATAAAAATTGAAGGCATTTGCACAAGTAAAATAATCCTTAATAAACCATAAATCCCAATTTTAATCATAATTGACGAAATAAGACTCAATGTCCCACAATGTGCAATAGGATATACTTTTGGAAACCAATAATGAAAAGGAGCGAATTCGGCTTTTATTGCAAATCCTATAAAAAAAAGTATAAATAAAATATTTGTTAAAAATTGATCATTTTTGAAAACATTTTTAAAAGAATCAAAAGAAAAACTCCCAGACTTTGAAGCCAAAACTATAAAAGCCCCAGAAAGAAATATAAAAGAAATGTGCATTGCAATTAAATAAACAATGCCAGACATATAAGATTTTTTGTTTTCACTATTTAAAGTTATAATAAAAAATGAAGATAAAGCCATAATTTCCCATAAAATCAAAAATATTATGGCATTTTTAGTACAAACAATCAAAATCATTGATAAATAGAGTATTCCATAAAAAAATAAGTAGTTTTGAGATGAAATATTCTTTTTAATCATCTCTTTTAAATAACCAATATTATAAACTATATTAAAAAAACCAATCATACAAATTATAACTATAAAGAAGGCAGAAAGTAAATCTATTTCAAAACTCGCTAATCCTATTGGATAATTAAGATTTAGGTTGAAATTTAGACTTTTACCTGATAAAATTACATTTATTGGTAAAATTATAGTTAAAACTATCCCAATTAAAGAAAAAAACAAGACAATATAAATCTTGATTTTTTCAGAAAAAAAGATAGAAAGTATAAAACCACAAAAAATAATGAGTAAACCAATAAAAAATATTTCCATTTTATTTTTTCCATTCTGATTCTTTTTTTTCGATAAAGTCTAAAATTGACTCCTTTGTAGGTTTTTTGTCTAAAATAAACACAAATTGCTCTTGTTGGCATAAAAAAACAATTTTAGATAGAATTTCAAGATGTCTCTTTGGATTTGCACTCAATACAAAAAATAAACTATGTACTGGTATTTTATCAATTGCATCGTAATCTATTGGGTTTTCTGAGAAACATAATGCTACACATTCATTTTCTATATCTGCTATTATTGGATTTCGTGAGTGTGGAATAGCAATTCCTTTACCAATTCCAGTAGACATCAAGTCTTCTCTTTGCAATAAAGAATAAATAATTTCTTCTTTTGATAAATTAGAAGGAGTATTTATCAGATTAATTGAGTTTGTAATCAATTCTTTGGGATTATTACCCATTACATTATAGAATATCCCACCTTTTTTTATAAGATTACTTAATGATACAGGAATATTCGTTAATTTAAAATCTAATATTTTATCAGAAACTGCTATATTATTTTTTAAAATCCATTCATTAATTTCTGGTTTATTAAAAAAATATTCATTATCTATTTTGTATGAAGGCAAATTTTTTTCTTTTATCCATTTTAAAATTACTTTTTCTGTAACATTAAATAATCCAATTAAATCTTTTATCTTTAGTTCCATTTTTTAGATTCCTAAAAATTATTATACATATTTTCACGGATTTTTGTAGATTACAAAATTTTTCAAATCAGCAAATATTAAAAATTTCTAACTAAATTTTATACTTTTGAGAAAATGAAAATTTCGGGACTGTAACCTCCAAATTGTAATTTCTACCCTATTATATAAGAACTACGAAAAATTTCAATAAAATTGTGATATAAAATTTAGATTTTACAAAATCACTTGTAATTTTTTAATAATTGATTATAATTATCAACAAATTAGGCGAAACTTAAGAGGTTGATTTTATTGATTTTAATATTTTATAACTTAAGGATATAAAAATGAGTAAGACGATAAAAGGTAAAATTATTCTATCTAATATGATAATAGTTATTCTTGCGGTGATTGTCTTTATTTTAACTGTTTTTACTTTTGGATTTAAGAGTTTTTATTCGAATAGAGTAGAACTTGTTAATTCTATAAATGTTTATTGGTTAAATATAGAAGATAATCTATATCTTTCTTCTATTAGATGGTTGAATGGCAAACCAATCCAAAATGTAAAAGAAAATATAAAATTGGTTGACCAAGAAATTACCGAAATAGAAAAATCTAAATTTAAATTTTTGGATACTAAAGAATTTAAAGAACAATTTAATCTAATGAAAAACTTGTGGAAACTTACAAAAACAGAAAATTTAACTCCAATAATAAATTCTATAGATGATTTTATTCTAACTAAAGAATTTGAAAATTTAGAAGATGAAGAAACAAGGCAATTTATAAAATTACAAGAAATTAATTATTTTAAAAGATTAAATTTGAGAGAACTTGTTTATAAAAATTACAATATGATTCAAGATCAACAAAAAGGAAAATATATAATTAAGGCAATTAGATTATTTGAAAAAATTGACGTGTTTTTTAATTCTTCTGAAAATTATTCAAAAAAGGTAAATAATATCATTGAATTAACAAAAAAATATTCAGACATTGTAAATACATTGGTTTTGATAGTTATCCCGATTTTATTTTTGATTCAAATTTTACTTGGGATAATTTTTTCAATCCAAAACGCAGCAAGAATATCAAGAGGTGTTGAACAGGCTACAAAAAAATTGGTTGACTTTGTTGGAGAAAATCTTGAAAGAAGAAAAGAAAAAAGAGAAGATGATGAAATTGTAAAACTAACAGATAGTGTAAATATAATACTTTTTTATTATCAAGAATTATCAGATATAGCACAAAAATTATCTGTGGGAGACACAGAGTCTAATTTAAAACCAAAATCCGAAAAAGATGTAATGGGTAACGCATTCTTAAAAATAATCGGCTATTTGAAAGAATTGACAACTGGTGCTAATGAATTGATTAAAGGAAATTATAATTATAAAGTAAGAGAACGCTCAGAAAAAGATATTCTTGCAAAAACTTACAATGATCTTTCTATTTCAATTGTTAAATTATTAGAAAAAACAAAAGAAATTACAAGACTTGAGTCAGAAATGGAAGCAGCAGCAAAAATTCAAAACTCAATTTTACCTCGTTATGATGAGAAACTCAATGGTTATGATATTGCCCATCAAACAATTGCAGCAACAGAAGTCGGCGGCGATAGTTATGATTTTAGATCAACAAAAAATGGTAATTGGCTATCAATTGGTGATGTGTCAGGCCATGGGCTTCAAGCAGGAATTATTGCATTAATTGCACAATCTTCTTTTAATTACGGGGCATACCTTTTTGAGAGAACTAATCTAGAACATCCAGAAATTTTGATGTATGATTATGTTAATAAAACTATGGTTTTACTAAATAAAGTTAGAGCAGACTCAGATGCTTTTATGACACAAAATTATCTACTCGAAAAAAATGGCACTTTTTACTGCTCAGGAGCTCACGAAATCGGTCTTCTATACAAAAAAAATCTAAATGAAGTGCATGAATTGAAAGAACTAGCAGGAAATGTGCCTTTTATGGGTATATTGAGTGAAATAGACCCTTCTACTTCTTGTTATGAGTTTAAAATGGAAAAAGATGATATTCTACTTTTATATACAGATGGTGTAATAGAGTCAAAAGATGAAAAAGGTGAACAATTTGATGTTAAAGGCTTGAAAAAAGCATTCTTTAAAAATATAAATAAACCAGTATGGGAAATAAAAAAAGCTATTATTGAAGAAGTTACACAGTATTGTAAAAATGGTGATCTAGCAAAATATAATAATTCTTTTGCAGATGATATTACATTGATTATTTTGAAAAGAGTTTAAATAGCGTTTTAGATTCTAATTCATCATAAAAAAATCTAAAAATTTAGTCATAATTTAGGAAAGTATTATATGAAACAAGTTTTTATCAGTTACAAATATGAAGATATTAAATACAAAAATAAGATTAAAAATTGGGCTATTGAAAAACGATTAGGAGATATTAATATTATTGGTGAAACAGAAGATGTTCGTCAAGGTGGAATGAATGCTATTCAACAACACCTTAGCCCAAAACTTACTGGAGCATCTTGTGTATTAGTATTGGTTGGGAATGACACTCACAATAGCGTAGGTGTAGACTATGAAATTAAACATGCCAAAAGCCAGAATAAAAAAATTATAGTTGTCCGTATTCCACAGACTACAGGTGCAGCTCCTATAATCATAAGAAATATTAAAGAAGTTGTATTTGATCCAAATGCAATAAAAAATGCAATTGAATCATAAAAATTTATTTAGTATTTATCATTGATAGTTTTTCTTGAAGTTTAGTCGTATTTTCTGAGCTTTTTTGTATTATAGAGCTCAGAAATACTATTTTTTCAGAGAATTCTTTTACCATATTATTTATCTTTTCCATAGCAACAAACCCTTCTTTATCATTTTTTATATATAACCCAATAGAATCTTCTATTTCTTTTGTCTTATTTATCATTTCAGTAGAAGTATTAGTTTGTTCTATAGTAATACGGATTAGATTTCCAAGTTTTTCCATAGAGCCGTCATTATTTTTTTGAATTTCGATAAGATCATTAATTACTACTTTAAATGTTAATATCAAATCATTTATATTTGAAAAAATATCATTTAGGCTTTTGGCATTATTAGCACTTATTAGACTAAGATTACTTATTTTTTCTACCGTATTCTTTAAATTATTAGTAATTTCTTTAGCACTATAAGCAGTCTTTTCTGCTAATTTTCTAATTTCTTCTGCTACAACGGCAAAACCTCTCCCATATTCGCCAGCATGAGCTGCCTCTATCGCTGCATTCATAGCCAATAAATTTGTTTGATCTGCAACATTATTAATAACATCTATTAATTCTATTATTGTATTAGTATCTTTAGAAATATTTTGAATAGATTCTACATTTGATGAAAGTTCTTCTTCTGCTTGAACACAGGATTTTCCTATTTTTTCTATAATTTCTAATTTACTTTGAGTTTTATTTGTAACAGAATTTATTAGACTTATTATTTTTTCAATTATTGAAGTTGTTTCTGTTATAGCAAAAGACTGCTCGTTTACTGAGTTAGTAAAATCTTCAATATTTAGATTAATATCCTCTGTTGCCATATTTATATTGTCTGCTTCGGAAACCATATTTTCCATATTTCTTTTTATTGTTTCTACATTATCACAGATAAACAAAGCATTATTTACTAATTCTTCATTTAACTTAATTGAGCTTTGGCACATTGAATGGTTTTCGGTAGAAATTGACTTAACTGAACTAAGAGTATCATTGAGTTTTTCTTTAAAATTATTTATTGACAAAGCAATTTGTGATACACTATCAGTCTCAGTGATTTCAATTTTTTTTGTGAGGTCTATTATTTGTTGATTTGCAAAAAAATCAAGCGTTTTTGAAGTAGTTTTTATATAACTAATAATTATAAATCTTCCAATTAAATAAGAAATTGATCCAACCAAAATCCCTGCAAAAATACAACTTATAAAGAAAAAAATAAATGCAGTTTGATTTTTATAATTTACAAATAGCGAAGAATAAAAAGGAAAAATTATACCAATTATTATTCCAAAAGAAATAGATGTCAAAAAATAATTTCTTACAACATTTTTATTATTCATAGTTCTCCATTAATTTAAAAGTTTTTAAATCTAAATTTGTACTATATTTTAATTTAGAATCATTATAATTTATATAACAAAAAAGTCAAGCAATTTATATCAAAAAGACTAAATTTATCTAAATTTTATTATAATGTTTAGTAAAAAGATTATTTTAGTAATAAAAGGATTAATTTAGATGATTTTCAAATAATTTAGAAGTATTTATAAATCCAATAGTTTTTAGTTTGTTAAAGTCTATAAAAATTAAATATAATTTAATTATACAATTTAATTTGTATCAATTGGTGTTATATTTAAAATTTACACCAAGTAATTCTTTTGCTTTTGATAATAACAAATCTGGATTTGAAGGAGGTTTTAAAATAAAATTTTTTATTCCAAATTCCATTAATTCTTTAATTGTTTCTTTTTGAGATGATGCAGAAAATACAATTATTGGTATATTATAATTATTTTTATTTAGCCACTTTATCACATCAAAACCAGACATTTCAGGCATAAATAGATCGAGATAAATAATATCTGGCTGATTTAACGCTAAACTCCTAATAAAATCTTTACCATTCTCATAAAGAAACGGTTTTAATCCATTATTAGTCATAATAAGTTTTACATATTCTCTTATTCCAAAATCATCATCAACTATTGCTACTTTTATATCTTCTTTATAGTTTTCAATATGTTCTATTTTTCCATTAGTCTCAATATCAGAAAGTATTTTATTTATTCTATCAACAATTATTGGATAATTTTTTACTATTTTTGCCATATAATTGTTGATATTAAAATATTTTAAACTATTAATAACTTCATTTGATAAATTTGCAGAAAATATAACAACTTCAGTTTTATTTAGTAAATTATTATTTTTCATAAAACTTAAAACTTCCATACCATTCATTATTGGCATCATCATATCAAGAAAAATTAAATTTGGAATTTCTTTTGCAAGAGTATCAACAAAATCTTTACCATTAAAAAAACTTTTAATTATGTACTTATCTCCTTTTATAATACCTTTTATAAAAGCATGGGTAACTTTATCATCATCTACAATTGCAATAATAATTTTATCATTCTTTTCCTGCTTCTCATTATTTTCTTTTGCAATTTTTTCTTTTTCAAATCTAAGGTCTAAAGAATGATATTTATCTTTAAATTGTGCTTTTTTAATTTTATTTGCATCTGGCTTAAGATACATTCCCATTTGTATATCATTTAATGAATCTATTGCTTCTTCTATTGAATTATAGACATTTTTAGGCATAGAATATATTTCTTTAAGAAAATTATAGGTTAGTTCGTTATTTGAATAAATTCTAACTAAATTTGAATGATTTTTGAGGTAACTATAGTCTTCTTCAAGACTCTTAATAATTTTGTTGATGAAATGATTAAATTTAGAAATATCTCTATCTAATATTTTTATATCATTTAACATTATGAAAACACGAGGCATAAATATATCATAAATATTCTTTAACTCCTTTAGTTTAAATTTTAGAATATCGGTTTTAAGATTATTAAATCCCTTTGTATTTTCAATTGTAATAATATTTTCATTAAAATTAGCCTCCAAATTACATTCAGTTCTATCAATTTCCAACATTATTGATAGTATTTCGCCTATACTTTTTAACACAGAGTCAATAGAAAACGGTTTTGCTATTATTTTTTTTATTTCAGAATATTTTTGTTTTGAATTATTAATTTCAAGTATAGCTGATTTGGTTATTTGACTAATAAGAACAATAACTGGAATATATGATTTCTTTATAATTGCTTTTTCTCTAAGAAAATCATCAAAATTAGAATCATAATCCATAATAATAATATTTGGAATAGTATTTTCATTTTTAAGTTTTATAATGGCATTTATACTATCTTTAACAGTAAAAACTTCAAACCTGAAACTATTTTTTAAAATATCTGCAAAAAAACTCCTTATAATTTCAGATTCATCAATAATTAGAATTTTAAAACCATTCATAAAACAATCCTAAGATTTGCAATATAACACTAATTAATCAGATTACCATAGATTGACACAGATTAAATTGTGTAATTATATAAAATAACAATATTCATTTAAATTTAAAACTTTTTGGTATATATTAATAGAAAGTATAAGATAGGATTTATAAATTGTCAATAATATAACACAGATTAACACAAATTATCGCTGATTAACACAGATTAAAATAGTATAACACGGATTTATCACAGATTATCGCGGATTGGTACGGATTAAATTGTGTAATTATAATATATTTTCATAGATACAAATTTGTTTCTTTTTTAAAATGTTATTTATTTTTTTTCTATATATATAAATATTTTTAGATTTTATTACACTTTTAAATTTTATAAAAAAAACTAACAAAATTTAAATTTTTCTATTATAATGGTATTTAATTGATAAGGGGGACATAATGAATAAAAAAATCTTTTTATTATTTTTTGCTTTACTTCCAGCCAGTTTATTTGCAGAATCAAATAATACTGGCGGAATTGATTTAATGTTTTTAACAGGACTTGGTTCGCTTTGTGCTTTAGTTTTTGCCTTGATTCTTGCACTTGGCATTCTAAAAAAAGACCCTGGTACTGATAAAATGAAAGAAATTTCTAAGTATGTTCAAGAAGGTGCTATGGCATACTTAAGACAACAATATAAAGTTGTTGGAATATTCTTTATTGTTTTATTCTTTATACTTGGATTTATTGCATGGATTTTACCTAATATTACTGGTGAAAGATGGCTTTCTGTTTTTGTTCCTATTGCTTTTATTACTGGTGGATTTTTCTCAGGTCTTGCAGGCTTTATAGGAATGAAAATAGCAACAAAAGCAAATTGCAGAACAGCACAAGCTGCAAGTATAAACCTTAACTCTGGTTTAAGAGTTGCTTTTAACTCTGGAACAGTTATGGGAATGGTTGTAGTAGGTTTGGGACTTTTTGATCTGGCTTTATGGTGGATTTTACTTAGGTATGTTTTTATGCCTTTAGGTCTTGGTATTGTAAGCCCAGAAGAAATTCCTCCTATTATGATTACTTTTGGTATGGGTGCTTCTACTATGGCATTATTTGCAAGACTTGGTGGCGGTATTTATACAAAAGCTGCTGATGTTGGAGCAGATTTAGTTGGTAAAGTTGAGGCTGGTATCCCAGAAGATGATCCTCGTAACCCTGCTACAATTGCAGATAATGTTGGTGATAATGTTGGCGATGTAGCTGGAATGGGTGCAGACCTCTACGAAAGTTATGTTGGCTCAATTGTTGCAACTATGGCTTTGGGGGCTGTCGCTGCTGTGACTATGGCAGGAAGTGACATTAATACAATATTAAAATACATCCAGCTTCCAGTTGTTATTGCGGTAGTTGGTGTACTCTGTTCTATTGCAGGAACATTCCTTGTTAAAGCAAAAGACGATGCTACACAAAAGACTTTACTTAGAGCATTAAGGACTGGTATATATTTTAGTACTATACTAATCGCAGTTGTATCTTTTTTTGTTGTATGGGGACTTTTGGGTATCAAATCAATCGGACTTTGGGGCTCTATAATGGCAGGTTTAGTTGCTGGTAATATAATTGGTTATTTCACAGAATATTTTACCTCAGATCACTATAAACCAACAAAAAATCTTGCTGATACAGCTTTAACTGGTCCTGCAACTGTAATTATTGGTGGACTCGCTTTAGGTATGATGTCAACTTGGATACCAGTAGTTACAATAGTTTTGGGGACACTTGCTGCTTACTTCTTTGCTGGTGCAGGGAATCTTGGACTTTATGGCATAGGTTTAGCAGCTGTAGGAATGCTTTCTACACTTGGCATTACACTTGCAACCGATGCTTATGGACCTGTTGCCGATAATGCTGGTGGTATTGCAGAGATGGCAGAAATGAACCCAGAAGTAAGAAAAAAAACTGATGCTTTGGACGCTTTGGGTAACACAACAGCGGCTACTGGAAAAGGCTTTGCAATAGGTAGTGCTGCATTAACAGCCTTAGCCTTACTTGCAGAATACGGTAACAAAATACTTGAGAGTTTAAAACTTGATGCAGCACATTCAGCAGTTTGGGTAGAATCATTTAATAAAGCTACAAGTTTTGGTTATAATTCTTTTATTATACCTCTAAAAAGTGGTGCATATTTTTTGAGTGAGAATATTCTTGATCCAATGGTTTTAGTTGGGCTTTTTATAGGTGCAGTTTTGCCTTTTATTTTTTCTGCTATGTCAATGGGTGCGGTAGGTCGTGCAGCAAAGGCTATGGTTGAAGAAGTTAGAAGACAATTTAAAGAGAAAAAGGGAATCCTCGAAGGTACAGAAAAACCAGACTACGCACGATGTGTACAAATAAGTACAGTAGGTGCTCAAAGGGAAATGATCGTTCCTTCATTAATGGCTGTATCAACTCCTATTTTTATTGGAATAATTTTTGGACCTGCTACAGTTTTGGCTTTACTCGCTGGCTCTTTGGTTAGTGGATTTGTACTTGCTATTATGATGGCTAACTCTGGTGGGGCTTGGGATAATGCAAAAAAATATATCGAAAGCGGAAAACACGGTGGTAAAAAAAGCGATGCTCATAAAGCAGCAGTTGTTGGTGATACTGTCGGCGACCCATTTAAAGACACATCTGGTCCTTGTATAAATATCCTTCTAAAACTAATGAGTATGGTTAGTATTGTATTTGTTGGTACTTGTATTGGACTAAATCAAGCAATAATTAAATTAATTCAAAATATTTTTAAATAAAAAACTTTTGAACCAACGGTTTTTATCGTTGGTTCATTTTTTTTATGTAAAATTCAGGTTTTAAATATCTTTATTAGAAGAAAAACAATATAAAAAAGTGACATTCGCGAATGTCGCTTTTTTATCTACAATATTCTTGAATAACTATTTTTTGTTATAAAATAATATTTTTTTATAAAATAATTTACCAAAATCATATAATATTTTATAATATATTGAGAAATTGGAGTCTTAATATGGTTGATAAAATAACACTTGAAATAAAAAAGTTTCTAATTGACAAATTTTCAAACGAAAATGATTTTGATAACTTGTGTAGAGAACTTGAGATTTCAAATGTTTATTTTGGTGATTATTCAACTCGAATTACTGATTTGATTCATGAGATAGAACGAAACTTTCCTGAATTTACTAATTTATATAAAGCTTTAATTAAATTAAAACAAAACTTTAAGACTCAAATTGATAAATTATTTGAGTTAAGAGATATGGACATTAACCCTCCTATTGTAACAGAAATAGATAAAGATAATAATTATCCATATATACATATATTAGGAAGTATTACAGATAATTTGCCCAATATAGAAAATGATGTTGCTGCAAAAATTGGAGAAAAATTAGCATTAAATGATTATTATTTAATAACAAGTTGTAGAAAAAAAGGTATTGATAAGATAATTAGTAATTCATTTAGAAATACTATGATTACAAATAAAAAATGGGATATTAATAATATAAACAATGCTATTCTCCAAAATTTATACAATGAAGATGCTTTATTTAATGATGCTATAAAAATTACAAGTAACACAGAGTTTGAGTCATATAAAAATTGTTTATCAAATGCCTCTGCCATAATTATCATTGGCACTAGAAAAAGAGGATTAGATTATTTCAATTTTATGAAAGATAATGCTAAATATAATAAACCTTTTTTCCCAATTTCATTAAATCATATTACCAACAAAAATGAGAACTCGGATACTTTATATTCCATAATAATAAGTAATTGGGAAGAATATAAAAAATTTTATCAAGGTATTGATATAAATGATTTTAAAAAATTACAATTTAAAGATGATATAAATTCAGATGATATAGTTGAAACTATTATTAATTTAATCAATATTGTTGTTAAGAAAAAAGAGACTATTCTTGATTCTGAAAAACGCCCCCGATATATATCTGACTCACCTTTAGGCGAAGATTTTCTAAATAGAAATAAAGAAACTATTGCATTTTCAAGATTAGTATCATCAAGAGACTTAGTGCCTCCATTATCAATAGGATTATTTGGTAATTGGGGTTCTGGAAAAAGTTTTTTTATGAATAAGATGAAAGAAGAAATTAAAAGATTGAGTAATCAAGCCCAGAGTATAATATATAAAATTGATAAAAATAAATTTGAAGATGAAATATTAAATAAATTACAAAATGATGATAAAAATTTATTTGAAAATTATAAAATTAATGAAGAAGAAAATATTTACGAATTAAACAATAATATTGATGATAAAATAATAAATAAAATAATACAAAAATTATATCTAATTGATTATGTTTCAAAACAAACAGCCTATTGTATGAATATTTCTTTGATAGAGTTTAATGCTTGGCATTATATTGATACAAATTTATGGGCAAGCCTTGTTTGTCATATATTTGAAGAATTAGCGACTCAATTAAAAATATTAACAAATGATGAAAAAAAAGAAAAAGAATTATATGATAATCTTGAAACAGTAAAAAGGATAAAACTTGAAGCAGAAGAAGAAAGAAAAATTGCAGAATCAAAACTAACAGATATTCAAAAAAAGATTACTGAAAATAAAGTAAATATTATGATACAATCATTAATTGAATCCACTCTAACTGATAAAAAAGTTATTAAAGAATTATCTAATTTAAAAGATGAAATAATTAATAGCGATATAAACCAAAAAGTAAAATCAATTATAAGTGATATAAAAGAATATAAAGATGGATTTAATAAATTTATTAAAGAAATTAAAGAATTATTCTCATTATCTAAAAATAGAAATAAGATTATTTTATTATTTATATTTTTAGTAATAATTTCATCATTTTTAATATTTATCTTTAATCAACAAACAATTATTCTTTTTATAATTTCAATTTTAACACCATTATCTATAATTATTCTAAAAATTGTTCCTTTTATTAATACATTTATTGAATTTATAAAAAAATTAGAATTAAAAACAAGAGCAATTAATACTTTAAATAATTATAAAAATATATATTCAAAAAATAAAACTACAAAAGAATTGCAGGCAGAATATGATAAACTAATTGAAATTGAAAATGATGCAAAAAACAAATTTTTCGAGGCTAAATTAAAAGAAAGTCAAATTGAGATAGAAATATCAAGTATAAATAAAGGAAAATTAATAACTAATTTTATAGAAAAAAGATTAAATAGTTGTGATTATCAAAAACATCTTGGAATAATTTCTATAATAAGAAAAGATTTTGAACAATTAAGTGAATATTTATATGATAATATTCAAATTGAGATTGATAATTCTCTATATAATCAAATAATTAGTAATCCAATATTAAAACCAAAAGATATAGAATTTATTAAAAAAATATATAAAAAAAATGATGACATGGAAGAACAATATATATTTATAGATAATTTAAAAATAGAAGAAGAAAAAGAATTAAAAAAAATATTATTAAAATACGATATAATAAAAATACCAAATGAAATCAATGCAAAAGTTTTTAAAAAAGGTATTTTAAATAAAATTAAAAATAAAGAAGAAAAAGAATATCTTAAAAGAATATATAAAAGAGAAAAAGATAATAATATATTAATCATTGAAAATATAAGAATGCCACCTTTTGAAATAAGTTCTAAAGATTATAATAATTATATTAAAGAAAAACTCTCAAGTGATAAATATAAAGATACATCTACTTATGATATAGAGACAAAAACATTTAGGAAATATAATGAATATAAAGATATATCTATTTATGATCCATATACAAAAACATTTAAGACTTCTAAAGAAGAAAATATAATTAATAAATATTACAAAAAAAAATACTTCAAAAGGAAATACATCTTAAAAAAAAATTTAAAGAGAAAAGAGTATAAATATATTTATAAATTCTTAAAATCTATAGGATATAAATTTAAAAGTATTCCCAAGAATGATATAAAAAACTATTTTATTGATTATGTTAATATTCCAAAACAATTTGAAACAAATAAATTTCAATCTTTTTTAAATAATTTAGAAAAACACGAAAAAGAATTAGCTTTAAAATCTTATGAAAAAAAATTAGCTATCTACAAATTAGGATATGTAACTAAAGAAGATAAAGAAAAATTATCTCAAATTTTAAAAAATGGTAAAATCTTTAACTGCGATAAAAAAATTGAAAGAATTATTTTATTTATAGATGATCTTGATAGATGCCCTTCTGATATTGTAATAAATGTTTTACAAGCTATTCATTTAATTCTAGCATTTCCTTTATTTATTGTTGTAGTTGGAGTAGATGCAAGATGGATATCTAAATCTCTTTTAGAAAAATTTAATTTAATGGTGAAAACAGATGATAATCTTGCAAAGTCAGAATTTTTTATGGAGTTAAAGGGAAGTGCAACTCCTTTTGATTACCTCGAAAAAATTTTTCAAATACCATTCAAATTAAAACCTATTCAAAATGATGTAAAATTAAAATATATTGAAGGATTATTAGAAAAAGATATTGAAAATAAATCAATTATGGTCACTGAATCATCCAAAACAAATAATAAAAATGAAACAACAACTTCAAGTATCAATATTAGAGAAAAAGAAAAAATACAAAATGAAAGTATAATAAATGAAAATAAAAATCCTAAACTTTTGAAACTAATAGATAATGAAGTTAATTTCATAAAATTAATATCCCCTATTATAGGAGATTCTCCAAGATCATTAAAAAGATTTATAAATATTTATAGATTAATAAAATCAAATAGTGAATGGTATAAATCTGAAAATAATTATAAAGAAGTATTAATATTACTTGCTATAATTATTGGCTCGCCTTCTTTTTCGGTAATATTTTTTAATATGATAGAAAAAGAAAATGTCGATGAAATAAATTTTAATGATTTTATAAATAGTTTTAATGAAGAAAAAATTAAAGAAAGTACAAATGAAGTAGACAAAGCAATTGAAGAACTTGAAAATATAAAATATTTTTTAAATAATAATATTAATGAAATAAATAATATAGAAATTGTTAACCTAAAAGAATTAGCATATATTATATCAAGATTTTCCTTTAGACATATTTATTGATAATAAATTAATAAAAATTACTCTAAATTACCTATTTCCTCTTAGACTTATCAAAATCAGATAATAAAGAGCAATTTTTAGCGACAGATGATAAATAAATGGCTAAGATTTTTAGGGAGATGGAGTGATAAAATTCTCCATTGAGTTAATTTTATTACATGAAATTTATTAAAATAATGAAATTTTTTCTACTCTAATGAAATAAAAGGTATTTGCCACTTGCTCACATCAAAATTCTTTCCCATAGTCTTAATTTTAACCAAATTAGATATAAAATATAAAGAAAATGCGTTTTTTAGCTCTCAATCACCTACAAAATCTTTTCTTCTTCATCTGGGTTTTTTCGTGGTATAAAAAGGGTTTCACTTGTTTTTTTTTCGATATTTTTTTCTGCTAGATAATGATAAAATTCTACCTGACTCCTAATAATCTTATCAGAATCTGGTTTTTTCCTTGTATATCTGCCATCGGATTGTAAAATTCTTGCTTTTACATTATCAGATAAGCTTATTTTTAATATCGTTAAAATTTCTTTTTTAAGGTCTTCATCCTCTATCGGAAACAATAATTCAATTCTTCTATCAAAATTTCTTTCCATCCAGTCAGCACTTGCTACATATATATTCTCATTTCCACCATTATAAAAATAATAAATCCTCGAATGTTCTAAAAATTTGTCTACTATGCTAATAACTGATATATTTTCGCTTAAATTAGAAACATTTGGCTTTAAACAGCACATTCCCCTAATAATTAGTTGAATTTGAACACCTGCTTTTGAAGCATCATATAAAGCCTCAATTACTTTTGTATCAACTAATGAGTTCATTTTTGCAATAATTTTACCTTTACCACCATTTTTAACATTATTTTTTTCCATTTCTATTTTCTCAAGAAAAAAATTTCTTAAATCTAATGGTGCAGAAACAAGTTTTTGCCATCTTGGAGGCTCGGAGTAGCCAGTCAAAAGGTTAAAAATCGCAGAAGCATCTTTACCAAAAGTTTTTTTTGCTGTAAACAAACTAATGTCTGTGTAAATTTTTGCAGTTTTATCATTATAATTTCCAGTAGAAAGATGAATATACCTTTTAATACCGTCTTCTTCATCTCTAACGACTAAAGCAACTTTACAGTGTATTTTTAAACCAACAATACCATAAATTACATGACAACCAACTTGTTCGAGCTGTTTTGCCCAGTTTATATTTTGAGCCTCATCAAATCTTGCCTTAAGCTCAACAACAACTGTAACCTGTTTGCCATTTTCTGCTGCTTTTTTTAAAGCCTTTACTATTGGAGAATCCCCAGATGTCCTATAAAGAGTCTGTTTAATAGCCAAAACTTTTGGGTCGCAGGAAGCCTCTTCTATAAATCTAACAACTGGGTCGAATGATTCAAATGGAAGATTTAAAAGTCTATCTTTTCTTGAAATAATCTCAAATATGCTTTCTTTAACATCCAAAAATTCTTTAGATAAAACAGGCGCTGATGGAGCATCTTTTAATTTTTCAAAACCTTTCATAAAAACTATTTGTGAAAAAGAAGATAAATCAATAGGACCTTTTATTTTAAAACAAAAACCGTCATAGTATTCTATATTTTGAAACAAAAAGTCAAGCAATTCCTCATCAGCATCAGCTTCAACTTCAAGCCTTATAGCACTACCCTTTTCTCTTTTTTTAAGTTGATCCTCAATTGCTGAAAGCAAATCTTCTGCACCTTCCTCATCAATTGATAACTCTGCATCTCTTGTTATTCTAAAAATACAACTTTTTAGAATATTATAACCTTTAAAAAAATAATTTGCAAAAAGTTTAATTAATTCACCAACATATATATATTTTTGATTTGTTTCGTCACCCGGTATAGCAATAAATCTATCCTTTGAAGGATAAGGGATTACCGCAAACAAAGGTTCATTTTTTTTGGGGTCTTCAAGTCTTAAAAGAATATTTAGTGTCTTTCCTGCTAAAAACGGAAAAGGATGCCCCCTATCTATTGCCATTGGCGTTAGAATTAAAAAATATTTCTTAAGAAACAGCTGCTTTAAAGATTCTTTGTATTTTTCTGGAAGTGTTTCTACAGTATAAAAATAAAATCCTTCTTCTTCAAGTTCTTTTTGTATATCATTAGTAAAACATTCGTATTGCAAATTGACTAATTCTGAAATTCTTTTTTGTAATTTATTTAAAACATCGATAGCCGTAAGTCCTGAAGCATCTTTTAAAGGGTAACCAGATTTAAGTTGTGATACTAAAGCAGAAATTCTAACCATTATAAATTCATCAAGATTATTAGAAAATATTGAAAGAAATTTCAACCTCTCAAGTATTGGATTTGTTTTATCTAAAGCCTCTTCTAATACTCTCCAGTTAAATTCAATCCAACTTAACTCTCTATTAAAAAACTGCTCATATTTACTCATAACTAAATCCTTTTTATTTTAAGTGTTATTGCAATTCCAAAAAAATCTTCAAACATATCCTTTTTATATTTAAAAGAATAAGCCTCTGCATAAATATTTTTCTTTGTATTACAAATAATAATTACTTTTTCATCTTCAATTTTTAAATCAATTGATTCTACAAGCTGTAAATTACTATTATCAAAACTATCCGCTATTCTTAAAATAGAAGCAAGTTTTATAACAATCATTTTGTGTTTGTTAGAAAGTCTCATATAGTCAGGATGTGTAGTCTTTGGCGGTGATCTTCTATGATACCTTGCAACATTTGCTATAATATTTTTTTCTACTTCGCCAAAATGAAGAAATTCTTGGGCGTTTATTACATAAAGACTATGTTTATGATGAGACCTATTTGAGATAGAAGTACCTACATCATGTAAAAGGCATGATACAATTAGATAAGATTTTTCTATATCTCCAAGATGATGAATTTCTTTAGTTTTTTCAAAAATAATTAAAGCATATTCTAATACTTTCTTTGCATGCTTTTCATCAAAATTTAATGCTCTCCCTATATTAGTGGCATTTATTTTTACCTGTTTTTCAAACTGAGAAAATAAATTTGAATTATTTTGTTTAATTAGAATATTTTCTATTATGCCGTCTCTTAAAGACACTTTTGGAAGATTGAAACTATCAGCTTTAAAAAAATCAAGTATCTTTAAAAACATTATATTGGTTGCATAAAAAGTTTCTGTTAAATCATAAGAAATTTTTAATCTATGAATCATCTCTTCTTCAGCATAAGATTGTATTTTATCACAGAGTTTTTGAAATTCTTTTTTATCAACTGGCATATTTTGATTGTTTTCACCATTTATAACCTTAGAAATACAATCAAGTTCTGAGCCTATCCCATAAATTTTTTTGATTTTAAAAGTCGGTATATCTCTTTTTAAAGTTCTGAGTTCGTTTGAAACAATCGCTTTTAAATATCTAAAAAAATGCTCTTCATTATCAGAATATTTATTAAATATTTGTTTCATTTTTAGAGTACCCAGAGGAAGGGATCGAGAAAAAACGATACATTCTTTACTAAAAATTGTTACTTCAACAGTCCCTGCCCCAACTTCTATTATTGCTTGATATTCTTTTTCTTTAATTTCATTATTTTCTTCAAGCTGTTTTATCAATGCTCTATGTATAAAAAGTGTTTCTTTAGTTGTGGAAAGAATTTCAACATCAATATCTGTAAAAGTTTTAATATTATCAATAAAAATATCAACATTAGTCGCTTCTCTTACTGCTGTTGTTGCAACTGTTTTTATTAAAGAAACATTATATTCTTCACAAAGTTTTTTATATTTTTTTAGAACTAAAATAGCTTCATTTATAGTTGGTCTTAAAATTTTACCTTTATGAAATGAATCTTTTCCGAGTCTAACAGGCTGCCTCAATTCTTCTAAAATATTAACTTTATCATTAATTATTTCAGCGATTGTCATTCTTATAGCACTCGAACCTATATCTATTGCCGCAACTCTTGTATTCTCCACAAAAATTCTCCACTTTACTTCGATATAACACAAATTTTTAAGATTGTCACAGATTACACAGATTAAAGTAATTAGATTTCAGGCAAACTAAAAACTTTTTGGTATAATTAGACATTTTTAAATTTAAATGTTAAGAAAATATAAATTTATATATATATTATATCTTTTAATAAAAAAAATCAATATTTTTGTATTAGATAAAGAAATTCCTATCGAATTGAAAAACTATAATTATTTAAAACATAAGTTATATTTGTAAACAAAATGCTATTTTTAAATAGGAGCTACTGAATAAGTCATTAGAAAACGCCAGAAGCATACTTTTTTTATCTCTTTAAAAATGCACATATTTTTAATGGCTAATTAAAAAAAATTAATTTAATAATAGAACAATCAATAGCAACTTTAAACAACTCAAAATTTTTAACAGAGAACAAAAAGTATAATATCGCGTTTAATAGGTTGGTTTAACAAAAATTTTATGCTTTTTACCCCAACCTCACCGCAACATTATAAGCATTGATAAAACTATCAAGCCCTGCGATTTTTTTGCCAACGAGTCCAACGGCAGTACCATGGTCTACGCTTGTACGGATATATTTCATTCCAAAACTCAAATTAACCCCTTCGTCAAAAGCAAGCATTTTAAAAGGAATAAGCCCTTGATCATGGTAACTTGTTATATAAATGTCATATTTTTTTATATTAAAAGAAGTAAAAGCAGTGTCAGCGGGTATCGGACCATCAATATCTTTTGAGTATTTTGCAATTATGTCTTTAATCCAGATTTCTTCTGTGCCTATAAGTCCATTTTCTCCAGAGTGAGGGTTTATACCCAAAAATCCAATCTTTTTTTGTAATCCCAATCTATTTTTTAACTCAATTGATGCTTTTATGCCAGATTCAACTAATTCTTCTGTGATATGATTGCTTACTTCTTTTAGTGGAATATGTGTGGTAAGAAGAAGCATATTTAATTTAGATGAGACAAATGTCATAAAAACCTTTTGTTCATTCCATTTTTTTTGGAAAAACTCTGTGTGCCCCATAAAAGTTTTATCTATTAAGTTTATATTTTCTTTACTCACTGGAAGAGTTACTATGCTTTTGAAATAATTTTTTGATACCAAATCAGCTGCTATATCTATACTTTTGAATGCTATTTCTCCATCAATGTATTTTGTTATATCATTAAGTTCTTTTATTTCTTTTTGTGGATTTGCAACATCGAGGAGTACAAATTTATAATCAGCCAAATTAATATTTTTTATATTATCAATTTCTTCTATATTAACAGAAAGATAATTTAATTTAAAATCGAGTAGTTTTTGGAAAAAATCCATTATTTGTTTTGAACCAATTACAAAAGGTTTATTTTCACTAAATAAATTTGTGTTTTGTAAAGTTAGTAAAAAAATTTCATAGCCTATTCCATAAGGAGAGCCTAAAGTTATTAATGGGTTTTGTGAAATCATTTTTCCTCCTAAAATTTTCTAAAATCTGGAAGTCTAAGAACTTTGAGAAATTCATTTAAAAAAATTTTTGTTTCTGTAATTATATCTTTAAATTTTTTACCTTCCAAAATTGATTTTCTTGATAATTCAAATATTGTTGCATATTTTTCGTTTGCATTAAGAATATTTTTTCTTCCAAGATTCATTTCACCTATCAAATTATCAACAAAGTCTTCAAAATCATGTAAATATTCTCCAATTTTAATGAATAATTGTTTTTTTCTGTTTGCAAGACGTTCTCTGAAACTTTCAATCTGCTCTTTTCTCGTTACTGTTTTTAATACTTCTGCATCTTCAATATACTGTTTAATTAAAAGTCTTATCAAATCAGTTTTTACAAACACATCTTCTCTTTTTTTACCAAGATTATAATCAAGTCTCAAATATGACTGGCTTAAAGGTGGCAAAAAATTATTTTCAAAATAATTAAAATAAGAATATAAGCCGTCCATCTCTGAGTCATTAAATTTATCCGAGATTTTTTTTATTTCTACATCGTATTTTAAACTCGAATCATCATCACCATCATCACCATCATCATCTCCAGATTCTTTTTTTATATCTTCAGATATTATATTCAATTTCACTGGGTTTATCCATTTACCACTTTCCAAATCTTTGATTATTGACTCTATTTGATTTAAATATAAACCAATTCTATCTTTTTGATCTTTATTACTTGTAATTTTATATGTATTTCTTAGTTGTTCACGTATTTTATACATTTTATCTAATTCTTCATTATTTACCATCAATTACTCCACAATAATTATATTTTTTTGATAACTACTAAGCTTATGTCATCATCTTGTTTTGAAATAAAAGATTTCACATCAGCAATAATTTCCTCTCTGATTTCAAGAACTGATTTTTGACCTATTTCTCTAAATTTGTTAATAAATCTATTCATATCGTAAAGTTCATTATTTTTATTTCTCGCCTCTATTAAACCATCTGTATATAAAAGCATAGTATCATCTTTTTCCATTTTTAAAGAGTTTTCAAGTATTTTATTATCCAAATCTTCTACAAGACCAAGCCAAATTCCAGTAGTTTGAACCCTTTCAATTTCTTTAGTTTTATTTCTATAAATAAGAATATCAAGATGAGCTCCTGCATATTTAATATCTCCAAAATTGTCAATTACCATAAAAGATATAGTCATAAAATGACTTTCAGCAAGCCTTCTTCTTATATTTTGATATAAAACCTTATTTACTCTTTTTATCAAGTCAGAGGTACTAATTTTTGGATCATTAAGTAAAACAGTATTAAAAGCAGTCTGTGCCATCATCATTATAAGTCCAGAAACAAGCCCATGACCAGACACATCTCCTATACCAAACCAAAGTTTGTCTTCTGTTTCACCTACAATTATATCATAATAATCACCCCCTACTTTTTCTGCTGGGATCATTATTGCCGAAATATTATAATACTTGGATTTAACCTCACTTGGCAAAAGACTTGTTTGAATACGGGATGCAACTTCCATCTCTTTTTTCTCTCGTTCAGCAGATAAAAGCCTATCCTGATACAATTTTATTGATTTTATCATTTTATTAAAATTTTCGCTAAGTTCAAAAATTTCGTCTCTACTTTGAACACTAACAAATTCATTATAATTACCACAAGAAATTTTATAAGTAGCATCTCTAAGTACTTTAATTGATTTTGTAAAAGATTTACTTAAAATAAGACTTAGTAGTATAATACAAACTATAATAATTGATGCTATGATTAAAATATAATTTAATAAAATATAAATGGGTTTTCTAATTAAATCAATAGGTTGAAAATACACAAATTTTAAATGAGTTTTTGGAGAATATTCAATAATTGTTAAGTAATCAATCTTTTTATAAGTAATTATTTGCCAATTTTTATTGATTTTTCCATAATTTATCTTATATTTATTTATTAATTCTTTAATTTGATTTGTTTTTAATATATTTATATCTGTATTGAGTAAATTATATTCTTTAAATGTCATTCCTGTTATATCATCAAATTGTTTATCATCTTTTGCTATTATATATTTACCATTTTTTTCATCAAATTGATAATAATCATCCTCGTTTGGATGATTGAAAGACACTATATTATCAAATTTATCGAGTATATAGAATGTCCCATACTGTAAATTAAATATTTCATTATAAAATTTTTCTATAAACCCATAAGAAAGTCCAACAAAAAGAAATATATCAAATTTATCATCTTTTGGATTAGAGTAATAAGGATAGAGTAATACAGGAATATCCGAAACTTCTTTTGGGCTACCTTTTGGATAAACATTTGGGCTTAATTTTACAAGTGACATTTCTGTTGTTTTATTATTTGTTAATTCTTTAAACATTGGCTCTTTTATCAGTTCTTCGTAGTTTGGAAATTGTACATACCTTGAAGATTTGAATGCTTTATAATCAGTTTTATCAATTATTGATTTTCTATTTAATTGATAAATTACACAATAGCCATCAATTCGTTCTTCTATTGTCTGCCTCATTCCCGTTTCCATAGTCTCTTGATCACCACTTTTTACACCTTCATAACCAACAACTCTATTTGTAACATCAAGTTCATCCTGTGCATCTTTAAAATCCCCAGAATAAAGCCCTTTTTTGACATCACCAAGTTTCATCATATTTGTTAGAGTTTTTTCATATTGACTGTACATTAAATCAATATTCCATGAAAGGTTTTTTAATATTGTTGAATAATTAATATAACTATCTTTATTTAACTGATTGAAAATTCGATTAGACATAAACAAAATACAAATACCAAAAGGAATAATCGAAGTCAATAATAGTATAAAAAGAATTTTTCTTCTTATTTTTAATTTTGTCATAAATATCTCTATGTTTAGCTTTTGTATGAAGTATATCTTATAAAAATAATTTTGTCAAAAAATATACCAAAAATTTATATTTTTGAAGAAAACCATATTTAATAACACAAAAGAAATTAAAAGACTCTTCCTTGAAATAACAAACCTGTAATTACCCCCCCCAATTATCTCCCCTCATTAAAAAAATCTTTTACAAACGAAGAATTTGGGTTTATATAAATAAAAGTTACAAACAAAGTAAAAGATATTAGTAAAAATATGGCTGTAACAAAAAAGCCTTTTAATATTCTTTTTTCGCCAAACCGTTCTTTTGTGTTAAAAATAAAAATTGATATAATACCAGTAAAAAAACTTGCAATAAGACTAAACAAGGCAATTTTTATACCAACATCTACTGATAACTTTTTTAGAGACGGTAAAATTAAATTTGCAGCAAAATAGAGAATGTTTAAAATAGCAGATGATACGACACCACCGATAATTCCACCAAAAAGATATTGTAGCCCAATATTTCCTTTTATTTTGCTTCTCAATGCTTTTATTTCCTTTAAATCTGGCTCCATTTGATACGCTTTTTCTATTTCATCGAGTGCATCCGAATAACATTTTTGCTCAAATAAATCTTTTGCCTTACTAAAATAGAATTGTTCAATTTCTTTAATAGGATTTGATGGAGCATAAATTTTATTATTGTTACCATAAATCCACAATTCATAGGGTCTATCGTCATATTTGTATTTAATATGCTTTATATCAATCTTATTTATGACTAATCTTTGTTTTATAACCTTATAATCTTCATTAAATACACCTAAATTATTGTTTTGAGAATTATTTTTAGTTTTTATATTATTAATAAGTTCGTTAATTGCTGTATTCATTCCATCAAAGTTTAATTTAATAAAATCATTTTCTTCTAATTTATCAAAAAAAACATTGAGTACCTGATATGCAGGTTCTTTAATGAGTGAGCATTCTAGCCCTTTATCATTATAGATAACATCTGGTTTTCCTGTAATAATATCTTCTGGTAGTTCTTTAAAATTAAAATTTTTGTCAAATTTATCACCCCAAAAGTCTATATCTATATATAAATACCTTACTATACGCCCTTTTCCACTACATTTTATACAAGAAATCCAACCAGAGCCTCTACAAGTATTACAAATAGTCATACCTACACCGTTACAATTTGGACAAACTACTCTACCATTAGAACAAAAACAAGGATTGTAACCACCTCTACAATTATTGCAAGGTCGTAAATAATTATTTGCTTCTGAGGTTGCGTTATTTCTTTGGTCTCTAAGCTCGCCCGTACCTCCACATACATTACATCTTATCCTACCTGCTCCATTACATCGTTGACAACTTATTTCTCTTGCTCCAAGACATCGACTACACTGGGTTTTACCCTGACCATGACAATGATTACATTTAATTTCACCTTTTCCTATACAATCTGGGCATTCTATTATTTCTTGGGAATTTTCGATTTTAATTTTATCTTTTTTCTCTTTAAAATCAAAAATTGGTTTTGAGTCATAAGACCATATTTTTACATTGGCTTTATTTACTGTTTTTTGTAGAATCTCTTCACCATTATAAGCCACTGTCCCTTCTCTTAGAATGCGTTTTTCATATTGGGTTTCCAAACTCACAATATAAGAAGGTTTTTCATAAAATTCGAGTATTTCAATTTTATTACCCATATCTTTTATATCATGATTTGGTATTTTGTTAGACCATTCATTTAGAATATTTTTTATATTATCAATTTTTTGTTTGTCATTTACAGATTTAATTTCAAAAATTTCTTCACTCAATTTATCAAAATCAAGTTTTGTATCCATAAAACCACCTATTTATAACACAGATTTTTCACCCGCCAAACGAGTACAGGTAGATTGTCACAGATTAGATTCATAATTTAATTATCTGATATTAAACGAATTAACTTTTATAATGATAATTATTCAAATTATCATTATATATCTAAAATTAATAAAATTAAAATAATTTCATTAATTTATATTCTATACTCTTTGACAAAATAAAAACTTTATAGCATATATAACACAGATTAAAATCACCTAATTACTTGATATTAAAGTAATTATATTTTATAACTTGTGACAAATCTAAAACATTTTAGTATATAAAAACCTTTTAAATATATTATACTTGAGAATCTCATATAAATCAAAAGATTTTTGCAAATAATTAAAATTACATCTGATTTTTTGCGAATTATTATAACATTGTCATAGAAACAATGGATAATTACTCTTTGTTTTCATAGAAAAAATTATAGTAAATAAATAATTGATTTGATTAAAAAAAAAGAGTTGTTCAAAATTGAACAACTCTTATGTGGGCAGTGCCAGGATCGAACTGACGACATCCTGCTTGTAAGGCAGGCGCTCTCCCAGCTGAGCTAACCGCCCTTAACGATGTATACTTTATACCATATCCCTAAAAAAATGTCAACACTATTTTTTATTTTTTTTTAAAAATTTTTAAAATTATTATATTTAAGAAGAAATATTACCTCTATGTCTTCTTTTAATTACTTCTATGTTTGTAATTAAGTCTTCATTATTTGGATTTATTAGTAATGCTTCATTCCAATACTTTAAAGCCTCTGTAAAATTGTTCAATTTATAGTAATTATGCCCTATTAGATTCAAAATTACAAACTTATCTGAGTTTCTTTGATATTCCATCTGTATTCCGTCTATTAATTCAATAGATTTATCATAATTTCCATTTTTATATTCATCCAATGCTTTTACTAATAAATCGTTTAATTCTTTAAAGTGAGTTGAAGATGTTTGATTTTCTTTAAATAAATCTTCCCTTGCAACCTCAATATCAATTTTTATATATCTATCTTGTGTAAAACTAATATCTGCTATAAGTAAAGTCATATCATCATCTTGATAGGAATCACCTTTAAATTCATTTACATCTGCTATAACTTTTTCTAAGACCTCTTTTGCAGAAATATTTATATTGCTTAGCAAAATATGTCTAAATCTATCATTTCCATAAATTTCTCTATCTTTATTTCTTGCTTCAGTAATACCATCAGTATAAAAAACTAACTTATCTGATTCTAATAATTCTATTTCATTAAAAGCAAATAATAAATCTGGTATAACACCTATTACAGAAGAATTTGGCTCTAATTTGATAATACTACCTTCTTTTCTTAATATGTAAGGTTCAACATGAGAAGCATTTGAGTACTGAAAAATACCTTTCTCTGTATCAATTATTCCATAAAATGCTGTTAAATAATCTCCAAGACCACCAATAACTCTACTTATATCATTATTTACATTAAACATTATTTCGCCACATGTTTGGTTGGCATTTGAATTACTACTAAAAGAAACTTTTGCCATTGTCGTAATTAAAGCGGCTGCAACTCCATGCCCACAAACATCAAAAATAACAATGCCTATTTTTGTGTCACTCAATTTAAAAACATCGTACAAATCACCACCAAGATTCTCCATTGGAATATACATACCAGATAAATTTATGTCTTTAAATTTAGGAAGAATTTTAGGAATTAATGCCTCTTGAATTTTTTGTGCCATAATCAAATCTTGTTTCATTTTTAAATTTGCAAAACTTAATTCTTCTGTCCTTTTATGAACCAAATCCTCAAGATTTTCACTATACTCACTTACAGTTTTTGACATATTGTTAAAAGAATTACCCAAAATTAGTAATTCTCCAGAAAATTTTTCTATATCTAACTGATGCTTATAGTTTCCTTTTGAAATTATATTTGCTCCATCACATAAAATTTTAATTGGATTTGTAATATTTCTACTAAAAAATAAAGCAGTAATAATTGCAATTAATATTACCAAAATAGTAATGATGATTATAAATAAAATTATTCTATTAATTGGCTTATAGACTTGACTTATAGGATGAAAATATACAAGTTTTGCCTTACTGAAAGGAGAATAAGAAATTGAAACTAAGTATTCTATTCCATTAAAAAATGTCTTAATTGAATGAGATTCTTCTGATTCTTCAACTTTCTTTATTAAATCAGTGACTTGCTTAGTTTTTAGAATGTTTTCATCAGTATTTAATAATTTATAATCTTCAAAATTCAAAAGTTCCGCAGGATCGTTAGGATTATCATCTCCAAGTACATATTGTTTTTTAGATTCATCGTATTCATAATAATCGTCATCAGAAGGTCTTGTTTTTGAAATTATATTGTTAAATTTATCAATGATATACAAAGTACCATATTGTATCGTCGATATATCTTGATACAATTTTGTTACAAAATTTTTATCAAGGATTACAATAATGAATTTTTGAAAATCATCATTTTCATTCGCATAATAAGGATAAATAAAAACTGGTCTTTTTTCTGACTCAAAACCACTAATAGATTCTTTTAAAAGCTTACCAAAAATTAATTTTTTATTTTTATCCTCTTTTAAATCTAAAAATAAAGGGTCCTTAATAATATTTGCAATATTTAAATTTAGGGTAGTAGAAGAAAATGCGTGTTGTTTATAATCTGTTTCAGATATTAAAGACTTTTTATCAAGCTCCACAAGATAAAATTCACCAGCTATTTTTGATAAAACATTTCTTCTTATAGACCCACCTTTTGGGTTATCTCCTGTTTCTCCAAGTCGCTCATAAAGTGTTTGTTCTTCTGTTTTATCATGATAGCTCGAATTATTTACTATTTTATTAAAATTTTCCATTAAAGTTATATCATACAAAGCCATTCCATACTGATTATAAAAAAAATCTAAATTATTTGAAATCTGCCTCAATACTGTCGAATAAAATATAGTATTTTGCTTTTCTAAATAGTCAAACAATCTATTTGACGAAAATAAAGCAATAATTAGAGGAGGTAGAATTGTAAGTGGCAAAATGACAAATAATAACTGTAATCTGATTTTTAGTTTCTTAAACATCCCTATATCCTTAAAATAAAAATAATTCTCACACTTTTAGCCATTATAACAAAAACTATAAAAAATACAATAATTAATAAATATTTTTTTATTTATTAATTATCGACTAAAATTCAATATATATACCAAAAAGTTTTTGATTTGTCAGAAATTATATACCTAAAATTAAATACAGTTATTTTGTATAATTACACGATTTAATCTGTGTCAATCCGCGACAATCTGATTAATCTGTGTTATATATACAATCTACATAACTTTTAGGAGAAAACAAAGCTAAATTTATTCTTTTTTAATAAAATAACGGAAATATAATATAAAATAAAACTATTTTAATTAAATATTATGGCATACTTTTTGCTTCTTTAAATGACAGATATTAATTAAAACATCTGTAGGAACGCATCAATTTTTTTTCTATTCTTTCCTTAAATTATCCTTTCAATTTAATTGATCTATTATTTCTGCACAATGTTTTTTCAAAATTAGCGTTCCTACTTCCCATAACACGGATTGGGATGGATTAAGACAGATTGGCACAGATTACGATAGTTTTTAGGATTTAACTGGAAATTTTAACGCAAAGCACGGAAAGATATATAAGAAAAATCTTTATGGAAACAAGGGGTAGCTACCCCTTGTTTCCATAGAGTAAAATCACAAGAAATTGACAAGATGATTATTTAATTTTTTGAGAATATTATAACTTATATTTAATAAAAATAGTTAAAAACGGCTATAAAAAAATATTTACCCCTCTTTTTTATAATTAGAGGGGTAAAATAAAAATATTTGATATGTTAATAAAAGATTTTATTGTTAGTTTTGTTTAGATAAAAATTTCACTTAAAACTTTGCTTTCTTTTTTTGTAGCACTTTTAGTTGTTTTTTCTTCTTTTGTTTTATTTTCAAAAATATCAAGTAAATGCTCATATAGAGAAGCAATTTCTTTTTTATAACCACTTACCTCTTCTTCTTTTGGATAATTATAATTTAACTTAAATAATATTATTTTTTCAAGTTTTCCAAAATATTTACAGTCAAGTATATTAAAACTCTTCCATATCTCTTGAGTATTGCAAAGATTTTTTAAAATATCAATAATTGTTTTTAATCCAGTTATATAAGCCTTTCTGTTATTAAATTTTGACAATAGGTATGGAATATTCTTAAATAACTCATAAGCCTCATCATATCTAGCTTCTTCATAAAATTTTGCAATATCTTTCAAAGACAAATGAATTTCGTCCTCTTTTGTAAGATTTGTAATATTTTCAAGGTCTAATAACACATTTTCTAAAATCATTGGTGGAAGTTCAAAAAGTTTATTAAAAACTTCAAGCCCATTTTTGATTTTATTTTTTGTGATAGAATATTCTATATTATGAGTTTCGTAATTTTTACATAAAACTTTTTCAATACTTAAATCTTTTTCTGAAACTTTATTTCTATATTGAAATCCAATTGACTCTGCAATTATTGGATTTATAGTTTTTTTCATTACTAAAGACACTCTATTTAATGAAAGCATATTTCTAATATGAGTAATATCTAATTCATTTCCTTTTTGAGTTGTATCAACGATTATAATAAACTCAATATTTCTTATCTCTGTTGTTAATGCCTGTTTTCCGCCTCTAAATTTAACATATTCAGACAATACGATGTCAAGTTTACCTTTTTGTGATAAAATTTCAAGCATTTCTTCAAAAGGTATTATTCCATCTATTGAATAACTTATCAAAAAGTAATTTGCATTTAAATTTTTTATCATTTTTTCAAAATCTTTTTTAGCAGAATCTTTATAGCAAAATGAAGACTTTGTTTTAATCCAATCTTTTCTGATTGCTGATTTATTTATTTTTTTACCATCAAGATAAATATTTTTATTTACCTCTGGTTTGTCATTTAAAGCAATTGTATTTAATAAATGGTAATTTGAGCCGTATTGATGTTGATTATAAGGAGGATCAAGATATACGACATCAAATTCCATATTTTTCATTCGTTCTGATAAACTAACAGCATCATCATTAAAAACGCTACATTTTTTACCATTAGCCAATTCTGGAACAGATAATTCGAGTTTCTTTAAAATTCTTGTTAGAGCATCACCATTACTTCCACCAAAACCACGATGAAATGCCTTAAAAACTCCAGATGTATTTGAACGAGTTGATGCTTCATACAACAATAAAGCCAATAAGAATGTTTCTTCCTCTTCTGTAATAATACTATTTTTTTTCCACTCTTCAATTTTTGCTCTAATAGCATCGATTTTTCTACCATTATAGTTTGTATAAAACATTCTTTCATTATCTAAGTCTGGTGTCTCGTCTGACTTAGGACAGTAATATAAAGAAATATATTTATCTTCTTCTTTTAACTCATTAAGATTATTAAGAATGTTTATTACATTTTTAACTCCACCAAATGTTGAAAAAGATTTTTCGAGAAAATCTTTATTAATTTCAATAAAAGCCTTGTTCATTATATAAGAATAATATTCCCAGTCATTTGTAAAAACTTCAAAACCAAGAGTCTTTGCTAATCTTGAAACAACGCCAGTTCCTGCAAATAAATCTAAAAAAGAAAGATTTTCTTTCTTAGAGTTTAAAATTTCTATTTTTTCAATAGATTTCTTTATAAGAGGTAGCAATCTCCTCTTATTACCAATATAAGCTATTAGATTTTTCTCAATAAAATCTGAATTTATTTTCATGTTTATTCCCCATCCCAAATTTTTTTATTCCCTGATAAATATTCGGTCAAAAAAAAATAGAGTTTAGAATTTTATGTATAAATATCAATAAAAATATCATCTAAATTTTAGTTTGAATAATATAAATATATGTAATTTATATATAATAAATAAGTTAAGTAAAGAATATATAAATTAAATAATGTCAAATTCTTTTTTTAAATTTAGTTAAAATTCTTTGTATTATAAAAAAAATATCTCAATCAACATTTATTATATTAAATTTAAGAAAATATTATTTTGTCAAGATTTTTTTTTAATATTTTTTAACAGTCTAACACCTTAGTTTTTGGTAAAAAATTTAACATAACTTAAAGAAAAAAAATTAGTGTAATTTATTCCTAAAAAGAAAGATATTAATTAGAGAGTATTTCATAAAGCTGAATAATAATCGTTTAATTTTCGTCTCATAAAAAAAATAGTATAAACCTTTAGAAAAATCAAGAGGTTTTAATAAAAATGTTGAAAAAAATCGTAAGTTAGATTATACTTAAACGGATTATACTGAGAATTGTCCAAATTGTCAATATATACCTTAAACGCAGTACTACTATAATTCGTTTTTAAAAAACAAATTGTGGATAATATCAACTCTTATTAGATATTGACCATTTAAAAGCGTTTAAGTATATATTTCTCAGAAATTCTAAAATTTAAATATATATAATTACACAATTTAATCTATGTTAATCTAAGATACTTTGATTAAATCTGTGTTATAATTTTCTCAATACTACTAAGGAGACGCTATGATTTATGATTGTTTTCCGTTTTTTAACGAATTTGAAGTATTAGAACTTAGACTTAACGAATTATATAATGTTGTTGATAAATTTGTTATTTGTGAGTCAAATTTTACCCATCAAGGAAAACCTAAACCATTATTTTTTCTCGAAAACAAAGAAAAATTCAAAAAATTTGAAGATAAAATTATTCATCTTGTTTTTGACGCAAAAAATATCAAAGGTGATAACAAACATTGGAAAAGAGAAATGGGGCAAAGAAATTACCTCAAAACAGCATTAAAAAAATGTAAAAATGAAGATATTATTCTACTTTCTGATGTTGATGAAATTCCTGATGCAAAATTATTAGCCCAAAATTTATCAAAATTAAAAGAATACGATATTTTAACTTTTGCAGGAAAATTCTATTTATACAAATTTAATTTATGTATTGGTGGGTGGAATGGTACTGCGGTAGCCTTATGGAAAACTGTAAAATGGATCAAAAATCTTTGTGTTTTTAGAGGTTTAAGAGACAAAGAAGAAAAGAAAAAAATCTATTTTATAAAAGGTGGGTGGCATTTTTCATTTATTGGTGATGTAAGTAAAATCCAGTACAAATTTGATAGTTATACACATGCAAAAGATTTTCCTGAAGGTAAAGATATGAAAACTCTTGTAGAAAATAATCTTTACTGGAACAATCAAAAACTTACAAAAGAAAAGTTAGATGATAGTTTCCCAGAATATTTATTAAGAAATGAAGATAAATTCAAAGATTTAATATCATAACACGGATTAGCACAGATTAACGCTGATTGACATGTATTTTGATGGAAAAATTGGTATTTTATGGAAACAAGGAGTAGCTACCCCTTGTTTCCATAATTCTTATAAGGAAAAATAATGGATAATAAAGTTTATATACTTCTTCCTGTTCATAATCGTAAAGATATAACAAAAAAATTCATCAGTTCTCTTTTAAAACAAAACTATCAAAATTATCATTTAATATTAATTGATGATGGGTCTACTGATGGCACTGCTGATATAGTTTCTCAAAATATTCCACCTGAAAAACTAACAATCTTAAGTGGTAAGGGTAATTGGTGGTGGGGAGGCTCGTTACATCAAGGATATAAATGGATTAAAAAAAATAAAATCAATCCAGAAGATTTGGTTTTAATGATGAATGATGATACAATTTTTGAGCCAGATTTTCTCACAAAAGGTATTGAATTAATAACAAAAAGCACAAAAACCTTGTTATTAGCATATAGTTATAGCCAACAAACAAAAAAGATTCTTGATAGAGGCGTTCATGTTGATTGGAAAAGTCATACTTTTAGACAGGCAACAAATGACAATGAAATAAATTGTCTTCAAACTATGGGTTTGATTTTTTATGTGAAGGACTTTTATAAAATTGGTGGTTTTCATCCGATTTTAATACCACACTATGTTTCTGACTACGATTTTACTATTAAAGCAAACCAAAAAGGCTATAAATTAACTACAAACGAAGAATTTAAACTATTTACTGATGAAAAAACAACAAACAATGACACTTCAAAAATTGTAAAACATAAAACTATTTTTGATTATTTTAAAAGTACATATTCTGTTAGGTCTCCAGTAAATCCTGTTAGTTGGTTTTTCTTTACTCTTTTTCGTGCACCAGGAATATGGAAAATAACTGGAATATTAAAGGTATTAAAAATAATCTTACTTGATATAAAACACTATCTTATTGGTGACATTAAATATTTATTTTCAAAAAAGAAATAACTTGTAATCTTTTACTAAATATATTAAAATAATATAGTCTAGATTTTTTAGATTAAAAAAGGAATTTTATGAAAAATTTTCTAAAAAAAATACAAAGAACCTTCTTTGAAGGAGTAATTGCTTTATTACCTATAAGTTTAACACTCTACATCTCTTACCTTATTTTTAAGGGTTTATTTAAATTATTTAGCGTTGCTGTTCCTTTTTTACCAGACCCATTTAAAGACATCTTTTATATTGAAATGGTAACTGTTGTTTTGACATTCTTAATGTTTTTTATTGGTGTATTATTTATAGGTTTTTTAGCCAAAACAGTAATAGGTAATTTTCTTAATAAAACAGTAGAAAATGTTTTAACTTCTTTACCATTAATTAGAACTATTTATAAAGCGTTTAAACAACTTTTTAATTTAATATTCACAACGAGTGAGGATAAAAAATATTCAAAAATTGTAATGGTTGAATTTCCAAATAAAGGTAAATGGGTTATTGGTTTTTTAACAGGTAAATGTAACGAAAAACTTTCTCCAACTAAAGATAAAGAATACTACACTGTATTTTTACCAACTACTCCAAATCCAACAACAGGGTATTTATTGATTTTCCCAAAAGACGAAATTGTAGAAACTTCATTATCTATGGATGAGGCTATAAGACTTTTACTTTCAGGTGGAATAATTAAAGAATAATGCTATAATATATATAAAAGACTTCTTAAATGAGAGAATACTATGAATGACTTTACATCTTTTTCTTTAACAGAGACTTATACTGATTTTTACATAATCATGGAGCAAGAAAAAAATAATAATTTCTTATTTTTATATCCTAAAAATGAGCCAGAAAAAACGCTAGAACTCCTTCAAAAGACAAAAATTAGGATTATTTCAGATAAAGAATTTGATATAGCAAGCTTAAAGAAAATAAAAAATATTATGTATGAATTTATAGAAGATTTGGTTTCAAAAAGTAATACTTCTAATATTTTGTGGTATAGGATTGCTGGTTCGACAATTTTTGGGATATTTTTCTTTTATATTTTCAACAGATTTATTCGTAATCCAATCCCACTTATTGATGATGTTGCTTTTTCTATACTTGCAGGCTTTGCTTTTTATTTTTTAACAGTAAAATTAAATTTGTTTTCTTTTGTTTCTCAAAAAACAATGACTAAATACAGTCCGATAATTGATTCGATTCAGGTTTTTCCATCAAAAAGCCTAGAAAAGCTAAATAAAATTTTTGATAAATTTTTAAAAGAAAATTACATAAATAAATTTAATTTTGAGACTGGCATTAGTTTTTTTAAAGAAGAATTAAAAGAACTTCAAATTAATGAAATTACTGATATAAAAAATTTTATTTGTGATGTTTCAAAAAATTTTGGATTTAAAAATTATTCTTTTTATTCTGCTAAATATATCAAAACTCAAAAATTATCTCTAATATCAGAGGAAAGATTTAATTTTTATTTTCTTCTTTATAATGTTCTTCTGAAATCTTAGTTTCTTTTATAAGTAAGAATAAATAAACAAAAAAGAAAAAATCTATTGGTGAAAACATAAAAAAGTAAGTTTTAATGTTTAAAGCACCATAAAATAATAAGAATGTTGTAAATACTACAAAAAATAGCTTGTAAACACACCAAAATTTTAAAGTTGCAAAATATTTTTCGTAATTAAAAAAACAAAGTATGCCAATAATTGCAAACAATGAGTTAATAAAAAATGTTGACCCAAACCATAAAAAATTTTCTCCCGAAATAGTTGAGTTAGGATCAAAATTTGATTTTACAAAATTAAAAAAAATGTATATCATTAGCCATCGTATAATTTCAAAAACTGAAATTATAAGTAAAAATAAATTTTTTTTCATGCTTGCATATTAATATAATTATTATTATATTGCAATATAAATATTCTATTTTTTTAAGGAAGGTTTATGAAGAATAAAGAACGAGTTATTTGGATTTCGATTGTATCTGTGCTTTTTGTTGTTTTATTATTTGGCGTTTTTATTAATGAAGCACACGCAGGAAGTATATCATCTGGTTTTCCATATATTCAAAAATTTTTAACTGTTATGAGAATGGTTAAAAAAGAATATGTAGACACTGATAAAGTTGATGATAAAAAATTGATTAACGGTGCTATAAAAGGGATGATAGACTCAATAGGAGACCCGCACACAAATTATTTATCTGTTGAAGATATGGAAGAGATGAATACAACTTCAGACGGTAAATTTGGTGGAGTTGGTATGATTATATCAGAAAAAGATGATTATATTACTGTTGTTTCTCCAATAGAAGACACTCCAGCTTATAGAAAAGGCATGAAATCAGGGGATTTATTAATCTCTGTTGATGGTAAAAGTCTCAAAGGTCTAAAAGTAGGAGAAGCAGCTAAATTACTAAAAGGAACACCAGGAACTGCTGTAAAAGTTGAGTTTATTAGAAATGATACTAAATATGAGATAGAACTTGTTAGGGCTATAATAGATGTACCAACTGTAAAATATTCTACTATAAATGATAAATATGGTTATTTAAGAATTACACAATTTGCAGGAACTACTGATGCTCATGTAAAAGAAGCACTAACAAACCTTGTTGACAAAAAAATTTCTGGTTTAATCGTAGATTTAAGATCAAATCCAGGTGGACTTTTGGGACAAGTTATTAAAATAGTAGATTTTTTCCAAGATGATGGAGTTATTGTTTCTACAAAAGGTAGGAATAGTTTTGACAATTCTGTAAGTAATGCCTCAACATTTGATACAATCGTTCCAAAAAATATGCCTGTAATCGTTTTGATAGATCAAGGATCAGCGTCTGCTTCTGAAATTTTTTCTGGTGCTATTAAAGATACAAAAAGAGGTATTTTAATTGGTGAAAAATCTTATGGTAAAGGGTCTGTTCAAACAATTCATTCACTTGGGGAAGACGGATTTAAAATAACAATTGCAAAATATTATACTCCTGCTGGTATTTGTATTGATGGAATAGGGATTCAACCAGATATAGAAGTAAAAGAACCAGAATTAACAGACGATGAAAAAGATGCGTTGAAAAAAATTTATAAAGATAAGGCAATCGAAAATATTATTAAAACTAACCCAAATCCTACAAAAGAAAAAATAGATGAAATGGCTAAAACGCTTCAAAATCAAGGGTATAAATTATCAGAAAGAAATTTGAAAAGATTACTTAAAAATGCAGTTGATTTAACAAGCGAAAGCAAAATTATATATGATTTGGAATACGATATTCAATTACAAAAAGCAATTGATGTTTTAGATAAAAATCTAATTGAATATAAAAATGCTCAATTTTTACTAAAGAAATAATTATTTAAATATGTTAAAATTAAAAAACAATGGATTTTAATTTTAACATATTCCTAGTTTTAATTTTCTCAATTAATTGGGATAATATCGCCAACGAAGTTCATGAAGAGATAGCCTAAATAGTCGATACATAATTATATCGACTATTTACTTAAATAAGCAATTTTTTTAATTAAATTCCTATTATAAGATGATTGGTGTTAAAAACCTCTTTTTATGAAAACTATGAATAACTGAGGCTAGTATCTCTTGTTTCCATAGAAATTCTTTGACAAATATATTAAATCGAAATTGAGGTATTATTTAGTCAAATAAACTTTGTTTTTTCGACCTAATGGTAAGGATATAATTGCAACAGTAAAACTAATAGTTGTTGCATAAAAAATTATACCATGAGCAATACCAATTTCTTTAGCATAGTTTTTTAATGGGGAATTTGTATTTGTAAAAGCATTAAAGGCAATGCCCATAGATATAATGCCAACTATGTAAAAGAATGTTGTTATTATTGAAGATATAAAATGAGGTAGATTTATTGGTAGTTTATTGTATAAAGTAATACCAAGTCTAATAAATCCTAAAATAGCGTTTATTCCATAACTAAAATAAGTTATAAGCATTAAGGTTCTATGAGTAATACTTAAGGAATTTCTGTAATCGTTTGTGTTAAAATAGTTTGAGTCTGTAAGATAAAAACTAAGTAATGTAGTACCAATCGCCGAATTAGAAATAAAACCAAGATATGAAACAGAGCCAGTTATAATATGTGCAATGTCAAGCCCTCGTAATACCTTACTAAGTTTTGAATTTTGATCAGTTGCCTTAGTTGTAGAATCGGATAATAAAAATGTTGAAAAATCAAAATTTTTTTGGTTTGCAAAGCATAAAAAAGAAAAAAACATAAAAATAAAAATTAAATTTCTTTTCATTCTAATTCCTTATATTGATATATACACACATTATAATACATTTTTTTATTTTGGCAAGATAAAAACTACAAATTTAGTAGCAATTATATTAATTCTTATTGAGGAGTTAAATTTTTATTTAAATTATTAAAAATAAATTACTAAAAAATAATTTTAACCAAAGAATAAACAAAAAATATTAAAATGAGGTGACTTATGAATTGCACAACATGTAATATAAAAGGATGTAAAAAATTATCTCCTTGTATTGATAATAGTATTGATTATATTGATGAATATTTTAAAGAAGAGACTTTAAATACTATAAAAAACTCCTTATCTCTTGTTGATAATGGAAAAGCTGGAACTTTGAATCGTCTTGAAGAAATCGTAGAGTACTGTAAATTACAAAATTACAAAAAAATTGGTGTGGCATATTGTTATAGCATAGAAAAAGAAGCGGTAATTCTTAATGATTATCTTAAAGAAAAAGGATTTAATTTGACAATGGTTTCATGTACAGTTGATGGAATAAGTGAAAAAAAAATAAATAAAGATAAACAAAAAGATGTCATTTCATGCAATCCAATTGGTCAAGCAAATATATTAAATAAAAATAATATAGATTTTGCTATATTAATGGGGTTGTGTCTTGGGCATGATATTCTATTTCAAAAACATATCAAAGCAGATTTTACTACTTTTGTTGTTAAAGATAGAGTTTTGAGGCATAATCCTATACTAGCATTAAAAGAAGGTAAATTACCAGAGGATTTATTTTTGGAACAAATGCCTTCTGATTTTAATATGATAAAAAAGGATGAACTTAACGAAAAATTAAAAATGCCAGATTATCTTAAATATTCTTATATTATTGATTTACGACAAAAAAACGAATATTTAAAAAATCATATAGAGGGTGCTAAAAATTGTCTTTTAGTGGAATTACCATCACAATATAAAAAACTAATCCCTGATAAAAATCGAGAGATTATAATTTATTGTAATGGAGGAATTCAATCAATATATGCCGTAATGTTTTTATCATTAAAAGGATATAAAAATGTTAAAAATCTTTCTGGCGGATATTCTATAACACAGATTAATCAGATTGTCACGGATTACACTGATTAAAATTGTCATTATATACATAAAATATTTGGGTATAAGTATATTGATAATAATAGTTTATTTGTATTGTAATAAAATTTTTTAAAAAAAATCTAAACCCTTTTATGATTTTATGTATCTAATAATATGTAAGCGGCTTAATTTATATTAATATGTATTCATCGGTCTATATAATGGAGGTTTTGTATGATGATGATAAAAAGAATTATTTTTTCACTAATTTTATTAACTGTTATTTTTAGTTGTGCTCAAAAAGAAGACCCAAAAACTAAATATGCAAAGAATATGGTCTTATATGTAAATTATTTTACTAGTTTTATGGATTTAAACATTTCTTATATGCAAAGAGATTTGAAACTCGATGTAAAACAAACTGAAATTTTATATAATCTTAAAAATGATCTATTGGCAAAAATTCCTGAAATGCGTCTTGTATTTTATAAATTTCAGATGAATTGTATGGATTTGCTTGAAAAAGATCAAGCAAGTATAGAAAAAATAGAACAATTATTCGACCAAATAACTTTATATGATGCAATATTTAAAGATACAGTTGTTAAAAGATTTGTTGAGCTTCATTCTACTTTAAGTGATAATCAAAAGAAAAAAATGGCAAAATATCTCGATAATGGAAGAATTATATTATTGCCTGCCAAATATATTCCAACTGGAACTCTTTTTAGCGATTTAGTTGATTTATATTATGATCTTGATCTTTCTATAAGACAAATATTAGACTTATCCCTATATGCTATAGAATTAAAAAAAGAATTCCGTAAGGATATGAAAAATTTAAAAAGTACTTTGTTAGATCAAAAAAAATTAATAAAACAATTAATTTTATCTCCATCTATTAAAGAAGAAGATATTAATAGCATAATCACAAAAGATATGTTTTTGTTGAAAAATTTTAACGAAAAAACAGCAGGTAATTTTATTGATTTTTATCAAGAGTTGGATGAGGGTCAAAGAAAAACTTTGTATAATTTTATTGTAAACTTTAATTTGTTTTAAAAATATTTTCGTAGGAAAACTAATTGGAACTTAATAAGTTGGAAGAATTTGAGCTTGTAAAGAAAATACAAAAAGGTAATAAGCAAGCCTTTAAAACTCTTTACACACTCTATGTAGATAAAATATTTTGTCTCAGTTATCGAATGGTAAATGATTCGCATATAGCAGAAGATTTAACTCAAGATATATTTGTTAGGGCGTGGGAAAAAATAAATAATTTTGGTTTTAAAAGTTCATTTTTTACATGGTTATATAGACTTGCTGTAAATGTAATAATTAGAAAAAAAGAAAAAACAAATAGAATAGCAGAACAAGAAGCAGATGTAGAAATTGAGGAATTATATAAAAATGATGTAGCTTTTGAAAGCGAAAAAATAGAAAGTTTTATTGATTGTGAGAAAGCATTGAAGAATTTGCCTAACCAAGCTCGTTATGTTTTTATCCTTCATGATATGGAAGGTTTTACTCATAAAGAGATAGAAAAAATAATGAATATATCTATCGGGACTTCAAAAGCACATTTATTTAGAGCAAGAAAATTATTAAAAGAGGAACTTAGTTTATGAACGAAAGTGACAAAAAATTAATAGAAATGTATAAAACTTTACCAAAAAAAATTAAACCACCTAAAGATTTGTGGGATCAAATAGACAAAAGATTAACAAATAAATTTAGTTTGAAAGATTCCATTGCTTATTTTTTTAATAATTTTAAGGATTTAATTTTAACTAAAAAATATGTTTTTGCTTATTCATTAATTGGAATATGTGTTATTTCTTTTGGTCTATTGTTCTTTTTTAATGTTAGTAATCAAAATAAGCCAGATACCCAATATGCTTTAGCTGAAAAAGAACTTCAAGATATAGTTTTAGATTACGAAAAGGCTCGTTCTAAAATTATAAAACTTATTAAAGATAAAAAAGAATTTTTTAGTGATGAGACGATTGTATCAATACAAACAAATATGAGTTTAATGGATGAAACAATAAAAGAAATAAAAATTGCTTTAAAAAATGACCCAAATAATTATGAGTTACTGGCAAGTCTCACAAAAGTTTATTTTGAAGAAACGAATTTACTTTTTAAAACAAGTAATTTAATGAAAAATTATGATAATTGATAATTGAGGTGAAATTATGAAAAATTTACTGATATTGAGTTTAATATTCTTTGGAATGATCAAAATATTCTCATTAGAAAATAAAATAGATAAAATTTTAGAAACAACATCAAATCAAACTATTTCCGTAAAAGTTATGGATGGTAGTTTAAAAATTAAAGCTTGGGATAAAAATGAAGTGTGGATAAAAGGTAATTTTGAAAAAAATGTTGATAAAATAAGATTTGATGAGCAATCAAATAATATTCTCATAAAATCTGATATAAAAAATAATCTTAAAAATCGCAAAAATATAAGAGTTTTCTTAGAAATATTTGTACCAAAAGAAAATGATATAAATATTGATTTAATAAATGCGGAGTGTGAAATTACTGGAGTTGAAAAAAATATTTCGGTAACATCAACTTCTGGAAATATTAAAATAAATTCAAATTCAAAAGATGTTGATATTGTAACGATTAATGGAAATGTAGAATTGAAAGGAAACTCTAACATATTTCAAGGAACAAGCATAAACGGAAATTTTTTGATAAATGGGGATTGTAATATTCTAAAAATAAAAACATCAAGTGGGAATATTAATTTAACTGAAACCCTTGTTAAAAATATAAATATTTTTAGTACTAATGGCGAAATTAAAATCAAAGGACTAAAATTTGATAAATCAAACTGTGAAATAATTAATATTCGAGGAAATATTTTATTTTTAATTCCACAAGAAGAAAGTATTCAAATAATGATAAAATCAATAAGTGGTAAAGTAAAAATAAATAAAAATGATTTTGATGAAATATATAAAGAAGAAAAAAGTTTCAAAATAAAAAAAGGAAGTGGAGAATCTGTTGTTTTTTTGGAAACAATGATAGGAGAAATCGAAATTATAACACAGATTAACACAGATTAGTATAGAAATGAAACCAGTGAAATCTGTGTTATGGGGAGAAAAAATGAAAAAAATTACTGTTAAAATTGCTGATCAAAAAGAAAGAGAAGAAATTTACAAGTATAGATACAAAATTTATTCTTTAGAACTTAAACAGCACAAAGAAAATCCAGAAAAAATGTTAAAAGATGCTATTGATGAAATTAATACTTACATAATAGTAAAAATAAATGACAATATAGCAGGTTTTGTAAGCATCACTCCACCTGGTGGTAAATATGGTCTTGATAAATATATTGATAGGACAGAATTTCCATATATTTATGACAATATGTTTGAAGGAAGGCTTTTTTCTGTTTTAGAAGAATTTAGAGGAACAAATACTGCAATGTTACTTTTTTTTGCTATTCTTCGATATGTAGAAGAAAATGGCGGTACAAAAATTATGACAATTGGTAGAAGTGACCTTGTCGAATTTTATGAAAAGACTGGTTTAAAAAATCTTGATAGATCAATTCAATCTGGAGAAGTTACTTTCAAACTTTTATATGCAGAGGTAAAAGATATAAGAAAAAAAGCAGCCACTGTGTACGAAAAAATGTTATCACGAATAACTGCTAATATAGACTGGCAACTTGATTTTCCAATGATAAGTGATAAAGTTTGTTTTCATGGTGGCGAATACATAAATAATAGTTTAGAAGTTTTAGTTAATCCAGAAAAGTTAAAAGAAATAATAACAGCTGATGTACTTGATGCTTGGTTTCCTCCCTCCTCAAAAGTTATTGATGTTTTAAATAAAAATCTTTCTCTTTTAATAAAAACTTCACCTCCTGTAAATGGAAAATTTATTGAAGAAAAAATAGCAAGGGTAAGAAATATTCCAAAAGAAAATGTTTTGGTAGGCTCTGGTAGTTCGGATTTAATATTTTTATCATTTCTTAATTTATTAAATGAGAAATCAAAAGTGCTTTTACTTGACCCTTGTTATGGGGAATATGCACACATATTAAAAAATGTTATAAAATGTGGGTTTGATAGGTTTATTTTGGAAGAAAACGACAATTTTTGTGTAGATATTGATAAATTTAGCCAAATTTTAACAAAAAATTATGATATGGTTGTTATTATTAATCCAAATAACCCTACTGGTAATTTAATCGATAAAGATTCATTAAAAAATATTATCGAAAAAACAAATAAAAATACAATATTTTGGATTGATGAAACCTATATTGATTATATTGGAAAATCAAATTCATTAGAAGAATTAACAAAAACTCATAAAAATATTATAATATGCAAATCTTTATCTAAAATTTTTGCTTTTTCTGGCATAAGAGCAGCATATTTATGCTCTTCACCACAAATAATTTCAAAATTGAGAAATATAACCCCTCCATGGCAACTAAGTTTTTTATCTCAAGTCGCAATTTTTAATGCTTTGGATGATTATTCTTACTATGAACAAAAATACATAGAAACTTCTATATTAAAAGAAGATTTTGTTAGTGAATTATCAAAAATTAACAATATAAAAGTAATTTCTCATGGAGCGAACTTTATTTTTTGTAAAATCCTTGATGAAAAAACAAAATCAATTGATTTAATCAATTATTGCAAAAATTACAACTTATATCTAAGAGATGTGACCAATATGGGAACAAATTTTCATGGTAAATTTTTTAGAATTGCAGTTAAAGACAAAGACGCTAACAAAAAAATGATAGAAATCATAAAAGAATTTTCTATCTGAAAGATGACAATTATGAAAAAGATAATTTTTTTAACCTTATGTTTATTTATTCTTAATTTAATAGGTTTTAGTAATGAAATTAAAACTTCACAAACTTTCTCTTTTGCATCTTTTTCTGGTTTGAAATTTTATAATGATAATCAATCACAAAAAAATTCTAAAATTAATTCAGAAAAAGAAGAAAAGAAAAATAAATTTTTATATTCAATGTTTTATCGAAGTAACGATGCTGATACAATAATAAGTAAAAAATTTTTCCTTTCAGGATGGTATACAGGTTCTATTGTACCATCAATTATTTTAGTTGCAGCCTCTGTCCCTGTAGGTTTTTTTATATCACCATTAACAGCTTTGGCATTTGCAGCTGGTTGTGGATTGGCAGTTGCTGCAGTTGGAGCTATTCCTTTTGCAGGACCTATAATAGTGTCCCTTCTTTTTATTGGGGTTGGAAGTGCTGGAATAGCATTATATGTACCACAATTTACAGCTCCTCTACTTGCTGGTGGTGTTCTTGAAGTGATAAGTATTATCCTTGAGTTCTACGGATTCTATCTCTGGTGGAAGAAAAAAGGCTCTATTATACAAAAGGTTTCGTTTGATATTGCTCCTATATTCTCAGAGCAAAAATCAAGTCTTTATATGGGAGTTAGAATAAAAATATAAAATTGTTAGAGGTAAAGTCTATGCAGTATAATAGCCTATGTTCATGTAAAAACATAATATTTAGTTATGGAAAAAATGAAATATTAAAAGATTGCTCAATTGAAATAAAAAAAGGCGAATTAATAGGTCTTATAGGTGAAAATGGTAGTGGAAAGTCAACTTTATTAAAGTGTATCCTAAATTTAGAAAAAATAAAAGAAGGTGATGTATTTATTAATGGAAAAATAGGTTATTGTCCGCAAGAAAACTATCTTTACCAAAGATATACTCTTTTAGAACATGTAAATCTAATTAGTTCAATAATATTTAAAAAAAATACTAATAATGATTTTATAAATGAATTATTAGAGAGATTTAAGTTATCTAAATATAAAAATATTCTTATTGAGCATTTAAGTAGTGGAACATATCAAAAATTGAAATTTATAACAAGTTTAATCTCAAAACCAGACATTATTATATTAGATGAACCTTATGATGGATTTGATTGGGAAATGTATCAAATGTTTTGGATGGTTATTGAGAAATTAAAATTGGAAGGTGCAGGAATTCTTTTAGTTAGTCATCTTATCCATGATTTTGAAAAATTTGATAGGATTTATCAAATAAAGGAAGGGGTTACTTATAATGCAAAATAAGACAAAGTCATTAAACTCCCAATTATTAAAACTTTTTTTTTTAGAATTATGGAGAAATAAACAAGGTATTGGTTTTCTTTTTTTTGTTCCACTTATTTTTTTATGTACAGCAATATATACTGCAACAGAATTTAGTATTCCAATAAAATTATATAATTTTGATCATGTAATAAAAATAGTTTTGAACCAAAAACAAATATTAATTTTATATATAACAGCAGCAGTAATTGGCTTTTTGAGTTCTTATTATTGTATGGTTATGTTTCAAGAAAGCCTTTCTTATTTTAAGTATTGTGTATTTGTAGGGCTACCAATTTTAAATTATATACTTATAAGAATATTATTTTTTATAGGAATTGTTGTGATTATAACTTTAATTGTATGTTCTATTATAGTCTTTATTATACCTATTAACCAAATTATTCTTGTTTATATGGGTTTTATCTTTATGGGATTTATTTATGGTCTTTATGGTGGAATAGTTGGAGTTGTTACCAACAATTTTTTGGCATCTTTTTTAATGATAATTATGCTAACAAACCTTGATGTTGGCTGGCTTCAAAATCCAGTTTTTTATAGTTTTGCAGATAATACTCTTTTTATTAGGTTTTTACCTGCATTTTTTCCATGTCAATTTATTTTTACTTCTGCATATACCGATAAGATAAATTTTTGGTGTGGAGCTATTTCTATTTTATATATAATAATTTTATTTTTGATTCTTGTTATTCTTCTAAATATAAAAATCAGAGGTATGAGAAAAAATAAAATTAATTCAATCAATCATATTGCACAAGAAGGAGCTTAAAATATGAAGGGATTTTCGGGATTTAGATTTATACTTTCAATGTTAATAAAATCTGTTGATTTTAATATGGATTTTATTAAAATACAAAACAAAAGGTTTTTCAATAATTCTCATAAAATAGTTGGTTGGTTTAATGGGTATCCAAGTATGTCTTTGTACACACCCCCATTTTTTAGCAAACCTTCTGTAAACTCATTAATTACTCGCGAAATGAGTCTTTATCAGTGGAGAAAACTTCCAGAACTAATGAGTATAGCAATTACTCCAAATTGTAACTGTGATTGTATGTATTGCAGTTTTACATCTATGAAAAAAGAAGAAAACCCTTTATCAACTCAAGAAATTAAAAAAGTTATTAAAGATGCTCAGGCACTTGGAGTTTCTACTGTTTCTCTTGTTGGTGGCGAGCCTTTAATGAATAATGATATTTTTGAAATAATACAATCAGTAGATAAAGAATTTTCTCAAGTAATAATGTTTACAAATGGTTATTATTTAAAAGAAAAAGCAAAAGATTTAAGAAAAGCAGGTTTAACGACTGCAATTGTAAGCATTGATTCTTATAATCCAACTAAGCACAATCAAATTAAAGGAAAAGAGGAACTTTTTGAAAAAGCAATATTGGGGATTAAAGAAGCAAAAAAACAAGGCTTACTTGTTGGTATGTCAAGCGTTGTACACAAACCCGATTTTGAAAATGGTAATTTGATAAAACTATTTGATTTGGCAAAAGACTTAAAAATTAATGAACTTATTGTATTTGATGCTATGCCTACTGGAAATTATTCAAATCGTACAGATTTATTGTGGAATAAATCAGATATTGATAAATTGATTAATCTTTGCGAAGAATACAGTAAAAAAAAGAATTATCCAAATATTTATCCTTATGCTTACATGAAAAGTGAAAAATCAATTGGCTGTGCAGGAGGAACATTTTATTTTTATGTGAGTCCTTATGGAGATGTATGCCCATGTGATTTTAACTCTTTTAGTGTTGGCAATATAAAAAAGGAATCTCTTAACAAATTGTGGAATAAATTTAATACTACAAATGGCTTTTGTGGATCAAGTGCCGATGGGTGTAAAATTGATTATAACAAAGATTAACGCCGATGGACACAGATTTAACTGATATAATCTGTGTCCATCTGAGAAAATCTGTGTTAATCTGTGTTATGTGTTATGGAGAAATAAATGATAATAAATAAAACAAAGTCTTACTGTTGCTCATGTCAGAAAGAACATGAAGCACAGTTTGAAAGTATTGATAATAAAGTATTTTTTAAAGTTCTTTGCCCAATAGAAACTAAATCTGTCCAAATATCGAGTGATTCTGAAATATTTTTATCAATTAGAGATAAAAGTTACTGTGATTTTTCTAATATAAATGAACCACAAAAATATTCTTGGGAAAACTTTGTAGAAGTTACGAATGATTGTAATTTTAGTTGTCCAGCATGTTTTTCGACTTTTACAGAAAAAAATAAATTTTATCTAAGTTTTCCAAATTTCTTAGAAAGACTTTCCATTTTAAAGAAAAATAAAAGATTTGCTATAACAATATCTGGAGGTGAACCAACTTTACATCCAGATTTATTTAAAATGATTAAAGAATCAACAAAAAATGGTATAACTCCTAAAATATTAACAAATGGCTCTGTCTTAGGAAAAGAGCCTAAGTTTGCTAAACAATTAAAAAAAAGTGGAATAGAATATTGCATTATTCAATTTGATTCTTTAAATAAAGAAAATATGAAATTTATTCGCAATAATGACTCTTTAGACTTAAAAAAACAGGCTCTAATAAATGCTAAAAAAGCAGATTTATTTGTTGGAGTTAATAGTTTAATTTTAAAAAAGAATTTATCAGAAATAGGTGATTTATTAAAATATTTTTTTGAGTTTGCACCACAGTTAAGTATTATAAATTTCTTATGTGCTGTAAAATCAACTGGTCGTTTTGATTTTGATAACTCACAGTTAGTTGATAGAGAAATAATTATAAAAAGTATTATCAGGTCAAATGTTATAAAAGGATTGAATATCGACAATTTTAGACCTTTTCCAAAATTTAGCCCACTTGGCATTAATCTTCATCCTGATTGTCTTGCAATAGCAGTAGTTGCTATTATTAATAATAAAGCAGAACCTTTAGATGAATATATTGATCTTGATAAACTCTATTCTTTATTAGCAAATGCAAAATCAAAAAAGAAAGTTAGACCAATTTTGGGTTCTATACTTTTTTGTCTTTTATTATTTAGGACAATCAAATCCAAAAAGTTATTTTCATGTTTAAAAATGTTTTTTGGGTATATTTTTAAACGGGGCAAAAATTCATTTGCAATAATAACAATCGAACAATTTATGAATGAAATTTATCAGGATGTACAAAGGCTAAAATACTGCACAACTAATATTGTTTTAGAAAATGGTGCTTTAGTTCCTGGTTGTGTTTATTATCATCCAGATAAAAGGCGTGATAAAAATACAAGAGTAAATTCTTTATCTAATTAGTTTATAACCAAATTTCGATTTAATAAAATAAATCTTAGTAAAACAGTCGAAGTTTACGAAGAAAATGCAATAAAAAACAGAATTTTGATTAAAAATTCCAATAAACTTGAATATTTATGTTTTTTATTGAAATCTTCTCTAATTCTTCGTGTTCTTAGTGTTAAAAAAATTTTAATAAATATCAGTAAAAATAGTTAATAGTTTGTATATAAATAATTAACCTTTAATCACTTTTTACTTACTTCATCAATAAAATTTTGAAATTCGTCTTTAAGAATTAAAAACATATTTTTTAATCTATCAATATTTTGTTCTTTTTCAGAAATATCTTTGATTTTGTTCAATATATTGGTAATTCTTATCGCTCGAATTGTTTGAGCTCTACCTTTTATTGAATGGAGTTTTTGATTTATTCCATTAAAATCTGAATTTTCAATCAATAATGATAAATTTTCCAAATCTTTTTTAAATTCTTTAATAAAAAGCGAAATCAACTTATTGTACAAATCAATATCATTCTCAATATTCTTTAAAAAATTATCTCTATCAAAAACAACATCATTAGATATAGTATCTGCTTTATAAATATCTAGTTTTTTTAATGTAAAATTATTTTCAATTAGTTGAGTTACATCTTTTTTCATAAATGGTTTTGTTAAATAAAAATCTATACCATAGGATTGATATTGTTGATTATCTAAATTTACTACATCAGCAGTTAGTGCGATTATAGGTATTCTCTTATTTCCAGCTTCATATTCACGAATTTTTCGAGAGGTTTCATAACCATCCATTTCTGGCATTCTTATATCCATAAGAATCAAGTCAAATTCTTTTTCCTTATACTTCTCAAATGCTTCCACACCATTATAAGCTTCAGTAACAGAAAACCCCATCTCTGATAGAATATTTTTAGAGTAAAGCATATTTATCAAATTATCCTCAGCGATTAGAACATTCCCATTATAACATTTTTTTTCCAGTTTTTTATCAATATTATCTTCAATTGATTTTTCTGATTCTAAAGTGCCTATTTTATCAGATGTCTTGACTGGTAAAGTCAATGTAAAAGAGCTTCCTTCTCCAAGAATACTTTCAACTGCAATTTTTCCACCCATTAGTTCAATTAATTTTTTACAGATTGAAAGACCTAAACCAGTTCCACCATATTTTCGTGTTATAGAACCATCCGCTTGTGTAAATGTATCAAAAATTGTATCAATTTTATTTTTTGGTATTCCAACTCCTGTATCCTTTATGCAAATATCTATTATTGAATAATCGCTGCTATCCTTAACAAACATTTCTTTTGATTTTCTTACACAAATTGATATTTCGCCTTCATTTGTAAACTTTATAGCATTACCAAGAATGTTTACTAAGATTTGTGATAATCTATTTGGATCTCCGATGATTTTTTTACCTACATCATTATCATAGTTATATGAGAGGTTTATTTTTTTTTCTTTACATCCATATAAAATTACTGAAATTGTTTTTTTTATTAAATCATATAAATCAAATTCAATATACTCTAATTCGATTTTACCTGATTCTACTTTCGAGAAATCAAGAATTTCATTTATTATTTTTAAAAGAGATTCTGCTGAGTACTTAATAATTTCAATAAATTCTTTTTGATTTTTATTAAGATTTGTCTCAAGTATTATATCTGTAAAACCAATTATTCCGTTCATAGGAGTCCTAATCTCATGACTCATTTTCGATAAAAATTCAGATTTAGCATTATTTGCAAACTCTGCTTTATTTTTTTCTTCAATTATCTTTTGTTCAATTATCTTTCTTTCTTCAATTTCTTTGGACAAAAGGAATGTTTTTTTCTTTACTTCAGTTTTTAACATTACTAAATAAAATATTGTCATTATAATTAAGATCGGAATCAAGATTGAAACTAAATACATAATTATTAATTTAAATGAAAGAGTATGATCTATCATAAAAGGAAACCATTTATTATAAAGTTCTTGATACCTACCATTTTCAACTAATATTGCTAATCCTTCATTTAATTTTGCTAATAGTTCTTTATCTCCTTCTTTAACAGCAAAACAAAATTTTTGTTCAAATCCAATTAATTTTGCTTTGACACGGACTTTAGTTTTTTCATCAATTGTAGTAACTTGTTTTATGTTTTTAAGTTTCAAATCATTTATTATCTTTAACCCTACAACATTTTGTATTATTAAAGCATCATATTTTCCTAAGCTTAATAATTTGAAACCATCAGTATAGGTTTTTGTCAAAATCAATTTATTTGAAATGTTATTTTTTAAAGCATATTCGTAAGCTGCGTCATCCTTCATTACAATAGTTTCTTTTTCTTTTAAATCCTTTTCTGTTTTTATCGAATCATTATCTTTTCTTACAAATATTCCACCGTGCATTACCATATAAGGCACAGTAAAGTCAAAATATTTATCTCTATCTTGAGAATAAGCAACTAATGGTAGTATATCAAGTTTTCCATATTCTAATTCATTTTTTATTGTTCCCCAATAATCAATTTTAAATTCAATTTTAACATCCATTTCCTCTGCAACAGATTTTAATAACTCAACAGAAAAGCCATCAGGAATTCCTTTATCAGTTACAGAAAATGGGGGATAATCAAACTCTGTGGCACTTTTATATATTTTTATTTCTTCTGAAAAACATAAGCTAATTATACTAATAAAAAGAAATAAAATATATTTTTTCATATTCCTACACCCTTGCTTTTATTGATTTATATAAATAATTTTAATGTATAAGTAAAAAAAAATCAAGAGTTTTACTAAAAGTGTTCATGTAGCACAGATTAAAATCCTCATCTATTACCAGTTTTTTTAAAAATATTTTTTTATATTTCTTCGTGTCCTTAAAGTGTGTAAATACTTTTTATTGTTCCAAATGAATCTTTTACATGTTTAAAATTCTCAGATAAATTGCAAAAAATAAAATTTGCAGCCTGATATTTTGATATGAGGATAGTTACATATTCTTTGACAAATAAAATATTTTATTTTATACTTTCTGGAATAATATTAAAAAAACTTGAGATAGTATGCAAAAGAGAAAATTTATAGGTGAAATATTACTAGACCTTGGCTACATAAAAGATTATGATTTGCAAAATATTCTTAGTGAACAAAAAAAATTAAAAAATGATGATAAACTTCCTCTAATAGGTGAACTTTTGATTGAAAAAAATATAATAACAAGAAAACAACTAAAAGAGGCGTTAAAACATTCACTTCTTGAAATAATAAATGATAAAGAGGCTAAAGATTTTATTAAAGAATCAACGATTAGCACTCTAAAAACCCTAGAAAAAGAAGAACAGGAAGAACAAATGGAGAAAACTAAGTTAAGTGAAGAATCCAAGATGGCACTGACAATAAGGTATAATTTTTTAGTCGATAAGATGGAAAAAATAAAAAAATCTCTTATGGATAATCAAAATTTAGCTCAAACAAACTTTAGAAAAATATTAATTCAAAATTATAAAAACGAGTTGATTGAATTAGAAAAAAAAATTATAATGTTAAAAAATGATATAGAACAATTTTGCTAATTTGGAGATAAAATGCAAACTTTAATAAAACAAAAAACAATCACTTATCAAGACTATCTAAAATTTCCAAATGATGTTAAAGGCGAAATTATACAGGGAGAATTTACAATGGCAGTAGCACCAAATTCTAACCATCAATTTATAATTACAAGACTAATGATATTGCTTTCCAATAGCATAGATAAAAATAAATCTGGATATTTATTTCCAGCACCAATAGATGTTATTTTTGATCATGAAACCATGCTTGAGCCAGATATTGTTTTTGTTAGTAAAGAAAAAAAAGAAATTATCCAAAAACGAGGTATTTTTGGCACTCCTGATTTAGTCGTAGAAATTATTTCTCCAATTTCTCAATACAAAGACAATGTTATAAAAAAAGAAATCTATGAAAAATTTGGTGTTAAAGAATACTGGCTTGTAAATCCTTATCTAAAAAGTATAGAAATTTTAACACTTTTGGACAACAAATATCAATTATTTTCAGAAGGCTTTTTAGAAGACGATGGAAATATAATCGTAAACTCAAAATTTATACCTAATTTAGAAACAAATCTAACTGAAATTTTTACGGAGAATTTTTAATGGAAATAACTGCTAAAACACTTCCAACTTTTATAATTGGAAACCCAATATCTCACTCAAAATCGCCAGTTTTTCAAAACGCTGCATTTAACCACTGTAACATAAACTCAGTTTATCTTGCAATAAATATCGAAAAAAACGACTTTGAAGCAGTAATTGCTGGCTTAAAAAAAATCAATATTTTTGGTATGAATATCACAATCCCTTATAAAGTTGATATTCTAAAATATGTCGATGAACTATCAGAAGATGCCAAGCTAATCGGTGCTGTAAATACCATTGAGGTACTTAATGGCAACTGGGTTGGGCATAATACAGACTGGTATGGAGTTTATAAGACTTTAGAACTCAACAAGTTATCTCCAAGCCAAGACTGTTTGATTATAGGTGCTGGTGGTGCGACTAATGGTGTTATCTATGGTTTACAACAATACGGAGTTAAAAATATAGCAATTACAAACCGCACAAAAGATAAAGCAGAACTTATTAAAGACCAATTTAACATAGATTTAATCGATTTTGAAGAATACAAGTCAAAAATAAAAAATTACTCATTAATTATAAACACAACATCGATAGATTTTAATAAACTCGTTGATTCTTTTTTGGAAGACAAAACATATTTTGATTTAAAGTATTATTCTGGAAAGATTGATATGCCAAACTATATCGACGGTAAAATTATGCTTTTATATCAAGGAGCAAAAGCCTTTGAAATATGGACAAAACAAGAAGCACCAATTGAGATTATGCAAAAGGCGATGGAGGGGTAAATTATTTTACGCAAGCGTATAAAAAAAAGCAACATCGCTAAATGTTGCTTTTTTTTATCTAATCAATCTCTGGTATCAAAAAAACCTGATCTGGAAAAATCAAATCTGGATTTAAAATAGCCTTTTTATTGGTTTTCCAAATGCGGGGCCAAAGGAATGCGTTGTTATATATAAAATCATATTCTGCGATTCTCCACAAACAGTCTCTTCGTTCTGGAATTAGTCTAACTTTATATGTTGTTTTAACCCCAGTACCTTTATAAGACTCTGCTATTTTTTTTGCTAATCTTGCGTATAAAATAGCTTGTTCATAGTCTTGATTTTTATAAGACTGTTTTGCTTTTTCTATATATTCGATAGCTTTAGCAAGTAAGTCTTTATAAGTAAAATTCGTCAGTTCTTCATCATCTGGAGAAGGACTTAAATTTTTATCCAAATCATCCAAATTTAATTTATAAATATCTTTTTCTGCAGGCTCTCCCTTTTCATTTAGAGTAGGCTGGTTTGATGCGTCCTCAATAATTCGTCCAGCTTCCATAATTGCCTTTAAAGCCTCTAACCTTTTTTTCTCTTTTAAACCAAATTTAGTTTTCTCAATTGAAGATAATGCAAAGCTTTCTGCCTCATCAATTGCAATTTTTGCAGAAGAAAAATCCAAACTATCATACTTTGAAACGCCATCTTCAAGCTTTGTATTTGCATTATCAAAATCATCCTTTGCAAATTCTTTTGCTCCAAGTTTATCCGCTTCACCAATTAATTTTTTTACATATCCAATTTTATCTTCAAATTCTCTTTTTGTTAATTTCGTTTTTGCAATTATATCTTTTAAAATCGTTTCACTATCAGAATACTTATTATAAGCATCTTGGTATTCTTCTTGATTAAATTTTTCATCTGCTTCACTATAATAAGTTTTTGCTTTATTATAATCATCAGGATATATTTTATCAGCACTGATAGATTCTGCCTCAGCAAAAAGTTTATCCAAATCAGACTTTTTGTTGATAACTTTATTTTTTAATCCCAGTTTTTCTGACATTTTTAAAGAATTTTCATATGCAAGTTTTGCATATTCTTTTGACTGAGATAATGACTCTCTTCCACTCGTTGGGTCTACATCTTTTTTATTTTTACCATCTTCAAGTAAATCTTTAGCTTTATTAAAATTATCAGGGTCATATTTCTCTGCACCAACCTTTTGTGCTTTGTCAACCCATTCTTCAGCATCTCTTATCTCATCTTCAGAAATTTTATCAACCATAATTGTAGTAGTAGTGGTAGTAGTTGTTGTGACCTCTTCTATAGTAGTAGTAGTTGTTGTTGTAGAAGTCGTAGTAGTTGAAGAGACCGTTGTAGTACTAGGCTTTACATCAGGTTTTGTCTTACAGCTAAAATAAAATAAAAGCGAAAAAAGGATACTAACAATAATAATATTTAAACTTATTTTTTTCATAAATTTTCCTCAAACTTTAGAGTAATAAATTAACCTATTTAAAACTTTTTAACGCATCTTCTTCCGTATCATAAACAGAAAAAAAAGTATTTAGCTTTGTCAATTCAAAAATTCTTTTTACAGAATCATGTATTTTCATTATTTTAAGAGAACCATTATTTTGATTAAGAGTTGTTCTACAAAAAATTAATGTCCCAATACCAGATGAATCAATATATGTTACACTATCAAGATTCACAATGAATTTTTTATAACCTTCGTTCATTTTACCAATAATAAATTCTTTAATCTTAGGAGAGTTATAAAGATCTATTTCACCATGAATATCTACAATTATAACTTCTTCAACATTCCTCGTATTAATTTGCATTTAAGCTCCTAAAAACAAATATTATTAATTGTAACATAAAAAATATTAATTGGTCAAGAAAATAAAACTTTTTTTTAAAAATTTATTAAAAAATAAGGAATGGTCTAACCATTCCTTATTTTTTACTTAGCAGGCATCATAGACCTTCGTTTCGTATTTACAAGCCTATAAAAATCATTTATATTATTAACAACTATTTTTTCTGGCGATATAACCAATCTATTTTGTTTTGCATAATGTGCTAATATTTGATTACTTCTTATTTTGTCCATTCCACACCAATTAGCAACCTCTTCTGGAGTAATTTTAAATTCTACATCTTTAGTCTCAGAAAGGTTTAAATTCATATTTTCTGCAAGCATAACAAAAACATCAGCAATTTTTATTTCTGGTTCTGCCAATGTTAAAATCATAAGTCTTCTTTTTTGATCATAAATTCTTCTTGCAAAAATTTTTAATAGTTTTATAGCAAGTTCTGGTTTTGCAGTCATTAAGCTTTCAAAATTTGCTTTATTAAACTCCAAAACTTTGACATCATCTAAAGCAACAGTAGTAGCACTTCTTGGTGCCTCTTCCAAAATAGCCATTTCACCAAAAATTTCACCAGGTTGCAAAACATCTAAAGTTTTTTCTGTTTCAGAAGAAATTTTTGTTATTTTAACTCTGCCTTCTAGAAGAAAATAGAAAGTATTTCCAGGCTCAAATTCACAGAATATTATTTCATCTTTTCTATAAGCTTTACCAAATTTCTCAAAAAATCCCGGTCCAAAATCAACAGGTGATGCCATTATTCTAACTCCTTCATAGCTTTTTGAACTTTTCTATAAAGAGGATCATTTTGTTTTGCAGATGACATAGCTTTCTTTAAAAAATCCATTGCATTTTGTTTATTTCCAATTTTTTGATAAGAACTTCCCATAATAAAAAATACATCTCCAATATCTTGATACGATGGATATTTTTTCAAAAACATAGACATTTGTTGTATTGCTTCATTAAATTTATTGACAAAAAATAAACATCTTCCAATTTCAAAAGAAGCCATCATCTTAACACTCTCATTATTCATATTTAGAACTTTTTTAAAATCATTAAAAGCCTCTACATACTTATTTTGACTCATTAAAGAAACACCTTTATAATAAATCTTTTCTTCTTCAGAAGACCCATTAATACTAACTTCTGGCTGCTTTACAATAGGCTCTGGTATTGGTGGTGGAGTATAATCTTCAGTATCATCTTGAAGAATAGGGGTTGGTCCGCCACCTTCTCCATAAGAAGATAATGCACTTTCTGCCATTCTTAGTCTGTCATTTGTCAATTTTGCATATCTACTAGTTGCATAATATTGTAAATATCTTCTATACACGGTAATTGCTTGTTTATATTTTTTATTTTTTAGATAATAATCACCTATTAGAAATAAATCATCCGATGGATTAGTAGAAACTTTATTCCCAACAATATTTTGAACTTGTTTATGAATTCTTCTTAATTGATTAGAAAATGACTTTAGCATCTTCAAAATGATATTTGTATTCTTTGTTATTAAAGCTTCAAATTCATTAGTAGTAAATTCAATTACAGTCGAATCTACTAATATACTTGCAGTTTCTTCTCTTGGGTATCTGATCAGTCCAGATTTAACCCCAAAGAATTCCCCAGTAGCTATAACGTCTACTATTTCACTGCCATTTTCGATGTCACTATAACTAAGCTTTACTTTACCATCTTTTAGCAAAAATACAGAATCTGCTTTATCATCCATAAAATAAACAATAGAACCAGCTTTATAATTTACAGCACGAGGTGCCATATCACCCCCAAAGTCAACATATAATATACTTAAAATGTTTTACCCATAAACGAATACAGGTAAACGGTCAATCTTATTACTAAAATAAACAAACGTAATTATTTATATATTTTAAAAAAGATAATCCTAAAACATTTTAAGGTATATATTGACAATTTGAACAATTGCCAATATAATTAAAATCATCTTAATTCATTTTCGTTTATTTTGACTATTAAATCAAATTTTTTTCATTAAATTTATTACTATTTTTTAGATTGATTTAAAAAATCTTAAACTGAGGATTTAAATCATCAGTTTCCTATAAAAAATATATTTATTTTTCTATTCTCTTAATTTTATTTTTTACACCATTATAAATTTCTTTTATTTCTTTACTCTTATTCATAGAATAAAAATGAACACCTTCAATATCAGTATTTAATAAATCATCAAGTTGTTTAATTGCGTATTCTATTCCTATTTTTTCGATTTCTTCTATATTATCTTGATTTTTCTCAAGAATACTTACCAAATTTGAAGGAATTTTTGCTCCACATAAAGAAGTTATCCTTTGTACTGATTTATAGTTTAGAATAGGGAAAATACCAGGTATAATAGGAATATTAATTCCTTTTTTAACAGCTATATCTCTAAATTTATAAAAATCATCGTTATTAAAAAATAATTGAGTAATGATTACATCTGCACCTGCCTCAACTTTCATTTTTAGGTAAGAAATATCTTTATCTAAATCAGGAGTCTCAATATGCCCCTCTGGATAACCAGCAACAGCAACAGAAAAATCATACTTATCTTTAATAAAATCTACCAATTCATAAGCATAGCCAAAGCCACCTATTGTTTTTGTGAAATTCGTCTGCCCTTGAGATGGGTCACCTCTTAGTGCAAGAATGTTTTTTATATTATGGCTTTTTAGCTGATCTAAAACATTTATAACATCATTCTTTGTATTATTAACGCAAGTTAAATGAGCAACAACTTCAAGATTGATATGATTTTTAATGTGAGATGCAATATCAACGCTTTTATCTCTTGTTGTACCACCAGCACCATAAGTTACAGATACATAATCTGGATTTAAAGATTTTAGGTCTTCAATTGTATGATATAATTTTAAAACATCATCTTCTTTTTTTGGTGGAAAGACTTCAAATGAAACCACATGTTTTCCTTTTTGAAACATATTTTTAATAAACATATAAACTCCATAGTTTTTTGTGTAGTAATATTATATACCTTTTTTCAGAAAAAATCAATTTTAGATTATATACTCAAATGTTTTAGGAGTCAAGCGGATAAAGATAATTTTATTTTTTATATTAAATTAAAGCAATTGATATAATTTGTATTATAATTTATTAATCTCTTCTATTGTTAAACTAGCAGCCTTTAATATACTGTAAAATTCTTCTCCATACAAAGATATTGCTGTTTGAATATATTTTTAACCAATAACCTAAAATAATCAAGCCTACCCTTAAAACACTAAATTTTTTTAGTTATCGCAAAATATATTGATATTAGTACTATTTCATCAATTATATATAAGCCTTTTTTAATTTTATCCTTGTATTTCTTAAAAAATTTTATCGGCTTTTAGATGTTACTACTGTAAAAGTACTATTTTCTGTATTTGATCCTTTTTCCTGCAATAACATCCCATTCAGATAAAAACCTAACTTATATTCATCTATTTCAATCTTAAAACTATATGCAGAAGATTTAAACTCAATACCATTATATTTTTTAAAAAAATCAAAAAATTTTAAGTTATTTCTAAATTTTTTTTCTATTTATATTATTAATAAATCTGTTGTTTTTAGTAGTTTTGTAATCTCATAATTAGTAATTACAATAGCAAACTGCTCAAAATATTCTTTCATCAATGTTTTAAATATTTCATCATAGTTAGAATAATTTATCATTTTTTACCAACCGATATAACCTGTGCTAATCCGTGTTATAATAAAAAAAGCCAAGCGTTTTAGGCTTAGCTTTACACAGGATTGCTTCACACTCTCCATTTAACTTTCTTTGTGGGGGGGTGAAAGATAAATGGCGTTATGAAGGAAACTTTTTTATTCAACCACAATACTATGTTCGGTATCCCAAAATTTTACTTAAGTAAAATTTTTAAATTTTATTTTTCTTTTTAATAAGTTCTATTTGTTCCTTTGTTAGAAAACCTTTTGTTTTCAATTTTTCTTCTGTACTTGATAATTCATTATTAAAATTTTCACCACATTTTACTAAATCAATGTACATTTCAAATAAAAACACTAAAGTATTACGATCATCATCTTTTGGGTCTAATTTAATAGTACTTTTATCACCAAATTTTAAATTTTTGTTATATTGCTCGTTATTTGACATTTTTTTTGCAACAGCGGTTTTAAAATTGCTACCAGCAATTGCTTTTTTCCCAGTAAGTAAGAAAAGTTTACCAATATATTTATAAGTTTCTGGATTTTTTGGATCTAAGTCTTTGGATTTTTGAAACATTTTTAGAGATTCATCATATTCTTTATTGAGAAAATTAAGCTTACCAATTATAAAATATGCTTCACTATCAAAAGGATCAATATTTACAAGCCTTTTCGCATAAAAAAGAGTTTCTACAATCCTATTAATCTTTTGCAACAAATCAATTATCAATTTAAGATAAAATTTATCAGTTGGAAAAAATTGTAATATTTGAGAACACAAAATAACCGCATCATTATATTTTTTTTCATTTATGAGAATATCAAGTAACTGCTTTTGATATTCTATTATAGCATTTGGTGGGCTCGTTTCTATTGCATTTTTTATTAACCTTATCGCATTTTCTTTTGCCTCTTTGTTTTGAGTATTCTTATTTAAATAATAAAGAGTTATTCCGTAAAAAAAATGCAAATAAGGAATTTCTCTATTTGCCTTTAAAATAGTGAATGGGACTTTTTCAACTACATATCTATAAATTTCTTTATATTTTTGGAGTCTTTCTTTTTCTATCTCATTTTTTGTTTGAATTTCATCCAAAAATTTCAATCTTTCAAAAGCATTAGTTGCAAATTGAAATAAAATTTTACTATCTATTTCCATTATTTATATCCAGAAAGTTGTTTAAAAAGTTCATCAGAGATTCTTGTACTCGAATTTTTTGCTATCATTGTTGCATATTCATCATAAAGAAAATCAGAAAATATTTCTTCAGCCTGTCCACCATCTATGAGTTTATATTTATTTATAGTTTTTTTCATTTCCTTTAAAACTTGTTTCCATAGTAAACTTTCCAAATCAATACAAGAATCATGAAGTTTTTTTTCTCTCTTATCAAGCTTTAACTCATTTACAGTTCCATCTGGATTAAATTTTTCTTTAAGCAATTCTTTAAAGCTTTTACCTTCTTTATTATTGTCATTTTTTATCTTTGAATTTAGAGTATTTAAATTACTCAAATCTTGAGATAAAAAAGATGGGTCTATTGATGTTAACGAATTAGCCATAAAAACCTCCATAACAATAAGTTACACTGATGTTCACTGATTACATAAATCAAACATTTTTGGAATTCTATCTGTATTACGACAGATGTATAAACTATTGAACTCGATCCCCTGTAATCTGTGTCAATCTACTATAATCCGTGCCAATCTGTGTTATATTCTCGGAAGAAAAAAGATTTACTTTAGAGGGTAATATTTATCAATATTTAAGATTACTATTTTTAGAAATTTTTATTGAATAAAAACTAAAAGTTTAAATATTAACTCAGAAAATTTTATAAGTTTTTTGGAGACCTAATAGATTTTCAAAATCTCTTAGGTCTATTTCTCCCAAAGTTTTTCTTTTTTGTTATTTTTTATTTTTTTTTAAAAAAAAGAAGCAAAAAAGAAAAAAAATTACAACAATATCAACTTTGCATTTATAGCCCCGACTTTATATACAGACTCAATTAAAGCAATAATTTCGCCAACTTGTAAACCAGCTTCATTTAAAATATTAACAAGTTCACCAATTGTTTGACTTTTTAACTCAAATGTATATTTTTTTTCTTTATTTTGAGTTGAAATTTTAACTTGAGCTTGGGGAGTTGAAACTGTGCATTCTTGGATAATAACATCACCACCAGCAACAATAACGCCAGTTTTTTTATCAATTATAACCATTGCAATATTATCAGGAGTGACAGTTAAGACTTCGAGTTTTGAAATAAAATCAACAATATTTTTCTTTTCTTCTTCACCCAAAATAATTTCAACAAGCCCTGCATCGACTGCCGTTATTTTTAAGTCTTGATTTAGACTAAGTACTGCTTCTCTAATTAAGTTTGCAGTTGTAAAGTCTGCAATTTTAAGACTAATATTTATTTTTTCACCATCTGTAAATGTAGAAACAACATCCTTTTCAACAATTGCCCCTTGTGGAATTGATGCTGATGTTTCACTATTTTGATCTTTTGTGCCAGAAATTATTCTACCCTGAGCAACAGCATAAACATTGCCATCAGCAGCTTTTAATGCAGTTTGTAAAAGTATTCCACCTGATAAAGACTTTGAGTCACCAATAGAACTAATCGATACATCAACAATATCTCCGCCTCTAACAAAAGGACCAATATTTGCAGTAACCAAAACGCAGGCAACATTTTTTGATTTAATATCTTCCTGCTTTAGGTCAAATCCATAATTTGTCATCAAATTAAGTAACATCTTTTGAGTAAGTTTAAACTCCCTTGAGTCTCCCCTACCCTGCAAACCAGTCACAAGCCCAATGCCAGTAAGTTGATTGTCCCGTATTCCCTGAATTACTGCGATGTCTTTAATCCGTACTGGATTTTTTGCAAATAAACTCATTGAGAGAATAAAAATAGAAAAAAATATTAATTTATATTTCAACATACAATTCTCCGTTATTTTTTCTTAAAATTCCTATTTTCTCTTTACCATTTAAAAGTTTTACCTTAATTTTTTCGTTTTCATAAGCATCTGATAATGATATACAAGGTATTGTAACTTCAATATTTTTTCTTTTTATTATAAGTTTTAAATTTTCGTCTTTTATTATAGATGGAATCTTTTTTAAAACATTCCACCTTAAAATCTCACCTGTGCCAATGCCAGCTATAAATTTCGTGTTTTCTGCCTTAATTATTTCAAAAACTAAGTTATCTATCTCTTTATACGCGGTTATATCAAGATTTTTAGTATAAAACTCGTCTTTTTTCAAAAAATCATCTTTTAAAAAACTTTGCTTAGAAATCCAGACATCTGCAAAAATATTTACATCTATATTAACAAAATATTTTTTGTCTCCAACAATAAGTGGAATCCTTTTTAAATTAGCAATATCTTTTAACCCATAATTTAGCTTATTTATTTCCCAATTATAGACAGAATCAAAATTATTTAAGTCAATTTGAGGTTCTGTCTTTATTAAAGTTATTTTAATCTTAAATCTTTCCTTATCTACATAATTTGATAAATATTCTTCTAAAAATGCAATTGGAGTTTCTTTTTCGTTTTCTTCTACTCTATCTTCTGTTACATCACCATCTTCTACAATTTCTATGAATGTTTCTTTACCAGAAAGGTTGATATTATTTACATTTTGTGAAATTAAAAGTTTTAATAATTCGTTATTTTTTATTCTATTTTTAAAATTATATTTGTTGTAAATGATTATATTTTCTAAATTAGAAGGTAATTTTTCAAAAACTATATCTTTTAAATATAAATTTTTATCTATAACAAATACTTTTTCTTTTAAAGTAATGTCTAATGAGTAAATAGAAAACTCAAATAAAAATAAAATAAATAAAAAAATTACCTTTTTCATAGCATTTTCTCTTGATAACAAAATACAACAAGGGACTTAAGCCCTTGTTTTTTTATTATCTATTATCTTTTTAGATTAACAGCTGTATTAAGCATAGCATCAGAAGTTTGAATTGTTTTTGAGTTTAAATCATAAGCTCTTTGAGCTACGATCATATTAACCATTTCTTCTACAACCTGAACATTACTCATTTCAATAAAACCCTGATGTAATTTACCCATTCCTTCATAAGCTGGCATACCATTAATTTCTGCACCAGATGCTTCAGAAATTTTATAGAGGTTTCCACCAACATTAGTTAGACCTGCTGGGTTTATAAATCTATTTAGTGTAATCTGACCTACATCGATTATTTCGTCAGATGCACCTGTCTTACAAGTAACAATTCCATCTTTACTAATAGAAATTGAGTCAGCCAAAAAACCTTCTGGAAAAATAATCTCTGGTAAAATTTTATAACCACTATGATTTACAATCTGTCCATTAGAATCAATTTTCCAAGCACCATCTCTCGTGTAAGCCTCACTGCCATCATAAAGTTGAACTTTAAAAAAGCCTTCACCTTCAATTGCTAAATCCAATTTATTGTTAGTGTTTTGTAATGACCCTTGCAAAAATATTTTTTGTGTTGCAGCAGGTTTCACACCAAGACCGACGTTAATTCCTGTTGGATAATTACTAATAGAAGTGGAAGGAGTTCCAGCCATTCTTAAATTTTGATATAATAAATCTTCAAAATCAGCACGAGTTTTCTTGAAACCAGTTGTATTAACATTGGAAAGGTTATGTGCAATCGTATCAATATTAAATTGTTGACCAACCATTCCAGAAGCACCTGTCCATAAAGAGCGAAGCATAAATTTCTCCTTAAAGAAAAACAATTATTCATTATATTCTCGGATGTTTAAAAAAAATATTAATTTATTTTTTTACATAGTCATCGTAATTCAAATTTCAAATTAACATTTAGTCACAAGAATTGCAGAATCAATATAAACTTTTGAGCAGAATAAACAAACTATTTATTAATTTTTTCCAAATTCTATTTACAAAATAATTAAAATGAATATAATTTATTAGAGATTAGCAAAATTATATTTAAACAGTTTTTATCTCAAAACATATTTTACTAATTTTTACAATAAAACGTAATATGTGTAATTCAAAAAAATCCGTGCTAATCCGTGTTATAGAAAGGTTTTTCATTAATTTGTAATAATTAAAATTTTATGCTACATAAAAAGCATAATCTGTGTAATCTAAGAAAATCCGTGCTAATCCGTGTTATAGAAAGGTTTTTCATTAATTTGTGATAACTAAAATTTTATGCAGTATAAAAAAGTATAATCTGTGTAATCAAAAAAATCTGTGCTAATCCGTGTTATAGGAAGGTGTTATGAAAATAAAATTTGTTGTTTTTTTTACTGTTATTTTATCTTTTTTGGCTCATGCTAATTCATTGAATACAAATTCTAATAATGATAATATTTCGTTTAAAATATCTTATTATGGCAAAAAAACCATACTTTCACCAGAGCAGTTGATAAATATTGATAATAATCTTAAAATTGTTCACGCTACATTCGCAGGAATTACTTATGCGAGTTTATGGGCTTTAGATGCTATTGGTATTGCTTTGTTATACCAGTTTTTTACAGATCAAAACTCAACATATTACGACCCGCTTAAATATTCTCATATAGGGTTATCTATATCAGCGTTATTAACTTTTGCGACTACTGTTGTCCTTGCTTTTACAAAGATTGGGATAAAGATACAAAATAAATTTGCGATAAAAAAGACTCATTTTATAGCAGCTTTTGTTACTCTTGGTTTTTATCTACTTGAGCTTGCATCCATTATTCTTTCGTCTGTTTTTTTTGTAAACAAATACGAAGAGGCAAAATGGGTTGGGCTTGCACATGGGATTACTTGTGGAGCAACAAGTCTTGCTTTGACAGTTTCTTTTATTACTATTTTCTTTTAATTTTCTGGCAATAACATCGTATGCAAAAATTTCATTGGTGGATTAGATTCTGTAAAGCCGATTTTTTTATATAGATGTTGTGCTGATTCATTATCACTTCTTACTTCTAAAGTAATTTTGCAGCAATTTAGGCTTTTGGCTTTTTGGAATATTGCGGTAATGAGATTTTTACCTATTCCTTTGTTTCTAAATTCTTTTAATACAATTATATCGTGGATATTAATTAGTGGTTTTGCATTAAAAGTTGAGTAACCAACAAATGTCACTGCCATTCCTACAAACTTTTCGTCTATTATTGCAAAAAATATTTTTTTAGTTGGAAAGTTTTTAATATCATTTAAGAGTTTATCTTTAACAATTTGAGTCTCAAATGGCATTCCGCCACCCATTCCATCCTTAATATAATTATTTAACAAGTCAATAAATGCTTCCTGTTCTTTTTGGTTTTGTAAATCTGATTCTATTATTTTCATAGTATTTATCTCCTAAATTCTCATAAAATATTAGCATTTTTTGTGCCATTTATAAAAATTGGCATAGATAATGCTAAAATATAGTTATCCTTAAAATATTGGGAGATTAGTTATGCAAAAAGATGAATATGGATTTAAAGAATTATCTATTTTATTTGAAATCAGTAAAAAACTTGATGACAGTATGGATTTGAAAGAAGTTTTACCTCCTGTTTTAAAAATAATGGCAAATTTTATGGATATGCACTTAGGAACTGTAACTATTTTAAATCGAGAAACTAAAGAAATTGTTATCGAAGAGGCTTATGGACTTTCTCCTGAACAAAGAGCAAGGGGAAGGTATAAGCTTGGCGAAGGAATTACAGGAAAAGTTGTAGAAACTGGAGAGCCAACTGTCGTAAAAAGGGTTTCGGATGAATCAAAATTTCTTGATAAAACAAAGGCTCGTGAGCAACTTAATAAAAAAGATATTTCATTTATTTGTGTCCCAATAAAACTTGGTAAAGAAGTAGTTGGCACTTTGAGCTTTGATAGATATTTTGTTGACGATACAACTTTAGAAAATGATCTAAAACTTGTTACTTTAATAGCATCACTAATAGCACAAGCAGTAAAATTAAGACAAAAAACAAACGAGGAGATAGAAAATCTAAAAGCAGAAAATACACATCTTCAAAATGAATTAAAAAATAAATTTAATCCATCAAATATCATTGGAAATTCTAAAGCTATGAAAGAAATTTACTCATTTATGGAGAATATTTTAGATAACAAAACGACTGTTTTAATTAGAGGCGAAAGTGGTGTGGGTAAAGAACTTGTGGCTCATGCAATTCATTACAATGGCATAAGAGCTAATAAGCCTTTTGTAAAAGTAAATTGTGCAGCTCTTCCAGAAAATCTTATAGAATCAGAACTCTTTGGACATGAAAAAGGGGCTTTTACTGGTGCAATAAACAAGAGAAAGGGAAGATTTGAAATTTCAAATGGCGGAACAATATTTCTTGATGAGATTGGGGATTTTCCAATGGCAACACAAATAAAACTTTTAAGAGTAATTCAAGAGAGAGAATTTGAAAGAATCGGAGGTGGTGAAATAATCAAAATTGATGTAAGGATTATTTGTGCTACAAATAGAGACTTAGAAAAACTCATTGAAGAGGGCAAATTTAGGCAAGACTTATATTATAGAATAAATGTTTTTCCAATTTATGTACCTGCATTAAGAGAAAGAAAAGACGATATTATTCTTCTTGCTGATTATTTTTTGGAAAAATATGCAAAGATAAATAATAAAAACATAAAAAGAATTTCAACTCAGGCAATTGATATGCTAGTTTCTTATCATTGGCCTGGAAATGTTAGAGAACTTGAAAATTGTATAGAAAGAGCCGTAGTTCTTTGTTCTGATGGTGTAATACATGGCTATAATTTGCCGCCATCTCTTCAATTAGCTGAAACAACGGGTACAACAAATATTGGAAAACTTGAATCTGTTGTTAATACAGTTGAGAAAGATATGATCATTGATGCTATTAAACTTACAAATGGTAATCTATCAAAGGCAGCAAAAATTCTTGATATAACAGAAAGAATGATAGGTATAAGGATAAATAAGTACAACATTGATGTAGGAAAATTTAAAAGCTATACAAATTTGTAGTATTTTTGTTAATTTTTTAAGTTTTAAATTTATTATAAGAAAAAGAGTAGATATTAATCTGCTCTTTTTTTTTGCAAATTAACAAATCATATATGTAACAAATCCTACCTAAAAGTAAGAATTAAAATTTAATCCTACTTTTAGGTAGGAGTTTTTTTAACATTATTTATATTTTATTTTTATAAATAATTTATATAACTCATTTATATAAAACAAATTAATCTATAAATAATAATTAATGGCACGATCCTTGCATATATAATTACAAAAATTAACGGAGGTAACAATTATGAGAAAGATAGCGATTTACGGAAAAGGTGGTATTGGTAAATCAACCACTACTCAAAATACAGTTGCAGGGTTAGCCGAAGCTGGAAAAAAAGTTATGGTAGTAGGATGTGACCCAAAGGCAGATTCTACAAGGTTATTGTTGGGTGGACTTGCCCAAAAGAGTGTTCTTGATACATTAAGAAGTGAAGGCGAAGATGTAGACTTAGCTGACGTTACAAAAGTTGGTTACAAAGGAACAATCTGTGTTGAGTCTGGTGGACCTGAGCCTGGAGTTGGTTGTGCTGGTAGAGGGATCATCACATCAATAAATCTTTTGGAACAACTTGGAGCTTATGCAGAAAACAGACAACTTGATTATGTCTTTTATGATGTATTAGGTGATGTTGTGTGCGGTGGGTTTGCTATGCCAATTCGTGAAGGCAAAGCTAAAGAAATCTACATTGTTTGTTCTGGTGAAATGATGGCAATGTATGCTGCAAACAATATTTGTAAAGGTATTGTGAAATTTGCAGAAGCTGGTGGGGTTAGACTTGGTGGATTAATTTGTAACTCAAGAAAAGTTGATAATGAAATGCAAATGATCGAACAACTTGCAAAACAACTTGGAACTCAAATGATTCATTTTGTACCAAGAGATAATATGGTTCAAAAAGCTGAAATCAATAGAAAAACTGTTATTGATTTTGATCCAACTCATGTTCAGGCTGATGAATATAGGGCACTCGCTAAAAAAATTGATGGCAATGACATGTTTGTTATTCCAAAACCAATAACAACAGATGAACTTGAAAAACTTTTAATTGAATATGGTATCGCAAATTAATTTAGGAGGTAAATTATGTTAATGATTAGAGCAATAGTTAGACCAGAAAAGGTTGACAATGTAATGGAATCTTTAATGGCGGAAGGGTTTCCTGCTGTTACCAAAATATCAGTATTTGGAAGAGGTAAACAAAGAGGAATAAAGATCGGTGATATTGTTTATGATGAACTTCCAAAAGAACTTTTGATGATGGTTGTTAAAGATAAAGATAAAGATTATGTAATTAAAACCATTCTCGATGCTGCAAAAACTGGAGAAAAAGGGTCTTTCGGAGATGGTAAGATTTTCATTTCTCCAGTTGAAGAAGTTTATACAGTAAGTTCTGGAATTAAGGAAACATCAGCCGACGAGTCAAAGGAGGCTTAATATGAAAGAGGTTATGGCTATCATAAGAATTAATATGATAAATAAGACAAAAAGGGCTTTATCTGAGGCAGGGATTTCCTCTTTTACGGCAAGAGAATGTCTTGGTCGTGGTAAGGGGTTGGTTGATTTTAAAGCGTTAAAGGGTGCAGAACAAGGATATGAGGAGGCAATTCAACAACTTGGAAGTGGTCAAAGACTTATTCCTAAAAGGTTATTGACAATAGTTGTACCAAATAAACTTGTTAAAAAGGTAGTTGATACTATCATCACTATTAATAAAACAGGAAAATCTGGTGATGGTAAGATTTTTGTTCTTCCTATTTCTGAGTCAATTAGGATAAGAACAGGCGAATCGGGAGAAATGACTCTGGATGAAGAATAGAGTTTTTTGATTGTGAAGTAAGGAGGTTTTTATGTCGGTAGAAAAAATAGATATTGCTGAAGTTAAGAATGAACTTATTAAGGGCTATCCATCAAAGGTAGCCCGAAAAAGAGATAAGCAAATTGTAATAAATAAAGTTGAAGATGATAGTGTGGTTCCTGAAATTCAAGCGAATGTAAGAACTATTCCTGGTATCATCACTCAAAGAGGTTGTACCTATGCAGGTTGTAAGGGTGTAGTTTTAGGACCTACAAGAGATATTGTAAATATAACACATGGTCCTATTGGTTGTGGTTTTTATAGCTGGCTTACAAGAAGAAACCAAACAAGACCTGAAAATCCAAATGATGAAAACTTTATGATGTACTGTTTTTCGACAGATATGCAAGAGGAAGAAATAGTATTTGGTGGTGAAAAAAAATTAAAAAAGGCAGTCCAAGAGGCTTATGATTTGTTTCATCCAAAAGCTATAGGTATTTTCTCAACTTGTCCTGTTGGTTTAATAGGCGATGATGTGCATGCTGTTGCAAGAGAGATGAAAGAAAAACTTGGAATAAATGTGTTTGGTTTTAGCTGTGAAGGTTACAAAGGTGTAAGTCAATCAGCAGGTCACCACATAGCAAATAACCAACTTTTTAAACATGTAGTAGGACTTGATGATACCCCACCAAAGGGAAAATATAATGTCAACCTACTCGGTGAGTATAATATAGGTGGCGATGCTTTTGAACTTGAAAGAATATTTGAAAAATGTGGAATAAACCTTGTAGCAACATTTAGTGGTAACTCAAATTATGATAAGTTTGCAAATTCTCATACAGCGGATTTGAATGCTGTAATGTGCCACAGATCAATTAACTATGTTGCAGAAATGATGGAAAAAAAGTTTGGTATCCCATGGATAAAGGTTAATTTTATTGGGGCAGAAAGTAGTGCAAAGTCTTTAAGAAAAATAGCTCAATACTTCGGAGATAAAGAACTTATTGACAAGGTTGAAGAAGTAATAAAAGAAGAACTCGAAAAAGTAGATAAAGTTATGCAAGATGTTAAATCAAGATGTAGCGGAAAGACTGCAATGCTTTTTGTTGGTGGATCAAGAGCCCATCACTATCAAGACCTTTTTAGAGAAATTGGGATGAAAACACTTGCTGCTGGTTATGAGTTTGCTCATAGAGATGACTATGAAGGTAGAAGAATGTTACCTCATATAAGAGTTGATGCTGACAGCAGAAATATTGAAGAATTAGATGTTGTTGCAGACGAAAAAAGATTCAAACCAAGAAAAACAGATGAAGAACTTGCTAAACTTGCAAAGGAAGGCTTTGATTTTAAAGATTACTATGGAATGATGCCAGAAATGGAAAATGACACACTTGTAATTGATGATATAAGTGAACATGAGACACAAAAACTTTTGGAAATATACAAACCTGATATTTTCTGTGCTGGTATAAAGGAAAAATACGGAATTCAAAAAATGGGTATCCCTTGTAAGCAACTTCATAGTTATGACTACGGTGGACCTTATGCTGGATTTGCTGGGGCTATAAATTTCTATAATGATATTGATAGAATGGTAAATTCTAATGTATGGAAATATGTAAAAGCTCCATGGCAGGCAAGCCCTGAACTTATGGGAAAATTTGGTATAGAATAACAAGGAGGAGATTATGTTATTAAGACACACACCAAAGGAAATTAAAGAGAGAGAAGCACTTGTTGTAAATCCTGCTAAAACATGTCAACCTATTGGAGCAATGTATGCGGCATTGGGAATACATGGGTGTCTTCCGCACAGTCATGGTTCGCAGGGTTGTTGTTCTTATCATAGAAGTACTTTGACAAGGCACTACAAAGAACCAATTATGGCAGGCACAAGTTCTTTTACAGAAGGTGCATCAGTATTTGGAGGACAAGCAAATTTACTTGAGGCGATACACAATATATTTACTATTTACAACCCAGATGTAATCGCAGTTCACACAACTTGTCTTTCAGAGACGATAGGTGATGATATACATCAGATTGCAAATAAGGCAAGAGAAGAAGGTAAAATTCCTAAAGGTAAATTTGTAATACACGCAAGTACTCCAAGTTATGTAGGTTCTCATGTTACAGGTTTTGCAAACATGACTAAAGGAATGGTTGAGTATTTTGCAGAAAAAAATGGCACAAAACTAAATCAACTTAATATTATTCCGGGATTTGTTGAGCCTTCTGATATGCGTGAAATCAAAAGAATTGCAAACGCAATGGGTGTTAAGATAGTTATGTTTCCAGATACTTCTGGCGTTGTTGATACTCCTCAGACAGGAAAATTTAATATGTTTCCAAAAGGCGGAGTTACAATTAACGAATTAAAATCAACTGGTAATAGTTTTGCAACAATAGCATTAGGACAACTTGCCTCAGGACCTGCTGCAAAATTACTTGATTCTAAGTTTAAAATTCAATGCGAGATACATAGTCTACCAATTGGACTTACCGCAACGGATAGATTTATTGATAGCTTAAGAAAACTTGGTGGAGTTAGTGTTCCTGATTCTATATCTGATGAAAGAGGTAGACTTATTGATGCCATAGCTGATATGCACCAATATTTATATGGAAAAAAAGTTGCACTTGTAGGTGATCCAGACCAACTTGTATCGTTGACAGAATTTCTTGTAACACTTGATATGAAACCAGTTCATATAGTTACAGGAACACCAGGACAAAAGTTTGAGTCAAGGATAAAAGAAATTGTTAAGGACAAAGTTCCAAATGTTAATGTTAAAGCATCTGGCGATATGTTCCTTTTACATCAATGGATAAAAAATGAGAAGGTTGACCTCATAATGGGAAATACTTACTGTAAATACATTGCAAGAGATGAGGATATTCCTTATATCAGATTTGGGTTTCCAATAATGGATAGAATAGGACATAGCTATTTCCCAACAGTTGGATATATGGGTAGTTTACGTCTTGTTGAGAAAATCTTAGATGCCTTAATGGATAGAAAAGATAGAGACTCAAAAGAAGAAAGCTTTGAATTAGTAATGTAATAATAATTGGAGCAAGTGGTTACAACCACTTGTTTCCATTAAAATTAAGGGTTGAAGTAATCCATTACAAAAAGGTGGAAAATGAAATGATAAAAATACTTGAAGAGAGAAAAGAGCAGGTTTTTAACAAAGGTAAAGATTCGTTTGAAATATCCTGTGATAAAAAAAGTGCATCTGGTTCTGTGAGTCAAAGAGCCTGTGTATTTTGTGGCTCACGAGTTGTTTTATATCCAATTGCTGATGCACTACACATAGTACATGGTCCTGTTGGTTGTGCTGTCTATACTTGGGATATTCGTGGGGCTCTCTCCTCAGGTCCAGAACTCCATAGATTAAGTTTTTCAACTGACCTTACAGAAATTGACATAATTCATGGAGCAGAAAAAAAACTCTACGAATCTCTTATTGGCTTAATTGATTATTACAAGCCAAATGCCTGCTTTGTGTATTCCACCTGTATCATAGGGGTTATAGGTGATGATGTAGAAGCTGTTTGTAAAAAAGTTTCAAACGAAAAATTTATACCTGTAATACCAGTTCATTCTGAAGGATTTAAAGGAACAAAAAAAGATGGGTACAAGGCTGCTTGTGAGGCTTTGTTTAAACTGATAGGAACTGGAAGTGCTAATGATGTTGGAAAGTTTAGTATAAACATACTTGGAGATTTTAATATAGCAGGTGAAATATGGGTCATCAAGGAATACTACAAAAGAATGGGTATCGAAGTAGTATCAGCAATGACAGGAGATGGACGAGTTAATGAAATAAAAAAAGCACATGGAGCAAAGTTAAATGTCGTTCAATGTTCTGGTTCTATGACAACACTTGCAAAAATGATGAAAGAAAAATATGGAATTCCTTTTATTAGGGTTTCTTATTTTGGAATAGATGATATGGCAAACGCCTTATATGACGTAGCAAAATTTTTTGGTGATGCTAATATTTTAGAAAATACCAAAAAACTTGTAAAAGAAGAAATTTTAAAAATAATGCCAGAAATTAATTTTTATAAAGAAAAATTGCAAGGCAAAAAAGCTGCAATTTATGTTGGCGGTGCTTTTAAGGCAATATCTTTAATTAAAGCGTTGCGATTACTTGGAATGGAAACAGTAGTTGTTGGCACCCAAACAGGAAATAAAGATGATTACAATGACATAAAAGATATTGCTCTTGAAGGAACAATAATTGTAGATGACACAAATCCTTTAGAGCTTTCAAAATTCATCAAAGAAAAAGATGTTTCACTTTTAATTGGTGGAGTTAAAGAAAGACCCATTGCTTACAAACTTGGAATTGGTTTTTGTGATCATAACCATGAAAGAAAAGAAGCTTTGGCTGGATTTATTGGAATGCTAAATTTTGCAAAAGAAGTTTATGGAACAGTATTAAGCCCTGTGTGGGAGTTTATTCCTAGAAAATAAAAGAAAAGGAGAGATTAAATGAATAATGACAACAAAACAAAAGAAAAAGAGATTAAAGCAACTATAAACGCTTGTAAATTGTGCTCTCCTTTGGGTGCATCTATTGTATTTAGGGGTATAAAGAATGCTATGCCACTGATTCATGGAGGTCAGGGTTGTTCTACATATATTAGAAGATATATTATAAGCCATTTCAAAGAACCTATGGACATAGCATCATCGAGTTTTACTGAAGAGGCAACTGTTTTTGGGGGAGAAAGCAATCTAATTACAGGAATAGAGAATGTTATCAAACAATATAACCCAGAACTTATAGGTATTGCAACTTCTTGCCTTTCCGAAACAATCGGCGAAGATATATCTTTATATGTGAATAAATATCTTAGAAATAATATAGGAAAAGATAACCCTAAAATAGTTCATGTTGCAACACCAAGTTACAGTGGTACACATATTGATGGGTTTCATAAATCAGTTAAGGCAATTATAGAAACTCTTGTAAAAGAAAAAATTAATACAAAAAGTAAAAAAATTAATATTCTTCCGGGATTTCTTTCTCCTGCTGATTTGAGATATATAAAAGAGGTATTAGAAGATTTTGATTTGAGCTTTACTATGTTACCTGATTATTCAGAGACACTCGATGCTCCAATTTGGGATGAATATAAAAAAATTCCAGAAGGTGGAACAAGTATAGATCAAATTGAAACAATGAATAACTCAGTTGCTACAATAGAATTTGGCAAAACAATTTCAAATGAGTTTTCAGGAGCATTTTTTCTTGAAGAAAAATTTGGTATAAAAAGATTTAATCTTGGTTTTCCAATTGGCATAAAAGAAACTGATCAGTTTTTTAATATTCTTGAAAAACTAAGTGGGCTTTCAACCCCCAATAAGCATAAACTTGTAAGAGGAAGATTAATCGACTCGTATGTTGATGGACACAAGTATCTTTTTGGCAAAAAAGCAGTAGTCTACGGAGAAGAGGATTTGGTCATAGGAATAACAAACTTCCTCTTTGAAATTGGGATTATTCCAATTATTGTAGCGTCTGGCGGGAATAGTGGAAAACTTAAAGATTTTATACAAAATAATGGTGCTTATATTTCTAACAATGAAATAAATATCTTAAATGGTGTCGATTTTTCTGAAATTGAAGAAATTGCTTTTAATTTAAAGCCAGATTTGATTATTGGGAATAGTAAAGGATATAAAATCGCAAGAAAATTAAATATTCCGCATATTAGAGTTGGATTTCCAATTCATGATAGGATTGGAGGACAAAGGATTTTACATGTTGGCTATAATGGTACACAAAATCTTTTTGACTCAATAACAAATGCGTTGATTGAATATAAACAGGAAAATTCTCCTGTTGGTTATAGTTACATATAACACAGATTGGTACGGATTAGGAAGAGATTACACGGATTATGTTATAATTAGTGTTATATTACAATAATTGGATTTAATTAGTAGAAATATATAAAAAAAGACGGATTTAATAATAAAAGACATAATCAATGTCAATATGAGAGATTCTGTCTAAATACGTGTTGTAGGAGGAAAATAATATGAATTTAGAAAATCATCCATGTTTTAATGATAAATTAAGACATCAATTTGGTAGAATACATCTACCTGTGGCACCAAAGTGCAATATTCAATGCAACTATTGTGATAGAAAGTATGATTGTATGAATGAGTCAAGACCTGGCGTGACAAGTGTTGTTTTAACTCCAAAACAATCTATCGTTTATTTAGAAAAAATTTTGGAAAAGAATTCAAATATTTCTGTTGTTGGTATTGCAGGACCAGGAGATCCATTTGCAAATCCAGAGGAGACTATGGAGACTCTAAGGCTCGTGCGACAAAAATATCCAAATATGCTTCTTTGTCTTGCAACAAATGGGCTTAACCTTCTACCTTATATAGATGAACTTGCAGAACTCAAAATAAGTCATGTTACCATAACTATTAATGCTATCTTTCCTGAGATTGCATCAAAGATTTATGCTTGGGTTAGAGATGCAAAGAAAGTTTATAGAGGTTTGGATGCAGCTAAACTAATTATAGAAAGACAACTCGAAGGCATAAAAAGATTAAAAGAGAAAAATATAGTTGTCAAAATAAATACTATAATTATTCCAACAATAAATGAGGATCATATAATAGATGTTGTTAAAGAAGTTAGCTTACTTGGTGCAGATATTATAAATTGTATCCCAATTCATCCAAATAAGGATACTGTTTTTGAGAATATCCCTGAGCCAGACAAAGTATCTATTCATAAAATTAGAAAAGAAGCAGAAAAATATATTCCACAAATGCACCACTGCACAAGATGTAGAGCTGATGCTGTGGGGCTTATAGAAGAACAAATGTCAGAAAAAAATTTTGATATATTAAAGGAAAGTTCTATGTTATCTCTAAATCCAGAAGATAAAAAACCATATATTGCTGTTACAAGCATGGAAGGTGTTTTAGTTAATCAACATCTTGGCGAGGCAAAAGAAGTCTTAATTTATAGTTATGAGAATAAAAAACCTAATTTAATTGAAAAACGATCTACGCCAGATTCTGGAAGCGGAAATAAAAGATGGATTGATTTTGCAGAAATTATAAAAGATTGTAGTGCCGTTATAGTCAATGGAGCTGGGGACAATCCTAAAAATATTTTTTATGAACAAGGCATAAAGGTTGTAGTAACTGAAGGAATGATTGATGATATTCTTGAAAATTATTTTAATGGCAAACCTTTAAAATCTTATAAAAAACGAGAGGGGTGCTCAAAAGGTATAGAATGTTCTGGCAATGGAACAGGATGTGGTTAAAAAAAATTAAATAAAATAATTAGGAGGAAAAAAATGAATAAACCAAAACATCACATTTTAGTTTGTGCAAGTTTTAGGGTCGCAGGAGAACCAAAAGGAATTTGTAACAAAAAAGGAGCGGTTGGACTCCTTCAATACCTCGAAACAGAAATTAACGACAGAGGGATTGATGATGTTATTGTGTCAAGTACTGGTTGTCTAAAACTTTGTGATAATGGCCCTGTATTAGTTGTATATCCTCAGGGCGACTGGTACGGCAAAGTTAATGAAGAAGCAATTGATGAAATCTTAGATGCAATCGAATCAGGAAAGAAAGCAGAAAAATATTTAGTAAGTTAAAATTAGGGGGAAAATATGAACTCAAATAGAAATGTATGGATTATTGACTCGACATTAAGAGATGGGGAGCAATCTGCAAAAGTTGTATTTTCCCCCGAAGAAAAAATTGCTATTTCAAAACTACTTTCTGATACTGGTATTCACGAAATTGAGGTTGGGACACCTGCTATTGGTGATTTTGAGGTAGAAAATATAAAACAGATAACAAAACTCAACCTTGACTCCCGTATAACAGCGTGGTGTAGACCAAAAAAGAAAGATATAGATTTATCTTTGGAGTCAAAAGTTGATATTGTCCATATATCTTTTCCAACTTCAAAACTATATTTAGCATCTTTAAATTTAAAAGAAGAAGAGGTTCTGGAAAATCTCGAAATTTTAATTACTTATGCAAAAAAATATTTTGAATTTATATCTGTTGGTGCTCAAGATGCAAGTAGAACTAATATTAACTTTTTGATAAAATTTATTAACGCTGCAAATTCTTTTGGCGCAAATCGAATTAGACTTGCAGATACAATTGGAATATTGAATCCATCAAAAACATTTGAGATTGTTTCAACTGTAAAGCCTCTTTTTAAGAATTTGTTCATTGATTTTCATGGTCATAATGATTTGGGAATGGCAACTGCAAATGCTTTATCAGCAATTGAAGCTGGGGCTGATTCTGTTAGTGTAACTGTAAATGGTATCGGAGAACGGGCTGGAAATGCTTCACTTGAAGAACTTGTTATGGGGTTAAAATATTCTTTGGGATTGGATTGTGAAATTAAGACTCAAAATTTTATGAAATTATCAAAAATGGTTTCAGAATATTCAAAAATTCCATTAGCAGAAAACAAACCTATTGTTGGAGAAAAAATTTTCAAACATGAAGCAGGAATTCATTGTAATGGAATGATTTTTGATAGAAATACTTATGAATTATTTCATCCTGAGGATGTAGGGGCTAAAACTGAAGAATTTGTTATTGGAAAACATTCTGGGAAAGCCTCAATTTCTCATATCCTTAAAAAAAATGGCATAATCCTAAAGGAAAATGAATCGAAATTCTTACTCGAAAAAGTAAAAGAATTATCATTAAATAAAAAAAGCGAAGTTTCAGTTGAAGAGTTAATTATTCTCTACAATAAGTTTATTTTACAAAAATAATACTAAGAAATATTTAACAAAGAGGTATAATATGAAAAAAATAATTATTTTTCTTTTTTTGCTTGTTTTAATGAATATTTTTGGTGAAGAAAAAAAAATCGTTATAGCAGCAGCGTCAAATTTAACTTATGTATTGAAAGAATTAAAATCAGATTTTGAAAAATCAAATTCTAACATTGAACTTGAAATTATATTTGGGGCAAGCGGAAAATTTGCTACACAAATAAAAGAAGGTGCACCTTTTGATATTTTTATGTCTGCAGATATGTTTTTTCCATCTTCACTCGAAAAAGATGGATTATCAGAAGACAAAGCAAAAATTTATGCAAGTGGAAAACTCGTTATCTTTACGACTAAAAATATAGATATAAAAGATGGATTAAAAATTTTAAAAGAAAAAAATATCAAATCAATTTCGATCTGCAATCCAGAAACAGCCCCTTATGGAAAAGCAACAGTCGAGGCTTTAAAAAACTATGGAATATTCTACGAAATTGAAAAAAAAATAGTAAAAACTGAAACTGTCTCTCAAGTTATCCAACAAGTTATAACATCCTCTGATATTGGTTTTACAGCCATGTCGCTTTTGTTTTCACAAGATATGGCAAAATACAAAAAAGATGTAAATTGGATAGAAATTGATCCAAATCTATATAAAAAGGTAGAACAAGGAATTATTATTCTAAAAAACGGAAAAAATAAAAAAATATCAAAACTATTCTATGAATATATTTTTTCTAAAATGGCAAAAGAAATTTTTAATAAATATGGATATGAGTAAATGAATCAAGAAGTTGGGGTGTAATATGAATTCTTTAAAAGGAAAAGTTGATAAAATACAGAAGCATGATTATATCAATCAAATAAGGGTGGATGCCAATGGTATTTATTTTAATATCATTACGCTTCAACTTCCTGAAGGTACTAATGAAGGTAGCGAGGTTACTCTAATTTTTAAAGAGGCAGAAATTATAATTACAAAAGATTTTGGTTGTTTTATAGGAGTAGAAAATATTATTCCTTCAAAAGTAACTAATTTAAAAATTGGCGAAGTTTTTTGTGAAGTAACGCTACATTCTCAATGTGGAGATATTAAAGCCATTATCACAACTAATTCTTTTAGAAAAATCAAAATCTACATAGGTGAAAGAGTTTACGCATTGATTAAAGCAAATGAAATCGGACTTGGAGGTGTAGAATGAGCATAGATTTTGTACCATTTTTTGTATCTCTAAAACTTTCACTTTTTACTACAATAATACTACTTCTCATTTGTTTCCCTTTGGCTTTATTATTTGCTTTTAGGAAATTTAGATTTAAATCCATTATAGAATCATTAATTTCTCTCCCACTGATACTGCCACCGACAATCATAGGATTTTACCTTCTTCTTTTTTTGTCACCACGAGGGTTTATTGGCTCTTTTCTTGAGAATATTTTTAACATAAGGCTTGTTTTTAGTTTTGCAGGTATTGTAATAGCCTCATGTATTTACTCATTTCCATTTATGTTACAACCTTTAAAAAACGGACTTGAGGGAGTAGATAAAAACATAATTGAGGCATCTTATACTCTTGGCAAAGGAAGGATTACAACATTTTTCAAAGCGATTCTACCAAATATGATTAAAGATATTTATTCTGGAATAGTTATGACATTTGCTCATACTATGGGAGAATTTGGCGTAATTCTTATGATAGGTGGAAATATACCAGGTCAAACGAGAGTTGCATCAATTGCAATTTATGATAAGGTAGAACAACTTGACTACAAATTTGCAAATATCTATTCATTGATTTTAATATTTATGAGCATTTTTATTTTAATATCTTTAAATATTCTCAAATCAAAAAAGTTTGGAGGAAAATCAAGTGATAGAAATTAATTTAAACAAAAAAATGCAGACTTCAAAAGGAATTTTAGACCTTTCTCTTGATTTTACAATAGAAAAAGGAGATTTTATAACAATTTTTGGTAAATCAGGAAGCGGTAAAACAACACTTTTAAAAATGCTATCAGGGCTAACAAAACCAGATGAAGGAAAAATTATTGTAAATGGAATTACTTTATATGATTCTCAAAAAAAAATAAATATAAAGACTCAAAATAGGAAAATAGGATATGTTTTTCAAGATTTTGCCCTATTTCCAAACATGACAGTAAAAGAAAATCTTTTATATGCAAAAAATGACAAAATTCTAATCAATCAACTGTTAGAAATAATGGAACTCAATCTTTTAAAAGATTGTTTTCCAAACAATCTATCTGGCGGTCAAAAACAACGAGTTGCTCTTGCAAGAACTCTTGCATTAAAACCAGATATTCTACTTCTTGATGAGCCATTTTCCTCACTTGATATAGAAATGCGACATAAACTCCAAGATGAAATTTTAAGAGTTCATAAACTTTTTAATGTAACAATACTTCTTGTTTCTCACGATATTTCTGAGGTTTATAGGTTATCAAAAAGAGTAATTGTCATTGAGAATGGAAGTATAATAAAAGATGGAAAACCATCTGATATTTTCTCAAATCAATATACGAGCCATAAATTTTCTGCTGTTGGAGAACTTATAGAATTGAAAAAAATTGATATAATATTTATAGGTATAATAAATTTGGGCAATACTATTTGTGAGATAATGCTAACAGAAGATGATGTAAAAGAAATTAAAATTGGAGACAAAGTTTTAGTAGCATCAAAATCCTTTAACCCAATTGTAAAAAAAATCCCAATTATTTAATTTCGCCATAATATTTTTTAGAAAAAAAAATATCTTTTGATTTGTTTTTTTTAAAGAAATATTAGTAAGTTAGTTCTCTTTGGCTTTTTATAACCTCATTTAAATTATCTTGTATATCAAGTTGTCTTTGAACATTCTTTAAACTTTTTTTTGCTGGTGAGAAATTTGGTTCTTTTTCTATGATTTTTTCGAGAATTTCTTTGGCTTCTTGGTAATTTCCGCTATTCATTAAGTGTAGTGCAACAGAATACATTTTTTTGATTATAAGCTCGTTTTTACCCCTACCCAGGTCTCCTAATTTAAGAGATGCAGAAATGCTAAATCTTGCAAGATCAACAAAATCTGGGTTATAGATAGCACTTATTGTAAAATCATCAAAATTTAAATTAAAACCCAATGAAAAAGATGGATTTGATTTTACAACAAAACCAAGTATTAATGAAGAATATTTTGTAAAATACCATTCCATTCCACTACTAACACTCCAATTCTTGTAAGTTAGTTCTGAATAATTTATAAGATAGTCAAGATCAACACTCATTAATAATTGTTCTATTGGTTTATATGCCAAACCAACACTTATTTTTGTAGGAGGAGGTTCACCATCAGTAAAAGGTCCTATATTTTTTAAAGCAAGTCCAATAGAAAAATTCTTTTCATTCTTTTTATAGGCTTTTAAAAAATTGAATTTTGTTAAAATGCCAATATCAAATGCAACATTGACCCTCGATTGATTTAAAGCAATGCTATCTGGAACTCCATAAATATACAATTTAATATTTCCACCAACTGACAAACCAAAAAAATCATAGCTTTTTAAAAAATTATAAGAGCCATTTAATGTTATAACAGTATAATTAATTATGCCACTGCCCACATCTATACCAAATTTGTCGTAATGAGTAAAAGGAATATAAAGCATTCTTGTACCAATACCAAGACCAAGATTATTAAATCTCATCGTATATGCGATTGTATTATAATTAACATCACCCATTAATTTGTTATGAGAAAAAAATAATTCTGTAAAATTTAGAGAGGCTGTCCCTGCTGGGTTTGACTCAAGGGTACTAATATCATCTGCAACTGCGGTAAATGCTCCAGAAAAACCTACTTGTCTACCACCATATCCAGTATTTAGGAATGGAAAGAATGTAGTACCATAATCTCCTCCAATTTTTAAGAAAAAATTTTCAACATTAAGATATGTCTGCAAAAAATTATTCTCAAAATCAGTTTCTGCAAAAACAAAAAGATTAGTTATTAAAAATATGTTTATAAATAAAATTTTTAGCTTTTTCATACTTGTACCCATTACATTATAATATACTCTCATTTTCTAAATTTTTCAAGAGTTTTTGTATAAATTATCGGCTTAATTTGTTATTAAAAAGAATGTTATAACACGGATTAATCAGATTTTCACGGATTGACACAGATTAAATCGTGTAATTACATACAATAACTGTACTTAACTTTTATAATGACAATTGTTCAAATTGTCATTATATACCTAAAATTAATGAAATTGTCCCAATTTCATTAATTTTAGGTATATAATTTTTGACAAATTAAAAACTTTTTGGCATAAATTAAAAAAACTCAAATGGTATAAAAATTGTTAACTTAACAAAAATCTAAATATTTTTTCAATAACATTCAAATTTAAAAATTAAATATTTTTTGTTGAAAAACTTTTTTTATTTTGTTAGTATATAACACGGATTAGTTAGATTATCGCAGATTAACACAGATTAGATTTGTAAATAAATAAGCAAATAGTATAAAAAAGCATAATCCGTGTAATCCACTACCTTGATGGGTAGAAAATCTGTGTTAAATCCGTGTTATAATATTTTTGGAGAAAAATTTATGAAAAAAGCTTTGATTACAGGTATAACAGGTCAAGACGGCTCTTATTTAGCAGAAATTCTTTTAAATAAAGGATATGAAGTTCATGGAATGATCCGTCGTTCAAGTCTTATAAATACTCATAGAATAGATCATTTGTATAAAGACCCACACACTAAAAATGTTAATTTTTTATTACATTATGGAGATTTGACAGATTCTACAAATATAATTAGGTTAATACAACAGATTCAGCCAGATGAGATATACAATCTTGCTGCTATGAGTCATGTAAAAGTTTCTTTTGACACACCAGAATATACAGGAAACGCCGACGGTCTTGGCACTCTAAGATTTTTGGAAGCAATTAGACTTTTGGGAATGGAAACAAAAACTAAATTTTATCAAGCATCTACCAGTGAACTTTATGGTAAGGTTGTAGAAACTCCACAAAAAGAAACAACTCCATTCTACCCTCGTTCTCCTTATGGTGTTGCAAAAATTTATGGTTATTGGATTACTGTAAATTATAGAGAGGCTTACAATATTTTTGCAAGTAACGGGATTTTATTTAACCATGAGTCTCCAAGAAGAGGTGAAACTTTTGTTACTCGAAAAATCACGATGGCAGTAGCGTCTATAAAAGCTGGAATACAAGATAAACTATATCTTGGCAATATTGATTCAAAAAGAGACTGGGGATATGCTAAGGATTATGTTGAAGGAATGTGGATGATTTTACAACACGATAAAGCAGATGATTTTGTTTTATCAACTGGCGAAACACATTCTGTTAGAGAATTTATTGAACTTTCTTTTTCTGAACTTGGCATTGGTATAGAATGGCGAGGTACTGGGATAGATGAAAAAGGCTACTGCAAAAAAACTGGTAAATGCCTTGTTGAAATAGATCCAAAATATTTTAGACCAACAGAAGTTGATTTATTACTTGGGGATTCGACAAAAGCAAGAACAACTCTTGGCTGGAAACCAAAAACAAGCTTTAGAGAATTAGTTTCTATGATGGTTAAAGAAGACTATGATTTAGTTCAAAAGAAAAAGACTATTACTTTTTAAGAAAAAATAAACACATTTAGTAAGATTACATAGATTAATTTGTTTTATTCTATGTAATCTTTTTTATTTGTGGAGATTTCTTGAAAATTTTTGCAATAAAACGCAACTTCCCCTAAAATTTCTAAGAAAACAATATTTATCTTGTTTATATAAAAAGAGTTATAGAATTTGATTCTTAAAATGTATCATAACTACAAATATGGGTTTAGTTTAATTTCAAGATTTTCTAAGATGTTTTCTTGATCTTTTGGTAATTCTTGAGGGATTGTTTTTATCTGTATTTGTCTTTAAGCAATAACATCCTGCAAGTTTAAAATACTCATCAATTAGGGCTTGATTTTTCTCTATAACTTTGTTGAATGAGGTAAGAGTGGCAAATTTCCCATTAATTTCTTTAACTAGTTTTATGTAACACCTTATGACTATTATCGTGGTAATCCTAATCTAATATTTGAAGAAAGAAGACTAAAAATAGATAAATCTAAAGAAAATAGAAAAAAAATAAATATTAGACTTAAACACTCTCTATTTTAACTTAATTAAAATTGCATATTTTAGAAAAGCATTATAGTTTTTTAATTCTTTGGCAAACTAATAACTATGAATCAAATCAACAAATTTCTTTTTATCCTCAGGGGAAACATCAAAAAATCCAGAGCCTGCAACAATAACATCAGTACCAATTTTTAGTACTTTTTCTACATTAGCAAGTTGGATACCACCATCAATTTGAATTAAGTATTTGTAATTATTTTTTTGTCTTAAATTATTTAACTCTTCTATTTTTTTGAAAGTGTATTCAATACATTTTTGTCCCGAAAATCCAGGATTTACACTCATAATTAAAATTAAATCAACAAGTGGTAAATAATGCTCTAATACACTAACTGGAGTTGTTGGATTTATTGTAATACCTGCAAGTTTATTATTTTCTTTAATTTGAGCAATAAGTCTATCCCCATGAATAGCTGCTTCGTAATGAAAATTTATCAAATCAGCATTTGCTTTTACAAAAGGTATAATATGGTCTGCTGGATTTGTAACCATTAGATGAACATCACAAAAACAATTGTTTTGTTTTTTTATATCAGCAACAATTTTACTACCAAAACTAAGTTGTGGTACAAAATGCCCATCCATTACATCAATATGCATCCAATCAGCACCAGAATTTAATGCAGATTCAATATTTTCACCAAGTTTATAAAAATTAGCTGAAAGTATAGAAGGTGATAATTTTGCCATTTATTTCCTACCTGTTTTTTTAATTTTTTTTACATTCTTATAACACAGATTAATCAGATTGTCGCGGATTGACACAGATTAAATCGTGTAAATATATACAATAACTATATTTAACTTTTTGAATTTGTGGCAAATCAAAACTTTTGGTATAGTTAAAAACAATTACTTTTTTTCAAGTTTTTCTTCTATAAAGAATCTAGTAATTGTATCGCCTATAAGTATTTTATCTGTATAAAAAATTTGGGTTTTCTTTTTTAACTCTTTGCCATTTAAATAGGTAGAATTTCTTGAACCTAAATCCTCAATAAAAAACTGCTCATTATCATCGATTGTAATCTGGCAATGTTCTTTACTAATTAGTGGGTCTTTTATTACAAAATCGCATTCATCAGACCTTCCAATTATAATTTTTTGTTTATCAATTATAAACGTTTTTCCCAAAAAATTTGGAGATAATACAACTAAAATGCCTTTATTTGATAAAATAGAATTTTTTGTAATTTTATTATTATAATATAATTCAGTATTTAAATCTTTACTCATTTTTCCATAATAAAAAAAACAAATTGATTTGTCAAATTTATTTATTAAAAAATTTATTTTAAGTTTATTTTTAAGTTTGGAAATATAAGCGTTTCGATAATATCTCTATTTTATTGTGCAATAATAATAAAATCTGACTCTAATATCTATAACATAGATTAATCAGATTGTCGCAAATTAAAATCACATAATTACTTGATATTAAAGTAATTTAATTTTATATTTTTTAATTATTTAAGTTAATTATTAATAAAAAATAAATTGATTTTTTAATAAAAAATGGTAAGATTATAACACTGATTTACACAGATTAGGAAAGATTGACACAGATTACGCTGGTTGTTATTAAACAAGCAAAAAAATTAGAAAAAAATATTAATTTAATAAAAACTAATAAAATCTGAGTTAATCCGTGCAAATCCGTGTTATATGGAGGGAAAATATTATGAAAAAATATAGAAGTAGAACAGTTACAGAAGGGCGAACTCGTGCTGGTGCAAGGTCTTTATGGCGTGCAAATGGTATGAAAGAAGAAGATTTTGATAAACCAATTATAGCAATAGTAAATTCTTTTACTCAATTTGTACCAGGTCATGTTCATTTGAGAGAAATAGGTAAAATGGTCAAAGAAATGATTGATGCAAATGGTGGTTTTGGTGCTGAGTTTGAAACAATAGCGATAGATGATGGGATAGCAATGGGACATGATGGAATGCTTTATTCTTTACCATCAAGGGATTTAATTGCTGATAGTGTAGAATATATGGTTAATGCTCATTGTGCAGATGCAATGATTTGTATCCCAAACTGTGATAAGATAGTACCAGGTATGCTTATGGCTTCGATGAGACTTAATATTCCAACTATATTTGTGTCTGGTGGACCTATGGAGGCAGGAGTTTACAAAGGTCAAAAATATGACTTAATCGACGCTATGGTTAAAGGTGGGGATGCAAACTATCCAGAAAGTGAACTTAATGAACTCGAAAAATTGGCGTGTCCAACTTGCGGAAGCTGCTCTGGCATGTTTACTGCAAACTCAATGAACTGTCTAACAGAAGCATTAGGAATGGGTTTACCGGGAAATGGAACATTACTTGCCACACATAGTTTAAGAAAAAAACTTTTTGAAGATGCAAGCAAAAGAATAGTACAAATGGCAAAAGAATATTATGTTGATGGAAATGATAAAGTTTTACCTCGTTCAATTGCAACAAAAAAGACTTTTGAGAATGCTATGACTTTGGACATTGCAATGGGTGGTTCTACAAATACAGTATTACACTTACTTGCTGTTGCTGGTGAAGCAGAAGTTGATTTTACAATGCAAGATATTGATTCTCTTTCAAGAAAAGTTCCTCATATCTGTAAAGTTGCCCCTTCTTCTCATTATCACATTGAGGATGTAAGTAGAGCAGGTGGAATTTTTTCTATAATTGGCGAACTTGATAAAAAAGGTTTAATTTATAGGGATTGTATGACAATTCAAGGAAAAACTGTTTATGATGTTATTAAAGAAAATGATATAAACGGTGGTTATAAAGAACTTACTGAAGATGCTAAAAAAAGAGCATTATCAGCTCCTTGTGGGGTAAGAAATCTCGTGGCATTCTCCCAATCAAATATGCACAAAGATACTGATTTGGATAGAATTAATGGTTGTATTAGAGATTTTGAGCATGCTTATAATAAAGATGGTGGACTTGCTGTATTATTTGGAAATATCGCAGAAAATGGATGTATTGTAAAAACGGCTGGTGTTGATCCTTCTATATATAAATTTAGCGGAAAAGCAAAAGTTTTTGACTCACAAGAACAGGCAAGCGATGCTATTCTTGCAGACAAGATAACTAAAGGCGATATAGTAATAATTCGATATGAAGGACCTCAAGGCGGACCTGGTATGCAAGAAATGCTTTATCCAACAACTTATCTAAAATCTAAAAAACTCGATAAAGATTGTGCTTTATTGACAGATGGTAGATTTAGTGGTGGAACTGCTGGACTTTCTATCGGGCATGTGTCTCCGGAGGCTGGCAGTGGTGGATTAATTGCTTTGGTAGAAGATGGCGATGTGATCCAAATAAATATCCCAGAAAGAAAAATAAATTTAGATGTAAATAAAGAAGAACTCGAAAAAAGAAAAGAAAAAATATTAAAAGAAGGTGGATATAAACCAAAAAGAGTTAGAAAAATATCAACTGCCCTAAAACTCTATGGAATGTTTGCAACAAGTGCAGACAAAGGGGCAATTAGAGATATTAGTAAGATTAAGTAAAAACTGTCTTGGGAAAAAATTATCCGCTCCCTCAGTTTTTAAAAATGGGATTTATAACACGAAGTTTCACGAAGATTTAATTTACAAAAAAGATTTTTTTGTATTTATTCGTGAACTTCGTAGTAATATTTTCCCAATTAATAAAATTTTAACAAACTCAACTTATTTGATTATAATTATAAATTTTTTATGTTAAATCAATTCATTTTTTATCAAAAAAAATAGATTTATATTTAATATTTATATTTTTTTTATTATTTTATTGATTTTTATGATATTATCAATTATAATTTTGCTATTATTATATCATAAAAGAGTAAATATACGAATACAATTAGGTGATATTGTCATTGTTGATGATTATATTACAATTTAATTTTAATAACTTTTAAAAATCAATAATAAACTCTGGTTATAATGTAAGAAGTACTACATTAACGATTATAAAAATTTACCACCAGCATTAATTCTACTCAATGTACAAATGCCAGATATTGATGATTTTGAAGTTTGCAAGATTCTAAAGAGTAAAGAAAAAACAAAAAAAATTGATATTTTGATAACTGACCAAAAAATGTCTGGAACTGAATTTTGTTATAAAACAATTCCTCTGTATCTGAATATTTTAAAATTATAATAATAGGATTAATTGACAATCCTGAAATAAATGTTTAAAAGCAAGGAATAATAAAAAAAGTTTTTTTTACCTATACATATCGATACATTGGTAATTTATATAAATCAGTTGATAAATGAGAATAAAATTTATAATAAAAAATATAACTTAGATTTATGATGGTATTATACTCTAAAAATTATGATAAATTCAATTAATTTGATTATAAATTGTAAAAGGGTTTAATTTAACAATTGGTTTGATTGTTGACGTTAAGTTAGTTAATAATATTAAATATTTTTTAAAATTTAATCTCATAATCTTGTAAAAATATTGCATATTATAAAAAATAATGTTAAAATGATTATAATATTTCTAATATTGTGGATATTTTGGTATGGAAATTTATGAGGGTATAGCCGCATCACCTGGCATTGCCATTGGTGAAGCTTTTATTTATAATCAGGAGCTTCTAATTCCTAAATACTCAATTTCAGAAATGCAGGTTGAGCTTGAAATAGACAGATTCTATGTCGCTTTAAGAAAGACAAAAGAAGAATATGAAAAGCTCAGAAATAAAATTGTTGCTGAAATGAGTGAGGACGAGGGTAAATTCCTTGATACTCATATATTAATGACAGAAGATCAATCTTTAATACAAGAAGTAGTAGAAAGATTAAGAGAAGAAAAAAAGAATGTAGAATGGATTATCTATCAGGTAGTAGATTCTCTTTTTAAAAAATTTAGACAAATGGAAGATGAATACTTTAGAGATAGAGCAGTTGACGTTTTAGATATTGGCAGAAAATTGATTCAGAAACTACTATCACAAAAAAATTCATCTTTATCAGATATATCAAAAGATGTTATAGTAATAAGTAGTGATTTAACTGTAAGCGATACTGCAAGTATGAACAAAAAACATGTTTTTGGATTCGTAACAGAACTTGGCGGAAGAACTTCTCATGTCGCTATACTAGCAAGAGCTCTTGGAATACCAGCAGTACTTGGCATAAAAGATATTTCTCATAAAATTAATACTGGTGATATGGTCATAATAGATGGTCTTCGTGGTAGAATTATAGTAAACCCTAACGAAGAAACAACAATGGATTATGGTCATGAAAAAACTAATTATGAAAAATTAGAAAATTCTTATCTTGCACTAAAAGATTTACCGTCCGAAACTCTTGATGGTAAAAAAATAATTTTAAAAGCAAATATGGAAATCCCTGAACAAGAAATAGATTCTGTTATATTCCATGGTGCAGAAGGAATTGGTTTATATAGATCAGAATTCCTATATTTATCTAAAAAAAGAAAAGTTTTACCTACTGAAGAGCAACAATTTAATGCTTATAAATTTGTTCTTGAAAAATTTCCTAATCATAATGTAACAATTAGAACTTTAGACCTTGGTGGCGATAAAGTTTTAGAAGGTGTAACGGAAAGAGAATCAAACCCATATCTTGGTTGGAGGGCAATTAGGTTTTGTCTTTCAAGACCTGATATATTTAAAATTCAACTTAGAGCATTGTATAGAGCATCTATTTTTGGTAATCTGCAAATTATGTTTCCTATGATTACTGGAGCAGAAGAAGTAGATCAAATAAATCAAATAATAGATCAGGTAAAAAAAGATTTACGAAAAGAAAATATTAATTTTAAAGAAGATGTCCCTGTTGGATTGATGATTGAGACGCCAGGAGCAGTTTTGATTACAGATTTACTTGCGAAAAAATCAGACTTTTTTAGTATAGGTACAAATGATTTAATCCAATATACTCTTGCTTGTGATAGAGGCAATGAAAAAGTTGCTTATTTATATGAACCATTGCATCCTGCTGTGCTTAAATTATTAAAAATGACTATCGACAATGCTCATAAAGAAAATTTAAAAGTTAGTTTGTGTGGTGAAATGAGTTCTGATATTGAATCAGTTATTGCTTTAGTTGGTCTTGGCATTGATGAACTTTCTATGGGACCTATTAGCATTCTCGAAGTAAAAGAAATAATTAGAAGTTTAAAATATGAAGAAACGAAAAAACTTTCTGAAGAATTATTAAAGATGAAAGACTATTTTGAAATAAAAAAACGAATTCAAAACTGGATGAAAACAAACTTAAAAAATCATATTTTCATCAAATCATCAAACTTTAAAAAGAAATAAAATTTAACTAAGAAAGACAAAAAATATGAATAAAATTCCTTTAGTTGCGATACTAGGTAGACCGAATGTTGGTAAGTCTACCCTATTTAATCGCTTGATTAAAAAAAGAAAAGCTATAATTGATCCTACACCTGGTGTTACTCGCGATATTATTTTTGGAGAATTAATTTATAATGATAATAAGACTATAAAATTTCTTGATACTGGCGGACTTACTGATGAAGGAGATGAGCTAAATATTTTAGTTCAAAAAAAATCAAGAGAAGCATTAAAAGATGCTGATTTAGTTATATTCTTAGTGGAATCAAATAAAAGTCTTCCAATAGAGATAGAATACATTGAAATACTAAGAAAATTAAATAAAAAGTCTATAATAGTTGTAAATAAATGTGATATTCCAGAAAAAGATATTAATATAAATGAATATTATCAATATGGGCTTGGGGAACCTCTTGCAATTTCGGCAAGTCACAACAGAAATATTGATGTATTGTTAGAAAGAATAATTGAAAACCTTCCAGAAGAACAAGAAATTGAAATAAAAGAAGAGGAAGAGAAAGATGTAATTAGAATTGCAATTGTAGGTAAACCAAATGTTGGAAAATCGTCTTTATTAAATAAAATCATTGGACAAGAAAGAAGTATAGTTTCTTCAATTCCTGGTACTACAAGAGATGTTGTCGATGGAAAATTTAATTATGATAACAAAGAATTCATAATTTTGGATACAGCAGGCATTAGAAGGAAATCTAGGGTTAATGAAGATATAGAATATTATTCTGTAAATAGAGCAATTAAATCTATTAGCGATGCTAACATTATATTTTTAGTTATTGACTCTGTTGAAAATATATCTGATCAGGATAAAAAGATAACAGATCAAATAATAAAAAATGGTAAAGCATTAATATTAGTTTTAAATAAATGGGACCTCGTTGATAAAAATCAGGATGTCTTAAATGAAAAAAAAGAAATGTTACTTTATAAATTTCCAATTGTTGAATTTGCTCCTATTATTCCAATATCTGCAAAAACAGGAAAAGGTGTCGAGAATTTATTAAAAACTTCAATAAAAATATTTAATCAATACAAAAGAAGGATAGGAACATCAGAATTAAACGATTTTATTGCCGAAGTGGTAAAAAAATATACACCAGCGTCAAAGCAGGGGGTATTAAAAATTTATTATGGAACACAAATTAAGGCTATGCCTGTAGAATTTGTATTCTTTATAAACAAAAAGAAATTATTAACTGAGAATTATAAACAATATATTATTAATCGTTTTAGAGAAAAATTTAATTATACTGGTATTCCAATACAAATTCATTTTAGAGATAAAGACAAAAAAGAAGAATAAGAAATTATAACACAGATTTAAAAAATAGACAAATTTAATAAAGATGTAGGATTAGTTGTATATTTGTTATGAAAAATAATACAAAGAGGCTGACTTTCGAGTCAGCCTCTTTTTTTATCTCGCCAATTAAGGTTTAATTGGACTTTGAGCGATTGGGTCAGTTGTTAATGTTAGGTCAAATTGTAAGTATTTTGTTAGCGTAGGCTTATAAGCATCGCTTGCAGTTGTGGAAGGAGACATTCCATAAGTCCATTCACTGCCACCTGTTTTATTTAAAAACATAATCAACAAATTAACTTTATCTGGATTCCCAATTGCTGTTCGAGGTATTCTTAATTCTAATGATTGGTTAGCCCAATCTCTTTGTAAGTCAGTTCCTTGTGTTAAACTCAAAGGATTTGTCCAACTCCAGCTTGAGCCACCCCAGTTTGCATTATTAAAATTATCCCAATTAGATGACCAATTTATTACATAGTGTGCAGTAAATGGTAACGTATAAGTTTGGGTATTGTAAGTTACACCAGTCGTTGTGCCACCAGTTCCACCCTCTTTACCAACATAAACAACCAATAATTTATTTGAATCGTTTGCACTTACATCTCCACCTTTATATCCAATATAAACATAAGAAGCATCCCATGTTATATAAGAAATATAACCACTTGTAGATGTGTTAAATTGTTCTTTTGTTGTGTCCCATTCTCCTGAAGTATTAATTGTTCCATCCATTGTAATCGTGTGTTCGTAAGCTGGATTTAATCTTGTTACTGTTAAAGTATAAGTTCTTGTTACTGTGCCGTCTTCTGATGTAACTTTTACATCAATTGTATTTGCACCAACATTCAACGCTAAAGCACCAGATGGACTACCTGCTGTAACAGAAGAATAGCTACCAGCATTAACTCTAACTTGAATAGTTGAAGTTACACCAGATGGAACTGATGGAGTTACTGTTATAGAAGATGTTGCATTACTTACTGATGCTGAGTAAGAATATGTAGTTCCCGAAAAACTTGGACTTAAACTTCCGCTTGATAATGTCAAACCTGAAAGATTAGCAAATTTGCTGTTATGTGCCCAAATTGCAAAGTCTGTCCCAACATAAATAATTTGATAATTGCTTGGATTATACGTTGAAGTTGTACCAATCTTAACAGCGATGTTACTTGTGCCAACTCTTGCACCGTATTCTGTTGCTGTTGCAGTATCGATTGTTACAGCACTTGTATTTGTTATGCCGTATTCTTTTCTGATACTAATTAATTGTTTTAAGTGATCTTGTGCTGTTTGACCTTCATCAAAGAAATGTTGCCAAGCTACACAAGGTACACCAGGATGTGTTAAAGTATAAACATAAGCAAGATATACTTTATCATCTTTTAGTTTCCAATGACCTTGTGTACTACCTGTATCATGGTTATCAACGAAAGTAACAGCATTCTCAGGATGCCAGCCTATGTAACCAGCTGGAGTTCCATAGACAGATTTTAATACATTCATCGTAGGATATGTATAACTTGTCGAGCCTATTGTTGGGTAGGTAGAATATTTATACCAACCAAACGCAGCATTCAATTTATTTTTTGTATCAAAATCAAAGATTAAAGATTTTGTACCACCGCTTGTTGTAGCATTTACCCATGAGTCAAGATTTTCCTGCGGAGTATTATCTTCCCAAAGCTCACCAACAGAAAACTCTGGAGAAGTCTTTGAGTTGTAAAGTCCTACATAATCACCTTTATAGCCTTTGACATAATCATATCTCCAGCCTTTAAAGCCTACATCGTTTTTGAGTAAATCATTCATCCAGTCTATGATTTTTTTCTGAACAACGATGTTAGTATGGTCTAAGTCTCTACCGTAATCATAAATAGCTCCAGTATCACTCCAACCTCTCTTCGTTGTATCAAAGTTATATTGTGGACTTGTTACATTTGAGAATACTTCATCGTCATAAGTGATACTAGAAAAACTACCTGTAACATCCATTGTTGGGTCTGTAAAATCAGCCCAGCTTGCTGTCCCACATCTATGATTTATGACAATATCAGCAATTGCTTTAGCACTGTGTCCGCTCGTTCCGCTATTATATATATAAGAAATCGCATCTTTTAATTGTTGCTTTGTTCCATAGTCAGAGTCGAGTAGTGTTAGTTGTGTCGGTAAATAACCTTCATTGTAACCAACTCTTGGACCAGGTGCTGCTTTTGATACAGGTGGAAACCATACCCATTGGAAATTATCTCTAATTGATTGAGCATTCTCTTGCATGATTACGTACCAGTATTTATTTGGTCCTGTATCTTTTGTTTTAACACTATCCCAATGGAAACCCTGTAACATAACTTCAGAGCCAAAAGTACTTGAGATAGAATAAGGTGCTGTTATTGCATATCGTTTTTCTACGACAGTTGAGTTGTTAAATCCAGATTTAATAGCAATAGCTTTTATTTGATAACCACCTTTACCATTTACACCAGATGCAGTTAAGCTAATAGGAGTAGAATAAGTTAGTCCATTTGTTGGGTCTGTTCCATCAAGAGTATATTTAATTGTTGCACCTGTAGTTGCACTCGTTATAGTTAATGATTGTGTCGAAGTATAAACTCCACTGTCAATACTAAACTCTGGATTTGCAACAGTTTCAATTCCAGTTGTCGATACTTCTTCAAAAATTACTGTTGACCATGCTTTAACTCCATAAGTTCCAGAAAGTTCTGCACCAGAGGCAACATCCCAGTAGTTATTATTGGATTCGCACCAGCTACCAGTATCGATTATTCTTATCCATTTTTTGCCAGCATCAGCTGCTGGTATTGTAAAAGTAACATCTGCACTATATGAGTTTATAAACACTAAGAAATCATGATCACCTTTTGAGCTACCATCAATCCTAATCCAAACACATCTGTCGCTTGTTGACAAATCACTTGCTCCGTCTTCTTTTTTAAATGTATAAGACACAGAGTAATCATTTTGTCTTAAAGCATGATGTGCGTTTCTTATTCCAATTAAGTTTTTAACAAATAAGAATAAAGCATTTTTGCTATCTGCATTTGCATCAGTACCAAAATTATTGTGATATGCACCACCATTGCCAGTAGCAACAGCATTTGGGCTATCTGTATTTATCATGTTGTAGTTGCTCCATGTTGCAACACTATCAACATTGTAAGGGTTGTTGTTACCATTTTGTGTTCTTGCAAACTCATCACCATAAACTGTCATTGGTACACCACGAGAGAAAAACTGAATTGTCCAGAAATTTTTTAACTGCTGTCTTCTTAGAGCCTGATTGTTTCCAGTATCCCACGAATCATTATCTCCGCTTCCTCCATCAGAAGGACCAAATGGCCAAGTAACACCATTATTTTTATCATTGTAGCTAACAACATCCATTAATGTAAAACCATCGTGAGCTACGATAAAGTTTACTGATTTTTGAGGACCGCCTTGATCATAAAAACCTGTATGTATATTACCAGAGCTTCTATCCAAAGGTCCATACGAACCATTAAATACATCACCAAGTGATGGATAGCCAGTTGTCTTATATCCGCCACCTTTGACAAATTTTCTTACAGAGTCTCTATAAAAACCATTCCATTCACCCCAACCAGAAGGGAAGTTAGAAACTTGATAACCACCTGGCCATTGAGTATCCCAAGCCTCTGCTATCATTTCAGCATTTCTACTAGCACCGAGTGTTGCTATATCAACAATTGTTTGACTACTTGTATTGAATGTATAGTCTGGTGAAGTTCCTCTACCAAGTACTGGTGCTAAGTCAAATCTAAATCCATCGACTCCCATATCGTCAAGCCAATAAGTTAGCGAGTCAATTATAAATTTGCGTACTGGTGGGTTTGCGGCATACATATTGTTGCCACAGCCAGTTGTTTGCCAATAATCTGATTTATCTGTAGAAACTAAAGAATAATATTCAGCATTATCAAATCCTCTAAAACATGTAATTTCATCACATTTTTTAGTTCCGTCCCAGTTTCCACCTTCGCCAGTGTGATTATAAACAACATCAAGGTAAACTTCCATTCCTTCATCGTGGAATGCTTTAACCATTTCTTTAAACTCTTTTGTAGGACCACCAGATGTCTTATCATAAGAATACCTTCTATCTGGTGCAAAGAAACCATAAGTCATATAACCCCAATAGTTTCCACCAGACTGTGTATCTGGATTTATATCATTAGCCGTCTCATGTACTGGCAAAAATTCAACTGTTGTATAACCAAGTGATTTAAGGTATTTTGCCATATAACCAGCACCTTTATATGTTCCTCTATATGAGTCTGGAACACTAACAACACTTTCAAAGCCAGATATACCAGATAAAATTGTTTGGAGGTTCACTACTGATGGGTGTTTTGTCAAACCTCTAACATGAGTCTCATATATAATAGAATCTTTTTGTGCTATATTAGGTTTACTTCCAAAAGAAGTAGTGTCTTTTAGTAATATTGATTTTGGTGCCCATTTTCCAGTGTCATAGATTCTTCTATCAACACCTTGATATACATGATCACTAGATGTATCAGTACCACCAGTTCCATACATTCCACCATCATGACCCGCTGCTGTCATTGCAGGAGTTTCTTTATCGTGACTTAATTCTTTAGCATAAGGGTCATACAATACTTTGTTTGGATTGAATCTATTTCCATTGCTATCAACATCTATTATATAACCAGCATTACTGTTTCCTCTTGTCCAACCTGCGTTATAAGTCCAGTTTGGTCCCCATGTTCTAAATGCGTAATAAGTTCCATTTGAAAGTCCTGATGTATGATTTACTTTCGCTCGCCAAATATTATCGCTTCCTTTAGCCATATCGCAAGACCATACCGCATCGGCACCAGTTGCTTGAGAATAAATTTCTAACATTACTTTTGTAGCATTCTTAGAATAAACAGCAAAAGTCGCTTCTCCTGGTACAGCACTAACAAAGTTTGCACCCAATGGATAAGTTGCTGTTCCCCAATTGGCTTCGTCAACTTTTAGATAACCAGGCAATTGTATAGTATAAGTTTGGTAAGAAATATCAGAAGGTAATAAACTATCGTCTTCCATGTAGGCAATTGCTTTTACTGTTTGACTTGTAGCAACACTAATAGCTGCTGTGTACAATGTACCAGATGTCTTTGATGGGTCATTACCATCTATTGTATATTTAATTTTTGCATTTGCAGTAGCAGTTGATAAACTTACTGTTTGTGTAGAATTATATGTTCCTCCAAGTGGTGAGAAAGTAGGTGAGGCAACCTTTTCAACATTTGTATAAGTAGCTGTTATTGTATCTGAGTCATTCCATGTTGACTTAAATGCCTTAAATTTAATTGTTGCCACACGATTTACAGTGTCAGAATATGATATTGTAAAAGGTGTACTATATAAAGTAGAAGTATTTGTTGGGTCTACTCCGTTTTTAGTATATCTAATTTCTGCCCCAATAGTAGAAGTTTGTAGTGTAATTTCGAGGTTTCCTGTAAATGTAGAGCCACTTGCAGGACTAATCGTTGGATTTACAACTTTAAAACTAAACGATGCAGTCGCTTCATTAGATGTCTCATAATCTTGTTTGGTTGCTATCACTCTAATTGTTATATTTGATGCAATTGTGAAACTTCCAGTATATACTGTTCCATTTATAGGATTTGAACCATCGAGAGTATATTTGATTACAGAACTTGTCGTCGAACAACTCAAACTAACTGTTTGCTCTGATGTTAGATTTGTTCCACCATTTGGACTTATTGTAGGAGTCGCAACTTTTCCAAGATAAAAACTGTATGACTGAGTACTAACATTTGAATCAAGCATTTCATCTTTATAAGCAACTGCTTTTATTGTTGTTGTGTTGCTTACAGGTATTGCTCCAGTATATACAGTTCCATTTGTTTGAGAAGGTGTAGAGTTATCAATCGTATATTTAATAGTTGCACCTACTGTGTTTGTAGAAATACTAACATTCTGTGTTGTAGAAAATATTCCTCCTACTGGTGAGAATATTGGTGTTTCAACCTGATAATATGGTACTGTTGTAGTAGTTGTTGTTGCAATTGTGGTAGTCGTAGTCGATGTAGTAGTTGTTGTTGGAATAGTCGTTGTTGTAGAACCACTTGTTGTCGTTGTCGTTGTTGGAATAGTCGTTGTTGTAGAACCACTTGTTGTCGTTGTCGTTGTTGAAATAGTCGTTGTTGTGGAACCACTTGTTGTCGTTGTCGTTGTTGGAATAGTCGT
>Ga0209518_1000086_pt1 | contig 129676 bp, 115 predicted proteins | sample RifGroB1_FD_183993 | JGI IMG/M metagenome (GOLD analysis project Ga0209518, IMG submission 183993) | Groundwater microbial communities from Rifle, Colorado, USA - Groundwater B1 (SPAdes) (version 2) | ecosystem: Environmental > Aquatic > Deep subsurface > Groundwater | place: Rifle, Colorado...
TCACAGATTAACGCTGATTGGCACAGATTATGGTTGTTTAGTTTAAAATATTTGCTTTTTTATTATATTAATATATTTTATCTTGATTTATTTTATATTTATGAGACAGATTAATCAGATTGTAATGGATTAGATAGATTTAAATATTTTGGACTGTCCCTTACTCCGTCCCTTTGGGACAGACCTATAATCTATTTTTTACAAACTTTTATTATCACAGATTAACGCTGATTGGCACAGATTATGGTTGTTTAGTTTAAAATATTTGCTTTTTTATTCTATTAGAATGTTTTATCTTGATTTATTTTATATTTATGAGACAGATTAATCAGATTGTAATGGATTAGATAGATTTAAATATTTTGGACTGTCCCTTACTCCGTCCCTTTGGGACAGACCTATAATCTATTTTTTAAAAAACTAAAACATTTAGTATAATTTTAAAATCTTGTATTAATAAAAAATAGAATTATTCCACCAAAAAAATTTATTAATTTACATTGACAGTAAATTCATATTTGTATAAAAAGAATAAATTGTATTAATAATTCTTAAGTAAAAACTCTAAGTAAGGATTTAAAATACACTGGTTAACTTTGGGGAGGGTTAATGAGTGACGCAAAAAAATCTTTAAATTTAAAGACAAGTATAGCAGAACCAACGATGATTTTTGCTATATTTATGGTAGTCATTGTTTTAATGTTAATTATTCCAGTGCCAGCTTTTATGCTTGACTTAATGATGTCGTTAAGTTTACTCAGTGGGATTTTAATAATCTTAACTGTTGCTTATTTAAAAACAGCAGTAGAATTTTCTATATTTCCAACATTATTACTTGTTACAACTCTTTTTAGGTTAGCGGTGAATGTCAGCTCAACAAGACTTATTCTTTCTCAAGGTGTTCAATTTGAGGGAAAGATGGTTAGAGCATTTGGAGACTTTGTTGTTGGCACAAAAGATGCTTCTGGTATGGTAATTGGTATAATCATTTTTGCCATTTTAACAATTGTACAGTTTATCGTAATCACAAGAGGTGCAACAAGAGTTTCTGAAGTAGCAGCAAGATTCTCATTGGATTCTATGCCAAATAAATATATGGCTATCGATATGGATTTACAAAATGGCATTATTGACGAACAAGAAGGTATCCGAAGACGACAAGAACTCCAAGAAGAATCATCATTTTTTGGTAATATGGATGGTGCATCAAAGTTTGTTCAAGGTGATGTTATTGTTGGTATAATTGTTACTTTTATAAATATAATCGGTGGTTTTACTATTGGAATGTTGATCCGTAATGAAGATTTTGGAGTCGCAGTTCAAAATTATGTTTCACTTTCTATCGGTGACGGTCTTGTAGCACAAATTCCATCATTACTTATAAGTACTGCGACAGGTTTAATTGTAACCAAGTCTCAATCAAAAGACGCACTTGGTACTGCTGTATGGAAGCAGGTTTCTAATCAGTTTAAAGTATTTTATATCGCTGGCGGTACATTAGGTGTAATGGCATTGTTGCCAGGTTTTCCACACATAATTTTAGCTTTACTCTCAGGTGGAATGATAGCAGCAGGATACTTTTTGGGTAGAGAACAAAAAAAACAAATTGCTGCTAAAGAAGAAAAAAAAGAACAAAAAGAAGAACCTAAAGGACCAGAGAATGTTAGCTCTTTGTTAAAAATAGATCCTTTATCTTTATATATTGGTTATGAACTTATTCCACTTGTAGATAAAACAAAAGGTGCAGAGCTTTTAAACTCAATCTCTGGTATTCGTAGAAGTTTTGCTATGGATTTGGGGCTTATTGTGCCGCCAATTAGGATTCAAGATAACTTAAAACTTCTTCCAAACGAATATTCATTCCAAATAAGAGGTCAAGAAGTAGGTAAAAGTAGAATTAAAATTGGTCATCTAATGGCAATGGGTGAGGGGACAGAGCCTATTGAAGGAGAAAAAACCATTGAGCCTGCATTTGGATTTCCAGCCCTATGGATTAGAAATGATCTAAGAGAAAAAGCAGAGCATACAGGCTATACAGTAGTTGATACTCCAACGATTATTTCTACACATATTCAAGAATTATTAAAAAAACATTCTTACGAAATACTAGGAAGAGAAGAAGTGAATCAAGTTTTAGAGACTGCAAAAGCGGATTTTCCAAATATAGTAGAAGATGTTTTAAAATCTTATTCAAAGGCACAAATTCAAAAGATATTACAACAATTATTAAAAGAAGGTATTCCAATCAAAGATATGCCTACAATTTTAGAAACAATAGGCGATCATCCAGCTCAAACTTCTCTTTATGAGTTGGTAGAATTTGTAAGACAGTCATTAAAAAGAACTATTTGCAATAGATATGTTGACGAGCAAAGTAAATTACATATTTTAAGAATACATCCAAAAATTGAAAATGAAATTTACAAAAATATTAGTTTAGAAGCAGATGGTAACCCAGTTGTTAGGATAAGCCCAGATTCTTTACAAAAAATACAATATGCAATCAGAGATAAAGTAACTAGTATGTATGAGAATGGTTTTGCAGCAGTTATAGTAACTCAACCTCCTGTTAGAAGAGGTTTATGGGAAGTATGCCAACACGTAAATAGAAATATAGCAGTGCTTTCTACAAGAGAAATTGTTCCAGACATCGAAGTTGTACTATTTGGACAGGTTGCAGTTGAAGAAAGAGAAAAAGTCGGAGTATAAAGAATTTAGAGACTGCGAGACTGTAAAAAAGTCTGTGTAAACCCCAAAATACCTTTGAAAAAATCAGAGGTATTTTTTTATTCTTTCATTTTCTTTGCTTTTTTATATCATATTTTTTATTTATTTCATTATATATCTATAAATTATACATTTATTCAGCAAGCCTCAATTATTAATAATTATAAATTTTAAAAAATTTTTCGTAGGATTTTTTTTTATTAAACGACTGAACCTAGATAAATAAAAAGATTTGGGGACTAAAATTATTAGTGTTTTTAAATAAGAGTGAATCGTAAAAATTTTAAAAAAGAATAAATTTTATTTAAAGAAGTTTGGAGGTGTTATGTTTTTTTCTTTTATAAAAAAGTATTTCTTATTAATTGTTATACTTTTTTGTGGAATGTTTCTATTTGCTAATGAGGGAATAGATATTTACGTTTCTAAAATTATTGTGGAGTCAGAGAAAGATGAATACAAAGGTTTTGATATTTCTCCTATTGTTAGGCAAAGTCTTTTAAGTACGAGTAATAAAAACTTTACATTTCGTGGTTTTTCAGAGATCGTCTCAAGTGAGTCTATTGTAATGAAAGAAAAAATAAGAAATGACAATATGGCTTATGAGGTTTGCAGCATTTTAGGAATTAAATATTTAATATATGGTTCTATTTATATTGAAAATGATAAAATGGTTGCAGAAATAAAATTATTTAGTAACTCAGAAAATAAAACAATTCTCACTATCAATATAGAAAAGAAAAATGAAACAAATCTTAGCCGCTTTGTAGAAGAGATGATACTAGAAGTTGATAATAAGATAAACAAAGATTTCAAATTTAGTAATACTGAAATTTTAGTTACTTTAAAATCAGATGATTACAAGCCTCAAGTTAAAGAAAAAAGTAATACAATATCAAAAGATAAAAAAGAAAATAATAAGAAAATATATCCTTCAAATCATATTGGCATTTATACTTCTTTGGGATATTCGATACCAGTTGCATCATGGTGGGATGTTTTAACAGGGGTAATAAATTTTGATATTGGTGTTAAAATTGTAAGGATAAAACCTTTTTATGATAATAAAAAAGTTAGCTTAAATCTTAGACCAGGGATTCTTTTTGACTATACATTATATCTAAATAAACAAAGTTTAGCAGAATCATATTTTAATTCTTTTATATTTAAAGCTCCATTAGATTTTAATGTTAATTTATTTAATAGGGTAGAAATGTTTGTTGGTGGAGGTCCTTTAGTTCAGATGGATTTATTTACCCAAAAATATTTTGATAACTATATCAATTACTTTTCTGTTTCTTTTGGCTTGTTTACTTCCATAGGGGTTGAATATTTTTTAGATAAAAAACAATTAGTGAGTATTGGTTTGAATAATAATTTTGATTTTATATTTTATGATCATTTTTTTATAAATTATAAATTTCAATTTTATACAATGATTAAATTTAAAGAAAAAAGATAAGGGGGAATTGTGTATTTATTTGGTCACAAAAAATTAAAAGAATTAATCTTAGTTAGTGTTTTTTTTATGATTTTGTTTGGATGTTCTCCGTCTCCTTTTGATTTTGCAAGTAGACAAGAAAACCCTTTAACTAATGAAAAATCACAAAAATGTAAAGTTAGTTCATTTGAAATAGAAAATGCAATTGTTATTAGATGGGACAAAAATGATAAAGCAAAAAAATATATACTTTATAAGGATGATGTTGCTAATGGAGATTTTTCTAATGTTATCTATGAAGGAGAAGATTTATCTTTTATTGATAAAAATGTAGATATTGAAAAAATTTATTATTACAAATTAGCAATTAAATTTGATAATTGGGTATCACAAAAATCTGATTACTCTTATGGGGTTGCAGGAGTTTTAGAAGATGACTTTGAGGATAACGATACTAAAGAGGTAACGAAAATTCTATTGTCTGATTTGACATCTGATATTAAGGCTAATATCTTCTATTTTGAAGATAATTTTAATAATTTATTAAAAGATGAGGATTGGTATAAAGTAAAAGTTTCTGCTGATTCTTCTACTGACATAAGAATAGATTTGTCTAGTGATGTAACTAATGATCAATTATTGTTTAGTAAAGAAAATGCAACTTCTATTAGTATAAATAATGAAAATAAAAATTTTTTGTTTGCAAATACAAGTAATTCTCCTATGGAGTTTTATTTTAAGATTTCAACAAATACTAGTTTTAAAAATAAAATTGGCAATTATAAGATAACAATAATCCCAAATTTTCTAACTCTTCCTGCTCCTGAGTCAGTAACAGCAGAAATAGTTAATAATAAAATCAATGTTAATTGGACAAGTGTAGCAGGAGTAACAAGTTATCAGGTATTTAGAAAAGTAGGAACATCTGAGTTTGTAATGATAAATGAAACAGATGTAATAGGAACAAATTATGTAGATGCAAGTTGTGATTTTGATAAAGATATTAGTTATAAAATCAAAAGTAAGAATAATAATTTTTATTCTCAATTATCAATAGAGAGTAATGTCGTTAAGATAACAAGCTTAGTAGCTCCTGAGTCAGTAACAGCAGAAATAGTTAATAATAAAATTAATGTTAATTGGACAAGTGTAGCAGGAGTAACAAGTTATCAGGTATTTAGAAAAGTAGGAACATTTGAGTTTGTAATGATAAATGAAACAGATGTAATAGGAACAAATTATGTAGATACAAGTTATGATTTTGATAAAGATATTAGTTATAAAATCAAAAGTAAGAATAATAATTTTTATTCTCAATTATCAATAGAGAGTAATGTCGTTAAAGAGAATTCTACTGCAATAATGATTAACAATAATACTTTAAAGGCTTCTATATTTGAGTTTAACAATAAGATTCAAATATCTTGGGAACTTGTATCAGGGGTAAGTAGTTATAAAATATATAGATATTCATCAAAAAAGATTGATGAGTTGTTGGATGCAAGTTTTAGTTCAAACAGTAATTTCTATGAGGATACTAATGCAAATGCGAATGTGCCTTATTTTTATAGAGTATCTTGTATAAAAGATGGTAGAGAATATGCTAAATCTGAGTTGGTTTTTGGCTCTTATTCTTCAACTATAGATTCTTATGAACCAAATAATACTTTTTCAACTGTTGAAAATCTTAATTCAAGTTCTATTTTTGTTGATAATCAGAAACCAATTGTTTATTCGATAAAGGATGGTAGTGGAATTATAACTGATGAAGATTGGTATAAATATAAAGGGCTTCCTTTAATGATTTTTGTTGATGTAGAATTAAATTCTTTAACTAAATTTAATAATGGTGATGTAAAAATTGTTTTTTATTATAACGGACAATACACTACACCACAAAATATTCTAAAAGGACAAATAAATAAATTTAGTTTTAGTAATTATGGTGTAGTACAAAATGAAGTTTCTGTTTACTTTAAAATTTTTGTTGATAATTCTGTAGTTTCAAAAGATCAAAATTTTATAGAAACTTATAAAGTATCTCTAAGTAATTCTTTTTAATTATTTATATATTTATAGAGGAGAAAAAATGTTTTTAAGAAAGATTGTTAGTATTTTAGTCTTTATTTTGTTGGGAAGTTTATTTTACTCCCAGACGGCAAATCAACCAACTATAAATGCTATTATTAATAGTGGAAAGTATAAAGTTGGAGATCAAATAGAAGTTCTTATTTCTATCTCAGATAACCCTGGTTTGCATAGTTTATTTTTTGATTTGCATTTTGATTCGAGTATTTTATCTTTTGATAATATACAACAGGGTGGATTTTTTAATAACATATTTGGAAATAACGAATTATTGTATGCTCTTTCAGATGAGAAAACAAGTACTGAGAAAGGCTCTCATTTAATTGTTTCTTATACTCTAAAAGGGGCTAACTCGATAACCAAAAATACAGGAACATTATTAAAACTAAAATTTACAGTGAAGAATGGCGGTATAGCAGAACAATCTTATAAATTTAATTTTTCGGATTGTGAAATAATTGATGGGGTTGGACAAAAAATTAGTACCATTTGGCAGGATAGTAATAGTTTTTCTTTATATACAACTATAAATGCTTTTATTTCTATAAAAAAACCTATTGATAATACGGTTATTTATGACAAAGACGCAACGGTTGATTTAATTTGTACAAGTGGCAATTATAAAGTAAAAATATTAAATAATAACACAAATTTTTCTTCTTCTCTAATTGATGTTACAACTGGTTTTTTATCTAATAAAGTTATTAGTTTAGCAGAAGGAAACAATAAAATAATTGCAGAATTGTATGATAAAGATGGAATAAATAAATTAGCAATTAATTCTATTTTGGTATTTAAAGAATCAAATAAAGGAAAGATTAAAATCATTAATCCTCAAGATCATTCTTTATTAAATACCGATACAGTAGATGTTACTGTTATTTCTTCTTTAGAAAATATTACAGTTAATGGTTTAGCTACTCAATTGGTTACAGCTACTAATGGAGAAAGAGCATTTAAAACAAGCCTTATATTAAAAAATGGTTTTAATACAATTACAGCAAAATCTGTTACAAATGGGATAGTTTATCAAGATTCAATTATTGTTTATTATCAAAAAGACAAATCTATATTTTCTATAGTTTCACCAACAGAGGGTGAAAATTTTAAGTCATCGGCTAATACTAAGCTTGTTATAAAAGGAGAGATCGACTCTATTAGAAATTATGATAATCCATCTGATAGTGGGTCTATTGATAACACTGTTACTTTAAGAGTTCATTATAGACCAAAATCTGGGATCGGTGAAAGAGATTTAGTTTATAGTCAAGCAAAAATTCAAGAGTCTGATTATAGTAAGGGGCTTGAAAGATCAAAGTATATGTTTATAAATGACTTTGATATTATATTGAATAATTTGGAAAATGGAATAATTGATATATATGCTTATAAAAATAAACAGGATAATAAATGGGATGATATGGTCAAAAGAACTGTTTATATTGATGATAATAGGCTATGGATTGACCTTGTTGAACCAAATATTTTTACCTCTGATACACTAGACACATTAGAAAAACTTAATACATTTAATGGAAAAGATTTAACAGAAGACTCAAAGATCAATATTTCTAAAGACACTGGCTTTATATTGGCTGAGAATAATAATCAAATAGAAAAAGTGTTGTACTATGATAATACAACAGATTACTTTGATGCAAAAAATATTGTAGATATGGTTGAAACATCTAATGGAGATAAATTCTTATTAAGAAATTCTTCTGATCTAAAAATGCGTATTTATAAAAAAGGAGTTAAAGATACTACTTGGAGACTTGCTACTTCAATAGAAAAAAAACATGGTTATAAAATGTGTGCTTTAAATAACTATGTTATAATAGGAACTTCTAATTTGGAAACATCGCCAGAGTCAGACCTTTTTATCCTAGACAATAATAAATTATATAATATTAAATTACCAGAAGTTATAAAAAACATTCAATTTGTTATAAATAAAAATGATAATATATATTTATATGGAAGTAACTTTTTATACTTATATAAATTTAGTGTAAATAGTCTTATAAAATCTGCTAATGGCTTTACTGTTGAGGCGATTGAAAAAGAGCTTTTTGATAACAGTTATACTATAATGCAATTTGAATTAGTAAATAATGGCAAACTTGCTATTATGAGACTAGATACCAATGAAATCTGTTTTTATAAAAAAACATCTACGGGTTATGTTAGATTTTATCCTAATAACTCCACCATGACAGGAAGAAATTTAGTATCTAGTGAATATACGATAGGTGATTATAATGCTTTTATTACAGTTGATCCAAATAGCTCAAAAGATATAAAAGTAATTATGCAAAACAAAAATAATGAACAATTCACAATAAATTCTTTAAAAATAGATAGTACTACTGATCTTTTCAAGACTCCAGATATTTCTTTGGCTAGTATTGGATTTAAAGATAATAATTTTATTTTTATACTTAAAAAAGATAATACTAGTGAATATATAGTAAAAAAAGGACAGGTATTTTTTAAGAATTTTTATCCATCTTCTACAAAAATATATAATTCTACTATAGACTTAACAAATTTAGATAATAATATATTTAGTGATGTAGGAGGTAATTTATATACTGGGTTTGGAAATAATAAAAATCTATATTTCCTTTTTACGAAGTATGTGACAGAAGGTGAACGAGAGTTTAATTATATGAACCCAGATATAGATGGTATTGTTGGAATAGGGTTTGAAATAGATAAAAATTATAGAGCATCAGATGCAATAGAACTTGGTTTTTATATTAAAGACTTATCAACCGATGCGATACTTGATACTTTGAGTATAGAAAGACAAGGTATGTCAAAATTTGGCGATACATCAAATGATTATTATACTCTAACAAGCTATTATGATGGAAACATTAATAAACAAGTAATTAATATTGCCTTCAAAAAACTACTTACCAATAAATATCTCAAATTTAAAATGCTTTTAAAATCCAATGGAGATAGTTCTCCAGCAATTTATAATCTAAAAGTTTATAAAAAAATACAGGCTAAAGTAGCAAGAATCCCTAATACTACTTTGATTATTCCTATTCACGGCTACATATATGATAAGACTGTAAGCGAAATTTATATTGAAGGAATAAAAGTTCCTGTTGCAAGGGATGGGTCATTTTATTATGATTATAATGTAAATACTACACAAAAGAAACTAGATATAGATTTACAATGCAAAAATAGTATAGGTGAAGAAGCATTATTAAACTTTACAATTAATCTAGTTGACTCCCTAAACGAATTACTTAATTTACAATATAAAATTAGTGGCTTGCCAGATAGTTATAAAGATTTTGATGGCTCTCCTATATCTACAAATAAAGAAAAACTTCTTATAAAAGGTCAATATTGGGGACTTTCTGGTTGTACAATAGGGTATGAGCTATATAGTACAGATAATTCGACAGACCCTATAAAAAGAGCATTATTTACAGAAAATATTACCACTGATTATTCTATATTAAACGGTAAAGGACTTGGCACTGGGTATGAAGGAGGTATTTTTGTTGATCAGACAATAGATTTAATACCTGGTCCTCAAAAATTACTAATTTATTGTGAAAATCCGGGTGGATTAAGATATAAATATCAAATTGGTGGTGATTATCCTAAAATTATTTATGATATGGATGTAAGCGATCAAAGGATTGAGTTTGATGGCTTAGCGGATAATGATGAACTTAATAAAACTATTAACGGAATTAAGATAAATAAAAAAATTGATATGATTCTCTATGAAAGTCAAATTAAACCTTACTATTTTGCTGGAAGGTATCAAATTTTTGGTGAAGTTAAATCAATTTACAATATTACTGATTTGAAAATAAAAAGTTTTACTAATGGATTGACATTTGATAATGGAGAAACAGAGTTAATTATCCCAGTAGACGCAAGTAAGAGATTTAATTTTATAGTGGATGTAAGAATTGCAAATAGTGATACTACTGGTGATTTTTATGTTGGAGTTATACCCACTTTGTCGTTTTTAAGTGATATAAAGACTGGGGTTAAAATATCTAGCCAAAAATCATTAGTAAATACTAATTTTATACCAGATTTTTCTGAAATGTCTCCAGATAAATGGACTCAAGATGAAAAAGATAAATTAAAAATTCCTGTAAAAGTAAAATTTGAAAGAACTGATATTCCTAAAAACCTAAAAATGAATCTTACATTAAATTATGAGGCACAATTTGATGGTATTTTGGATAGATCAGCAGACAATCTTTACTACCTAAAAAAAGATGGAAATACAGTTAAATTACAAGATAAAATTAAAAATGGTGTAAATAGACTACAATGGGCAGTTTACACTAATACAAATGAAAAAATTTCTTCTTCTACATCAGGTCGAGAAGGAATGTCTGATTATTTATTTGAATATAATATTTCTGATGCAACAAATGATAAAACAGTTATTACTTTTTCACCAGATTTATCAACAATAACTTATTATAAAGAAGATACATTGCCAAAGATAAGTATTTCAAAAAATAAGAATACAGAAATGAATATTACTCTAAATGGCAATAAAATATGGGAAGATAAAGATAGTAATATTACAACACTTTCTAATTATTCACTTTATTCTTCACATATATTAGAAGGAAAAAATACAATTGAAGTAAGTTATAAAACGTCAACAGATACAATAACAAAGACTTACGACTTTATTTTTGACTCTAAATCACCTACTGTTAATATTGAGTCTTATTCTTTTGAAAGTTATACAAAATTAAAAGAAATTACTGGCAATACAGTAGAAGGTAATTTTGAAAATGCCTTACTCTATTATGGAAATGATATTATAAATGAAAAACCAGAGATAATTATAAAAGATAATAATAAATATCAGCTAAAATGGAATAATTTATCTGCTTACGAGATATTACCATCATCTACAAAACCAATAAGAATCGAAGTAGTTGATTTGGCTGGAAATAGAGCATTCTCAGATAATCTTATTGGCTTTAACAGTATAGAAAGACCATCAACAGTAGTTATAAACAAAAATGATATTTCTTTACAAAATTATAATGGTAATCCTATATTAGGAAATGAAGTTAATTATTCTTCAAGATTATTTCCACAACACTCTAAGTTTTTACCAAACAAATTTTTACAAAGAGTTGATATAAAAGATAGTGTTGCAAATATAAAAGATAAAAGAGGTAGAGGCGATTATCTAATTAGAAACTTTTTGTTTGAATACGCTTTTATGGGCAAAGACCAATCTGACGATAGATATTTCTATTTTACAGATGATGCTGGTAAACCAAAAATTTTAAATACTTTAGATGAACCAAACAATTATTACCTTTTGGCTGGTGAAGACTTAAAGATGCCGGGTAAGGTGGATTTTAAGATTAAATCTACGTTTAGACATTTATGGGATTCGTATTTTGAATTTAGATATGATATATATAGTAGTGATGTACTATATCTTAATCGTACAGAACTTCCTTTTTGGACTTACTATACCGACAGTCCAGAGTTATTATATCAAAAAGATGATTATGAACTATGGTTTGTTGAAAATGATAATTTAAAGAATATAGAATCAAAAAATATTGCTGCTATACAATGGGGAAATTGGGAGTTTACTAAAAACAGTGTAGGTATTAATAGAAGTAGTAATACAGAATTATTTATACCTACTCTTATTAAAGATTTATATGACCCTGCGTTTAGTGAGGTATTTAAAAAACCTGAAGATATTTATAATTATAATTATAAACTAGAAAATGAGATAGGAAAAATTGATATTAATCAGCAATATAATATACATCTTGATAGTACCAATCAAGATTTAACTCCATATATGGATAATAGTTTAAAAAATGATCTAACTGGCAGTTTAAATCCAGTTAAGACATCAATAGTTGATAATAGTCAAGATATATATACATATCAAGGTGGTGGTCCTATACAAACAAAATGGGTGTGTTCTGCGTACATTAATGGTGGGGGTGCAGAAACTTTTACCCTAAGATATGTTTATAAAGATGGAACTAATGAAGATGTTATATATTCATTAAATAACTCAAATTATGTATTAAAAGAGTTATCAAGAAATGATATTAAAGAAATATATATAGTAAGTTTTTCATCTCCTAGCTATTATTCTAATTGGTGGAGAAATTATACATTTTATATTGACAATCTTCCAGTATTTAAATTTAGTACAGAGATGCTTACAGATGGTAGTCCAAGAATATATTTTAATAATTTTAAAATATGGCCATCTAGTGACATTGTTTTATCCCTAATTCCAAAAAGTGGTGGTGATAATACAGGTAATTATCAATTTGATTTTGAATATACAGATGGGACTCATTATATAGCTACAATTCCAGCTTATACGACTTTTTTACCTTTTTTTCCTCCATCTGATATATATGTGCCAGACCCCAAAATTCCAATAAGAAATTGGACAATACCACGAGGAGCAAAAGGTATAAAGAAAATAACTAAAATACTCTCTGGTGTAACTGGAACTCAGACACACAATGTATATATTAATGGAACAGGTATATGGACAGTATCTGCTACTAGTACAAATACACTAACAACACCTTCAACATCTTTTTTTGATTTTGATACTAATGTGTATATTAATTGGTCAGGTAATTATCCAAATGATAGTTGTAAACTAAGATATTTCTTTTCAGATGATACTACAAAAGATGTAACATATACCTTTGATTCTCCTATAGCATATTTGGAGAGAAATGATATTGTTAAACTAGAGAGCATTTTTGATGATAGTATTTGGTCTATTAATGTTAACTTATCTTTTTTGAATATAAACTATTACTCTAATTATTACTGGTACAAATCTAGTAATTATAATTCACCTGGACCACTTTTTAAAACTAATATTTCTCCTTGCAAGCCTATATTAACAACAAGGACAAAAAGAGTTCTAAAAAGAACTAAAGATAAGGCTTATTTCTTGCAATATCATACAACAGAAGAGTCTTATAATGGAAATAAATACTATCACTTTGATGAGAACTCACAATCTACTCCTTATGGGACAAATCTTAATTATTTACTTAAATATCATCTTGTCCCACAACATTATCAATACTTTTATGTTGCAGACAACAGTAATGATATAGAGCAGAGGGCAAAATTTGTTCTTGCACCAAATGGGACAGTAAAGAGTCTTAATGAGATGATTGCTAAGGCGGATAGTTTTACATTTGATAACTCTAATTATGGTAAGTATGTTGTATTTAAGTTTAAAAAAGACTTTAAGATTATTGATGAGACAAGTATAACAAATAAGATTAGGTTTACTTATATATATTCGACACAAGATACAGGTGGTAATATAACAGAAAAAGTTGAGGCATTAGAAATTAATGCAAGTGAGGCTTATTATGTTAATGGTGATGGATTTGTATATTATATAGTAAATACATCTGAGATTAAGAATAAATTTAGAGAAAAATATGACATTACAGGTATTGAGTTAAACAACAACGAGGTTGGAAAAAGAATTTATGATAGAGGGTCATTAAGATTGCAGTATGTTGATAATATAACACCTGAGGGTATATATTTAATTGGTGATAGTACAACAGAGTTTAAAGACCTTATTACTTATGATACAGGTTATGAAAATGGAACAACTGCACCAGAGCAGATGAATGCTAATTCTTCTATTAAAGTTGTTAATACTCCTGTCGCAAGTAGTGTAACTGATGTTAAAACAATAGCATTCTGGTTTAGAGTTGAAGATGAGGCTATAAATAACCCAATTTATAAGAATAATTATAAAAGAATTTTTACTATCAGTAATGATACTAATGAATTATATAGTTTAGCTTATAAAGCAGCAAGTATTGATTTTGTTGATGTGTCTACTCAATTTGTGTCTCTGTTACCTAGTGTTTTAGGACCTGTGTTAAGTGGTAAAGATCAATGGAATTTATTTGTTATAGAGATAAATAAGACTAAAAGTACAATAACTATAAAATTGAATAATGGTAGTGGAACAGAAATTAGTTTACCTTCTTCTAAAATTGCTGAGATTCTTTCTGCTACAGGAAAGTTTTATTTTGGAAGTAAAGAAGACTATAATACTGGTTTTTATTCTGTTGCAAAACCATTCTTTATAGATAAAGCACTCAATATTGATGACATTAATATTCTTTATAATTTAAAAGATAAAGATGTTACTGGAGATCTCACATTTAATGGAATGAATACAGAAATTGGGACTAGTGATTATCAATTAAAGAAATTTGCAAATGGAGGGGATCATCTATTGTTTGCAGAAAATGCTGATTTTTCTCAAACTAATAATAATGGTTTTAAATTAAGCTCTGCTCATTTTAATTTATTAGAAAAAGTTACAATTGGTACAAAAAATATAGTAAGGCTTAGAGGTGCTACAAATTATATAGGATATAATATAAAAGATTCTTCTTTAGATGATTTTACAATACGACCAGCAACTTCTTATAATTATGGATACTATTATTTTGGCAATAAGGAAGGAAATTACGGATTAAAATATGATAAGTATTATTCGATTTATGGTTTTGTTGACTCAATAGATAGTACAACAGATGCAAGCATTGTATTAAGGATAAATGGAAAAGAACAAAGTTTTAAGATAAAATCAGCGGGATTCTTCCATTTTGTATATGACAATAAAGAAAATCTTATTCCACAAAATGTAAAACTTTTTATAAAAACAAATGGAAGAGTAAAATTTAGAGACTTAGATAAATTTGTTTTAAATGAAGGTAACTATTTATTACCAAAAAAATCTGGTGTTTATGAGACAGATAAGAGTTCATTAAAAATTAAATATGAATTTGGTCTTTCTGGGCTAGTATCATTTTGGTATAAGCCAATGAACTCAAATAAAGAAGGTTATGTAAATTATGATGCAACACTGTTTGATAGTGAATATGTAAAAATTGGAACTATGATTAAAACAGGTGAAGAAGATGCAGTTTATTACGCGGCAATAAAAAATGAGAATGGTATTAATCTAATTAAACTTGATACAAATGTTAAAGTGACTTCTGGTTGGCAACATATTCAATTGTCTTATGATGTTACTGGTAAGGTTGTGTATTTCTATGTAAATGGAAAAGTTGTTGGTAAGTCAGAAGGGATTTCTTTACCTAAGTTTGGTAGTCTTTTAGGCTATATTTCTACGAAAGAAAATGTTTTTATAGGAAGCGATAAGGCTGGCACATCGTTTGCAGAAGGATATATTGATGAGCTTAAGTTTAGCAGGAATTATAAAGAATCTATTTATAATGATGAACTAACAGGAAAGGTAAGAGTTCCAACATCAGTAATTAAAAATTCAAACAATACAATAATTATTAGTAATTTGAAAAATTACAATATTTTGGATGGATTTTATATAATTGAGTCACTCGATGGAAACTGTTATTTTACTAGTGATATACCAACTGGCACTGGGGATAGAAATTTCAATATCCCTGCGACTTTTGGGGCTGGTAGATATAGATTTACTGCTTATTATACTATAAATGGATTTAATCATAAGGATATATTATCATTTAATATCGATGATAGACCAAGATTTAACTTAAAAGAGAATACCCCAATTATATTTAATGATGTTCCTACTAGTGTTTGGTTTAAATTTAGCTTTGATAAATCTTATCAGTTTTCAAATACACAGACTCAATTTAGCTGTATAGCTGCTAAATTAACATCAGCTACTTTTAGTCCAAAATACGTATATTTAACACAAGATTTTATAAATCAAGATTTTAACAATTGGATTATGGGCGTTGATAATGATGGGACTGGAAATATTTCTTGGAAGCCAGTATCTTATGATAATAGTGGTTTATTAACTCTAAAATTTGATGGTATTGTTTCAAACTCTGATTTGACTTGTGATTATAAGTATTTCTACTTTGATAACTCTTTTACAGACTCTTGTAAGTATGAGAATCTTGTAGGTGGCGAGACAAATACCACTAGTATACCTTTAGCATCGCTTAATATTACATCAAATGATTATAAGATAGTTGTAACAGTTGGTAGTAATAATGGCAGTGATTTTTATACTAAGATGAATTTAGAATATACTGTTAAAAAGAAAATAGGAGACACTTACAGCATTAAAAATACTGGCAATAGGACTTTTAATAGTAATGGAAAAATAGAGTTATATTTTGACGATATTTTTGTAGATTATGGTGAGTATATTTGTGATTTTAAACTTCTTTATAATGGAATAGAATATGATAAAAAAACAATAGCAAATTCTATAAAATGGGATAGGATCGTTGATACTACAAACTCTTTCATACAAGAAAAGAAATTAAATATAAATGAATTTTCTTTAATGTATCTTGATAAAATTAACAAGAAAGCAGGGTTTTATTTACAATATGACTCTAAAGATGACGGTGATGTAACTGGCTTGATAGAAATTACTATTGGAAATAATAAGACTATTGTAAATATTTCTGATAATTTATCACTAAATAATCTTTTGGACAAAGTAGATAAGTCTGCAATAATTGAAGATGTTAAAATAGAAAATGATGGTTACATTAATGTTACTATTATATTAAAATCAGATAGTTTAATAAAAACGACAACCCTTTCATTATCTAATAAAGCAGATGCTCCAGAGATAAGATTTACTAACTCTGTAGATTATTATATATCATTTAATAATGTGTTTTTTAGCTGGCTTGGATATTATAAAGGAAATATTAATACAGAAATAGAATATAGATATAACATAGACGGTAAAGGTTTTACTAATTTTGATGTTAATATAAAGAGTGTATATTTTTATAATTTAACTGAAGGAAGACATTCTTTTGAAATTGAGGCTAAGTATGGTGATAATAGGTCAACAAAAAATATACCATTCTATGTAGATACTAAAAAACCAGTATTTGATTATAATAAAATCAAAGTCGAAAAAAATTATTATGATAATAATGGAGAAATCTTTGATAAAGTTAATATTACTGGTGAAATAGGTGCAGTAAAAGACGTATCTTTAAAAGATATATTTGTTAATAATGTAAGGGTAAGCAGTAATGAAGATGGTAGCTTTATTGCAAAAGATATACCTATTACACTTGATGGTAAAAATAGAATACTTATTACTGCTGTTGATAGAGTTAGAAATTATACTGATTATAACGTAGAAGTTGATAACTTTATTACACAGATTAGATACCCAGATATAAATACTTATGTTAAGTATTCTCCATTAACTATTGTTGGTAAAATTAGTGATAATATAACTAGTGGTATGGATATATATCTTTTTGATCCAATGTGTAGTGATAAGGGCGATGGCAATTTTACTGGCTGGAAAAAGGCAAAGATCAATGAAGATAGAACATTCTTTATTGAAGATGTTTTTGTAAATCCAGGAAGTAGAGAAAAAGCATTGGTTACTAATATGAAACTTGCATGTGTATTTAAGAGTGGTCATATATTTACAAAAGAGGTTAATGTGAAAGCAAAAGATATATTGATGCCAATTGATATGTCATTGAGTACTCATGCTGCTGAAGGGGAAAACACAGATACTTATGTAGATATTAACTGTAAAGCAAATATTCCTAATATTTCTTCATGGAGTATAGATTTTAATGGAGATGGAATATATGATGATACTTATATTGTTGCTAATCCAGAGTTATCTAGTGCATCATCTCATAAATGGTCTTATAAATACTCAAGTGTGGGTATCGTTAAACCAAGAGTAAGAGTTATCACAAAAGATACTCCAGAGGGATGTTTTTTCTCAACAACAGACACACTTATTATTCATAAGAAGGTTAGAGGTGCTGCATCGCAGATTGTATCCAATCCTATTGCCTTGTCAGTTGTACCTATAATAGATGGTTCTAAACTATTATTTGTTGTGAGAGGAACAACTAACAATTATTTTGTTGATTTATATAATATTCCAAAAAATACTGATGAGTTTACCAAAAAGCAATTTAATATTAACTTAACAGCTTTAGGTATTGAAAATCCAGTAAAAATAAAAGCTTTGGGTAAAGATCATTTAATAATAGCATCAAATAATGAAGGATTTGGCTCTATATATGAGCTCGTTGCTAATAATCTTGGAAATTATGAGGTTGTTCCAAATAAAAATATTAGTTTTAATGATCAAATTAGAGACATTGCAGCAGATGATTTTGAGATAAATCTAAGTTTTGTAAACTCTAATGAAATAAAAAAGATTAGTCTTAATGCTGATAAAATAATCGAGGATGTTAATGCTCAAGTTGTTCAAATAAATACTTCTGGCATAAAAGATATTGAAAGAATGTCTAGTATAGCTAAAGATGGATTTGGACTATTGATTTCTGATTATTTAAATCAAAGAGTGCTAAGATATGGAAAGAATAATAGCTTTGTTACTATGATAGGAGAATCTGATAGAGAAGATATAAGATTTGTAAAACCTATGATAGTTAGAAGTTTTGAAAATAGAATATTTGTATATGATGAATCAAGAAAAGATATACAAGTATTTGACCAAAATTTTACTCCTATAACAACTTTAAGATATAATACTGATCCACAGTATGACAACTATGTAGAAAATGGATTTTTAATTGATTTGGCTGATATGGAAATTGTTACAAAAGAAGAAGATGGTGGATTGGTTTATTTTGGGTTGGTATTGAGTAAAACATCAAATAAACTTGGTATGATAAGACTTCCACAATGGGAAGAACTCAGAGCAAAAATAAGAAACAATAAAATCGTATTTATCCAAAATGGTGAAATATATTGTTCTAAACCAGATGGTGGGGATATGATAAGACTTTTGAGTACAGAAAGTCGTCCACATCTTGAAGGACAACTAGATTACCCTGCTTTATCTAGTGATGGTAGAAAACTTGTATTTACATCTAAACAAAAACTTTATAATGGAGTTTATTCAGAAAACCAAACTGAAAACAATCAGTTGATGTACACAAACTTATACATCTATGATATTGAAAAGAAAATGTATGAAAAAGTTAATCTTGGAAATAAAAATGGTTATGAAATAGAAAGACCACAATTTAATTCTAATGGTGATAAGATTGTTTTCTCTGCTAAGACTGGAAGTGGAAAATGGCAGATTTATGAATATGATACTAAGACTTTGACTTTAAAGAATTTATTTGACCCAACTGAAAAACAAATTCCACAAGAGAATTTAAGATTCCCATATTATTCTCCAGATGATAAGTATTTAGTTTTTACTACTGATTATGATGGAGATTATGATGTTAAGATTGTAGAATTATTACAACCTTCAAAACGTATTGCTGTAACATCAAACAATTCGATTGATTCGTATCCTGTTTGGGCAACGATATTTCCTTTTGAAATAAAAAATACTTCTTTGAATATTGAATCAAAGATAGCGTTTGTTTCTGATAGGACAAATAGTAAGGGTGTTTTTTATTCTTATATTAAAGGAATGAAAGATAGTTCTATTACTGTTGTTAAACCAGATGGCTCTTCAATAGAAGATAATCCAGATTCTGCTGCTATTGGAGTTTCTGCTAATGTATTTGGTGCACAAAGCGATTATCCATGTTTTACAGGCGATGGAAAAGCGATTGTTTACCAATATTCAGATATTCAACAAAAAGAATTATTAAAGAAAAAGGTTATAAATGATACCTCAGCTGATATGAGTCTACCTTACACTGCAAAAAGACCTGCAGGTATGAAAAATATGATAACTGGCTTTGAAGCAGAAAATAAAGATGGTAATGATATTAATCTTAAGTGGAATAGATACAGTGACCAAAACATTAAGTACACTGTTCAATACAAAATTAACAAAGCTGATGAAAAATTTGACCAATATGAAGAAAATAATCAAACTGGAAGTATCATAACAAATAGAGAGATGGGAACTGAATATTTGGTTAGAGTATGTATTATAGAAAATCAAGAAGAAGTTGCTACAAGTCAATGGAAAGTAGTAAAAATGAAAGAAGTTATAGCAAAACCTGAGTCAATTACGATAGCTAGTGACAATCCATATTTAATTAAATTAAAAGCATGGAAACCAAAACCAGAGTATCAGTGGTATTTTACATGGAGGATTGATAATGTTGATGTTACTGTAACGACAGCTATAAATGAATCATATCTATGTAGTACAAGTGGTAATAAAACAATACAATTGAAGACATCTAATAAAGATGGTTCGGTAAGTGCTGTTTCAGACCCAGTTGTAGTAAAGATTGTTAGTGATATAGACCCAGTAATTGAATACAATCTCGCAAGTGACTCAAGTTATATTGAATTAGATGCTTCAAAATCAAAAGGAGATATTGATTTTGCTGCTACTACATGGCAGATTTCTGGACCTGGCAATAATTTACCTGTACAAGTAACTGGAAAGACTGTTATAGTACCTTTAACTGGTTTTTTACATAAGATAGATGTTAAATTAGCATTAAGAAGAAATCCTCATGGGCAACCGATTACTGACACAATAGAAAGGAATATAAAAGTTAGTCTTAAGTTTACAGAACTTATGCCAGTTATTACAACAGAAATAGATGAGAATAATAATAAAATAGTAAAATTCTCAGCAGAAAATTCACAAGGAAACATAGATTGGCAATATACAAAGTGGACTATTTTTGAAGATGGAACACCAATATATAACTCTGATATGGGGGCTACTACATTTATCTATCAATTTCCTGAAAATTCTAAGGATAAGAGATATGCTGTTAGTTTATCTATAAAAAGCAAAAGCGATGGTAAAACACAATCTATATTAAAAGAGGTTTCTATAAGTGCGACACCTATATTACCAGTAATAAAATATCAAGTATTGACACAAAAAGAAGGTGATAAAGTTGTAAGTGCTAAGATATTATTTGATTGTACACAATCTCAAGGTAATGGGATAGATTTTTCTCAAGCAAAATGGAATGTACCAGTAGCAGGAACTTATGGAGAACAACAAGCCACCCAATATGGTCCAACTGCTATATATAATCTAGCAGGAATAGACACAGATAGTATAGTAGATGTAAATCTAACACTATCAAGAAGAGGTGGCAGTGATCCTGTTACAAAGACAGAAACTATCTCAATAGGAGTTGGCGATAAACCACAAGGTAAAATTGTAGTAAGTCAAAACATAGAAGAAACAAATACTGGAAGGACAATACTATTGGATGTATTTAAATCAACAGGACCAAACATTGATTGGGAAAGAACAGAATGGTTAATAGATGGACAATATTCGAAAAAAGGACCTATGGTAAGATATGATGTTCCGTTTACTCATGAAAATACTTTAATTCCTTATGTTTGTATATTGTATAGAACTGGAATGGCTCCTGAAACCTATAAAGATACTATCGAACTTGGAAGAAAAGTTATTATACCTGTAATTTCTAACTCTTCTATTTCTTCTAAGGAGAAGAATGTAATAAGACTTAGTGTAGAAGATACTAAGGGTGCTAACATAGACTGGGAGAGAACTACATGGTATATCTATGATGGAAATGCAGTCGTAACAAAAGAGTATGGTGCTACTATAACACATGCTTTTGCAACAATATCAGCAGACTCTTCAGCTAAAAAAATGGGGTACTCTGTAATGGTAGAAATGTTTTTGAAAGGTAGTGCTTATCCATTTGTTTGGACTAAATCAATCGATATAGATTTAGATGAGTTAAGACCAATAATTACAGAATTTGAAAGCAATGATAATACATTCACTTTTACTGGTGAAGCCTCTAAAGGAAGCAATATTGATTGGAATCAAGCAAAATGGACATTTGGTGACTCATCTGAGTCTCAGTATGGTCCAACTGTAATTCATAAGTATCAAACAAACTCTACTGACAAAGACTACACTGTGACCCTAACACTTACAAGAAGAGCAAATAATGGCGTTACAGAGACAAAAATGGTAAGTAAAGTAGTAAAAATCGGCAAGGACTTAGTTAAGGCTAAAGTTACTGCAAAACTATACGGTGATTACCTAATACTCTCAGCAGAAAAATCTGAAGGTAAAGGCTTACTACTTGATAGATCAAATTGGTTTTTCCACGAAGGAGAAGGAGATAGTTATACTTATAGTAAGAGCATACAGGGTGGTACTATAAAGAAGAGTGATTATAGTTCTTTTTCTAGCAATAAAAAAGAAGCTGGTGCTAATTTATATATGCAAGGACAAGTTGGAATAAAACTAACAGTTCCTGTTCCATTGACTGGTATTATAGATCAGGGGGATGCTACTTTCTTTAGACTTGGTGGTGGGCTAAATTTAGATAGTAACTTATCTAGCGGTTACAACAAAGAATCTTTAGTAACCGATTACGATTACAGTAAATACAAAGATGACAATGAGTCGTTCTCAACATCCAATACTTATACAGGTGTTGTTTGTAAAAAGAATATTAGTGGATTATCAAATGTTGTTGTAACACTATTTGTATATAGGATGACAGCAGAAGGTGGTATGGAGGGTCAATCTATAACAGTAAAAGTTGACTTAAATACCATGAAGTCATCAAATGCAAATACTGATGGTTTGATATACGAATAGATTACACGGATTAGCACAGATTAAAACAGATGGACACAGATTACGCTGATTGGTATAAATAAACCGTAATCTGTGTAATCAGTAAAAATCTGTGTTTAATCTGTGTTATGGATTAGGACATAGATAATATTAAATTATATTGGTAAAAATTTTACATAAGATTTTTTTGTATTAAACGATTTAAAAGTAAAATATCTGTGTTAATCATTAAGGAATGCAGGTATCCAGATTACGCTAAACTAAAAAAGCGTAATCTGTGTTATTTGTGAGAATCCGTGTTGATCAGTGTTATGAGGAAAAACTATTTAAAATTTAAGGATAGATAAATGAAGAAGAAGTTATTAATATTATTAGTGTTAGTTGTAACAATAGGACTTGGATTTTCGCAAGACTCTCGTTATGATGCAGGGTTAAACTTACCATTTAATGAAAAACTAGGAGATGTAAATCCACAGACAGGGAATATTACATTGAGTGCAACAGATGTATCATTACCAGGTAGGGCAGGATTTAACTTTACATTTGGTAGAACATGGTCTTTAAACCAATCAAATGTTTTTAATATGTATTATGATAATGGACTTAATTTATTAGATAGTAACACAGTAGAAAAATATAGTAAAATGGGTGTTGGTTGGAACACAAGTATTCCATACATAAATAAAGACCAAAAGAATAATACTCTAAGTCTGTTTTTTGGAGGTAATGTTTATGAGTTAAAAACAGAGAGTTTGGGAGTAAAAGACCTTTCAAAATCAAATATAAGAGGGTATGAGCTAACAGACCTAAGAGTATATGATGATACTGGAGTATCTTATGGTGATAGTAAAATAGATATATCAAGTATAGGAAATAGTGTAACTGATACAAATAGTAAAACTTCTAAATATGTGCTTTTAATGAAAGATAACCAAAAATATTACTTTAGAGATGATGGTAAATTGATGGTAGAAATAGATAAGAGTGGGTTAAATAAGATCTGGTATTTTTATGATATAGATTCTAAATTGAGAGTAGTAGTGGATACAGTTGGAAGGAAAATAATATTTAACTACGATACAAACAATAACTTATCTAGCATACAATGGGATGTAGAATTGTGGGTAAAAGAAGCAACAGGGATAACAAAAAAAACAGTAACAAAAAAAGTTGAGTATCAATACGAGGATTTGGATACTTATCCATTAATAGCTGGGATGAATAGTAACAAAGTATTAAATTATATAAAACCTTATTGCTTAAAGAGTGTAAGAGTAAAGATAAAAGAAGGTGAATACAATGTAACAAGATACAATTATATAGAAGGTGAAACTGATTTTACTTATGACAAGGATAAATCAGTATCAACAAACATATATTTAATGATAAATGAAATAATTGATAATAACACAGATGATGGAAAGTTTAAGAGTAAAAGAGTATTAGAATATGGAATAGAGGAAAAGAAGGTATATACCAAATACTTTTATGGTGGGTATATGCAAAACTATAGATTAACAAAAGAATACTATGTAAACAAGAATAATAGAGAAATGAATGAAACAAAATATATATACTATGAAAAGGGAGAGAATCAAAATTTTAATCAATATTCAACAGAGATTTTGAGTGGGAAAGTTAAAAGAACATATTATTACAACTTAGATAATACAAATATGGATCATGTATTAAGTAAGATAGTAACAGAAAGTGAAGATGGCTTTTTGGAGTTAAAAGAGTTCACATACAATTATGACAAAACCAAATCATCAGATGAAATACATAGAGAAGGAGAATGGGTATATTCTGAAAGATATAATTTTGATAATAAAGGGAACTTAAAGAGATTTGAAGATAGAAGAGGGCTAGTAACAGTAACAGATTATGATGATGTTTTTAGTATTCCAATAAGTGTAAAAAGCACATTAGAGGTAGATGGTGTAGAAAAAGAGTATAAGACAGAAAAAGAAATAAATAGTTTAGGTCAAATAACTAGAGAAAAGCTATATCTTGAGAATGGGAAGAAATGGATAAATGTATCAACTTATGAGTATGATAGTTATGGAAATGTAGTAAAAAAAATAGATGCAAATAATAATGTATTAAACATAAAATATGATGTAGTAACAAATAGCCTACCAATAAAAGCATATCAAGACGTATCAATAGACGTATGGAATAACACAATTGGAACTTTTTGGATAAATAATCCAGATAAAAAACAGTTAGTAGGACTTGCTACATGGAAAGTATTTAATACAGATGGTAGTATCTGGCTTGAGATAGATAATAGAGGTTATAGTGTTGAACATTACTATGACTTATTAGGGACAGAGATAGAGAGTGTAATGCCAGATAAAGATGTGGATGAGATAATAGATGTAATAGGGTTATCAGGAAGTGTGGATGATTTTTACAAGTATATGGTTGAGAGTGGTAAGCTAACAACATTCTTAAATAAGAGAAAAGATAATCCAAGTGTAAGAAACCAAATAGATTACCAAAATGATTTTGTGAAAGTATCAGCAGACATAGATAAAGCCAAAGGACAAGTAAAGATAACAGGGAAAGAAGGAGATGGACTTGGTCATGTATTGAGAGAGATAGAGTATAAGGGTGCAGAGGAATATTCTACAAAGTTAATGCAGTATGATAAATATGGAAGAATGGTAGTATTAACAGATGCGGATAGAGAAGAAAAAATATCTGATATACAGATAGCTGATGAGTTATTTACAGATATATATGATAGGAGTTGGATAATAGGGTATGATGATTTGGGAAGAAAAAGAAAAGTGTTATACCCAAAGACAAATGGTAATACAGACATAAAATTAATTAGTTATGATGATGTTAGAAACATAGTAACAACAGTAGACCCAATTGGTAGAACAATTATTGAAGAATATGATTGGGCAGGAAACTTAGTAAAGGTGACTCGTAAAGGAGATGGAAATACGAGTGAAGATAATGTAGAGGTCATAACATTCCAATATGATAAGTTAGGAAGAAAGATAAGTTTTTGTGATGGTAAGGGGATAGTGACAAAATATAGATATGATGAGAGAAATTTATTGATAGAACAGATTTTTGGAGAAGAAACAGGGTCTGATGTAATAGAATACAATGATTTGGGTCAAATGGTGAAAAAGACAGATAGAAATGGGAATATAGTAATGTCTTACTATGACCAGTTAGGAAGAAACACAAAGATAGACCAATACAAAGCAGGTGTAAGTGGAATTATGGAGAGTATTGAGTTATCTTATGACAATAGAGGAAATGTAACGAGGGTAAGTAATTCAAACTTAATAGAACATTACATATATGACTATGGTAATAGAGTAGTAAAATTAGAAAGAAGACTAAAAGATGGTAGTATAAGAACAACATTAGCAAACACAGTATGGAAGAGTGCGACAGCAGATAATCAAATATTTAGTTTTGATTATGTGTATAATGATGGAGGACTCGTAACAGGGATGAAGTATCCAGATGGAAGTATCCATAATTTTAGTTATGATGGAGAGTTGGGAAGAGTTACAAAGATACAAGATGGGACAAATGATTTTGTGAGTGATTTTACATATACTATAGGTGGTGTAGTAACAAAGATGAGTTATGCAAACAACACTTATCAAGAGTGGGAGTTTGATAATAGGAAGAGGATTAGCCATATAAAGATAGCTAATAAGACAGAAACAATAGATGATTTAAAGTATAGTTTAAATGGTAGTGGTGATATTCTATCAATAAACAACAATGAGTATGGGTATGATGGTTTTGATAGAATAGTATATGCAAAGACTCAAATACTTGGTAGTGTAGATAAAAATAGATTGATACTAGATAGTTTTGGAACATACAAGGGTGGAGACCCAGTTGAAGGAAGAATATATGATGTATCAGCGGATTTAAATAATGACAATAGGATAAATGGAGCTGATCATTCGCTTGCAAGTTTTGAGGATATGAGTAGTTTGTATGATATAGAAAGTTTTGTATATGATAAGAATGGGAATAGGACAAAACTCACTCAAAATGGGGATGAGTATTATTATAGTTATGGAGTACAAAACAGGTTAATCAAGGTAGAAAAACAGGCTAAGGGAAGTACAATAAAGAGAGTATTTGCAGAATATGTTTATGATAACAATGGCAATACATTAAAAAGGACAATAACAAAAGATGATGGTAAGAAGGATGTAATTGATTTTACTTATGATGCCCTAAATAGATTAATAAAGACAGTAGAGAATGGTAAACTAACAGAATACTACTATGATAATGGAGGGAATAGATTCATAAAAAAGACAGATAAGGAGTTGACAGTATATCTAAGACATGGGCAGATAGCTGTTGCAATGGATTTGGAAGTAAAACTTGATTCAACAAATGATGTAGGGAGTATAAGTCGGTATGTGTTATCAGGTGAGTTACTTGCAGGTAGGATAACAACAGTAATAAAAAAAGATTGGTCAAAGGAAACAAAAAAATCTTGGTATCACTTAGACCACTTAAACTCAACAAAAGCAGTAACAGACTCAGCAGGCAAAATGGAAGCACTATATGAATACCGAGCATTTGGTGAAGAACTTAAAAAACTAGGCTCAGGAGATGCAAAATATACTTATGGCGGTAAAGAGTTAGATGAGGATACAAACCTTTATTATTTCAATGCTCGTTACTATGATGCAACGACTGGTAGGTTTATTAATGTTGACCCAATACAAAGTGGGTTAAATTGGTATATTTATGCTAATAATAATCCTTTGAATAGGGTTGATCCTACGGGGTTAAAGGATAAGAATATAATAAAAGAAAAAATAATAGATGCAAAAGATTATGTAGTGGATAAAGCTGTAAAGGAATGGAATAGATTCAAAGATGCAGTTGCTGACGAGAAAAGATTTACTAATGAGTATTATGCAAAAGAATCACAGGCGGAAGAATTTGCGAATAAAGCAGCACGACAATCAAAAGAATATCCTACGTGGCTAGGTTATATTATCTTCAAAGGTTCAAATTGTGGACCAGAATATAATAATAATAAATTTGGAGATGAGAACGCCACATTGGACAAAAATATATATGTTAATACAGTAGATGCTTATGCTAATACACATGATAAAATGGGAATTGAGGCTAATGGAAATTCAGCTAAAATAAGGCAATCTGACTATTGGCTTACATGGCAGTTTGCTAAATCTATTTTGGGACCAATAAAAGCATATGATGTAAAAACTAATCAAATGCGAGACATCCCATTAAGAAGTCAAATTGATTGGAGAATATATTCTTTTACAGGAATGGTAACTTTTTATGGTAAAGCTTTTATTAGTGGGGTATCAGATGGGGTACAAAATACTTATAACAATATAAATATAACAATTAATAAAGCGTCAATGGATGCTGCATCAGGATTACAGGAAATGGAAAATAAATTTTATGACAGTTTTAGATATCCTTTTTAGTTATCCTTGATTATAATTAACGTTAATTTGGAGGATTTATATGTTTAACAATAAGTATTTTTTAGTTGCATTTGTATTTTTAATACTTGTTTGTTGTAATAAGAAAAATAATGATGAAAAAGAAAAACTTCTCATGATGTATCCTGATTTTAATCCTAAGTATTCTTATGATGGAGAAAAGCTTATTTTTGATATTAGATATAATTATAAAAGTAGAATTTTTGAATATAATAGAGATAGCCAAAAACTTAAAGTTTTCACAGATAAAGATAATATCTTAGAAAATGTTTTTGAACCTAGTTATTCAATAGATAGTCAATTTATTACTTTTATCAAATATTTTAAAAGTAGTGGTACTAGAGAAGTATTTATTATGAAATCCGATGGAACGGATATTGTTCAATTAACATATAATAATATGTTATGCTATTTCCCTTTTTTTTCAAATGATTCAAAAAAGATTTTTTTTGGAATGAAACAAAAAGTAAAAAGTATGTTTAAAGTATACTCAGTTGAAATAAATTCTAAAAAAGTAACCTTAATTAGTAATGACGAATTTATTAATGCAACTTCTCCTGGTATAACCAATAATGATAAATATATAATATTTTCAGATATTGATTTAACTGCTTTACATGAAGATATAGCTAATAAAAGGGATGATTCAAACAACATTGATGTAGATAAAATTGTCAAAATAGATATCAACGATGGTTCTGTTTCTAATATCCTATATGGCAATAATTTAAAACCTAATATTGTAAATGATACAATTATTTTCTTAGGGTATAATTTAATAGATAGAATTTATAAAAATAAACTTTATAAACTTTTTAATTTAGCAGTATATAAAATTGATATTGATGGAAACAATATGGAAACATTATATGATGATAAATTAGATATGAAATCTTTTAGAGTATCTAAAAACGGAAGATATGCTTTTTTTGAATCTTACAATGGTCATTTTTACGAAATAGATTTAATAAGTAAAAATAAGAAAGAGATTGTTTTTGATGAAAATTATATTATTGAACAATTTAATAAATGATATTGGGAGTAATCTCTAAACTATACATCAAACCATTAAAAATAAAACAATATAATCATAAAAAAATTGTGATTATTTGTTTGGTGGACAAAAAAATTAAAATACTAGATAATCCAGATTACGCTTTTTTACGTTTCGAGCGAGGGAGTTCATCCTAGTGTAAAGATAGCAGAAACCACAGTTTCAATTTTACCAAAAACAATTGCAACAGAAAGGTAACAGCTAGTTTAACCACACCTATTTTGCTAAGTTATAAATTTTGAGTTCTAGTAATTTTTAAATTTTTTTAATAAAAATCCCACTAAAAATAAATTATTTGCAAATATCGATTGATTTTTTTTAAAAAACTTATAATATTAATAGTAAATAGTTTTTAGTTTGTTAGAGATCATAAAATTCAATCTGTGTAATCTGTGACAATCTACCTGCACTTGCTGGGCGGGTGAATAATTTGTGCTATATCGAGGAATAAAATTGTCAATGTTTGATGAACTTACAAAAAAGAAACATAGGATTCAAGATTTCGTTTATTCTATACCAGAGCATACGCCAGAGGAATTGTGTCAATTAATTAGAGATCAAAACTATATTGGGCAAGAAAAGGCACTTAGGGCTTTATGTCTTATGGCTTTTAGGCATATAAGAAGGTTAAAAAAGATTTATATTGATAAAATAGACCCTGCCTCACTTCCAAAAAAACAAAATTGCCTTTTAATTGGCTCGACTGGCTGCGGTAAAACTTATCTTGTTGAATTATTATTTAAGGACTTACTAAAAATACCTACTGCTATTGTTGACATTACAAATTATTCTGAAACAGGGTATGTTGGGCAGGATGTTTCTTCTATAATAACGAGGCTTTTGTATGCGTCAAATTATGATCCTGATTTAGCATCTGTTGGAATAGTTTGTATCGACGAAATTGATAAAATCGCTTCGAGTAATAATAGTGCATTATTTGCTGGGGCTGGTACTACAAAAGATGTTACTGGTTTTGGTGTCCAGAGAGAGTTACTAAAAATGCTTGAGTCAGTAGAAATTCCAGTATCAACAGAATTTGGTCATTCTACATATGGGAATTATTTTTTAATATCAACTCGAGATATTGCTTTTATTGGTTGCGGTGCTTTTAGTGGTTTTAAACAAATTTCTGGAAGAGACACAAACAATATAATAGGTTTTACAAGAAATGTTAGTTTAAAAGAATTAAATAAAATCGCAGTTAATTATTCAGAAGCAGAAATTGAGAATACTGCAAATTTTCAAAGTTATGGCTTATTACCAGAATTAGTAGGTAGATTTCAGCGAATAATCCCTTTTTCAGCATTAAATATTGATGAAATGGCTGTAATTCTTAAAAAAAATGTTATTGATAGATATAAAAATGATTTTATTCTTGATGGAATAGAACTTGTTATAAAAAATTCTGTTATAGAATACATTGCAAAAAAAGCAATACAAAAAGAAACTGGGGCAAGAGGGCTTGAATCGGTTTTAATTAGCCATATCGAAGATTTAACCTTTGATGCTTATTCCAAAAAAGGTGTAAAAAAAATAGTTTTGGAGTTAAAAAATGGAGAAATCAAAGGACGCTTTCATTGACATCTTTGATGGGGATAAAGCTTTTGCTCATCTTGAGTTTATGGAGTCTTTAGGTCCAAGGATTCCAGATAGTTTAGCTCACACTAAATTAGAAAATTATATTATTGATATTGGATCAAAAACAAAAGCAAGATTTTATAAACAAGAATATTTTTTTAATTTTTGCGGCAAAAAAACAAAATTTATAAATCTAATCTATATATTTGAAGGTTTTGGTAAAAATAAGAAAAAGATTTTACTTGGAACTCATTATGATAGTAGAATAATTGCAGATAGGGAAGAAAATCCAGATTTAAAAAATAAACCGATACCTGGTATAAATGACGGTGGGTCTGGAACAGCAGTATTTTTAGAATTTTTACAAATTTTTGATAAATATCCTTTGGAGGATGATATTTGCATTGTTTTCTTTGATGCTGAGGATATTGGACTTATTGATGGGTATAATTTTTCAGAGGGAGCAGAATATTTTGCAGAAAACTTCACTGAGTTTAAGCCAGATGAGGTTATAATTATTGATATGATTGGTGGAAGGGATGCTACTTATCAGGTTGATTATGGGGCATTGGTAACTTTAGAAAGTAAATTTTTACTCACAGAAATTTGGAAATGTGGTTTATTTCTTGAGTTTCCACAATTTTCAAGGAATGTAAACTTTGATGGCTCGTTTTTTGTTTGTGATCATACTCCTTTTGTGAATAGAGATATTCCTGCTATGCTTTTGATTGATATAAATTATAAATGGTGGCATACTCAAGGTGATATTGTAAAAAATTGTTCTTCCGATTCTTTAGAAGCGGCTGGAAAAACATTGTTGTTTTATTTGTATAAATTGGGAGAATCAATAACATAGATAGCACGGATTAGTGGATATTGGCATAGATTACGCTGGCTGATGAATTTGTAGATAACTTTTTAAATAGTTATGCCAACTATTAACCATTTTTAGTGATACATATTAATTTTTTTAACAAGAAGAATATATTAAGTTGGTAAAAAATAGATTTTGGGTTTGTCCCTAAGGGACAGACCCAAAACAGGTATATCTATACCAAAAAGTTTTTGATTTGTTAAAAATCATAAAGATTAAATACAGTTGTCTATATTTACATGAATATGTTATGATTTAATCTGTGCCAATCCGTGACAATTTGATTAATCTGTGTTATATATTAAGATAGGCGATAAATATCATGAAAAATATTCTTATTTTTTTTATATTAATTTTATTATTTTCTTGTAAAACTCTTCCTGAGTCGATCGAGTTAGAAAAAAAAACAAATGGTAGAATGGAGTTTTATTTAAAGCCAGTTCTTACTTTTTTTAACAATGGGCAATATTATTTTTACTATGAGTTTATTTATGTTTATCCAGATGATTTTTTTCTTTTAAAACCATATCCTGATGATGATATTGATTTTAAAATTGAAAAATCATTCTTTAAAAAAGATGGAATTGAACAAGAACTAAAAATAATTAATGAAAAGGTTAAAAAACTATCAAAAAAGTCAAAAATTTATAATCAATTAGTTAAACTATCAAAAAGTGATGTAGAAGCAATTATTGATAGAAAAACTATTACTTTTCTAATATTTAATTCTAAATTTGGTACAGAAAATAAAGAATTATTTTTTAATATAGCAAATATTGATAAAATTGTAATTGGTGATTTTGTTAAAACTATTGAAGATTATAAGAAATCGATTAAAAAATCTACAAAAAAATAATCGTACTTCATCTAAAAAAATTATCATTTAATTCCGATACTTTAAAAAACTCTAAATTTGAGTTAAAAATTAGTTATAGGGGATTTATAATGGGAAAAATTTTATTTTTCTTTAGTTTAATATTCTTTTTTGGATTTAATTTATTTAGTTTTGAACAAATTGGCGTTGCTTCATGGTATGGTCCTAATTTTCATGGTCGAAAAACTGCAAATGGAGAAGTTTTTAATACTTATGAACTAACAGCAGCTCATAAAACATTGCCTTTTGGCAGTATTGTTAAAGTAATTTCACTTGAGACTAATGAAGAAACAGTAGTTAGGATTAATGATAGAGGTCCTTTCAAAAAGGATAGAATAATTGACTTGTCAATGGCAGCAGCCGAACAACTTGGATTAATGAAAACAGGTACTATGAATGTAAAAATTGTTTTACTTGAAGTAGGAAAAAATCATTATCGTAAACCTAGAAAGGTTGAAGAAAAATATAATATTCAAGTAGCTTCTTTTAGTAATGAAGAACTAGCTAACAATTTGTTAAATAAATTAAAAGAAAAAAATATTAATGTTTCAATAAAAGAAGTTAATTTATTAAAAACATATTATAGAGTTGTAATTGAAGGTATAACTTATGCTAAATTACAAGAGTATAGGCTAAAATTGAATATAGAAGGAATAAATAATTACATGGTAAAAAAAATAATGTAAATTGATAACTGGAAGCAGGGAAAAAATATATCCAAAATTCTTTTTCTCTGTGTTTTTTGCACAGTCGCCTGCATTCGTTTAACGGGTGTGTGAGATTTTCTCAGTTATATTGATAAAAATTAAAACTGAGAATAGATCAGAGTAGCTACCCCTTGTTTCTTAAGATGAAGTGAATAATTCTTTAATAATCTGATTAATCTAGGTATTTTAAATAAAATGTTACAATGACTTGAAATATTTAATTATTAATATTAAAATTATTTGGAATATATTTTAATTACTTTTTCTGGAGGAAAAAATTGATTAGACAAAATGACAATAAGTTATATATAAAACTTGGAAGAGAACTAACAGAAGATAATCTCGATGTTTTTTATAATGAATTAAAAACTTTTGATTTTGATAAGAAAAAGTATGAAAATGTGGTTATTGAGTTAAATGATGTTTTAGAAGTTGATTTTTTTGGCTATCAAACTTTGTACTTTTTTTGTGATTATTTGGTTAATTCTCTAAATTATCCTAAAGAAAAAGTAGTTTTTTATGGCAAAACAAAAAATATTATCGAATTTGAAGAAAAAATGGGGATTAGTTTATGATGGAAGACTTCCAATTAGAACTTGAGCAGACTTTTTTGTCTGAAAGTGATGAAATTATAACAAAACTCGAATCTGATTTATTAGAATTAGAAAAAAATCCAGAACAAAAAGAAATAGTAAATTCTGTTTTAAGAGCAGCTCATACTTTAAAAGGGTCATCTGGGATGATTGATGCAGAAACACTGCCAAAATATATACATTCTTATGAAACAGTTCTAAAATCTATATTAAATAACCCACATAGGACTAAAGATGCTTTTAATTTTTTGTTAGGGCAGGTTGATTACATAAAAAATCTTATAGATAAGATAATTAGGCTTAAAGAGCCATTTGATAAGGAAGAATACAAACAAAACATTGATAAATTAGCAAATTACGAAAAAAATCAAGAAGAACCAGTTATAAATGAAAAATTTGGCTTTTTTATTGAGGAAAAAAAAGAAGAAAAGAAATTAAAAGAAAAAATTTATTATAGAATAACATTCAAACTTCAAGAAAATAGAATATCAAGAACATGGTTACCAGAAAGTATAATTTCAGACATTAGTGGATTTGGTAAGGTTATAAATATAACTGCACTTCCTATAAAAAATATAAATTGGTATAATTTTAATATTTATCAATGTTATTTCTATTGGATAGTTTTATTGGAATCTGATTTTCAAAAAAATGAAATAGAAGATATTTTTTTGTTTTTTAGACAAAATCCAGATAATGAAATTAAAATAGAAGTACTAACAAAAGATGAAATTACAAAGGTTGGTGAAATTCTTATTACAGAAGGAAAACTTAAAAAAGAAGAACTTTCAAAAACAATGGATGAAAAGAAAAAAATTGGAGAGGTTTTAATTGAAGAACATAAAATTGAAGAAAAAGATTTAAACCATGCGTTAAAATCTCAAGAGAAATTGAAAAAATCATTAAATGTTGAAGAAGAAATTAGAATTTCTACTAAAAAGATAGATTGGTTAATTGATTTGATTGGTGAGCTGATTATTGCAAATTCTAATCTCAGTAATATCCAAAAAAAGATCGAAAATCTTGATTTAGACCAAATTCAATATAATATAAATAAAATATCCCGCCAGATGAGAGATACAATTCTTTCTTTAAAAATGGTGCCAATTGGTCAACTTTTAACAAAATATTTTAGAATGATTAGAGACTTGTCTAAAGAATTTGGTAAAGAAATAAATCTTTTGCTTGAAGGTGAGAATACAGAACTCGATAAGAGTATGTTTGATATTTTACAAGAGCCTTTATTGCATATTTTGAGAAATTCTGTTGATCATGGAATCGAAACACCACAAGAAAGAGAAGCATTAGGCAAGACAAGAGAAGGAAAGGTAGTAATTAAATCTTATCACGAAAATGGACAAATTATTATTGAAATTGAAGATGATGGAAAAGGACTTGATAAAGAAAAGATTCTACAAAAAGCAATAAAAAAAGGGTTACTAAAAGAAAATATTGACTACACTGATGATGAAATATACAAAATTATTTTTGAATCTGGCTTTTCTACAAAAGATAGCATAAGTTTAATTTCAGGGCGTGGAGTCGGTATGGATGCTGTTTTAAATGGCATTAAAAGACTAAATGGGAATATAAGAATAAAGACCGAAAAGGGTAGGGGAACTACTTTTATAATACAACTTCCACTAACGCTTGCTATTATAGAAGGATTTTTATTGAGAGTTGGGGTAAATCATTTTGTGATACCACTTTCTTTTATCTCAGAATGTTTTGAGGTTAATATAAAAGAAATGGAACAAAAAAATATGGTTTACAATCTGAGAAATGAATATTTAAGTTTAATTAAACTTGATACTTTCTTTGAAAATGTTTCTTATGATAAAAATGAATTTGTTACAAAAAAAGCTGTTGTATTACACCTTGCAAATGGTGGTAAACTTGGTATTATAATTGATGAAATAATTGGCAATATTCAAGCGGTAATTAAACCTATGGCAAAAATAATAAATAAAAGTTTATTAATTACTGGCTCTACTTTACTTGGAAGTGGTGATGTAGCCTTAATACTTGATGTAGCAAATTTATTTGAGAAATTTAAAGATATGAAATAATAGGAGATTTTTATGAAATTTAAAATTGGAATGAAATTACTTGCTGGATTTGTAGCAGTAGCTATAATAGCTGGATTTATGGGTATTTATGGGAGTCTTAATTTGAAGTATATTGATGACAAATATACTATGTTGTATGAAAGAGGGGTATTACCTTTAAATTATTTATCAAAGGTTGTAGAAAATTTTCATAGAATTAGAGTAAATATGCATAAAATTTTATTAGCACAATCTAAAGAAGAAATAAAAAGATATATTGATAGCATAGATAGTTTTAAGAAAGAAAATGATGAAAATTTAAAAAAATATGAAGATTCTTTAATCACTGATGAAGGAAAAAGATTATTTAAGCAATTTAATGAATACTTTATGAAATATAGAACCGAAATAATAGGGAAATTTATATCTTTAATTAATGAAAATAGAATGGATGATGCAACTAGATTACTGATGAAAGATGGCGTTGAATTAGCATCTAAAACTCAAAATGAATTGGAACTTTTATATGAAAATAAAGTAGAAGCTGCTCATAAAATTTCAGACGATAATACAGTCATAACAGACAGAACTATATTTTTAATGATTGGTATTACAATAATTGGTTTTGTACTTGCTATTTTTATAGGGCTTATTTTAACAAGTTCAATAACCAAACCTCTTATGAGACTAAATAGTCTTGCAAAAACATTATCAACAGGAGATCTAAGAGATGAATTAAATACTGATTTTGACAGAAGAATTAAAAATAGAGGTGATGAAATAGGCGAAATGGTTAGGTCTATGGATACTGTTGTATCGAGTTTGAATAATTTAATCTATGAAGTTCAAAAAACTGCCAGCGGTATAAACTCAGGTGCAAATCAAGTTTCTGGGTCGGCTCAATCGCTTTCTCAAGGAGCAACAGAGCTTGCATCAAGTATAGAAGAAATGACTTCGAGCATAGAAGAAATGGAAGGTACAATAGACCAAAACTCTGATAATGCAATAGCAGGCGAAAAAATGGCTACTAAATCAGCAACTGAAGCAAAAGATGGCGGAGATGCAGTAAATAGAACAGTAGAATCAATGAAAAAAATAGCAGATACAATTCAAATCATAACAGAAATAGCAAATAATACAAATATGCTTGCGTTAAACGCAGCAATTGAGGCAGCTCGTGCAGGTGAACATGGAGAAGGTTTTGCAGTTGTAGCAACAGAGGTAAGAAAACTTGCAGAAAGAACGCTAAAAGCAGCTGATGAGATAAAAAATCTATCAAGAACTTCGGTAGAAGTTGCGATAAAAGCAGGTGAACTGATACAATTGGTAGTGCCAGGTATTATAAAAACATCGGATATGGTACAAGAGATCACAAGTGCATCAAAAGAACAAAAAGTAGGGATGAGGCAATTGAGTCAAGCAGCAAGCCAACAAGAGCAAGTAACTCAATTAGTGAGTGCAAACTCTGAAGAATTAGCATCAGCATCTGAAGAAATGGCAAGTCAATCAGAAAGCCTTGTGACCCTCGTTAATAAATTTAAGGTAAGAAATCTAACTATTGCAAAGAATAATGGTGTAAAACAAAATAAAAATAATATTCTAATTAACAATCAAATGCAAAGTGTTAAGAAAATTCTACCTGTTGCGAATATAAAAGAAAAAAGAGATTTAATTCAAAATAAAATTACAAAAAATGAAGTTAATATTAAAAAAAGTTCAAAAAAAGAAGAAATAGATGATTTTAGTGATTTTATTCAATTGTAAGAGAAAAAAATGTATAATTTTATAGAAGATTATTAAAAAGATATTTTTAAAGATATAGAAATTCTATCTGAAATAGGAGATGAAAAATGAAAAGTAAAGCGATGAATAAATATGTGACATTTAAACTCGGAGATACAAGGTTTGGAGTTGCTGTATTAAAAACACGAGAAATAGTTGAATATGGTAAAATTACCCCAGTTCCAGAAGCTCCTGAATATATCGAGGGGGTAATAAATCTTAGAGGGTCTGTAGTACCAGTTGTTAATCTATCTAAAAAATTTTTTGGTGTAGAAAATCAAATTAAAGAAACAACGAGCATAATGATAGTAGAGCCAGAAATTGACGGAGACCAAACAAAAATGGGACTTATTGTTGATGTCGTTTCTGATGTACTTGAAATAAAAGAAGATAAACTAGAACCTCCTCCAAAATATGGTTCTAAACTTAAATCAGAGTATTTGTTAAATGTAACTTCTTATGATAATGAATTTATTTTAATTCTTGATATTGATAAGGTTATGTCTCAAATTGATTTTAGTAATGATTTTGTTGTATCTCAAGAACAATCAGAAAAAAAGTAATTTTTTTTATTGAATATTTTTATTATACTATATAATTTTTTTAGTTGAATTAATGATTGTTTCTATACCAAAAAGTTAAATGCAGTTATTGTATAGTTACACGAGTTAATCTGTGTCAATCTGATTAATCTGTGTTATAAATAATTAAAGAGGATTTTAAAAATTGAGTTTTGCATCTATCAAAGCAACAGATGAAGAGTTTGCTAAATTTAAAGAATTTATCGAAACCAAAATAGGTATTAAATTTCCAGAAGGTAAAAAAAGTCTTTTAGAAAGTAGACTTGCAACTCACATAAATAAACTTGGCTTTAAATCTTTTGGTGAGTATTTTGAGTATGTTGGAACTTTACCAGAACTTTCTGATGAAATTGATTATCTTGTGGATAAAATTACTACTCATACAACTTCTTTTTTTAGAGAAAATCATCATTTTGAGTTTCTTCTTAGTAAAGGTATTGATATTATTCTAAATCAATTTGGTAAAACTACCATTAAAGTCATTTCTCTTGGCTCTTCAACTGGCGAAGAAATGTATTCTATTGCTATGGTGCTTGAGTCACAAAAAAAAGCTGGTAAAATAGCAGGTTATGTAATTGATGCTGCGGATGTTTCAAAATATGCTTTGTTAAAGGCAAAAGAAGGTATTTTTAAAATTGATCATCTCCCATCTATTCCACAACAATATAAATCATTTTTTGATATAAAAGATAATAAAATAATGGCAAAACCTATATTAAAGAATAATTTGAGGTTTTTTATAATAAATATCTGTAAAAAAGAACAAAAATTCCCAGATTATTATCATATTGTATTTTGTAGGAACACACTAATTTACTTTTCAAAACCATTACAACAAAATGTAATCGATAATATAAAAAGAATTCTATTAACTGGCGGTCTCTATTTTATGGGACATAGCGAGTCTTTGCATGGTCTTGAACACGACTTTAAGAGAATAGAGCCTACGATTTATCAGAATGTTTGATATAACATAGATTTTTTAGATTATCGAGGATTTGAGTGTAAGCTAAAATTAAAATCAGGTAATTACATTACTTTAAAGCAATTAGATTTTGTGATTTATGATAAACCTAAGAAATTTTAGTATATTAAATATAAATTCTACATTTTTTTGAAATATTTTATATTTGTGTTAAAATATAGGTAGAGGGGTTTAATATGAATATAGAAGATTTTGGTGAATCATTTGTTTGTTCTACATTGTTTTCTTGTTTTTATCTTGCCATTATTTATCTATTTTCTTTAGTTTTTCATCTTTTTGCTATGTTTTTTGAATCTGTTTTCGATTATGAAGATGATGAAAACTGTCCTTGTGGTTTTATAATTTATTTAATGTTATAACACGGATTAGCACAGATTTAGTTAGATTGTACAGATTAAAATCACATAATTAGTTGGTATTATGACACAGATTAAATTATGTAAATATATACAATAAATGTATTTAACTTTTAGAATTTGTGACAAATTAAAAACATTTTGGTATAAAGTAATTAAATTTCTTAACTTTTTGCAAACCTAAAACATTTCAGTATATAGGTGGTAACTTTGAAAAAAATTATTATTCTTATTATTTTATTCTCTAACTTATTTTTATTTGGGAATGATTTTGTTTTAGTAAAAGGTGGCTTTTTTAAGATGGGTGATACTTTTGGGGACGGAGATAAAGATGCAAAACCTGTTCATCTTGTGTATGTGAAAGATTTTTATATTTCCAAATACGAGCTTAGCTTAGGTGAGTTTGAGGAATTTGTTAAGAATAGTAATTATCAAATTGAAACTGGAGCATATATTTTTATAGATAATATCTGGGAATTTAAAGAAGATGCAAGTTATCAAAATCCTTATTTTCAACAACAAAAAGAATACCCTGTTGTCGCAATAAATTTTTATGACGCAATTAATTTTTGTAACTGGAAAAGCAAAAATGAAAATTTAGAACCTTGCTACACAATAAAAGATAAAAATGTAGCATGCGATTTTAATAAAAATGGCTACCGTCTACCAACCGAAGCAGAATGGGAAATGGCTTCTCGTGGTGGGAATTCCAAACCTCAATATAGATATAGTGGTGGTAATGACTTAAACGAAGTTGGTTGGTATAGAAATAATTCTAACTATCAAACTCATAAAATCGGCTCAAAAAAACCTAACTATTTAGGACTCTACGACATGTCTGGCAATGTTTGGGAATTCTGTTTTGATTGGTACTCTCCATATAAAAATATTGTATATTTTAACCCCACTGGCAGTAAAACTGGTGACTTCAAAATCCTAAGAGGTGGCAGCTTCTACGACGATTGTAAACACGCAGTGCAAGTGTCTAATAGATTTTCCATAAAACCTACTGATAGATTTTATAATGTGGGGGTTAGGGTGGTGAGGTGGAAGAGGTAAATAATTTTTAATAATATTTTTTTCATTTATACTCAGGATAAAAACTTCTTATATTTTATCTTTTGGAGTAATATAATTATTTATAATTTTATTTGGATTAGATTTATGTAGTATTTTACAAATATTCTGTTTTATTATCTGCCTATCCCCACCAACTCCTTTCAATGAATAATTAATCTTATTTCCAAATAATTAAAATTGCCAAACTAAAAAAATTAAATTATAATATAACACCGATTATCACAGATTACGCTGATTGATATAAATTAACTTTAATTATTGTAATCTGGGAAATTAGTATAATTTTGTGTTATAATCAGTGTAATCTGAGTTAATCCGTGAAAATCTGTGTTATAGGTGTGTTAAAATGGCAAAAATTGGTTGGAATGTAGAATCTGCGAATAAACTTTACAATATAGATAAATGGGGTGTTGGATATTTTTTTGTTGATAATGAGGGGTTTATGGTTTGCTCGCCACACAAAAATAAAAAGCAGACTATAAGGATTTTGGATGTTATCAAAGAGGCAAAAGAAAGTTATGATCTTGATACTCCGCTACAAATTAGATTTCAGGATTTGTTAAAGCATAGAGTTGTATCTTTAAACGAAGCATTCCATAAGGCAATTGGAGAATATAACTATAAATCTAAATATATGGGTGTATTTCCAATAAAAGTCAATCAATTAAGAGAAGTTGTTGAAGAAATAATCACTTCGGGAACTAAATATAATATTGGTATAGAAGTTGGTAGTAAACCAGAATTACTTGCTGCAATGTCTTTACATACAAATTATGAAAGTTTGATAATTTGTAATGGTTATAAAGACATTCAGTATATTAGACATGCTCTCAATGGTAGAAAACTTGGTAAAAAAATAATCATTGTTGCAGAAAAAATCGAAGAAATAAAATCAATTATTGATGTTGCTAAAGAACTAAATGTAGTACCATTGATTGGTTTAAGAGTTAAACTTGCAAGTAAAAGTATGGGAAAATGGGCTACTTCAAGTGGTGAAAATGCAAAATTTGGGCTTTCTACTGTAGATATATTGAATGCTATCCAATTATTGAAGGAAGAGAATTATTTTGATTCTTTAAAGCTAATTCATTTTCATATTGGGTCACAAATTCCAGATATACGCGTTATTACAACATCTGTAAGAGAGGCAGCAAGATTTTATGCAAAACTTATCAAAATAGGATGTAGTATTGATTATATAGATGTTGGCGGTGGTCTTGGGGTTGATTATGATGGTTCTCGGACTATTTTTCCTTCTTCTGCAAATTATTCATTGAGAGAATATGCAAATAGTATAGTTTTTGGTGTTATGGATGTTTGTAATGAAGAAAAAGTTAAGCATCCAATAATCGTTACTGAGAGTGGAAGGGCTTTAGTTGCACATCATTCTTTAATTGTTGTCGAAGTTTTTGGTAAGATAGAAAAAATAAATAAATTAAAAGATATTAAGATAAACGAAGATTCTAACAAATTGGTAAAAGAAATTTACGAAATTAGACAATCGTTATCAAATGAGAGGATTGAAGAATACTTACACGATTTAGAATACTTAAAAAAACAGGCTAAAACGCTATTTGATCTTGGATATCTTGATTTGCAGTCAAAAGCGATTATAGAGTCGTTATATTGGGATATTGCCTTTGAAATTTGCAAAAAATATAATGATTGTGATTATATTCCAGACGAAATTAAAGAATTACAGAATTCATTAAGTGACCAATATTTGTTAAATTTTTCTGTATTTCAATCTATTCCTGATAATTGGGCATTGGGACAACTCTTTCCTATTGTGCCTATACATAGATTACTCGAAAAACCTAACTATAAAGCAACTTTTGGTGATATTACTTGTGATTCTGATGGAAAAGTGAATAAATTCATTGATTTGCAGGATGTTAAAGATGCTATTAGCCTTCATAATATAAATGGTGAGCCTTATTACATTGGTTTTTTTATAACTGGGGCTTATCAAGATACACTTGGTGATTTGCATAATCTTTTTGGGCGTGTTAATGAAGTGCATATTTTTCTTGATAGTGATGAGGAAAAGGGTTGGTATATTGAGGAAACTATCAAAGGAAGCACAATTTCAGAGGTTTTGAATGTAAAACAGTATTCTACCGAAGATTTGGTTAGGGGAATGAAAAAACAAATTGATTTTGCCATAAAAAGCGATATTGTTAAGCCGAGCGAGGGAATGAAGCTACTTAGTGAATACGAAAAAGCCCTTGATGATTATACCTATTTAAAAATAAAATCTAAATAAAGATATTTTGGTAGTAAAAATTATTCCACAAAAAAGACTTTTTAAATATTTGTGTGAGTATTGACTTTTTGTATATAAAAGTCTTATACTTGAATAAGAAAGTTAATACAAGGAGTAAATAAATGAAAAATAAATTTTTGTTATTTATGTTTCTTATAATGATAATTTCTTCTCTATTTGGGGAAGATAAACTAAGAATAATTACCGATGATTGGCAGCCTTATGAATTTGAAGACAATAAACAAGTTGTTGGTTTTTCGACAGAATTAATATTGGCGACTTTTAATGATATGGGTATTAGTATCGAAAATATAGAAATTTGGCCATGGCTTAGGGGGGAAACTTTAATATTAGATGGCAAAATAGATGCTTTGTACAGTGGATTAAAAAATAAAAAAAGGGAAGAGATGTGTTATTATCCAGAAGAACATTTAATAGATTCTGTATGGCTTGTTTATATAAGAAAAGAAGATGAGGGGCGACTGAAATATGACTCTTATAAAGATATGGATGGCAAAAAAGTTGGTGTTGTAAGAAACTATACTTACACTGAAGAGTTTTGGGATTATATAAATAAGACTAATAATTATGAAGAGGTTGTAAGGGACAAAGATAATTTTAATAATCTTATAAACAAAAAAGTCGATTATATTGTAGCAGAATCAAGAACGGCAAAAGTAATAATTGAAAAATTAAATGCTACCAATAAAGTAATATCATTAAAAAAAATTATAAAAGCTGATAATTTGTATATTTTATTTAGTAAAAAAAGAGTTAATAAAAAATTAGTAGATCTTTTTTCAGAGCATTTAAAAAAAATAAAGAAAACAGATTTATATCTAAAAATATACAAAAAATATTTTTGAAATTAATATAGATTTTTTTTATTATTTCGATAATAATTATGATAAAAAATAAGAGTTATATTTGATTTTTATTATTAATACTAAATAAATCTTAATAGAGAGTTAAAATTGTGAAATTTTTAAATTATATACAAATTAATTCTTTTTTTTAACAATTGTAAGGTATAATGGAGTAGGTTTATGATTAATGTTTTAATCGTTGATGATTCTTCTTTTGTACGAGAATTTTTATCAAAAATAATATCAGAAGATAAAGAATTAAATGTTGTTGCAGCAGTTCCAGACCCTTATAAAGCAGTAGAAGTATTAAATTCTCAAAAAATTGATGTTATTTCTTTAGATTTAGAAATGCCAAGAATGGATGGTCTTACTTTTTTAGAAAAACTTATGCTTCAAAAACCAATGCCTGTTGTAATTTGTTCAAGTATAGCAGAGGAAGGCTCTGAAAATGCGATTAAAGCATTAGAATTAGGGGCAGTTGAAGTTATTACTAAACCAAAATTAGGTTTAAAAGATTTTTTTTTAGAAGAAAAAGAAAGAATTCAAAGTACAATAAAATCTGCTGCAAAGGCTAATATATCAATATTAAAAACTTCTATAAAAAGAATAAAAACTAATAATATATCTCATAATATTAAAAAAACACCTTTATTATCACAAACTACTAATAAAGTAATTGCAATTGGTGCTTCAACAGGTGGAACAATTGCATTACGAGATATTTTAACAAAATTACCAAAAACATGTTCTGGTATTATTATAACGCAACATATGCCAGAAGGTTTTACAAATAGTTTTGCTAATAGCCTTAATATAGAATCACAAATTGATGTAAAAGAATGTGAAAATGAAGATAGAGTTTTAATAGGAAAAGCAATAATTGCAAAAGGAAATACGCATCTTATAGTAGAAAGAACAGGAGCATTCTATAAATGTAAATATTCTTTTGGAGATCAAGTGAATCGGCATAGGCCTTCTGTTGATGTAATGTTTCAATCTGTTGCGGAAGCAGTTGGAAAAAATGCTTTGGGTATATTACTTACTGGAATGGGTAAAGATGGTGCTATTGGTTTAAAAGCAATTAAAGATGCTGGTGGGACAACTATTGCACAAAATGAAGAATCTTGCGTAGTTTATGGTATGCCAAAAGCCGCTGTTGACATAGGGGCTGCAGATTATATTATGGACATTGATGCGATCGTACAAAAAATAATTGAGTTTCATGACTAATATTATTATGATAAATAATCTTAAATTAAATATTTTGTAAAAAAAGCTAGGTCTGTCCCAAGTGACGGAGCTTTATTTTGTATATCAAGTTATTTAGAAATTTATTTTTAATTGAAACTATCGCAACCTTTTTTAATTTAATAAAATCCATATAAATCTATGTTATGTGTTATAATAATCCTTTGACAAAATTACAAATTTTAATTAATATATATTTATATAGTATTCAAGTTTTCTTTAGTTTTTAGTCGATATTTAGACTAATAATATTTAACTGAGGATTTTAATGCCAAAAAAAATTTTTTATTTCTTATTTTTAATTTTTTCTTTATTTTCATACAATTTATTTTCTGATAATAAAAAAGATTGGATTGCTGAAGAAGAAAAAGCAAAAAAACTTTTTAATAAAGAACAATACGATGAGGCTATAATTTTATTTAGAGAGATAATTCTATCCTCTGATAATGAAAAATTAAAAAGAGAGTCTTATTTCTGGATTGCTAAAACATATATAAATATTAATAAGTATAAACAAGCAGAAATAAACCTTGAATATTATCTATCAAATTTTAAAAGTGAGGGACTTAACTATCCGGAGGCTGTTTATCAAAAAGGCAGATTATTATTTTTACAAGAACAGTACCAAATAGCAATAGAACAACTAAATATTTTTATAAAAAATTATCCTGATAATGACCTTCTAAGTAATGCATATTATTGGATAGGTGAATCTCTATACGCTTTGGGGCAATTTGATGACTCTGCTTTTATTTTTAATATAATTGTTAATAAATTTCCAAATAGTAGCAAAAAAGAAGCAAGTGCTTATAAATTAAGGCTTATAGAACACAAAAAAAGCGAATTATCTTTACAAAATCTACTAAAATGGTCTCAAGAACAGTATATTTCGAGTTTAAATCAATTTAAAATAAAAGAAAAAACTCTTCAACAAGCAATTGATTCTTATGAAAAAAATAAGGATAAAAGTATAGATAATGATAAGGTAACAAAGATAGTCCAAGAAAATGACAATCTAAAACAAAAAATTGCTGAACTTGAAGAAAAAATTAAAAAATTAGAAAATTTTTCAGATAAAGACCTTACTGAGAAATTAAAACAACTTGAATTAAAAGAAAAACTTCTTGCTCAAAAAGAAGAAGCCTTAAAGTTATTTGAAGAAGATCTTAGAGAAAAGGAAAAAACACTTGAAAAATAAACTTTTTTATATTTTTATATTTTTATTTTCATTAAATTTTATTCATTCTGAGCCATTAAAATTAATTGGTAATTTTATTATGCTATCTGTTTCTATTGAAGATGGAAGATTTTTATTATATCAAAGAACTACTAAAGATGAAAAATGGACTCCATTAATATTTGAGGACTTTCCATCCACAACTTATTTTAAATTTTTTGATAAAAATTCAAAATCAATAAATTTCGGTGAAGGTGGAAATAAAAATTATTCTGAAGCAAAAATAACAGATAATACAATTGTGTATTTTTGGCAAAATGAAGTAGTAAATATAAAATTAATCTATAAGCTTGTTCCTTCAAAAGAAAAATCATCTGCTGATACTTTAATTATTGATTTATCAATTCTTAACTTAACCGAAAAAGAAACAGAAATAGGATATGTTTTTTGTATTGATACTTATCTTGGCGAAAAATCAAAAAAACATTTTATTCTACCAGGAAATATATTAGTAAATACAGAAAGAGAAATAACAAAATATGCAATTCCTTCCATAATACAATCTTACGATGAAAAAATAAAACTTGGTTTAAATATATTTTTTAATAAAGAAAATCAAATTTTACCAGATAGAATATTTTTTGCAAATTGGAAAAAAGTCTTAGACACAATAGGAAACTATAAAGTAGAAGAAGGAAAAGATTTTGATTTAAAACCTTATTCAATAAATGACTCTGCATTATTTTTGGATTACAAAGGTAATCAAATAGCACCAAAAATAGAATTAAAAAATAGGTTTATGTTGAGTCTAACATCAAATATCGAACTTGTAACTGAAGTATCTACAACAACTACTATAGATATGACAACTACAACGACAACAATTGATAATAAATCGAGCCAAACATCAAATACTGAATTAGTAAACTTGAGCCTTTCTGACTTATTGAAACTACTAGATAAAATCAACAAAAAACTACAAAACGATGAAAAACTTACTGATGAAGATATTAAACTTTCTGACCAAATTTTGGAAGAAATCAAAAAAAGGCGAGGAAAAAAATAAAAACTAATATTATTTAATTTTTTTCTCAATAGAAAATTAAATGCTATTTTTTGAATAAAATCATCCAATTCTTTTAAAATTTAAATATTTATAAATTATCATGGACCTTAAAGGGAAAAAATATTAAAATTATTCTTAATATTTTTTTAAGGAGTTTCTATGGAAAATGGTATCCCAGCTGTCAAAATTGACGTTAATAAATGTACTAATTGTAAGAAATGTGAAGCAGATTGTCTTTTAACAACCTATATTGGGTACAAAAATATCATAGATGGAGATTCTAAAGTTTGTAATTTATGTGGACATTGCCTTGCATCTTGTGAGTACGATGCTATAACGCATTTTAAATTATCTAATAAAGACATCAGACCACTTGGTAAATTACCTAAGCCAGATGAAATGCTTAATCTAATTATCGGAAGAAGATCAAGAAGGACTTTTAAGGAAGAAAAAATTAAACAAGATGATTGGAATAAAATAATAGAAGCAGTTAGATATTCTATGACTGGTTGTAATATCCAAGATGTTGATTTGATTATTATTGAATCAAAAGAAGTTATAAAAAAAATAGGTAACGCAATCATGGAATTTGATTTAATTTTAGAGTCTCAATTAGCGGATGAAAATATATCTACAAATTTTGAACCACAATTTGGAAAATTGATTATCAATGCCTTTGAAAAATATGACAAAAAACATGATTTACAAAAGAAATATAAAGATGATGGTAATGACTTTGCTGTGTTTAATGCTTCATCTCTTATCTTCTTTATAGGACCTAAGGTTAATTTTTCTCAAGTTGAATGTCTTTTAGCAACTCAAGCAGTAGCTTTACTCGCTCCCACTCTAGGTATTGGTACTTGTGATAATGGTACTATTCCTATTGCATATAGTATTGGATTTCCTCCTTTTATGGAAATCGTAAAAGAGTTTTTACCAGAAGATAAAGGAATTTTTTCTGCTATGATGGTTGGGTATCAAGAATTTGAATATACCAAAATTCCTTTCAGAAACGAAAAGAACGTTATATATGTAAAGTAGAAATTTAAAAGATTATGATCAAAGTTTTCAAATTTTGATCATAATTTTATTTTACAAATAAAAAATAAATTTAAGAATTAATTTTTCTTTTCGCCTTTAAATATATCGATTACTTTTTGAGTTATGTCGTTGTCTGTTGAGTAATAAATCAAACCATCAGTTTTTGAGTCTAGAACTATTGTATATCCTTCTGTTTCTGCTATTCTTTTTACTAAAGCAAGGATTTCTCTAAAAATTGGCTCTTGAATATTTTTAGCTTTTTGTTCTATTTGATAACTTGTAACTTTATAATATTCTGCATATTGTTTTTTTAATTCATCAATTTTTTTGTCCAAAGCAATTCTTTGTATTTCATCTTTTTCTTTTAATTTTTCTTCTTCGATTTTCATCCAATTTTCTTTAATTTGGCTTAAATTCTCTTGCATTTTTTGTTTTTCTTCTTTTATAGTTTGAATATAAGATGATTTATCTGCAAATACACTTTCCATAACCAGTTGCACATTTATAATTGCAACTCTATCTATTTTAGAATCAGCGAATAAATAAAGACCAAAAACTAAGACTAAAATAATAAAAATATTTTTTTTCATTTTTTCTCCATTATGTTTTAAAACTTATCTAAAGAGTTAATCTCTGTTAATCTGCGACAATATGATTAATCCGTGTTATATAAATATACCATATTTTTTTTATATGACAAGTAAAAAAATAAAATTGATAAGAAAAATTTTTTCCAGATAAATACTCAATAGTTATAAAGTTTAATTTGTTTCTATTTCAATTGAAATATCGTTATTTTTATTAAAAACAGTTAATTCTATAAAATTATGAGTTTTTTTCTGAAAAAATACCTTTTTATTTGATATTGTCACTTCTTTTATAGAATCTTCTATTACAATATGAAAAACAAAAAACCTATTTAAGTTTACCTTTTCTTCTGAAATATAATTTATCTTGATAAAATTTTCTTTATATAGAATTTTAAAATTATGATTTATTTCGCAGGAATTATTTTTTAAAAAAAAATTTTCTGAAAAATTAATTTTAAAATCATTTGTTACAAAAATATAAAACTTTATTCTATTTTGAAAAATATTTTTTTGGGTGGAATCATAAAAAGGAACAATAGAATTTTCTTTTTGAAACAAGATAACAAATTTATTGTTCCCTCTATAAGAAAAAGTATTATCATTTCCATCTAAAATTTTATTAGAATCTATGCAATACCATCTGTCTTTTGGTAGAAAAAATATTTTTTCTACCATTATATTTTTAAGAAAGCCAACATAAAAATTAGTTGCTAAAAAAAAGCCTTTTATTTTATTGTTTATTTTAAAAAGACTAAAAGGTATAATCCCATATTCCTCAAAATTATAGAATAAATTATCTCTAAATAATTTTAAATTATGTCTTAAATCAAGAAACTCAACAAATATATTTTTTAAATTTTTATTTTTTTCAAGGAAATCTACTATTTTATAGTCAATTATAAAAAATTTACAAAAAATTAATACAAAAAAAGTCTTAGGATTTAAAAAAGTCCTCTTTTTAATTTTAAAACCAATATTATTATAGTACTGTAATATATATTGCTCAAAATTATTCAAAATAGTATATATATTTTTATCAATTTCTTCTATATAAATAAAATTATATAAGCTTTTTGTGAGAATGTTTGTAAGAAATATTAATTTTTTTCTATAATTTTCTACGATATTATTTAATTTTTGTAGAATCTTTTTAATATTTGACATATAAGTAATAAATATACTATTTTCTCTTACAACTAAGTTATTTATAGCATTATAATGGGTATTTTTAATTATTATAGGGTCTAAATCTATTCCACAAAAATTATTTTCAAGAAAAGAATTATAAATATCTTTTAGTTTCTCATCTCCTTCTTTTGATAAAAAATCTATGAAATAATGCTTATTATCAGAATAAAGATCACCATTTCTATATTTTACTACTGGAATATCATCAATTTTTATAGAATTATCGTAATTAGCTATCAAATGTAAATTATTAATCTTTGATTTTAAAAAAAGACTTTCATTATTATCTTGATTATTAAAATTTTCTAAAATTAAATAACTTATATTATTTTTTAAAACTTCATTAAATTTATAAAAATCTATATTTTTTTCATAATTACAATCAATTGATAATGCTATTCCATTAATATTATTTATGTTAGATATTTTATTTTTGTAAAAATCCTCAATTTTGTCGTAATATAATATTTTTATGCTAAAATTATCTATATTTGTTGTTTGTATCATTATTTGGCTATTTTTTAGAATGTTTTTTTCTATTTTAATATCATTATAAAAATTAATATCAAAAATTATAAAAATACTATTAATTTGACAAATTAAATATTTAAATTCTTTGTTATCTTCTTTTTGAAAAGAAAAGTTATAATAATTTTTCTCTAAAAGAGGAGTCAAAATCTTAATTTCTTCTAAAAATGTAAAATTAAACTTATTTTCGTATTCTACAATATGTATATCAATTAATATTTTATCCAAATGCAAAATATTTAAATTATCTTCATAATATTTAATATTAAGTGGTTTTTCAACTAAGATGATATTATCTATTTTAAACAATTTTTTTTCCATAAATTTCTACTCTTTATAACACTGATTTTAACGGATTTTCTCAGATTACACAGATTACATTCAAGAATAATCCGTGTCAATCAGTTTTAATCTGACTAATCTGTGTTATAATTTTTCGGATTTTTCTCTTTTAATATGAAAAAAATGTAACAAAAAAATAGGTTTTTTTACTTTAATTAATTAGGAGGTACTATGAAAAAACTATTTTTATTTTTTTTAATTTTAGTTTCTTGTAAACAAAAAATTCCATTTTATGATTTGGAAGGACCAATTTTTAATTTTTTTATTGCAAAGGCTGACAAAACATTATTTCAATTTAATGAACCATTATCATTACTCAAATTCTTTATTAAAGAAAATCCACAAGAAAATTTTATTTTTAAACCTAAATTTTGTAAGGCAAATTTTTTGGTAGACTCAAGTCATTTTGTAGAAAAAGAAGGTCAAACTTTAGTTATCGAAGCTTATGACACTTCAAAAAATCGTTCCTTAATAGAAATACCTGTACCAATAGTAAACACAAATCCAGCATTCTTAAATATAAAAGAATTTCAACTAAAATATTCAAAAAAGAAAAATCAATTTTTAATTTTAAAATCTTGTGGAAGTGGTAATACTTCAGGATTTAGTTTAGTGTTTTTTATTAAGAATAAAAAAGTTGAAGTTCCATTCAAAAAAGAGGATATAAAAAATAATGACGAGTTAAAAATCAATTTTGGAGTACAAGAAAATGTTGAGTCTCAAGAAATATCTTTTAGTAAAAAAAATATTACTATTTATCAAAAAGGAAGACTGCCACAAACAAATTCTTTTATATATATAAAAGATAATAATGGGCAAATTATAGATTATATTTTATATTATAATTCTAAAAATAAGAATTTTGAAAAGTATAAACAGAGTAAAAATGCAAAACAATACATTTATGAATTAAAAACATCAAATATTGAGGCTGTTTTTACTGATATAAATGGAAACTCTTCAAAAAAGACAATTATAAAGTCTGGTAATAAATTTGTAATAAAAAAATGAAAGTTCTTGACAAAAATTGAAAAAATGTTAGCTATAACAGAGATTAGCATTGATTAAAACTGATAACACAGATTAGGTATTGATTTATTAATCTGTGTTAAATAAATAATAGGAAATGGCAAAAATATGATTAATCCTTATGAAAAACCAGATTTTTATTCAAAAAAAGCAAAAGAAGAAGGTTATGCTGCCCGAAGTATCTATAAATTGAAAGAAATTCAAGAAAAATTCAATTTAATTAAAAAAAATCATAAAATTTTAGATTTGGGATGTGCACCTGGTTCGTGGTCTCAATATTCATCAAAACTTGTTGGGAACGAGGGGCTTGTTGTTGGGATTGATTATAAAGAAATAAAAGTTAATTTGCCAAATGCGATTTTTATTCAAGGTAGCTTCTTAAATGAAGAAAATAAGGCAAAAATTAAAGAATATTCGCCTTTTGATGGAGTAATTAGCGATATGGCACCTGATACAGAGGGAGATAGGCTTACTGACTGTTTTAATTCAAGTGAACTTGTAAAAGAAGCAGTAAATTTTAGTTATGATTACCTAAAAAAAGGTGGTTATTTTATCGCAAAAATTTTTCAAGGTGGTGATGAAAAAACAATTTTTGCCGAACTAAAAGAAGCATTCAAAGAAGTTAAATGGTTTAAACCAGATTCTACAAGAAAAATAAGTTTTGAAATTTTTATCATTGCATATAATTTTATAAAAAAGCCAGAATTAAAATCATCTTCTGAATTTGAGGCAATTAATGACCCAAATTATTCGGGAGAGATGCCGTGGTAATTATAACACAGATTAATCAGATTTCCATAGATTCCACAGATTAAAATCCATAATTACTTGATAACATTTGGGTATATACATTACAAAAATTCTTGTATAACCCACAAAAAACTGATATAATATAACGCAGATGAATCAGAATATAACACTAATTAACCAGATTATCGCGGATTGACACAGATTAAATGCTGTAACATTTATACAATAAATGTATTTAACTTTTACGATTTCTAATATTTCAGTATTCATAAAATTTGGAGATTAACTAATGAGCAATGATTATTTAACGATAGCACTTCCAAAAGGGAGACTTTTAGAACAAGTAACTGCTTTTTTTGCAAAATATGATATTACAATAAAAGAAGAGTCAAGAAAATTAGATTATTATGATGAAAAAAATAAACTAAGATTTTTATTTGTTAAAAATAGCGATGTTCCAGTCTATGTAAATTATGGTGTTGCAGCTTTAGGCATATCAGGAAGCGATGTTGTGTATGAATCTGGTTTTGAATTTTTGAAACTTGGGATTTTACCTTTTGGTACTACTCGTATTTGTCTTGCTGGTTTTGAGAAGGATAAAGATTTATATTTTAAGGCTTATTCGACTGGTAGTTTTGTAAAAGAGATAAAAATTGCTACTAAATTTGGTAAATTTACAACAACTTATTTTAATGAAAAAGATATACCTGTTCAGATAATTAAACTCACTGGTTCCATTGAGTTAGCCCCTATTCTTGGACTTTCTGATTTTATTGTTGACCTTGTAGAAACAGGTACTACTTTAAAAGAAAACAATCTTTCTGTGATTGAAGAACTTGGAAAAACTCAAGTCGAAATAATTGCAAATCCAAGTCTTTACAAACTCGATTACAAAAAAATTGATAATATTGTTACAATTATAGAAAATATGAAGTAAAATTAATAGACAATTTTATTTTCTTTTGTTATACTATCAATTGTTCAGATTATCCAATATATAACACAGATTAATCGAATTGTCGCGGATTAACACAAATTAAATTGTGTAACTATATACAATAACTGTATTTAGTTTTTATAATGATAATTGTTATTATATAAGTAAAATTAATGAAATTGTCCTAATTTCATTAATTTATAGTCTATAATTCGTGACAAACCAAAAACTTTTGGTATATGCTAAAGAATATTCTAAATGCTCAATAATTATTGAATTGTTAAATATTAAAATTTATATTATAGATTGGTGATAAATAAAAATGAACTTAAATAATATCAAAAATGCAAATGATATATCTAATATGGATTTATCAAATTTTAAAGAATTAATTCAATTTCTATTAGAAAATCAATCTCCTCCAAATATTGATTTTTTTAAGATGATTCTAAAAGAAATCGATTTAATACTCAATAATGAAGATGAAAATATTAGACCTAAAGATAGAAATAATTTATCTGGTGGGCTTGTAAATCTCTCCACTTATCCAAAAGTAATTATTCTACCCGACCTTCATGCAAGAAAATATTTTTTATTTGATGTTTTGTGGTGGAATGCTTTTACAGATAATCAAACATCGTTAGAATTACTCGAAAAAAAACAGCTTGCTTTATTATGCCTTGGAGATGGAGTTCATTCTGAAGGCATTTATATTAGTAGATGGACAAAGGCTTTTGATGAATACAGAAGAAATTACGATAAGTCTTCTAACATGGATGAAGAGATTGCTGATTCTTTTAATTTAATGCTTGCTGTTATGTGTCTCAAAATTAGATATAAAAACAATTTTCATTTTCTTAAAGGTAACCATGAGAATATTTATAATGAAACAAATAATGGTAACTTTGCATTTGCAAAATATGCTAACGAAGGTGCTATGGTATTGTCCTATTTTAGAAAATTTTATGGGAATGAAATATTAGAATTTTATTCGAGGTTTGAAAAGAGTTTACCTTTATTTGTAGTTGGTAAAAATTTCTTAGCAAGTCATGCAGAACCAGAATATTTTTTTGAAGAAGAAAGAATTATAAATTATAGATATGAAGGTGAATTAATAGAATCTCTAACTTGGACAGAAAATTTTGCCTCTGCTTCTGGAACAATAGATAAACTACTTGCTTATTATCTAAAAGAACATCAAAATGAGAATACATATTATTTTGGCGGACATAGACCTATAACAGAAAACTTTTTTAGAATAAACAATGATAGATATGTACAAATTCATAATCCTAAGAAAGAAATTTCAGTAGTTATTGATTCTAATAAAAAAATAAATCTTAATTCAGATGTAAAAGTTGTACCACGAGATAAGGCGTACAGTTTAAAAGTAAAAGAAATGCAGGAATAATATAGCACAGATTCTCGCCAGTCAAACAATGGGATTATGTAATTAATTGATATTTTGGGTTAAATATAAATTTTTAGTCGCCTCATAGGATAAATTATGGATGATCAATTTGATTTTTTTGATACAAATGCTTATTCTAATGATCTGGTCGAAAATAAAGAAGTTTCTGTAATCAAAAAAGAAAAAACTGATCTTTGTGAAGATATAACATCTGAGTCTATACCAACAAATCTTAGTGAAATAGAAATTCAAATTGATAGATTAAAGCAAAGATGGAGTGAATTTACTTATCTAATTGGTCAAAGATTAAAATTTATAAATGATAATAAACTCTATGAAGAAAAAAATTATCCAGACTTTAAAACTTATGTTAATATTGCTTTAAAAATGTCTGAGAACAACGCTTATTACTATATTGCAATTTATGAATTTTTTACAGAAGAACAAACAAGAAAAGCAGGCTCTAAATTAAAACTTTTAGTCCCTATTTTAAATAAAGTAAAAAGAGATAAAGAAATACCAAAAGAACTAAAAGACGCAAGAATAAAAGATTTAAGGGATGAACTTGTAATACAAATTTATAACAAAACTTACAGAGAAGCAGAAAAATTAATCAGTAATATTAGAACTAAATACTTTAATGAAATAGAAAAGATAAATAAATTTGAAAGAATAATCGCAAAATCTGATAAAATTATAATATACGAAAATGACAAAGATATTCAAGAAGAGCTAATCAAATTAATAGAAGAATTCTATTCCTAATTTTTAAAAGAAGATATAAATATATCAAGAATCAAATAAATTCAAAAGAGTTATTAAAAGTTCAGTAAATTCAAATTGTGGATGTATATTGACAATTTTAGCAATTGCCAATATGATTAAAATTACTTTCTACAAACCTTCCAAACGGATAATTAACTTATCACAAATAAGTTAAAAGGTTTTATATCGTCAGTCTTTTCTCACACATTATAAAAGCGACATTTGAGAATGCCGCTTTCTTATATTATTGATAGATTAAATACCTTTTAATATTACTGTTTTATCAATTAACCTAAAGAAACATGTCCTTCATTGTCAACATTCAAAATTGTTTTACATTCTGTACATCTAAATCTTCCTGCTTTTGCGGCTTTAAGATTTTTTTTACAAATAGGACATTTAAAAATTTTTGGAAAATTAGATTGCACTGCCTCTTCTTTTTGACCTTTAAGAATTTTTTTTCCTTCATCTGGATTTTGAGTTATGTTAAAAAACTTTGAAAACCCAAGAAGTTGAAAAACCTCAAAAACTTTTGGTTGAAGATTAGCTAAAACTAAGTCTCCTCCTTTTTGTTTTAAAGTCTTCAAAAAGGCAGTAAAAGCACCTATACCAGTAGAAGAAACATAATTTAACTCAGTACAATTAAAAAGTAACTTTAAATATCCACTTTCGATAATTTTATTAACTTCTCTTTGAAAATCTGATGAATTATAAGTATCTAGAAATCCTTTTAAATTCATTTCTAATACTTGCGAATCAGCTGCATCTTTTTCAAGATAAATTCTTAATGAATCTTTAATTACTATTACATCCTGTCCCATATACTCTACCCCGATTTAATATTTTTGATAATAAAACATTTTTAATAGAAAGTAAATATCTTTTATATAATAATTATAAATTTATTTCTTTTTTTTAATTTCAATTTCGTATTGAGCTAAAGCAAGCCTTGCAATTGGAACTCTAAATGGAGAACAAGAAACATAATCAAATCCAAGTTTAGCACAAAATTTAACACTTTTTGGTTCTCCGCCATGTTCACCGCAAATTCCAATCTTTAAATTATTTTTTACTTTTCTACCACTCTCCACTGCCATTTTCATTAAAAGTCCAACGCCTTCTTGATCCAATGATTGGAAAGGGTCATTTACAAATATACCAGTCCTTTTTTCATCTGTATAAATAGGTAAAAATTTACCAGCATCGTCTCTTGAGATGCCAAGAGTCATTTGTGTTAAATCATTCGTACCAAATGAAAAGAACTCCGCAACCTCAGCAATCTGATCTGCAAGTAAAGCAGCTCGTGGTACTTCTATCATTGAGCCTACTGTGTATTTCAAGTCTATATTATACCTTTTTATTATATTATCTGCAACATTTCTTGTTTGTTCTTCAAGAATTTTTAATTCTTTTTTATCAATAATCAAAGGATGCATTATTTCAGGGTAAACTTTAATTCCATCTTTTTTACATTCACAAGCAGCTTCTATAATTGCAGTGACTTGCATAGTTAAAATTTCAGGATATGCAATACAAAGCCTACAACCTCTATGTCCAAGCATTGGATTTGCTTCGTGTAATTGCTCTATCCTATGTTTAATTTTTTCAAAAGGAACATTTATTTTTTCAGAAAGTTCTTTTTGCTTATCTTCTTCATGTGGAACAAATTCATGCAATGGAGGATCAATCAATCTGATTGTAACAGGAAATCCATCCATTTCTTTAAAAATTCCTTTAAAATCTTCTTTTTGAATTGGTAATAATTTATTCAATCCTTTTATTCTTGACACTGTATCATCTGCAACAATCATTTCTTGTATTGCAAGTCTTCTTTCTTCTGTATCAAAAAACATGTGTTCTGTTCTACAAAGTCCAATTCCTTCTGCTCCAAGGTCTCTTGCATGCTTTGCATCATAAGGAGTATCGGCATTAGCTCTAACTTTTAAAAGCCTAATTTCATCAACCCATTTCATTATTGTATAATAAGCCTCTGGAGGTGTCGGATTTACAAGTTTTAAAGAAGTTTTATAAATATTCCCAGTTGTTCCGTCAAGTGTAATCTCATCTCCTTGCTTGATTAAAACTCCATCCACAACAAATTCTTTTTTATTATAATCAATTTCGAGTTTTTCGCAACCAACAATACAACATTTCCCCCAGCCTCTTGCGACAACAGCAGCATGTGATGTCTTGCCACCCGTTGCAGTAAGAATACCTTGTGAAGCGTGCATTCCACCAACATCATCAGGGCATGTTTCTTTTCTAACAAGGATTACACGATTGCCATTTGCTGCAATATCCTCTGCTTCTTTTGCAGTAAAAACAACTTTACCAGAAGCAGCACCAGGCACAGCCCCTATTCCATTAACTAAATAATTTTTATTTAAAACATCTTTTTGAGAAGAATCAATTACAGGGTAAAAAATTCCTTCTATATCTTTATCTCTTATTCTTAAAACCGCATCTTCTTTTGAAATAACTCCCTCGTTTACCATATCAACAGCAATTTTAAAAGTTGCAAAAGGAGATCTTTTTCCAGTTCGACATTGGAGCATATAAAGAGTTTCTTCTTCAACTGTAAATTCCAAATCCTGCATGTCTTTATAATGAGACTCTAAAATTTTTCTTACATCAACAAGTTCTGCATAAGTTTTAGGGTGCATTTTTTCAAAGTCAGAAAGTTTAACAGGTGTTCTAATACCAGCAACAACATCTTCTCCTTGAGCATTTGTAAGATAATCACCAAAAAATTCATCTTCCCCTGTATTTGGATCTCTTGTAAAACAAACTCCAGTACCACTTGTATTACCTTTATTTCCAAAAACCATCTGGACTACACTAACAGCTGTCCCAATTATTCCTTTAAGATTTTCAACTCTTCTATAAGTTATTGCTTTTTCTGCCATCCACGAATCAAAAACCGCACCTATTGCCCCCCACAATTGCTCTTTTGGGTCTTGTGGAAAATCTTTTCCAACATATTTTTTATAAACTTCTTTTGCTAATTTTACGACTTCTTCAAGTTCTGTTTCATTAACATCAGTATCATGTATTTTAACATTATGTTGAATGTTTAATCTTTTTTTAGTTTTTTCTTCTTTAACTTTATCAAAAACTTTATCAAACTCCTCTTTTGGAACATTCATTGCAATAGAGCCAAACATAAAAATAAATCTTCTATAAGCATCTAAAGAAAACCGTCGATTATTTGTTTTTTTAGAAAGTCCTTCAACTGATTTATCATTTAAACCTAAATTTAAAATTGTTTCCATCATACCAGGCATTGATATAGGAGCCCCAGACCTTACAGAAACAAGCAAAGGATCGTTTGGGTCACCAAGTTTTTTGCCAATAAGATTTTCTAATTTTAAAAGATTATCTTCAACTTCTTTACTAAGCTCAGGAGGGTAATTTTTATTATTTTTATAATACAAATCACAAACTTCTGTCGTAATTGTAAAACCAGCTGGTACCGGAAGCCCAATTTTTGTCATTTCAGCAAGACCTGCCCCTTTACCGCCAAGCAACTCTTTCATTGTTCCATTTCCCTCAGCCTGCTTGTTTCCAAAAAAATAAATATATTTCTTGCTCATAAATTCCCCCTATCTTTATTTATTAAAATGACAATTATCCAAATGTCATTATATAGCTTAGAAAGATTTGCAATTAAAAAATCTTTTTACTATATATTTATAATAAATCAAAATACAAATAAAATTCAATAGCAAATTGACAAAATTTTAATATTTTTTAATGTTTGGTAATAAATATTAATAATAACCACCAAAGATTAAAAAAATAAAATGAATTTAATATAAATATTATTAAATAAAATTATCATTTTTAGAATTGTGATTGACAGATTATTTATCATCTCTTATAATTATGTGATGATGGTTATAATAATAAAAAAAGAGGTATAATATGGTAGCAGAACAAAAAAAATTATTACATTTCTTAGAAGGTCACGATAAGACATTCTTAATACCAGTTTATCAAAGAAATTATGATTGGAAAAAGGAACAATGTAGACAATTATATAATGATTTTGTTGATATTATTAAAAATAAATATAATTCTCATTTTTTTGGTTCTATAGTATATCTCTATAACGATGACGGTAATGGTCAAGAATTTATTGTAATTGATGGGCAACAAAGAATAACAACAGTTTCAATATTATTATTGGCTATAATTAATTTAATTAAATCAAAAGAAGTAACTTGTGATTTTAATTCTGATGTAATTTTTGAATACTTATTAGGAAAATATTCTGAAAAAGAAAAAATAAAGTTAAGACCAATAAAAAATGATAACGAAGCTTTTAAAAAATTATTTAATATTAGTGATGATAAAATAAAAGATTCAAATATTACAAATAATTATTATTATTTTATTGAAAGAATAAAAAAGAATGAAATTAGTATTGATGAATTATTTTCTGCAATAAAAAAATTAGTTATAGTTGACATAAAATTAAAAAAAGATGAAGATGACCCTCAGTTAATTTTTGAGAGTCTAAATTCTACAGGATTAGATTTAACAGAAGCAGATAAAGTAAGAAATTTTATTTTAATGAGCCAGAATTCAAAACTTCAAGAAAAATATTACAAGGATTATTGGAATAAAATTGAAAAATTAACTAATAATAAGTTAGATGATTTTTTAAGAGATTATTTAACATATAAAGAAAGAAAAATTCCTAATAAGGATAAAATATACATATCTTTTAAAGAATATGTTAATAACAATAATTTAAAAAATAATTTTGATATATTTTTAAATGAATTATTAAAATATGCAAAATATTATGAAAAAATTATTAACTGTAATACTTCTAATAATGATATAAATAATTTATTTAAAATATTAAACAAATTAGAAGTTACTGTTTCATTTCCATTTTTACTTGAAGTTCTTAATGACTTTGAAGAAGAAAAGATAATTTCAGAGAAAAATTTTATTGAAATTTTAAAAGTATTAGAAATATTTATATTTAGACGAATTATTTGTGATGTTCCAACTAATGCCTTAAATAAGATATTTATGACTATTGGAAGAGATATAAAAAAATTTGAAGACTATAAAGAAAAATATACCGAAATTTTTAAATATATTTTATTACAAAAAAATGGAAGCCAAAGATTTCCTGATAATTTGGAATTTTCAGAAAAGATTATTATTAAAGATATTTATAACATGAATACTAAAAATAAAATCCATTTGTTAGAGAGTCTGGAAAATTTTAATAATAAAGAAAAGATTAATCTACAATTATTATTAGATGAAAGAAAATTATCAATAGAACATATAATGCCAAAAAAAATTACCAAACAGTGGCAAGTAATGCTTGGGGAAAATTATACAAATATTCATGAAAAATATTTAAATACTTTAGGTAATATTAGTTTTACAGCTTATAATTCAGAAATGAGTAATCGACCATTTAAAGAAAAAAAAGAAATGGAAGGAGGATTCAATCAAAGTAAATTATTTCTTAATCAATATCTAAAAACAATCGAAAATTGGAATGAAGAAGTTCTTTTAAAAAGAGCTAATTTATTAAAAGAAAAATCTTTAGAAATTTGGGCTTTTCCTAAATATGATTATATAAATAAAAAAGATTTAGAAAATACATACAGTTTAGATGATGAATATGATTTTACTGGGGAAAAAATAAAATCATTCCAATTTAGAGGACAAGAGTTTATAATAGATTCATGGAAAGAATTTTATCATCAGATAAATTTATTATTATATGATTTATCTCCTAGTAATTTTAAACAATTTTTAAATGATGAAGACTTTAAAAAGAAAAGAATTCTAATATCAAATAATGGCAACCTAAAAGTTCCTTTGAAAATCTCAGATGATCTATATTTAGAAGCTAATTTAAGTGCAGAAGCCATTATTAGTATGACTATAATGATATTGAAAAAACTTAACATAGAAGTAAATGAAATAAATATATGTTTAAAAGAAATTTTTGATAATTAATTTTCTTTATTAAAGATGTTCTCCATTCCCAAACAAAAAAACTAATTCTTGTGAAGTGGAGTAATTTTATATAAAGAACCAAAATTTATAACAAAATTCATTCTAAAACAACCAAATTCTACTCATAATAAATATATTCATATTCCACAATGTATTTTAACGAAAAACCAAGAGGATATTGATAAATATATACTAATTTTGGATTTCCAAATTTATCTATTTCTTTATATTCGTAAAAACTATTAATATCACTTATAGAATTTGAGTCATCAAGAATAAAACTTGCGATTTTTCCATCTTGATAAGTAGTTTTATACATTATGCCAGCATCGTTTTTTAATTCTTCTATTAAATTATTATTTTCATCGTAAGTATAAATAGTTGTAGCCCATAACATTTGCCCATCATAAGCTTCCATTTTGATAAGTTTATTTTTTTCATCATATATAAATTTATGTTTAGTAGTATATTCGTTGTTTTCGTCTGAAAATAAAATTTCTTCTAACAAATTAGATTGATTATACTTATATTTTCTTTTTTCTCTTATTTTATCACCAGATTTTATTATTAATTCATCTATTTTATTTTTAAAATACTTATATTCATAAATTTCTATTTCATTTTGAGCTATTTGATCATTAGATATAATTTCAGTAATATAACCATATTTATTAAATTTAACAATAAATATAGAATTTTTATCACCTTTTATAATAGAATCATTTTCGTATTTATGGTTGTAATAAGTTGTTGTATACTCTTTAATTTTTCCTTTTAATTTTAACTCTTCTATATCGTTTGCAAAAGATAAAAAAATAAAAAATAGTATTATTATAGAAATAAAAATATTCTTCTTCATAAAATTTCCTTTTTAAATAATTGTGTTTTTTATATTATAAAATAAAATTTTAATTTTAATTAAATTTTATAATTAATTATTTCATTATTTAAAAAAAATATTATAATGTATTTGATTATTTATTTTGAACCATAAAAAATTCAGGGAGCTTTTAATGTTTAGATTTAGAGACTTAAGTATAAAAATCAAAATTCTTACTATAACTCTCGCCGGTATAATCGCAATTGGAGCAATTTCTATTTATCAACATATAAGCGATATAAGAAAACAAGGTGTTGAAGAGATTATTTCTGTGAGTAACGCATTAGTTTTAACAGCCGAATCCATTAGAGAAGAAATGCAGAAAAATTGGGAACTTGGCATTTTTAATGTTGCACAACTTAGAATGTGGAGCGAAAAACAGGAAATGGATAAAATTCTTTCTGTTATCCCTGTAGTTGCCTCATGGGAATCTGCTCAAAGAAAAGCAGAAGAAGGTGGATATAAATTTAGAGTACCAAAATTTAGTCCAAGAAAACCAGAAAATATACCTAATGAATTAGAAGCAAAAGTATTAAAAAAATTTGAAGATAACTCAAATTTAAAAGAATATTTTGAATTTGATAAAAAAAACAATGAAATTCATTATTTTAGACCAATAAAGCTTACTGAAACCTGTTTACTCTGCCATGGCGACCCTGCAAATTCAAAAGAACTTTGGGGAAATAACATAGGATTAGATCCAACTGGCAGCAAAATGGAGGGATGGAAAGTTGGACAAGTTCATGGGGCTTTTGAAATGACTATGTCATTGGATAAAACAGACAAAAAAATATCCGTGGCTATAATAATAATATTAACTACTTCTAGTCTTATTTTATTAATAATTACTATTATTTTACTTTTTGCAATTAGAGCTATTACAAACCCTATTAGATTTATTGTTGACATATCAAATAAAATGTCAAAAGGTGATTTTACAGAAGAAATTCCACAAAAATATCTTTCTTTAAAAGATGAAGTTGGTCAACTTTCAAATTCTATGGACAATATACTTAAAAATTTAAATCATTTAATATTGGAAGTTCAGACAACTGCAGAAGGCATTAAGTCTGGTTCTGATCAGGTATCAGATGCTGCTCAGTCTTTGTCTCAAGGAGCAAGTGAATTGGCTTCTAATATAGAAGAAGTTTCTTCAAGCATAGAAGAAATGGAAACATCTGTTGATCAAAATACAGAAGCTGCTTTAGAAAGTGAAAAAATAGCCACAAAATCAGCATCAGATGCTAAACAAGGTGGAGAAGCTGTCAATAAAACAGTTGATTCTATGAAAAAAATAGCAGATACAATCCAAATAATAACAGAAATTGCAAATAATACCAATATGCTTGCTTTAAACGCTGCAATTGAGGCTGCCCGTGCAGGTGAGCATGGAGAAGGCTTTGCCGTTGTTGCAACAGAGGTTAGAAAACTTGCGGAAAGAAGTTTAAAAGCTGCCGACGAAATTAAACAACTTGCAGGGTCAAGTGTTACTGTTGCAAATAAAGCAGGAGAATTAATTTCTTTAATCATCCCAAATATAATTAAAACTGCAGATATGGTTCAAGAGATTACTAGTGCGTCAAAAGAACAGAAAGTTGGTATTAAGCAAGTTTCTCAAGCAATATTACAACAAGAACAAGTATCTCAAATGGTTTCTGCAAACTCAGAAGAGCTTGCATCAGCCGCTGAAGAAATGGCAAGCCAATCAGAATCTTTAGTAGATTTATTAAATACATTTAAAATTAAAGGAATGGAGACTGATAAAGTTAGAAAAGTTATAAAACAAACTAATATTTCTCAAAACAAACCAAAAAAAATGATAAATTATAATTCTACACAAACTAAAAATTTAAATAAAGATAAAGATGATAAAGAAGATATTGAAGGAACAACGGATTTTATACAGTTATAAAGAAAACTTTTACAAAAAAGGTGTATTTTTGATAAAATTGGATTTTAAGCCAATAATATACGAATTTATATAAATATTTAATTAAAAAATGGATTTTTTTCTGTTTTTTTTCTAATATTTATCTTATTCGTGGTTTATTGGTTTATTTTTTTAAATTTAAATTTGGATTAATAATATGAATGAAAAAGAAATAGAAAGTGTTAAAAATATACATAGTTCTATAAAGACTCAGATTGATGATAAGATAAATTATTTTAAAAATATATGGAATAATGGAACAGAATTAGATATTTTTGAAGAACTCGTTTTTTGTATATTAACTCCTCAATCAAAAGCTATTATGGCGGATAAGGCTATCAAAAATCTCAAAAAGAAAAATTTATTATTTTCTAATAATTGGGAAGAAATAAGTAATGAATTAAATATTGTTAGATTTAAAAATAACAAAGCAAGGTACATAATTGAAGTAAGAAATAATTTAACTATCGATGGAAAAATTTGGCTAAAAGATAAAATAAATCCAAATGATATTTATACTACAAGAGATTGGTTTGTTAAGAATATTAAAGGTTACGGATTAAAAGAAGCAAGTCATTTTTTACGAAATATTGGTTTTTGTGAAGAACTTGCTATACTTGATAGACATATTCTAAAAAATTTAAGACTCTTAGAAGTAATTGATGAAATTCCCAAATCATTAAGTCCAAAAAAGTACATTGAAATAGAGAAAAAATTAATTGATTTTTCAAATTATGTAAATATAAATCCAGCACATCTTGATTTTGTTTTGTGGTATAAAGAAACGAATGTAATTTTTAAATAAAATCTATAACTATGTAATTTTTTTGTAATTTGCTAAAAAATATTTTGTTTTTTTATAATTTTATGTTATATTTCTAACTATGAAAACATTTATTAAATTTATACTTACATTTATTTCAATTTCTTTAATCGCTGTGTCGTGTATGGCTCCTCCAAAAAATACTGAGACATTAAGTCTTTTGGAGTGGATTAATAGTCTTATTCCAAAAATCAACGAAATGAAAGATAATAAAGAAAAACAAAAAGAATTTAGAGATGAATTGCTAAATATAGATAGTATTATTGGTCTTTATGAAAATTCGACAATAATATTTAAGAGTCGGAAAGAAAAAACATCTGATTTTGTTTACAGTATAGATAATAATTCATTTGTAACAAAAGTTCCTCTATATGTTACTTTTGCAGATAATATTATGTATGTTTCGTTAGATAGCCAAAATTGGGTAGTATTTAGATTTAGTCCAAACCCAATGCCAATGCCAAATAACAATCCCAATAAACCAGAAAATTTTAAAGCAGATTATATTGTATCATCTTCATTAAATAAAGAAAAAAATGCAATCGAAATAGATTATACTATTTCTTTTACTCCAACAAATACAATGCAAACTGTAAAACTTTCGGATAAAAAACCGATTTATTCTCTAACAAAAGATATGGTTTTAGTTGATAAAAATTCAAACTTGCTTACAATAGACTTCAAAAAAAATATCCTTTATATCCCTAAAGATACGATATTTGTAGGAAATCTTCATGTAAAAGGGAATATTTTTAAAAGTGAAAACAAAAGTAACATAGCTTCTCTAACTGTTTTACAAGATATTTTTGTTTATCTTGGAAATATGATGCTTTCTGTTAGTTTTGATAAAGTTAATTGGGGTTTAACTATATTTTCTTTTAATTTTTCGCCAAATTTAAAAATAACTTCTGTTGCAGATAAGAAAATACAATTTGATTTATTTGTAGAACTTTCTTATAAAGAATAATTTTTAACACCCAACAATTTTTTTTGTTTTTTCTTTTCCTTCTTCAAAATGAGTAGAATATATTTTTTTCTTGCCAGTTGTTCCTCTTCCAAAATGGTGTATTTTTAAAGATTGACAAGATTGTAAATTAACAGAAAGATTCTTGCATCTAAAGCTTAATTCAACATCTTCCCAGTAACAATAATAATCTTTGTTAAATCCTTCAGTCAATAAAAATGACTTTCTGTCCCAAACAAGAGCTGATGCAGGATAATAATCAGGAAAAACTATTTTATCAATAGACTCATCAAAAATATGTGTTAAACTCCATTTTTCTAAATCCAAATTGCCATAAGTATAAGAAGCTTTATTTTTGTCTTGAAGAAAATAAACAGAAGGGCATAAAATTGTTGGTTGGATAGTGTCCTCTATAATAGCAAGATTTTTATAAAAATCTTCATCAACCTCGACATCATTACAAAGCATCACGACCCTATCAACATCATAAGAAAATGCTTTTGCTAGTCCTGCGTTCATTCCTTTACCAAATCCAACATTTGGATTTATATTTACAATTTCAGATTCATGACTATTTATATCTTTTAGAGATTTTTCCTCAGAACCATTATTGACAAGTATAATTTTATGTTCAATTTTTACATTCTTTAGCGCGTTTATAACACTTTTTAAGGAGCGATTAGTAAGAGTTGGCTTATTGTAAAATAAAATAATTGTTGCGTATTTGATAGATTTTTCCTTATTATTTTAAAACAAGTTATACTAAAAAGTAACTATTTTGTCAAAAAATATAACACAAATTATGATGATTTAAAATTCTGTAAAAATCCATAAAAATCTGTGTTATAATAATTATTTCAAATAAAGTTAATTGTATCTATTGAAATTTAGTCAATAAAAAAATATAATATATATGAGGAGAATTTTTATGATTGATAAAATAAAAGAATTTAGAAGTGTAATAAATTTTGGTATGGAACAATTAATTGATTATTTGGATGCAAGAAATGAAGATTATAGAGAGAATGCTAAAATTAAAGATTCACATCCGATTGTTTATCAGGAAAATTTAGCATTGTTAGAAGAAGAAAAAATGTATATTCAACACACTGTTGATTTTGTAAAGAGTATTGATATTAATCAATTTAAATCACCTGAAGAATTTAGAGACTATTTATTAGAAGACATTAAGACTTATTATAAAAAACATAGTATTCCCAATGTGTGTTATATTATAATGTCAGACAAAATAAACAAATGTTGGAAATTTTACGAAGATTTTTTTTGTGATTAAGATATTTTGTAAAATTTTTTGATAATTTAGAATTTTATAATAATAAATTATTATGCGGATTTATAAAAGAATATAACTGCTTAATAAATCCGCTTTTTTTGATTAGTTATTCAAACTCAATTTAACAAGTTTTGCACTAATGCCTTTTATAGCTTGAAGGCTACTATTCAATTTATTAATTTCTGTTTCATCTCCAACAAGTTCAAGCATTAACAGTCCTACTTCAGAGCATTTATCCAAAACTCCGTCGTGAATACCAAGTCTTGTCTTAATAATACAACCATATTCTGTTAAAATTTGTTGAACTTTAACAGCCTCGTCTCTTCTGTGTGAAAGTAATACTAACAAAACAGTTTTTTCCATAATTAAATTTCCTCCTTAATATATTTATGATAATAATCGTGCAGATTGTCATTATAATCTTAATTATAAGATTATATGCCTAAAAAACGAGTTCTTTTTCGAGTTTTTTAGTTTTATACCTGAAATGTTTTTTTTTACAACTTGTTTGTTTAAAAGGACTTAGAAAAAAATATCATTGAATTTAAAACAAACCTGAAACATTTCAGTATATATTGATTATAGTTAATAAAAATTTTAAAGTCAATAAAAAGATTATGTAAAACACATTCAAAAAAATTAAGCTAATTTTATTAACAATGTTTTATTTTTGAATACAATTTTAAATAGTAAGGAATTAAAAAAAATTGACATTATTTATAACTTTAAATGGCTTTATAAAAACAAACATACAAAATATAAAGATTATTTTTATAAGTATCATTATAAATAAAATTAGAATATATTTATGGAAGATTATTTTCTAAATTGAATATTTCTTTTCACTCTTTTTTAGCTTGCAATTCAACTCGTTTTAAAAGTTGAGAAAAGTCATTTTCTTTTGTTTTAGTTAGAAGAGTATCTTGGATTTCATTTATTAATTCTTTTTTTAATCCACCATAATTCTTTAAAGTAATGAGTCTGTTTTTAATTGATGTTATATCCATAAACCTACCCCCCTAATAAATATTATAAGACTTTTTTAATATTTTTTCCACAAAATACGAAAAATTAAATATATATTTTTTTTTAGTATTGAACCTACGATTTAAATCATAGGTTCAAATTTAATTATTCTAAAAAATTATACTTCAATTTTTAAAGGTTTTATTCCCCAAATATCATCAGCATATTCTTGAATTGACCTATCTGTTGAGAATTTACCCATATTAGCAACATTTATTATTGCCATTTTTGTCCATTTATCTTGATCAAGATATACTTTAGAGATTTTTTGTTGTTCATCATAGTATGATTGGAAATCAGCCATATGAAGATATTGATCATGATGCATTAAACTATCAACAATTGGTTGAAATAAGCTTGGATTTTCTGTTGAAAAGAAACCACAAGAAATTAAATCAATTACTTTCTTTAATCTTTGATTTTTTTCATAGTATTCTCTTGGATTATAGCCATTTTTCCTTAATTCTAAAATTTCTTCAACTTTTAATCCAAAGATAAAAATATTTTCATTTCCTACTTCTTCTGCAATTTCAACATTTGCACCATCGAGTGTACCTATTGTTAAAGCACCATTTAAAGCAAATTTCATATTACCAGTGCCACTTGCTTCTTTACCAGCTGTTGAGATTTGTTCTGAAAGATCAGATGCTGGGAATATTTTTTCTGCAAGAGAAACTCTATAATTTGGCAAGAAAACAACTTTTATTCTGCCTTTAACATCAGGATCATTGTTTATAATAAAACCAATATTATTAATTAATTTAATAATTAATTTAGCCATATAGTAACCAGGAGCTGCTTTTGCTCCAAATATAAATGTTCTTGGAACAAAATCCATATTTGGATTGCTCTTTAAATCGATATAGAGGCTGATTATATTTAAAACATCAAGCAATTGTCTTTTATATTCGTGAAGTCTTTTGATTTGAACATCAAAGATAGAATTAACACTAACTTCAATACCTGTTTCTTGTTTAATAATTTCAACAAGTTTTTTCTTATTGTTAAGTTTTATTTCTTGCCATCTTTTAATAAAATCTTTATCATCTACGAATTTAGTCAATTTTTTTAATTGATATAAATCTTTTGCCCAACCAATACCAATTTTTTCTGTAATAAGGTCTGATAAATCTGGATTTGATTTTAATAACCATCTTCTTTGAGTAATACCATTTGTTTTATTGTTAAATCTTTCTGGCAAGAACTCATAAAAATCGTTTAATAAGTCAGATTTCAAAAGTTCTGAATGAAGGGCTGCAACACCATTTGTAGAATGGCTACCAATTACAGATAAATAAGCCATTCTTACATATCTTTCACCATCTTCATCAATAATAGACATTCTTCTTAATCTATCAACATCTCCAGGATATTTCATAGAAACTGCACTTAAAAATTCGTAATTGATTTGGTAAATAATTTGCATATGTCTTGGAAGCAATCTTTCCATCATTGTTACTGGCCATTTTTCTAAAGCTTCTGGTAATAATGTATGATTTGTATAACCAAAAGTTTTAATTGTAATATCCCACGCATCTTTCCATGACACTTCATAATCATCTAAAAGAATTCTCATTAATTCTGGAATAGCAATTGCAGGATGTGTATCATTTAATTGAATTGCAACTTTATTTGGAAAATCTTTAAAATCTGTACTATATTTTAAGAATCTTCTAATAATATCTCTTAAAGAAGCAGAAACAAAGAAATATTGTTGTTGTAATCTTAAAACCTTACCAAATTCAGTAATATCATTTGGATATAGTACTTTTGAAATGTTTTCCCATTTATTTTTTTCTTCAACTGCATCAACATAGTTACCCATATTAAATTCGTGTAAGTCAAACTCATTTGTTGACTTAGCAGTCCACAATCTTAGCGTATTAACAGTGTTGTTATCATAACCAGGAATTGGTGTATCAAAAGGCATTGCTAATACATCTTGTGTATTTTCCCATTTATAGCATAATTTACCATGTTTGTTTTTGTAACTTGTTACATTACCGTGAAATTGAATTCTAATTTCAAATTCTGGTCTTTCAATTTCCCATGGACAACCGAGTTTTAACCAGTTATCTGGTTCTTCAATTTGATAACCATCAACTATTTTTTGATTAAAGATACCATAATCATATCTAATACCATAACCATAAGCAGGAAGTTCTAATGTTGCCATAGAGTCTAAAAAACATGAAGCTAATCTTCCAAGACCACCATTTCCAAGTCCAGCATCAACTTCTTCCTCTCTAACAACTTCCATGTCAATGCCAAGTTCTTTCATAGCAGTTTCACATTCATCTAGAATGTCAAGGTTTACCATACTATTTCCAAGTGTTCTACCCATTAAAAATTCTAATGAAAGATAATATACTCTTTTGACATTTTTGTCATAATAATTTTGTTGTGTTTTAATCCATTTTTCGATCATTCTATCTCTTACAACTAAAGCAAGAGTATAAAAATTATCATGTTGAGTTACAGAATATTCATCTTTTGCAAGAGAATATTTTCTATGATTCAAAAAGGATTCTTTGATTTCTTCAACTGCTTTTCTGTTTATTTTTTTTTCTTTCGCCATCATACTCTCCATATATTAATTTTTGGGCTATTATAACAGTTTTTTTTATATCGTCAATTGAATTTTTAAATTTAGCTCAATTAAAACTTCAAAAAACCAATTTTGTATCAAAAATTTAAAATAAATATTCTAAAAATAAGAATATCAATAAAATAAGTAATATATTTTAAAAAAAATATAGCAAATATCATAAAATAATTTTTAATTATCTATTTTTTTCAAGTTTAAAATTTAATTTTTATAATCATTATTATTGATTAATTTTTCTTCAATTTGACAAAATAACTTTTCTATAACACAGATTTGAAAGAGATTAGGGAGAGGTAACACGGATTAGGATTGTTTTTAATTGATTAATTTTCTTCAATTTGACAAAATAACTTTTCTATAACACAGATTTGAAAGAGATTAGGGAGAGATAACACGGATTAGGATGGTGTTTAATTGATTAATTTTTCTTCAATTTGACAAAATAACTTTTCTATAACACAGATTTGAAAGAGATTAGGGAGAGGTAACACGGATTAGGATTGTTTTTAATTGATTAATTTTCTTCAATTTGACAAAATAACTTTTCTTTGATATAAAGAATTACTTTTTACTAAAAATGATATTTGCAAACTTCACTTTTAGTAAAAAATAATTCGTGTTATGGGAGATAAAATGAATTTAAAAGAAAAATATATTATAGAATTGAAAAGTTTAATTAAACAATCTGTTGGAATATCAGATTTAGATATAGGGGATATAATCAGTGAAACTCCACCAAAAAAGGAATTTGGCGATATTGCTATACCAATGTTTAAATTTAGTTCTATTTTAAAACAAAAACCCTTTGATATTGCAAATAAAGTAAAAACTGAGATAGAAAAAAGTAATTTGGTCGAAAAAATTGATATTAAAGGTGCTTATTTAAACATATTCTTTAATAAAAAGCTTATTGCTAATGACATTCTAAACTTAGCAATTGCTCAAAAAGAGAATTTTGGTAAGCAAGATGACAAAAAAGAGAAGGTTGTAGTTGAATTTAGTTGTCCAAACACAAATAAACCGCTACATCTTGGGCATTGTAGAAATAATGTATTGGGTGACAGTATTTCGAGGATTTTTAAATTTAATGGCTTTGATGTAAAAAAAGTAAATCTTATAAATGATAGAGGGATTCATATCTGTAAATCAATGCTTGCTTATAAAATGTTTGGAAATAATACTACTCCTGAGAAAGAAAACAAAAAAAGTGACCATTTAGTTGGTGATTTTTATGTAAAATACGCAAAAGAAGCAGAAAATAACAGTGAACTCGAAAAAGATGCTCAAAAACTATTAATTTTGTGGGAACAAAACGATAAAGATACAATCGAATTGTGGAAAAAGATGAATAAATGGGCAATTGATGGAATACTTGAGACTTATAACAAAATGGGAATTAGTTTTGATGAATTTGAATACGAAAGCATAAATTATTTGTATGGAAAAGAAGTTGTTGACGAAGGATTGACTAAAAAAGTATTCTATAAAGAAGATGATGGAAGTGTTTGGATAAATAATGAAGATGTTGGGCTTGATAAAAAAGCAGTGTTAAGAGGTGATGGAACAAGTATTTATATTACTCAAGACTTGGGAACTGCGATTAAAAGGCAAGAAAAATTTGGTTTTAATAGGCTTATTTATGTCGTTGGATCAGAACAGATTTATCATTTTAAAACACTTTTTGAAATACTGAAAAAACTTGGCAATAAATGGGCAAATGATTGTTTTCACCTTTCTTATGGAATGGTAAATTTACCTGAAGGCAAGATGAAAAGTCGCGAAGGAAAAGTCGTTGATGCTGATAATCTTATGGAATTACTCTTTGATATGGCAAAAGATGCGATTAATGAAAAACAAAAAGAATTGTCTGATGCAGAAAAAGCAGAAATTGCAAAAAAAGTATCACTATCGGCATTAAAATATTATTTGCTAAATTTTTCTACTATTAAAGACGTTATGTTTATACCTGAAAAATCAATTAGTTTTGATGGAAATACAGGTCCTTATTTACAATACACGACAGCAAGGATTAATTCGTTACTTTTGAAAGCAGGAAATTATTCTCAAACAAATATTTCTGAAAGTGATTATAATTTTAACTCTGATGAATGGAATGTAATTTCATATTTACTTGATTTTACAGACTCTATAACAAAATCATGCGAAAATTATGCTCCTGTAGAGATTTGCACTTATTTATACGAATTAGCTAAACTTTATAACAAATTTTACCACGATAACCAAATTTTAAATCAAGAAGAAAAAGTTAGAAATATCAGACTCTTAATTTCACAAGCAACTCTAATTACTTTAAAAAATGGACTTAACTTATTAGGTATAGAGCCATTAGAAAGAATGTAAAATTTAAAAACTGCCAAAAAATTTAGATTTAATCTAAAACTTTTTGGCATTTCTTTTTATAGTATATAAAATCAATTGTTTTTGTAGTAAATAAAATTTTAAAAATATTAATATTTTAAAAACTATAGATTTTTTTATTAAATTAAGAAAAAGACAATTAATTTTTTAAAAAATTCAATTTATTATTGAAAAATAAAAAATATGTAATATTATTAAGATGTTAAATGTTTTTTTTATACAGTTTTTTTTAAAAAAATTTACATTTAAGATTATTTAAGAAGATAGTAATAATTATGAAACTAATAAATAAGTACTTTTTTAATACAAATTATTTATATTTTTTCCAACCACTTTCGACTACTCTAGAGAAATCAATCTCAAATTATTTATGGTTATATTTTTTTCAATATAAAAAAAATTAATTTTTAGTGAGGAGAATTTATGAAAAAGATTTTTACTTTCCTTTTCTTTATTTCTTTATTTTTTGTTTTTTTAATAGGTTGTCAACAACCAACAACAGAAACAAAGACTGTAACATCGAGTTCTGGAACATCTGCTGGGACACCAACAAAACCAGAATATCCATATCCAATGGATAAAGCAAAAGATGTTCAACCATATCAAATCAAAATGTTGAGATGGTCTACTGTTCAAGATGTTAATGCAAAAGACCTTATTGATCTAATTGGAGCTAATAACATAAGTCTTAAAGACTTGCTTGGAAGTAGCTCAACACAAGTTGATATGACAGGTGACCATTATAAAGATGGTATCGTAAAACAATGGACAGAATATCTAAGTGCATTAGAATCATTTAACATGAAAGATGATATGTATTTTGATGTTTGTCTTGGCATAGTTGATGCTACAAATGATGAAATGCTATTAACTTATAACCCTCCTGCTGTATATCATATTAAAGCTATTAAAGAAAGCCTTCCAATAGTTGAAGTTGATATTTCGGAAGTTTTAAAAAACTTTTATCAAACATCTGGTACAAGTGTAGGTGGTTTTAACCCTATAACTGGAAATAGTTTTATGCTCGAAAATGATAAAATCTATGTTTGGAAAGTAGTTGTTACAAATGGTAATGGAGTTAAAGTAGAAAGTCCTTTATGGCAATTTAAAACCGCAAAAACAAATGCTCCTGTATTAGTATCAACATATTCTGACTTTATGAATAATCCTAATATTGCTCCACAAAATAACTCTTATGCTGGAAATGTATCACAAGTTAATCTAAAACTTCCACCACAAATTGTTCAAGACCCAGATGGAGATAATATTTATTACGAATTATTCTTTGGACAATTGCCAAATTCTATGAAATCATTGGGAAATGTATTATTTGATGCTAATAATGGTGCTTTCGTAGACGTTACAGCAGATAACAACTATTTTTGGTATGTTGTAGCAAAAGATACAAATGGTGGTCAAATAAAATTACCGACTCTAAACTTTACTACAAAATATCATGCAAATACAGCACCAATTTTTAAAAATCCATTATTATCACCTGTAAATGGAGATCAAACTGCTGATAGAAATGTAAACTTAACTTTTACATGGCAATTAGCATCTGATAATGAATCTAATGCTTTAACTTATGTTTTTTATTATGGCACAGATACAAGCAATTTGATAATGAATACAGTTCCTGCTATTAATATTGACAAAATTGGAACATATACTATTAATGCTAATACGCTAGCATATAATACTACTTATTTATGGAAAGTAGATGTTATTGATAGTTATGGTTTAAGAACAGCAAGTCCTGTTTGGTCTTTTAAAACTAAAGCTAACCAAGCACCAATTTTTACAAATCCATTGATATATCCTGTAAATGGAGATCAAACCGCTGATACTACACCAACATTAAATTGGAGAATAGCAACAGATAATGAAGGTGAAACTTTAAGTTACACATTATATTATGGAAAAGATATAAACAAGTTAACAATGGTTACTGGAGGTTTTACTATTAGTGGAACTCTTGTAAGTTATACTCTACCAGTATTAGACAATTATTCTACATATTTCTGGAAAGTAGAAGTTAAAGATGCTTATGGTTTAATGACTTCAAGTGCTACTTGGTCTTTTAAAACTAAAGTATCAATACCAACAGACCCATCAGTTCCAATTCCCGCTTCTGGCTCAACTGCTATAACAACAAAACAAGTGTTAGAATGGACTGGTTCTACTGATGGAAATAATGTTGTAATTTATGATGTTTATATTGGAACAAATACAACTTTTACAAGCCCAGTAACATCTGATATTACAGTAAAATATTTTAAACCAACATTAGCTGTTAATACAACTTACTATTGGAAAGTCGTTGCTAAAAATAATTTTGGTGGTAAAGCAGAAAGCCCAATATGGAATTTTAGAACAGAAAGTTCTCAGACAAGTTTCTTTACTGATTTTAAATTTGCAACTGGTCAAGATGAAACTAATTATGGTTTCACAAAGACAAATGGGGCATTTGATAATTCACTCGGTTATCCATATCCTTCATTAACATTAACAAACTCAACAGGTAATATCAAAAATACAACTGCAAGCAATTTATTTAGTCAATCAGAAGTTGAATTTGATGTAAGAATTGGTAATGCAGATAATTACGAATTTGATCAACACGCAAATTTGACTACTGTAAGTTGGTATCTCGATAGATTTGTTAATGCTAATAATCTAGCAAATCACATAGCACCAGCTACATGTTCAAGAAATCTTAGATATTCAACAGATTATACAGATAATCTAACAGCAATATCATCAGCTGATAGAACATTCTTATATACTGCAAATACTTATACAGTAGCTTTAGATTCAACTGCAAGTATAAATGACTTATATACTGGTGCAACTATTCAGAATTATAGTGTTGCTATACCTAAGTATATAAAATATGGTACCTCAAATGCTAATGATTTAACAGTATCAGAGTTAGTGAACGATGCAGGAGCAGGAACTACAGGAGCAGAAGATCAGGCTATATTTAATGCTTGTTACGATGATATTCCAACATCAACACAAACATTTAACTGGACAACACCTTCTGCTGGTTCTAAAGATGTAATATATTATTATAGACATTATAAATTAAGAACTGGTTTAACAAACGAACAATTGACAGACCTCTACTATGTGTTGAAAAGAGCATCTGGAACTTACAGTATGACAGCTTATGCTAATGCAAGCCCTTCATCTGGTGCTCAAACAACAGACCCTGCAACAGGTACATTACTAAATTCTGGCGATGTTGTAGAAGGATATATGACTGCTTCTGGTGCTAGCAATTCAAACCCAACGACTGCTGGAACATATACATTCTATCGAATTACAGTAGGAGCTGCTGCTGATGTTTATATATCATTAACAAGTATTCCTGTAGGTACTGATTATGATATGGCTTTATATGACAGTATAGCAAATGTATCATCAAATACAAGAATGGCTTCATCTGTTGTTCCATCAAATGCAGATGATAGAATGGAAGTAAATTTACCTGGTGCAGGAACTTATTACTTAAAAGTATATTCTTACAATGGATTTAGTACAACAGATACATATAGATTGACATATTTTATTAAAGATGTTAACCCATTTGTTTTAACAGAATCTTTTATAACAAATAATAGTGGTTCTACAACTGATGATAGTTTCTTTCAAACATATACACATACCTACTATACATTAAAAGATTTTGATGCTGGTACAAATCCAAATATGACTTATACAGCAGCTCAAAGAAATAGAGCAAGATCAATACTCGAACAAGTTTATTATACTTATTATACAGATGATACAGAGTTAAAAATTAAATTAACTAACTCATTAGCAACAGCAGATACAACTTACATAAAATATTCAAAGGATTTCCCATTTGAAATATTGTTTGATGTTACAATGGATTGTAGTAAAGAACAAATCTACTTATGGGGGTCTTATATAGATGATAATTTCAACCCAAATAATGGTGGCTCAAGAATAAAATATACAAAAACTGCCACAACAAAAAATCTTGGTGACTGGTTTAAAGTTAAACTTACCTCAACAGTAAATAGTACTGGTGGTAGTTACACTGTTTCTATTGATGGTACACCAGTTATAACAAATTTTGTATATGACAAGAGAACAACAACAGGTGGAAGAATCCCATCTAAAGTAGACAATTTTATAATCGAAAATAATATTGCATCTGGTGCAGGATTGTCTCAAATTTGGATTGATAACCTATCATTTAAAATTAATGATTCAGGATGGTTAAAATCGATATTTTTCTAAGATTATATAAATCAATAATGATTTAACAATCAAGGAGGCTATCTCAAAATTTTTTGAGATAGCCTTTTTTTGAATTTACAAAATAGGGTAGGGTATGATTGAATGAGCTGCTATAAAATTTTATAAAGATATTCTAAAGAATCTATTAAACTAATAATTTTTAATGAATCGCTTTCCTTTTCTAATGATTTTGTAAGATGTTCTGTTTTAATATGGGCAACTATATCTCTTTTTTCAATGATTTTTTCTGTAAGAAATATTTTTACAATTCGTCTATTATCGTCGGGTCTAATTCTTTTTAGTACTCCTTGTTTTTCTAATCTATCCACGATGCCAGAAACTGTACTTTTTGATAGATTTAATCTTTTACTTAGATCATTTAGAGTTATTTCAGGAGTACAAAAAAGTTCGTGAATTAATAATAATTGTGGCATAGTAAATCCAAGTTCGTTTCCATTTTCAATTATGTGGTCTTTAAATTTCTTTTGAATTCCTTTGAGTAAATCAACTATTTTGTTGGAATATTCATTCAATTGTTGCGACATGTTCAGTCTCCTGTTTATTGTTATTATTTTTTTTATCTTTTATCATAAATGCCAGAGGGATTGCAATTAAGGCAAAAATTGTAGAAACAACCAAAGTTGCATTTATAGCATCAAGAAATGCTTTTTGTTGAATAATTCCACCTAAAATAGTCATTGCAGAGCCATAAGCGTTTTTTTGAATCATACCATTATGTATAAAGAGATTCTGATAAAATTTAATGAAATTTGTTGTCATTCTATTAAAGAGAGTAGAGTCAGCAGAATATTGAGCATATTTAGAATTTTGTACTCCCTGCATAACAGATATTAATATTGTTATACTCAAAGAACTTGAAAGTTGTCTTACAGTATTTGAAAGTGCGGATGCTCTTGCAACAAGATTTTGTGGTATTGAGTTCATTCCAGCTACTGAAGAAGGCATTGATGTAAGCCCCAAAGAAATTCCTCTTAAAACAAGAAGAAAAACAATTGTACTAATAGATGTATCGATTGTAAGTTTTGAAAGTAGATAAGTAGTAATAACCAAAATTATCACACATGGTATAACAAGTGGTTTAGCTCCAATTTTATCAAAAAGTTTTCCACCGATTGGCATAAGTAAACCTGTTGCAATAGCACTTGGAAACATTACAATTCCAGCCTGCATAGGAGTCAATCCTCTGAGATTTTGAAGGAATAGAGGCATTATAAAAATAACACCAAACATAGCCATATTAAGTACTGTTGTAATTATTATACTAAGACTAAATGAAAAATTTTTTAAAATTCTAAGATCGAGTAAAGGTTCTGGATGCAGGAGTTCATTGACAACAAAAATTACAAGACTAAAAACACCTATAATTAACATACAAACTATTTTTATATCAGACCAGTCAATGGATGTTCCCTCACCAAGAATATAAAGACAAAAAATTATTCCAACAGTAGAACTTATAAAACCAATTATATCAAACTGTTTTATATCTTTTTTTGGAAAATCTTTTAATAAAACTATTGTTAAAATTACAGCAATTACTCCAATAGGTATATTTATTGTAAAAATTAGTCTCCAATCAAGGTATTGTATTATGTAACCACTTAAGGTAGGACCAATAGTAGGAGCTGCCATTGCAGCTATTCCCCAAAAGCCAAGAGCAAGACCTCGCTTTTCTTTTGGGACAATCTGAAAAATAATTGACATACTTACAGGCATTATCATTCCACCACCAAGCCCCTGAAGAATACGGAAAATAATCATACTGGTATTACTCCACGCAAATCCACATAGAAGAGAGCCAATTGTGAAAGATGCAAGTGCAAAAATATAAACATTTTTTGTACCAAAACGATCTGAAAGATAACCTGTAATTGGAATTACAGCCCCAAGAGTAAGTGTATAAGCAGTAATAATCCAACGAGCATCATCAACAGATGCCTGAAAGACAGCCATCATTTTTGGTATTGCTATATTTACTATACTACTATCAAGGATAGCCATAAATGTACCAATAATGACTACTATTAAAGATGTCCATATATAAAAACTTTCATTTTGTTTGGAACTCATTTTTTACCTCATCATATTCTTCTAAATATTCTTTAGAAAAATACTTTATTTTATACTGATTTTAACGAATGCGTTTGTTCCAACTACAAATCTTGAGTCTATATTATCCAATTTTATTTTTACTGGAATCTTTTGTACAACTTTTGTAAAAGTAGACCCAGAATTTGATGGGAAAAGAGAAAAAGTTGAGTTTGAAGCTTTAGCAATAGTATAAACTTTTCCGCTAAATTGTTCACCTCCAAATAGATCAAGTTTAATATTAACTTTTTGTCCTATTTGAACTTTTTTTATCTTTGTTTCTTCTATATTTGCAGAGATATAAAACTCTTTAGGATCAGCTAAATATAAAATAGTTTGTCCAGCCGCTATAATTTCGCCAACAGTTCCTTGTTTTTTGATAACAGTCCCATTAATTGGCGAGCGAATCAAAGATAACTCAATGTTAGAATCTATTTGATTTATTATGTCTATTTTTCCAATTATCTGATCTTTTAATATGTAACTTCCTTCGTCTACAAAAAGGTCTGCAAGTTTACCAGTCGCTTGAGAACTTACCACAACCATATCGCCAGAAATATGAGCATCTTCAGTAGAAACAAAAAAAGTATTATTATACCAATAATAACCAATGACCAACAAAAGTATTAATGCCATTAAACTTAATATAATTAAAATAATTTGTTTTCTTTTTTCTTTCATTATAATTTCTCCTAAAGACTTAAATTAATTTGTTTTATCTTTATCAAAACCTATTAAACCATGCGAGTATATACAATAACTATATTTAACTTTTAAAATTTGTAATAAATTTAAAACTTTTTGATATATATTGTAGAAATATATATAAAGAAAAAAGTATTCTAAAAAAGATTTACGATTGACAATTTATTAATATTATGTTTAAATTTATAAAGTATTATCAGGATATTGAGTTTCTTAATATTTTGGTCTAGTAGGTAATTGATGAAAGAATTAACGAAATCCAAATTAAAATTAATAACATTTTTTTTTATAATCTTATGGTTTTCAATATTATTGATTATTTATTTATGGATTTTAAATGATAAGAAAGCAGAAACCATTTTACGTGTAAAAGAAATTGCAGAAACTGTTTTTTATAAAGATATTATGTATAGAAAATGGGCTTCTTTTCATGGAGGTGTTTATGTCCCAATTACAAAAGATACAAAGCCAAATGAATATTTAAATATAAAAGACAGAGATATTAAAACTATTGACGACAAAGAGTTTACTTTAATTAATCCTGCATATATGATAAGGCAGGTGGCAGAGATAAGTAAAAAAGAATACAATATTATTACCCATATTACGAGTTTAAAATACAAAAATCCTAAAAATGCCCCAGATAATTGGGAAAAAAAATCCTTAGAAAAAATGACTAGTAGCTTAAAAGAATATTCTACAATAGAAAAAATCGATGGTAGAGAATATGTTAGATATATTCAAGGATTAACAATAGAGGAAAGTTGTTTAAAATGTCATAATACTGAAGGTTATAAAGTTGGAGATTTGAAAGGTGGAATAAGTGTTTCAATTCTTTTAGATCCATTTAAAGAAATAGACAAAAAATATCTTTTTAGTTATACGATAAAATATATTATAATTCTTTTAATTGGAATTGGCATAATAATAATTGGATGGTATATAATTTATCTATCTTTAATGGAACTAAATAAATCAAAAGAAAAAATAAATTTTCAGAATAAAAAATTAGAAGAGATAAATTCAATAAAAGATAAATTTTTTTCAATAATAGCACATGATTTAAGAAATCCTTTTTCTCAAATATTAAACCTTTCACAACTAATTATAGATGATTACGATAATCTTAAAGATGCTGAGATAAAAAAATTTGTTATGATGATAAATCAAAGCTCGATAAAAACATATGAATTATTAGAAAATTTATTAAATTGGTCTCGTTCACAATTAAATAAGATTAGTATAAATAAAAAATTAACAAAATTAGGTGAAATACTTAATAAAGTTATAAAAACATTAGAATATATAGCAAAAGAAAAGAATATTAATATAAATTATGATAATATGAATGATATTCAATTATATAGCGATGAAAATATATTAGAAACAGTTTTAAGAAATTTAATTTCAAATTCACTAAAATTTACAAACAAAGGTGGAGAAATTTCTATTACGGTAAAACAAACAAATGATGTAGTTGAAATAGTAATTTGTGATAATGGAGTTGGTATTGAAAAAAATAAAATACCAGGTTTGTTAGATTTAAGTACACATAGTACAACTTATGGAACGAATAACGAAAAAGGAAGTGGGTTAGGTCTAATAATTTGTAAAGAGTTTATAGAAAAACTTAATGGTAAAATCCATATAGAAAGCGAAAAGAATATGGGTACAAAAATAATCATTAGTTTAAAAAATAATTAATATAACACTGATATGATTTAATTATAAATATCCCATTCATTTACAAAAATAATTTTACCAAATTTAGATAGTTTTTTCATATCAATTTTTGTTTTGTCTCCTACGATTGATATTGCAATTGGTTTATTTTTTATCCTTTTGTCGTAAAAGTTTGCAATATCGTTAAAATTTAACTTATTATAAACTTCAAGGTTAAAAATATTTGGGTCTTCCGTAAAACCAATCTTTTTTAGATTTTTAATTGTTTTACTTAAATATCTAAAATCATCTCTATCTGTATAAATATTTTGTATCAAAGTTTCTTTTATGAGATTAAGCCTTTCTTCTTTCTTTGGCATATTGTTAATTAGATTAGTCATTGTATCAATTGCCTCAAGAGTTTTGTCTGCCTGTGTTCCTATATAGCCATAAAATATTGCCTCATCATCTTTTAAGTAGGAAGAATAATATCCACCATCAGAACTATATGCTAAAGACCTAAACTCTCTAATTTCTTGAAAAACTAAAGAACTCATTCCTCTACCAAAATAAGTATTAAAAGCATTCTCATAAGGAGAGTTTTTAATATTTTCATTTTTTTGTCCCTTTATGTAAAAATAGATGTTGCTTTGGAGAGCATTCCTTTTATCAAGGAAAAAAATTATATTTTCAGTATAATTTTCTTTTTGAATTATGAACGGATTGTCAACTTTTATAATATCATCATCAATTTGATAGTTATTTAGTATTTCATCTTTGACTTCATTAAAATTTTTTGTGCCAGCATAATGAATATCGATCTGATATTTTTTTGCGTCGTTTAATGCTTTTATTACATCTTTATCTTTTGCTTGATATAACTCTATGAGCGTTTTACGATATTTTTTGAAATAACTTCTTTCTTTATACATCGAATAATTGAATAAATAATATGCAAGTCTTTGAGGTTCTTCTTTTATAGTTTTTAAGTTTGCGTTTCTATCGTCAACAAGTTTTTTTAAATTTTGTTTTTCTATTTTTGGATTTTTAACTAATTCATTTATTAGTTTTAACGTTTTATTAAAATTTTTGTCTGGACATGATATATAAATATTTACATTATTAAGTGAACTCCAAAAATGATAAGTACAGCCTAATAAACTCATTTTATTTTTAAATTCTTGTGATTTTATATTAGTTGTGCCAATATTATTAAAAACATAAATTAAATCCAAATCTTGAAACTTTGCAATCCCAACATTATAAATTATTTCTAAACTAAAGATGTTATTTATCGGATTTTTTGTAAGATAAAGATTTACATTTTGTTTAATTTCTTTTTGCTCAATATCTTTTTCAAAGTCAATAAACTTAAATTCTGGCTTGATAGTTGGGATACTCTCAAAATACTTAGCATATTCTGATTTTTCATCTTTTTTTGATGCAATAACAGGTTTATAATCTGGTTTTTGCAATTTTTCTTTCTTAGGAAACCCAATTTCTGAGTAGAATGCCAAATAATTATTATTGTAGTATTGATTTGCAACTCTTTTTATATCTTCTTTTGTGATTTTTTCTACTATTTGTGGAAATTTAACCATTTCTTCTATTTTTATATTATGGATAAAACTATCAGAGATTATATATGCTTTTCTTTCATTATTTTCTAAAAACATTTCAAAATCAACAATAAATTTGTTTTTTACACCTTCAAGCAATTCGTCCGAAAAATTACCTTTTTTTATGTTTTCTATCTCATTTAAAACCATTTTTTCGGCTTTTGGAAGGCTTCCACCAAAAATATTTGGTATAAAAGCAAAAAAACTACCTCCAGTGTCTTTTAGTTGATACAAAATTGGAAATACATAAAAAAGTTTATTTTCCAATTTGAGTTTATCAAGAAGACCAGTTTGATTATCATTACTTAGCAAACTATTAATTACTTGAATAACGGGGGTATCTTCGTTTTTATAAGCTGGCACTCTAAAACCAATGCCACCGACATTAATTGGGCTAAGCCTTTTTTTTACAAATTCTCTTCCTTTAAAATCATCTTCTTTGTATTCTATCTCTTTTGGTAAATCGTCGCTTTTTAGCTTCCCAAATTTTTCTTTTATGATTGGAATAATTTTTTCTGTATCAAAATCACCACATAAAATTAAAGCTATATTGTTAGCAACAAAATAAGTATTATAGAATTCTTTCATTTTACTTAAAGATGGATTTTTTAAATGTTCTGTTAATCCAATTATTGATCTACCGTAAGGATGTTTTTTGTAAAAATTTTTTAGGTATTCTTCGACAATGAGGCTTTTAAAGTCGTCGTTATACATATTTTTTTCTTCGTAAACAGTCTCAAGTTCGGATTGAAATAATCTAAAAACAGGATTTCTAAACCTCTCAGTATAAATATCAAGCCATTTTTCAATCTGGTGTGGTGGAAAATAATTATGAAAAACCACCACATCATAATCGGTATAAGCATTTACATCCTTACTACCAATAGAATCCATCAATTTATCAAATTCATTTGGTATTGCAAATTTTGCTGTTTCTACTGCTAAATTGTTTATTTCGACTTGAATTTTTTGTTTTTCTTTTTTATCAGATGTTTTTGCAAGTTTATCGTAGAGTTTTTCAATTTCATCTAAATAATCTTTTTCTTTTTGATAATTAGCAGTGCCAAGTTTATCTGTGCCTTTAAAAAGCATGTGTTCAAGGTAATGAGCCATTCCAGTAGCGTCAGATTTTTCGTACTTACTTCCAGATTTAACTGTGATTGCACCATAAATTTCTGGTTTATTATGGTCTTCATTTAGAAAAACAGTTAAACCATTCTCTAAAATGATCTTTTTTACAGATAAATTTATATTTTCTATTGAAAATAAACAAATATTAAAATAAATAAATAAAAATAATGATAAAATAATTTTATTCATTGATAATTCCTTTTAAATTTTATTAAAATATTTCTATGGAAACAAAAGGTAGCTACCCATTGTATTAATAAAATTCTTAATTAGTGTTATATTTTTTTAATAAAAAATTTATTATTTCTCCTGCAACTTCGCAGGCCGTAGAACTTTTACTTTTTTCTACAATTACCAACATACTAAAAGTTGGGTTTTGCGATGGTGATAAAATCATAACCCAACCAACATTTTTTGTCCAATCATAAAGCCCATATTTTGTGCCAGCCCCAGTACCAGTTTTTACAATAAGGTCTGGAAGTTTTGTTTTTTCGTAAATAGTTTTACTTGTACCGTATAAATAACCTTCGTGCATACCCATTCTGATAATTTCTAATACATAATCATTAAAATCAATGTTTGTAACGAAATTTTGGGTTGAATCAAATAATTTTCCATCATTAAACAAACAATTATATGCAAAAATAACATCTATTGGCTTTGTTTGTATTAACACATCAAGACCAATTGCAGCTTTATAAAATTCTTTATTTGTAATTTTATCATAATTAATATTTTTTACCAAATTTAATCTACTCATTAACTCAAAATAATCTTTTTTTTGAAGTTTGTTTTCTACAAATTTATAAAAATAATAATTACAAGATTTAGATATAGCACCATATAGATTGAGTTCGTTATGTCCAACGCCAAGCCAACATCCAATATCTTCAGGGTCTTGATAGCCAGGACATGTATGTTTTTCTTCTGTATTAATTTTGTTATTTTGAGAAATAGTAAGTATAGTAAATGGTTTTAAAAGAGAACCAGGACAATATCGTCTATTAAACAACATATTTTTATTATAAATAAAGTTAATATTTCCATTTTGAGGATTTGTAATAACAACAGCAAGTTCTCCATAAGTTTCTTTTAGAAATTGACATTTTCTTTGTAAGGATTTATTGTTTATTTCTAATGAGAATGCCATACTAATAACAAAAATTAGTATTGTATTAATTACTATTATTTTTAAAATCTTTTTCATAAATCTCTTTTATATCTTTTTTTAGTTTATTTTGAATAATTTCCTCAAATCTAACATTATTTCGCAAATTTTCAAGAATATTCGATAAATAAACATCATTAAATTTTTTTGAAAGAAAAATGCTAAATTTTATAGAAATATTATTAAAATCTTCCATTTTTTCTTTATCATAAATATTAGATTGTAAATTGATAAAATCATTAAAATTTTGTAGATTTTTTATCTGATAACTCAAATTAACTTGTTTATTATAAAATAAATAATAAAAATAACTTGATAACATCTCGTTTAACCATAAAGGACAATTATTTTTTGTATATGAGTCAATAAAATAATGAGAATATTCTACAAAAATTACTTTTTTTAAAACGCTTTTTTTTACCAAACTATCGATAGGTTGGATAAAAAAACTATAATCAAAATAATAACCACCAATCCAATATTTAATGCCAAGATTTTTTTCCATCTGCCACACATAATTAAAAATTTTAATATCGAGTTTTTCTTTTGGAATATAGTTAAATTTATCTATAAAAAAAGATTCTACCTGATCAAGTGAGTCGATGAGTAAATCTAAATTTTTTTGAGAAATATTATCAAAGTAAAAATAAAATCTATTTTTATAAGTAAAAGACTCTGAAAATAAATAATTTAATGAAATAAGGAATAAAAATATAAAAAAAGACTTTTTATTAAAAATTTTCATAAAATCTAATATGTTTGGAATGGTTTATAAAAAATAAAAGGGTTACCCAATTGGATAACCCTATTTATAACTACAAGTCATATACAAATTATTTTACATCACCTGTTGCGTCTGATGTAGTGTCCATGATAACATCTGAAATTGTTGTTGTAGTTGTTGTTGTTTCTTGTTTTTTACAAGAAAAAGTTGCTATTGATAAAGATAAAACTAACATAGCTGCAAATACGAATGAAATAAGTTTTTTCATTTGATTCCTCCTGATGGTTTATTTATATCAAAAAAAATAATTTTTGTAAATAGAAATCTTAATTTTTTTTAAGATTATTTTAAGATTAAATTAAGATTCAAATAATAATTTTTCTTCATTTGTAGAAAAATTTAGCCCAAGGTGTAGATAGGCTTTTTTAGTAGCAATTCTTCCACGTGGTGTTCTTTTTATAAATCCAAGTTGTATTAAAAATGGCTCATAGACTTCTTCGATAGTATCAGCCTCTTCTCCAAGTGAAATTGCAAGAGTTTTTGCACCAACAGGTCCACCTTCATAGTTTTCTATTAAAATTTTAAGGAGTCTTTTATCAACTTTGTTTAGACCGAGATTATCAATTTCGAGTCTTTCTAAAGAATGTTTTGCTGTATCTAAATCGATAATTCCAGTATTTCTTATCTGAGCAAAGTCTCTAATTCGTTTTAAGATTCTATTTGCTACACGAGGTGTCCCTCTCGAACATTTTGCTATTAGATTTGCTGCGTCGTGTTCTATTTTTACATCAAGAATATTTGATGAACGGACTAAAATTAATTTCATCTCATCTTCTGTATAAAAATCTAAATTTTCGTGTATCCCAAATCTTGCTCTAAGAGGCGAGGATATGAGTCCAGAACGGGTCGTTGCACCAACGAGGGTAAAAGGAGCAATATTTATTTTTATAGTTTTTGCAGAAGGTCCTTGACCTATTATCAAGTCTAAAGAATAGTCTTCCATTGCAGAATATAAAATTTCTTCTATATTTTTTTTGAGTCTATGTATTTCATCAATAAAAAAAATGTCCCCTTCCTGAACATCAGTTAAAATTGCAGCAAGGTCTCCAGCTTTTTCTAAAACTGGAGCACTTGTTGACTTAAAATTAACATTCATCTCATAAGCGACAATTGAGGCGAGGGTAGTTTTACCAAGCCCAGGCGGACCAGACAAAAGAATATGGTCTAAAGGTTCACTTCTTTTTTTTGCTGCTTCTATGTAAATTTTTAGATTTTCAATAAATTTTTTTTGACCAATAAATTCTTTTAAATTACGGGGTCTTAATGACTTTTCGTATTCATCGTCTCTTCCTTCTTGAACAGTAATTATATTATCACTCATCTATTTCCCCGATAAAATTTTTAACAATTTTTTAAATTCAACCTCAAAAGTATCATCAAGAGGTTTAAGTTTTTTTAGTTTTTCTCTTACATCCTGCTCTTGATAGCCAAGTCCAACCATAGCATTAATTAAATCTTCTTCAATTCCTGTGGGTTTTTCGTCGCTAAGAGTAGGGATTTTTCCTTTTAAGTCAAAAATGATTTTTGATGCAACTTTTAAACCAACACCACTTATTTTTTTTAGTGAGTCAATGTCTTCTTTTTCGATATAATTAAAAAGAATATCAACTTCGTAAAAAGATAGAATTTTTAATGCAAGTTTTGGACCTATTCCATCAACTTTAAGTAACTCTAAAAAGCCTTTTTTTGTTTTTTCTTGCAAAAAACCGTACAAAATCATAGCATCTTCTCTATGCACTAAATAAGTATATAAAAAAACTTCATCGCCTTTTTTAGAAGAAGCCAAAGAGATGTCTTTTGTTGTACAAAAAATTTCATAACCAACACCTGTATTATCTATAATTAATGTGTCTGGTTTTATATCAAAAAGTTTTCCTTTAATAAAATAAATCAATTTTTCTTCCTATAACACGGATTAACACAGATTTTCTTAGATAACACGGATTATATGCTAACAGCCTAATCTGTGCCATCTTTCATAATAATCTATTTCAATCTGTGTTATATTTTTCTGAAAGTAAAACTTTATCTGTTTGAAAAGAAACATGTCTTAATTCATGAAATTTATTTACAAGTTTTTCCACTGTAAGATTTTTCTTTTCTTCTCCTACAACATCAAAAATAACTTCTCCTTTATCCATCATCAAAAGCCTATTTCCGTATTGAATGGCAGAGTTCATATTATGAGTTATCATCATAGCAGTAAGCTTATATTCTTTTACAAATTTATCTGTTAATTGTAAAACAATCTCTGCATTCTTAGGGTCTAAAGCCGCTGTATGCTCATCAAGTAAAATCAAACGAGGTTTAGAAAAAACCATCATCAAAAGTGTCAAAGCCTGTCTTTGACCTCCAGACAAAAGTCCAACACTATTTTTTAATCTATCTTCAAGGTGCATATCAAGTTGTTCTAATTCTTTTTGAAAAACGGTTTTAATCTTGTGATTTAGACTTAAAGATAAGCCTCGCATACCTTTTTTATTCGCTATCATCATATTTTCTTCGATTGACATATTGGAAGCTGTGCCGAGGAGGGGATTTTGGAATATTCTACCAATATATTTTGCTCTTTTATGCTCTGGGTCTTTTGTTATTTCTTTATCATCAACATAAATTTTACCAGTTGTAGGTAGAATATTGCCAGAGATTAAATTAAAAAGTGTGCTTTTACCAGCACCATTGCTGCCAATTATTGTTATAAAATCACCTTCATTTATCGTTAGGTCTATATTTTTGATTGCTATATTTTCGTTAATCGTGCCTTGTTCAAATATTTTTGTTATATTTTTTATTTTTACCATAAAATCACCAACTTATAACACAGATTTTATACCCGCAAGGCGAGTATAGGTAGATTGTCACAGATTACACCGATTATTTATAGATAACTTTTTTACCAAAAAAACTCAACTTATAACACAGATTTTTTTGGATTTTCTCAGATAACACTGATTATTTAATAATTGACTTATTTTTACCAAAAAAACTCAATTTTTTCAATTTATTGAAGTTTGTTAAGTATAACGAAACTATTATTAAAAGTCCAGTAATTAATTTCAAATCATTTGGAGTCATATTTATATAATAACCATAATATCGTCCAAGATACATTATTCCTTTATAAATAATAGAACCAATAATTACTCTCAAAGTGATAATGTAAATGTTTTTGGATGGGATTATTACCTCACCAATCATAACAGAAGCAAGTCCAGCAATAATTACACCTTGTCCCAAACTAACATCTGCAAATCCTTGATACTGTGCAGCAAATGCCCCAGCCAAAGCCACAAGTCCATTAGAAAGTCCAACGCCAATCACTTTTAATAAATTTGGATTTATTCCTTGATTTAAAACCATCTGCTGATTATTTCCCATTGCCCTCAAAACTAAGCCCAGATCAGTATGAAAGAATATATCCATTAAAATTTTTATTAAAATTGTTAAAGCAATAAAAAATATTAAAATTGCGTATTCTTCTGGAATAATTCCTTTAAAAAGAGACTCAATCGTCGTTAAAATAGTTGTGTTTTTTAAAATGGGAACATTTGCTCTATTACCCAAAACTCTAATGTTTATAGAATAAAGCATAGTCATTGTCAAAATACCAGCCAAAAGGTTTGGTACTTTTAAATGATTATGAATTAATGCTGTTATAACACCAGCAAGTATTCCACCAGCAAAAGCGATTGCTAAAGCGATTAATAAATTATAACCATTAACTATCATAACAGTCATAATTGCAGCCCCAAGTGGAAACGACCCATCAACAGTAAGGTCTGGAAAGTCAAGTATCCTAAAAGTTATGAATACCCCCAAAACCATTATACCATAAATCAAACCTTCAATAAAAATACTCTCAATCATAAAATCCACTCTATAATTTTAATAATCCACCCTTTAAAAGGGTAGGGATAACACGGATTAATAATTTTTCTTAAAATTTTGTCTCTATATATACAATATCTAATTCAAATCGTCTATTGTTTTTAGATATTTTCAACAATTATCTAAAATATATAAAGCATCCTACTGCTTAAAAACCCCATCCCTTTTAAAATCTGGCAAATATTCGTCGTCATGGTCTATAAACTCTTGAATATAGCAGTTTTTAAATCCAAGATTATTAACAAGGCTTACAATTTCCTCATACTCTCTCATTTTGAGTCGTCTATTTATCTTTTCAAAACCATTCTTTAGGTATAGTGGAGAATATTGAGACATTAGGCTTAAAAATATAGTGTTACCAAAATTAAAGAAGAGATTATTGATTACTTTTATGCTATTTTCGATAAAATTTGGCATAACAAGATGACGAACTAAAACCCCAGTTGTGGCTTTGCCGTGTTGATCAAGGGTTAAGTTTCCTTTTTTTTTATAAATAAATTCGAGTGCATTTTCAACAACAGTTAGGTATTTGTCAGTTTTAAATAAATAATTAACAAGCTCAGTATCAGCAAATTTATAATCAAACAAAAAAATGTCCATAAGATCAACCGCTTTTTCAAGATTGTACTTATTTTGAAAACCACTACAATTATAAACAAGTGGAATATTATGTTTTTGTTTTATATGTGTTACACCTTCTATTATATGTGGTAAAAAATGGTCTGGTGTGACAAAATTTATGTTTTCTGCACCTTTATTTATCAAATTTTCGATTATTTCTATAAATTCCTTTGTAGAATAATGTTTTTTATTAGAATTTCCTTGACTTATTTGCATATTTTGACAAAAAGGACATCGAAGCGAACAGCCAGTAAAAAAAATAGTGCCAGAGCCATTTTTAAAAGAAATAGGCGGTTCTTCTCCAAAATGTAACAAAAAAGAAGAAATACTTAATTTTGAAGTTTCTTTACATAATTATTCCACCCCAGTTTGGCATAAACTTTTAAAACAGTTTTGCACTTCTTAACTAATTATTAATACAACAATTAAAACCCCTTTGTCAATACTAATTCGTTTATTTTTACACTTCCGATAATAGCATAATCACTTCCGTTTTGCTTCAAACCGTAATTATTGTTTATTTCATACTTTGCGGGTTTGGTTCAGAAAAAGCCGAAAAAGAGACTAACTAACTAAGAATTTGGTTTAAATATTTAAATAAAATAGGCATCGATATTTAAACCCGTTTAAATCAGCCCATAAAAGGAATTAGATATAAAAGAAATTCAACGATTTTAAACAAGTTAAACTACCTTCAAAGACATGCAATAGGGGGCAGAAAAGAATGACTAACTAACTGCGTATTGAGTTTCTTCTATTATAATGTGTTATTTTCAGTGTAATACCGACCAACAAAAAAGACTTGCAATATAAATAAAAAAGAGATAATAATAACAAGTATAGATGCTTTAGAACAAATTTATACAATATCAAAGTCACCAAGAATTTCCAAAGGGATAGAAGAAATAAAGATAAAAATTAATAGGGTTTCGTTATAATGGAGGTAATATGCAAATAATCGAAAAGCCACTTAATGAATTAGATATAAATAGTTTACTTACAGGGAATTACTGCGGTTTTTATGACGACACAAAAAAGCAACCAGAACCAAAACAATTTAATTTTCCTGCAAAAAAAGAAATTATAATAATCGGTGGGCGAAAAACTATTTTTAATGTCATTTGCGATTGATTGTTTTATTAAAGTTTAAACACCCTTTAAAAGGTGTTTAAATGATTTAGAAACAAGGTGACATATCATTGATACTAAGACTATTATCAAGATAAAAAATATCTTTAGAAACAAAAATCTTATTATCTATGGTAGAAATTAGAAGTTGATATTGCCCTTTTGCTATTATTAGAGGAAATTTTAGGAATACAGAATAAGAAAGATTTGGCATAACTCGAATAGGTGTTATATCTTCGTCAAAAGTCGAAAGTTGGTTAAATCCATCACTTAGAAATATCTCTTTGTCTGGATATAAAAATGTTATAGGACTATCAGTATTGTTTTCAATAGAGAATAAGACTTCACAATACCCCAATTTTTTATATATCTTGAAACTATCAACTGAAATACTAGGAGAGGTTTTGATTTTAGTATTTAAAAACTTCAAAATTAAAGAAAAACTTGAAACAAACTCTGATTTTGGGTATTCTTTCTGAAGTTCCTTTATTTCTTTTTTTATTTTTTTGTAATAATTAGCCTCTATATTTTCTTTTTTATAAAAATCATAAGAACTCAAACATATATTAAAAATTCTATTTAAAATAGTATCATTTTTTAACTCTTTAAATTCAGCTGAATATTGTCCTTTCTCAATAAAAGCAAAAAAGCCAGATAAACTACCTAAAAGGTAAGACCTATCATAAAGAGAAGTATTAGAATCTTTAGAAACATCATGTTTTAAATAAAAATCATTCAATAAAAAAGATTTTAAGCCTTCACTATCTTTATTTTTTATAAAATTAAGTAATTCTTTTCCTTGTTTTTTCAGAATATCCGCTGAAACATCACTAAAAGCATAAAAATTGGCAAGAACAAACATAAAAACAAATAAAAATCGTTTCATAAATAAAATTCTCCTTACTTTCTATTAACTTGGTAAAAAATTTTCAATTTTTTCTATTGTTTTATAAAAATCGTCAACTTTCATCTTTGTTGACAACTCGATTTCAAACCGTTTGATTAAATCAGCGTAGATTTTGTTATAATTATTTAAAACATATAACTGAAAATTTATCGCAGTCAAAGGATTTTTTAAATTAATATGCTTGAATTTATTAAATTTTTCACATAATGCAAGAATTCCAATCGATTTTAATTCTTTATTTTGATAATCTTCTGAAAAATCAGTTGTATCGTCGAGGATTTGACGCCAAAGTAAATAAAAATAAAAAAAGTCACTCCAAAAAGAATTTTTAATATATTTTGAAACAAAATGATTTATAGTATAAAGAGATGTAGCAAAACCCAATGTACAATCTGTCCAATTTTCATTAAGTTTTTTTGCATAGTCAATATCTATTTTACCAATAGGTAAAACATTTTGACAATAATAATAAGGTTCTGTTTTTGCTATCGCTTGACGAATATCTATACTAAGTGCATCAGAGAGCAAAATATACTCAGTGTAACATAAATTCGCAATTGGTAGTTTATTGCTTTCTTTGTGATCAAAAACACCATCATAAAAAATTCTGCTAAAATAATCTGCGATATTTAAGGTTGTATAGTCAACTAAAACATTTTCATCTATTTTGATATTTTCTTCTTTTGCTATAAACTGAAAAAAAGAACAGAATATAAAAAATAAGTTTTTTGTATTTTTTATATCATTTTCAAAAAAGAATTGCTTATATTCGCCGATTTTAAACTTTTCTATAATACTTGGAGGCAAAACTGCTAATGATTTTTCGATATTTTCAAAAGACTTAATAACAATCATCTTTTTATCCTTTCGTTTTTAGGTTATAACATTATTTAAAATTTAAAACAATATAACAAGAAGATTTTTTACAAAAAAAATTGATTTTTTTCTTTTTATATGCTATTTTTGACAAAAGAGGAAAAAATGATATTAAGATTGATAAAAAGAAAAGTAAAGAAACTCAAATTTGAAGTATGGGCATAAAACTTCATTCTCAAAAATAGAAATATATTTATTGAAAAAAATATATTTTTTCAATAAATTTGTTGATAAATTCTAAAGATGTGATATATTTAAAACAAAATATTGATTGCGTTTTTAGAGGAACATCAAATGAAAAAAGACGATATGTCTGAAAAAGAATTTTCTCTTGTGATTGCTTCAGTAGAAGTTTTGAAAGCTGCAACCCCAAATTTAAAAAAACTTCAGCCAGAACAGGTCGAAATTTACCTAGGCGATGTTTTAGATAGAATAAAAATTCTAAATGATGATGCTAAAAAGAAAAAAGATAATTATGATAAGGAGGAATAATATGTTATTATGGTTAATAAACCTAAAAAAGAAAAAACTCTGTATTACTGAATACGGATGGGGAAGAGAATAATTGAAAGAAAGAACTTTTTTCTGGTGGGTAGACATTTTCTTTATGGTCTACTCACTTTCTACTTTATTATTTTGTATTCTCTCTGTTTTTTTAAATATAATAAGATGGCATTCTATTATTGACACGATAAATTTAATTTGTAGTGTGATTTTAGCTTTTTTGTTTATATTTGCTATCTTTTTAAGAATAAATAAGAAAAAACAATTTTCTTATTTTATCATTTCTATCTCTTTTTTATCCTATTGTCTTTATTTAACTGCTTTATCTGCTTATTATGATATTATGAATATAATTTTAATTATTTTTTCTATCCTTTCTTTCTTTCTGAATATAAATGCTGAATTTAAAGATAAAAAATCATTTTTTTTAATTGCAATTTTGGGATATTTTATTATTTTCATTCTACAATTTTTTAATATCATTCCAATAAATACCGATGAGATACAAACTGATTTTTTTGCTTTTATTGTAAAACTTTTTTATTTTATAGGGATAATTTTTTGTGTTTATATGATATATCATTTTTATAAAATATTTTCAAATCATTGATGTGCATCTTTAACTTTTATTAATTTATCTTTTATGTCGGTTATAAACTTTTTTGTACCATATTCAATTAGTAAATTTACTACCTCTTGAATATCTTCTGGAATACTATCTTTTTTTATTACAACATCTTGTTTTCCTGTTATAATATAGTCTAAATCCACATCAAAAATTTGTTTATATTTAATTAATATTTCGATTGTAATAGGAATTTTACCATCTTCTATATCATTTAACTCTGTAAAAGAAACTCCTAACATATCAGCCATAGATTGAATACTAAACTCTTTTAAATACCGAATTGCTTTTAATCTCTCTCCTATATCTTTTCTTAAATAATATTTTGAAAACATATCTCCTTCGCCAGTCATCACCCATTGAATATTTACATTATTTTTTAAAAAATTCTCATAATTATTGGGTTTCATTGAAAAATTAACAGTATCAGAAAAATATTTATTAAGATTTCCAACTTCTATGCCAAACATCTGACAAAATTCTACTTTTGTTTTTAACATTTTCTTTTCTTTCAACACTTCATACAAATCTTTAAGTCTTTTCCCTATTGACATTTATAAAATTCCTAATAAATTTATTAAATATTTTAATAAATTTACTATTTTTACTTGACAAAATTAGTAAATTTACTATAATTAACACATAAACTATAAAAAGGCTGTTAGCCAAACATAGTAACTAAGTATGTGTAAAAGTGAATGGGCAGGAGCGGGATAACATCCCCCCTGTTTTTATTTAACTTTAACCTTAGTCGGCACAAAGCCAAAAAAAGTTTAATTGAGGTTGAGAATGTTTTTTAAAAACAAGGACAATGAAACAAAAAAAGATTTTTTCAATATCTTATTTAATCCTAAAAAAAATCATTCTCAACTGCAAGGCACAATGGCAATGAATGCCTCAAAAACTTTTGATATAGCAGAATTGATAGAGAAGTTTGAGAAAACTTGTTATGTAAAAGTGTTAGATATACACGGAATTAAAAACGAACAATCTTTTATATACAAGATTACAAACGAAAAAAAATATTCAGCATCAAAAGTTTTTATTTTTTTAAAAGACCAAAATTTAACATTAATAGATGACAGAATTTCTCACGCAGGAGGAGAATTTTGCGTATCATTCTTGATAAAAGAATAAATCTCTTTAGAAATATCTAAGAGTTTTTTTGTTTCAAAGAAAGTTATAGCGATTTCAATCGCTTTAATTCGTATTTCTTGGTCAGTCATTGTACTGCTCCTAAAAGTTTTTGAGAATAAAAATGCGATAAGACCCCCTTACTGCATTTTAAAAATACGCAGGTTTGATAGCCCCCTATCAAACCTGCAACTATATATTATAAGAGATTAAACGACGTTGTCAATAAAATTCTCGATAAACGAGATTTTTATATAAATTGAAAAAAAATAATGGTCATGTAACTTGAGACCATAGATTTGCTCCTTTAATGTGCTAATTGCCTGCGTTGCTTGCAATTAGCATTCTTTTTATGTTTTTTGGAAGAGGAAAAAAATGGAAGTATCTATCATAAAATCAGACGAAGATGCAGAAAAAAGTCTATTAGAAACAGAACAAAATGGATTAAAAAGACACAACATGAAAAATGTCTATTACTCATTTAGACAAAAAGGCTATACACCTTCATTCGCATTCGACCAAATGATAGAATATTTCGACTCAGAACGAGGGATTTATGGAAACGACAAGTAGTAGAATCGTTCTAACAAAAGATTTAGCCTCATCTTTAGGGATGACCCCAGAAGGCTTAACAAAAAAAGCAAGACGCGAGGGTTGGAAATATTCTATACAGAACGGGATAGGTCGTGCTGGTAAAACAGTTTCTTACAAATTAGATGATTTGCCAGAAGAAATTCAAAAAAACTTTCTATTTGTTGAAAAACAAAGAGCCAAAGATATCAATCTTAACCAAATGCCTGAATGGCAAAGACGAAAAGTCATAGATAAAATGTATCTACTTGACTGCCTTGAAAAAGAGTTTGAAAAACTCGAGAATAGACGCCTTTCAAAAGAAAAAATAATGAAATTATTTATAGAGAGTTTCAAAAAAGGCAAAATATCAGAAGAAATTTTGTCAAGAAATGGAACATTTGCACTTAGAACGTTACAAGAGTGGCTAAGACAATACAAAGAATATAAAAAAACAAATGATATAGATGTATTAGCACCGTCCTACGGTAAAAAAAAAGGAATAATCAAACTAACATCTAGCGACCAAGACTTTTTCATCAAAAACTATAATAATCCAAACAGATTACCAATAACTACTGTGTGGACAGCATACAAAAACAAATGCGACCAAGAAAAACGAGAGCCAGTATGTTACAGCACAGCAACAAATTTTATAAGAAGAATACCTTACATTGCAAAAGTGTTGTATAGAGAAGGCGAAGAAACATTCAAAAAAGAATGCTTACCTCATATCCATAGACGAACGGATGACTTAGTTCGTAATGAATGGATAACATCTGATGGACACGACTTAAATTTATATGTGATTGACTCTAAAGGAAGAGAGTATAGACCAGTGATAGCTGTTTGGAAAGATATAGCATCAAGAATCATTCTTGGGTACAATTTTAACAAAACAGAAAACACCGAATTAATTATAGAAACTTTAGCAGATTCAATAAAAAACTATGGAAAACCTCAAAACATAAAGATTGACAACGGAAAAGCATACAAAAACAAACAAACTCACATAAATAACGAAAAAATTATAGGAACATATAAAATTTTTGGCATAGAAGCACCAAGTTTTTCTATTCCATACAATCCTGAAGGAAAAGCAAATGTTGAGAGTTTTTGGAATGTAGTAGACAACTATTTTTCAAAAATTTTTCCAACATATTGTGGAAAAAACAAAGATGAAAGACCAAAACATTTAAAAGAAACAATAGAAAAACTAAAAAAAGAAGGCAAAATGCCAACAATTCAAGACCTTTACATAGAATTTGAGAAATTTGTAAAGTGGTATAACGAAACGAGAGTACATTCTGCAATAGCAATGACACCAAAACAGAAATGGGACTCATATACAAACGAAATTGAAAAAATCAGTGAAGATAAACTTATTTTCGGGACGGTTCATAGAAGACACGCAACAGTTCAACGTGACGGAATTCTTTTTAACGGACATTGGTACAGAGATGCTGAAGGCAAATTGACTAGAGAATATTTCAAAAAAACAAGAAGAAATGAAAAGAAAAAGAAAGTTGTTGTTGGTATCGATATGCATGATTTTTCAAAACTATTCATATATACAGACGATGACAAAAACGAGTTAATTTGTGTTGCAGAAAAGAGAAATCTGTCATCTTGGAAGAAAACAAATGAAGCGAACAATCTAAATGAACTCAAAGCAATCAAGAAAGAAATCAAAACACAAAAAGAAGCAATAAAAACTTTTGCAGGTTCAAAAGAAAACTTAAAAGATTTGAAAAATTTCTTATACAACACAAAAGAAGACACAAACATTCAAAACAAGATAGAAAAAGAAGTTAAACTACCTAAAGGAGTCTTATAAAGCCTTGTGGGGGCTTTTAAATATATTTTTTGGAGCAATTTATGGCAGTAGAAGAAAAAAATCAAAAAGAATTAGAAAATTTAAGAAGAAGAGTAAAATTATACTTAACATCTAACAAAATGGCACAAAATACTTTAGCAGAAAAGTTAGATATTAATAAAAGTGCATTATCAACTACTTTAAGTGGTTCTTATGCTGGAAAGATAGAAGATGTTATAAAAAAAATAACAACATTTCTCGACAAAGAAGAACAAAAACTTACAAACAACATCAAAAAAATCGAGTACATTGATACTTCTATCAGTACAAAGATAGAAATCGCAATAAGAGAAGCAGAGCAAGACGAAAAAATCGCTGTCATTTTAGGTCCTACTGGGATAGGTAAATCATTCTTTCTCAAACATTTTTGCAATGAAATTGATGCATCTGTCATATACATAGAAGCGGATGAGACATACACAATTAAAAGTCTTTTAAATGAGATTAAAACAGTTTTAAAAATTGATGAGAAAATAAAAACAACATCTGCATTGATGAAATCAATCACAGAAAAACTAAAAACAACAAAAAGAACAATCGTTATTGACGAAGCAGAAAGACTTTCTATTAAAATCTTATCTGTATTAAGAAAACTGCACGACAAGGCTGGTGTTGCAATTATTTTTTGTGGATTACCTGTACTTTTTACTGACATAATATCACAATATCAACAGACAGAGCCATTTCATTCAAGAATTTATAAAACTGACTTAGGCAAATTGACAAAAGAAGATACTACAATTTTCGTTAAAGAAGTTTTACCAAAAATTGAAAACGACCTCATTGACTTTATACACCAAATTTCAAAACAAGTAACAGTCTACATTGTGAATATATTACTTCAAATCCAGAGAGAAATGAATAAAAGAGAGACTCAAACAGTTACAAAAGAAATCATTATCAAAGCAACGGAAAACTTAGTTATCTTGTAAAGAGGATGTTTATGACAATTGAAATAATAACGACTAACGAAATAAAAATTAAAGAAATATTAGAAAAAGAAGGACTAACTGTTAATAATGTTCAAAAGAGTAAGGTTGGCACTGATATATACCATATAGCAATGCCAATCAAAACAGTAGAAAGAAAAGCAATAATTGCATTAACAAGAAACAATTTAATTATATACTATTTTTATGAGATACCACAATATGAAACTTCAATTTATGTCGTGAAAGGAGATGTTGCCTAATGTATAGATGTAGATGTATTATAGGACATTGGAAGAAAAAGACTATATTTGAACAAATTTTAACAGCATTTAAAAGCGGTTTAAACGCTTTAATAACAATAAAAAAGAAATGGAGAAGAATATGGATCCTAATAGAACTAAAGAGGTTATACCTCAAGGAAATAAAGAAAAATATGCAGAGGACAAGACTGGAACAAAAAAAAGAAAAAAAGTTATAAGGTCAACTGCAGTAGAATTTTTAAAATGGGTTTATGAGGAATACAAATTAACACCACAAGTAGAAGATGAAATGAAACAAAAATTTATGGACGAAACTGGCAAAAACCTGCCAAGGGAATATAGTTATAGCTGTGATGGTATTTGTCTGGATGTACCAACAGGGAAGGAGGACGAACGCAGATGACTGATAACAAAAAAAGAGAACTGTATAAAGACTATTTAATCAATAGAAATGGTGAAGTTATATTAAAACAATACATAAGCGAGAGAGATTGGGAAAAAAATATTGTTTTAAATGAAATATTCATAGAAGTAGATAAAATTGCAAAATATCTGAAAGACGCAAAAAGAGCAATAACAGATATGATTCTTGATTATATGAATAAAGTTGGTTCAGATATAGATAAAAAATATACAAAAGAAGAGATAACAAACATCACAATAACAAGTTATGACTCAAACAGGCAGGTAGAAGTAACAACAGCATCTCTAAAAAGATTAAACGAAAAAATAAAAAACGCGGAAGTCCTTTTCAAAAAATGTATTGTTAAATGGGAAGAAAACAATGAAATCAATGAAAAAGCAAAAACGATGATAAACTCTTTTTTTGGTCAAAGAATGACTGTCACAAAAGCATTATCTATCTGCCAACTAAAGTTTGTTGACGACGAATGGGCTGATGCTGTTGCCATATTAAAAGATGCTATTGATACAATAAATAGTAAAATGTACTATGTTTTTAAAGAAAGAAATAAAGTTGACAACAAATTTAGAGCAATAAACTTAAATTTCACTTCAATTGAAGTATAGAAATTTAAGACAATGGAGGGTAACTATATGAAAAAAGAAACAGAACAAGTATTTGATTGGGAAATTGCAAAAATAACTGGAGAAGTTGACAAAAGAAACTATTATGATTGTGATATTAAAGAAATTGAAGATGCAACTATTAGTTCAACTGGATTTATGAACTCGAAATTTTTGGGAAACATTAAACATACAAACTTCAAAAATACACCAATAATTGATTGTGACTTATCAATTACAGAATTTATTGAAAACCATTTTGAAAATGTGACAATAACCAATTGTAATACAACTGGAACTAAATTTATAAAATGTACTGGCACTATCTTGTTTGCTGATTGTACAGAAATACCATTAGACCAAGAGACTGATGACTTTTTAGTGTTAGAATCAGAATAAATACGAAACACCGCTTTTATCAAAAAAGCGAGTGTCTTGCAGGTTGGTAACTGCAACTGATGAGTTAGCCAAAAATAAAAAGGGGGGAAAAATGGGATACATTCCAGACTGTGAATTCAAACGATGTAAAAGAATTGATTTTCTCATCGAAAAGATAAAGTTCTATATTCAAACGATGAGATATTATCGTGAAAAAGCGAAAAATTTAGAAAAATATGTAAAAACGAATGGAAAAGACTTGCAATCCGAAAAGATTGACGAAAGTAAAGCGAAAACAATTGAAGCAATGAGACAAGAAATTATTGTTTTAGATTATGTATTAGAAATTTTAATGGCTTCGCGAGAAGGACTCAAAGATTTAGTTTTAGATGTAACAGAAAAAGATGTGGCATTAAGATTAATAAAAAGCGAAGGAGTTGAAAAAATATTAAAATCAGCGATATGTTCTTTGAAGCAAGGCATTGAAAAAATTTGTGAAAAAATTCAATACTATAATAAAGAAGAAAAGAACGTTATTACTGACATTGAAATATTTTTAAATGATTTAACAAACAATATTTACAAAGATGTCCTTTCAAAGATAAAATACAATTTATTGTCAACAGAAAAAGAGACAACAATATATTTATTGTGATGTTTTAATTCTCAGTAAATAACGAAACACCGCTTTTCTAAAAAAAGTGGTGTCTTGCAGGTTGGTAACTGCAACTGATGAAGTTAGCCAAAAGGAGAAAAACAATGCTATTAGTGAAAACTAAGTTAAAATCAAGTAAAATAGACGGTATAGGACTATTTGCCAATGAATTTATAAAAAAAGGCACAATAATTTGGAAATATCACCCATTATTTGAAAAAATAATCACAACAGAAGAGATTGAAGCATTAGAAAAAACTCCAAAAAAAAACAATACTTCATTATGCTTACAAATCAGAAGAAAACAAATACATTTTGTGTTGTGACGATGCAAGATTTATGAATCATTTAGATAATCCAAACGTCGACGAAATAATAGAAAACTACGAAGTTTATAATATTGCCAATAGAGATATAGAAATTGGAGAAGAAATAACCTGCAATTACAAAACTTTTGACTTAGATTTTAATAAGAAAATATTGTAGTGTACTTTTTTTATCAAAGGAATAATTATGACACAAATAGAAAAAATAAAAAAAGAATGTCTTTTAATAATTGGAGAAGAACATGCTGTTTTCTTCTGCTTGATAGATTTCTTTTTAGACAAACTTCTAATGAATCATGACGAAGACTTTCTTATTGCCGAAATAAAAAAGAATAATTGCAAAAACTTTTGCGATATTAAAAAAGTACTTGAAAGAATTTGTTTTTTAGACAAAAAAAAAGACAATTCGTCACTTTTAGATGAAAATATAAACGTAGATGAAGTTTTTAAAAAAATTAACGAAATAGAATTTGATAGTTCTAAAAATGAGCAATTAAAAAAAAGTGATGATAGTTGTCATATCACAGAAGAAAAACAAAACGACAATATTGAGACCAAGTGGAAAGAAATTTATAAATCAATTGGACTCAAAGGAAACTTCTCTCCGTTAAGTGCAGAGCCAACACCAGAATTAATTAACAAAATAAGTTTAAACAAAGACAAAATAAAAACTTCTTTTGATCTTTTAATATTATCTTTAGGTGGAGAAATCAAAGAAAAAAAAACAGAACAACCAACACATGTATATATACCAAAATTTAACAAGGAAAAAAAAGAAATAAAACAGAAAGTAGATGAAAATATTTTCTATGCGAAAACGAGTTTATTTGAGTGAGGATAAAAAAAATGAATAAAAAGGAAAAAATATCTAAAAGCGTACAAAAATTAAGAAACGAGATAAAATTAGCAGAAGCAAGGGCTATTGCCAAACAAAGAAGAACGAATTTAAATAAAGTTTTAGAAAAAGATAAATTTGAAACACATGGCGACATTTATGATTTTTTTATGGGCTTGACTTCAAAACAAAAACAACATTTAGCATTTTGCTATTTATACAGCGAAGCAAATTTTGGTTCACCAAAAGAACTTTACGAAAGATTTAAAGACAATAAAAAGGTAAAAAAATGAGCGATGAAAGATACTTATTTGAAAGAGAATATGAACTTATTCCTTTTCAAGAAGAAGATTTAGGATTAAAAAAGAAAAAAGGTGTTCTCTCGATGGGAAAAAATAATTATTACGAAAAACCTAAAGAGACAACAATTTCCACACCGCTTGGTATCAGTAAATATATTTTTGATACAATTCATAACTATTTTAGATTTTCTAACAATCTAAAGTATGTACTTGATGTTGGTTGTGGACGAGGAAATTTGACATATTTTTTTAATAAAAATGCAAACTATTTTTGTATTGGGATTGATAAAACTAAAATTTTTTTGGAAGACAATGCCAATGTATCTATCAAACAAGAAATAGATTTTTTGACAACAACAACAAAAAATGAAAGTATAGATATAATACTATGCAATCCACCTTGGAACAACCCAAAAAATTTAGAAAACAATAAAAACTTACCAGAAAACATAGAATTATCAGAAGAAACAATGAATAAATATAGTAAAAAATTTGAAATGTATAACTCTACTCTCTATCCATACATATTCTTGAGACATATCTTTGAAATTTACGGATATAGACGACCTGTTGTATTATTAAGCCCGTTTGGGTTTCTGTATAATAACGATGTCAATTCACATCGTTATGAATGGATTAGAGATAATGGAGCAAAAATTACAAACATCACTATTTTACCAAAAAATATTTTTAAACAAGTTAAATACCCTGCACAAATTCTATTTTTTAATATTTTTGGTCTCGAACCTGTTACTTTTTTAGAAGAAAAATATATTAATCCAACACTTTTTGACTTGGAGGGATTCAATGCTTGAGAAGATCATCATTGTATATATTACAGGTGCGTTAGTTTCATTTGTTTATTTTGCTACAATGGAAAAGAGCATATTAAATGAAGAATATACAAATGAACACGATGGAATAGAAGCTTTTCTATATATAATTTGTAGCGTGTTCTGGTTTGTTTTTTGGGTTTACGGAATTATGAATTTATTCAAAAAATATAAATAAGTTTTTGATTGAGATGCAATAAAAAGAATGGAGAAAAAAAAATGTGGAATAAGATACCTCTAATAGGTTGGCTATTAGATTTCATTTTTAAAGTATCATTAGCAGTTCCTTTTTGGTTCTGCTGGAAAGTTTGTAGATTAGGACAAAAGTTTTTTGGATTTCTCCCAACGCAATATCAAAATATTGGTTTTTGGGAGACTGTTGGATTATTTATAATAACAGGAATAATTTTTAGCTTCGTTAAAATTATGCAAGTTAGTAACACAACAAACATAAAATAAGAAATAATAAATTTATTGCATCTCAATCAAAAATTTAAGAAAAGAGGCGTACTATGACTCAAAGACAATATGAAAATTGGTGGTTAAACAAAAAATGCCATGTTGTTGGTTCAACAGAGAAAAAATACAAAAAAGTAATAAAAATAGAAGTTATTAAAAATAAAAATCACAATTTTGTCGTACTACACTATGAAGACAAAACTACTGAGCACGTTGGGAATGAAAATAGACTCCCCACTAAGTGGGAAGTAGAAGTACAAAAATAAACGTTGTTGATAAATAATTTATGATAAATAAAAAACAAATTGCATATATACATATATTAAAAAACAATCTCGCGATTTCAGAGAAAAAATACAGAGAAATTCTGCAATTTTTTCTTGTCAACACATCAAAAGACTTACCAGAAGAACAATATACTTTTTTTATTTCAAAAATGAAAGAACTTTCTGCTACAACAAAACAACTCAACACAATTCACTTTTTAGCAAAAAACATTGTAACAAATCTTAAATCTTATTGCGAACACATCACACAAAGAAAAATACTAAATCTAAGTTTTTTACGAAAGGAGGAAGCAAGCCTCATCATTACTTCACTACAAAAATATAAAAAATAAAAACACTTTTTCGCATATTTTGACACTTTTTTTCTCATTGAGAATGGTAGTATTTGCGTATGAAAAAAACAAATATTTTAAAATTTTTAACAAACGAAGAAAAAGACATTTTGAGAGAACTTTTTCTTCGCAAAAGAATATACATTCCAGAAGACACATGCAAAGCATTTGAAAAATATCAAATTACAAAAAAAGACGCTAAGGTTTTTTTGCAGGAGTTAGAAAGTGAATCGAAGTCAAAGAGTCAAAATAAGTGACATCGCACCTTATTTATCAAAAAAATCATTATTTCTAATTCTTTTTTATTGTGCAGGGACATCAATATATGTCCCTGCACAATCCAAAAAGGAACGAAACGAAAGAATATTGAACGAGTATCGAGAAAACACATCTTTGACAATCGGAAAAATATCTGATAAATATAATTTATCAAAATCACAGATATATAGAATAATAAATGGAAAATAACAAATTTGACTTATATTACAATGAAAGCAGAGAACTCTATGTTGTACATGGCAAAACACTGAGAGAAATATCAAAAATTTTCAATGTGAGCGAAAGAACTTTGTCTTCGTGGAAAAACAATGAGAAAAACTATGATATTGCTACTTGGGAAGAACAAAGAAAAAAGTTTTTAATTAGTAAAAATGGGTCAATTGATGTAGTCAAAAACTCAATATCTGCATTTCTTGAAAATTTAGTGATAGACCCCTTGGCAATAGATAAAGAGACTTATAACAAAATAAATTTATTGACAAAATTATTAGACAAATTTGAAAAAAGAGAAGATATTTTTGCTAGTACTATTTCAGTGATGGAATACTTTACGCGATTCATAAAAGAAAAATATCCAGATGAAGCAGAAACATATTTACCTGTTGTAAGAGAGTTTTTTGGTTGGATGGAACAATGGCGAAAGTAACAAAAAATCAATACAAAAAGACAACAGAAACAATATTAGAAAAACTTCTAAATGAAGTTTCTTGCTTTCCTAAAGACCAAAATCAAAAAGAACGAAAAGAAAAATCGAAAAAAGACCTTTTTGAATTTATAAAAAACTATTTGCCTCACTATGCAGAGCAAGGAACGCCAGACTTTCATAGAGAAATCAATCAAATATATGAGAATATGGCGACATTAACAGCTGCTGCAATTGCAGCTCCTAGAGGATTTGCTAAGTCAACTATATTTTTTGCAAAAATACTACAATCCATTTGTTTTAAATTAGAAGACTTCGTTGTCTACGTCTCTGCAACAAGAGAATTAGCACAAGATTTTACTGAGTTTTTAAAACTTGAACTAGAACACAATGAACGAATTAAAGAAGATTTTGGAAATCTACTAACTCACTCTGGCAAAAAAAACGACTTCGTTGCAAACAATGTAAGAGTTGTTGCAAGAGCGAAGAGGCAGATGGTTCGAGGTTTCAAATACAAAAATCACAGACCCTCATTAATTGTAGTAGATGATATTGAAAAAGACGAAGAAGCACAATCTCCAAAACTTGTATTGAAATATTTAAAAATTATAACTGAAGGGGTTTTTCCATCTCTAAATCCAATTAACGGGAAATTAATAATAATTGGAACAATTATTAAAAAGCGTTCTGTTCTTGGTATAATAATTAACTCTGATGAAGAAATATTTGCAAGTTGGACAAAAAGAAAATATCAAGCATTAAATATAGATGACAATGGCAATCAGTATTCTTTGTGGGAAGCAAGATTTCCAGTTAAAACTTTACTAAAAATCAAAGCAACTATTGGAACTGCTGCATTTGAAAAAGAATATCAAAACAACCCAAAAGACGAAGATGACGAATCTGTATTTCATGAGAGTTGGATACAATACTATGAAAATGTAGACTTAAAAAAACTTGTAAGAGTGATGTTTATTGATCCTTCAGCGAAAGAAAAAACATCTGCAAGAAATAGAAAACCAGACTACAAAGCAATCATCGTTCTTGGACTTGATAGAAAAGAAATGAAATACTATGTACTATATGCTTGGATACAAAGAACTTCTATAATCAATATGATTGCTGCTATTTTTAGACTTTTCCTACAATTTAGATGTAGCATCGTTGGTGTAGAAAGCAATGGCTTTCAATCTTTATTAGAACCGTTAATAAGGGCAGAAGAAAAACAAAAAAAAATAAATCTTCCTCTAAAATTGCAAGAAAATTATAAAAACAAAGAAATAAGAATAAAGTCACTTGCACCAACGTTTGAAAGATTATTAGTCTTTTTTAAAAAATATCCAGACGATGACACAAAACTATTAATAAATCAATTTATTTATTACCCCGGGATAGAAGATGACGGACCTGATGCATTTAAAGCTGCAAAAGAGATAATTGATAAATTAACAATAAAAAATTCTTTTTTAGGAATAAACACAAAACAAATACCTTCGAGTGAAGATTGGAAAAATTTATGAGTACAAATAAAACAAGTTTCAAATCATTATATAATAATCAAACAGCATTCAATGTATATAATACTTTGTACGAATTGTCGAACCCAGATCAAATCCTTAGAGAAAAAGGAGAAAGCATAACTTTATATGAGAAACTAAGTTACGACTCTCATGTTGAAAGTTGTCAGGAAAGTAGGCACGTAGGATTATTATCAAATGAATTTGATTTTTTCTTGCAAGATGGTGCAGACGCTCAAGAGAAAAAAGCACTTGATTTTATTAAAGATTTATTTACAAACAAAATAAATACAGAAGACTTAATCTCAAATATTCAAGATACGATTTATTGGGGCTATGGTGTTACAGAAAATTTAAAAGTCCGTGATGGGCTAAACATCATTTATGACAAAATAGAATATCTTCCACACGAATGGTTCGGATTTAACGAAGACAGAGAATTAGTATTTTTTTCAAAAACAAATGCAACAGAAGGCGAAATAGTAGATAGAGCAAATACAACTATAATTCAATATAGACCCTCTTACAAAAACCCTTATGGACGAGGAAAATATTCAAGAATATTCTTTCCAGTAATGATAAAAAAAGCTATGGTGAAATATGGGGCGAGTTATGCAGAAAATTTGGGTAGAGTATTTCTATATTTAGTAACTCAAGTAGCAGAAAACCAAGAAAAAAAATACGAACTTACAAAAATGCTACAAGAAATAATTCGCTCTGGTGCTGGTGTTTTGGAAACTGGAGACAAACTAGAACATTTAAATATCGACAAAGCAGGTTCTGGAAACTTTTTTCTTGATTGGGTGAATTGGGGAAATCAAGAAGTGTCAAAGTGTGTATTACTACAAACACTTTCAACCGAGCAAGGTGCTGTCGGTAGCCAAGCTTTAGGAAATGTTCACTATCAAGTAAGAGCAGAAGCTATCGAAGCAGATAAGAAATACACAAAAAGATTTATATCTCAATATATAAAACAAATAGTTGACTTAAACTACCCTAACATTAAAATATATCCAGAATTAAGATATTTTGAAGAAGAGGACTTAAATGTTCAAAGAGTAGATAGAGATGAAAAATTGACAAAACAAGGATTAGTTTTCAAGAAAGAATATTATGAAGAAAATTATAATTTAAATCCAAATCATTTTGATTTGGGTAATGATAATAATATAGAAGAAAATCCAGAGGAAAATCCTACCCCAAAAGAAAAATTCAAATTTCAAGAAGTTTCGGAAGATATAGAAAAAGTAATAAAAATAATAAACTCTTTATCAGTGCAAGAAAAAGAGTTTTTGGGTAGTAGAGACTTCTATAATCAAGCAGATTTTAGAATATTTGAAAAAGAAAAAGGTTTTTGTGAAGCAAGACTGATAGGAGACAAAGTATATATACAAGTTGCAGTCAGACCACAAAACAGAAAAGAAGGCATAGCAACAAATCTTGTCTCTGAAATGATAGACAAAATCAAAGTTAATTGCCCTTCTGCTGAAAGAATAATAGCAACAATTGACGATGAAAATTTTGAATCAAAAACATTCTTCAAAAAATTAGGGTTTGGATTAGGCTATTCATCTCAAGCACAAAACAAATTTTGGCTTGACCTTAAAAAAAAAAGTCCAGCAGAAAAACTAATTAGCCTACTCTTTTCTGAAGAGAATATTAATCTTTTTTATCAAGAAGATAATCAGATTGAAAAGTTCATTGAAAAGACAGAAAACAATTTTTCTAACTATTTTAAACAATTTTTAAATGATGTTTCAAAAGCGATTAAAGACTCAAAAGACTATGATGAAGCAAAAGAAAAAATATCAAAATGTGTAGGAAAAAATAAAGATGTAAAAAAAATTGCTTATGCTTTTTTAACTGCTGATATAATTGGTCGTGGATATGCAAGACTTCAACGAGATGAAGATGTAATTCTTTTTGCAGAAACAAGTAATGTATCAGATATAGAAAATATCATTTTTGATTATACAGATGTCAACTTTCTGAAAATGAAAGTAGCAATGACAAAAAAAGAGTTTGATGTACTCGAAAATAAATACAAAAAATATGCTTTCACGATAAAAGGCTACGAAGAAAAGTCTCAAATAGAAAGCATTCAAAATATGCTAATAGAATGTAAAGAAAAAGGGCTAGGCTTTAAAGAGTTTCAAAAAAGTTGCCAAGAAAAAGAACTAAAAGTAAATAGTTTGGTGTATTGGCAAAATATCAAATCAGCACAAGCTGCAGGTAGATACAATCAAATGATGCAAGATGTAGACATAGCACCGTATTGGCAATACTCTGCGATTCTTGACAATCAGACAAGACCAGAACATGCTGCTTTGAACGGATTCATTCGTAGATATGATGATACTTTTTGGAAAGATTGGTATCCGCCAAACGGATATAGATGTAGATGTTATGTAAGAAGCCTTTCTGCTTCTTATGTGAGAAAAAAATTGGGCTTATCACCAGAAGAAATTGATAAACGGAATGGAATGCCTGAAAAAGGAGAACTTCTATCATTAATAGAGAAAGGTCAAGAAGATAGAAGAAAAACATTTGAAACAAGTAAAAATAATATAGTTTCACTAGAAAATGAAAAGACTCAACAACTTCTACGAAGCACAGAAAAAATTGATAACATAATAAACTTGTGTGACAAAAAAGAAGATTTGACCATAGAAGAAAGAAATTCTATTTCAAATATATTACGCACAATTAATAATAAAATTGATGATATCGTTGCAGATAAAATAGACATAAAAAAAACGAAATCTTTTTACACACAGTTGAGAAAAAAGTCATTGAATGAAGAACAAAAAAACGAATTAAAATATATAGTTAAGAATGTTGAGAAAGAAATTAGAATGTATGATATTCAAGACATTGTTGATAAAATAGAACAAAACAAAAGCAGAATTAAGTTTTTTAATTCATTTGAAGAGTTGAAAAAGAATATAACAGAGACTAAAGAAAATATAGTCAAAATGTCCCCTGAGAATGGTTTTTTGGGGAATGTCGGTGAGGATTTGGATTTTTGGATGAAAAACAAAAATCTTGTTAAAAAAGAGTAAAAAAGCCAAATCAATAGAAAATAGCAATATTAATTTTAAACGGGATTTAAACGGTAAAATTTTCATTTAAAACAAAATTACAAAGAGATTGGAAGGTCAAAAATGAAACTAACAACTATATCTAGTATAGCAGTAGCACTCATCACCTCCGTTTTTGGAATGATAACACTTCTTATTGAGAAAAATAATGTTGTGTTAGCGACAATTCTTTTTTCTATAAGTATCCTTTCTTTAATTGTTATATCGGCAATATTTTTTTTAAAAAAAAGTAAAAATCAAAAAGAAGTTGAAAATTCTTTAATGCAAAAAGGAGATATTAACGAACTTTTAATACTTCAAACAAAAATTGATTTTCATACAATAAAAACAAAAGAAGAACTAATGAGACTCATATCTGATCTATTGAAACAAAATAATAACAGGGTTGGTGACATTTATGCAGATGCTTTACAAGAATATTCAATAGAAGAAAAAATAAAATTGGAAACTTATATAAAAAAAACAGATTCGTATATTTACTTCATCGAAATAATAGAAGACATCTCAACTGAAACAAAAAACGATTTAGAAATTGTTGTTGATAGAAATGGTATTGAAAAAAAATCAGTTGATGAGTTTGATAAATACAGAGAAAGAAAAGCATCACAATATGTCTACAATGCTTTAGAAGTCTTAAACAAGAAATATTCAGACTCAATCTGTATTATACCTCAAAAAACTTTATTTCAAAAATTCGGAGACAAACTTTTTAATGAATACAAAAAGAATTTTAAAAATATAATAGATGAGATTAGAAACATTTTTACAAATAGACATAAGGAATTGAACGAACTACAAGAAAAATTAGAAAAAAAGAAAAAAGAATTTTAATTATTTCTTCTTTCTACAGGAAGTAATAATTGTTTTTAAGTTTAGAATAGTATCTTCTGCTGGGAATAAAATCATATTTTTAAACTTTTGTAGATAAAAATCTTTTTTATTTGAGTCTATCTGTGCATTGTCAAAAGTATCTTTTACAAACTTGAAATTTTTTAATCTTTCAATAATAGTATTCTTTCCCATACCTCGAGGAGAATGCATATACCACAAAAGATTTTCATATTCGATAGGAGATAAGCCACAGTCACGGATGAGGTCGTTTATTTCGTACATAAAAACACCTAAAAAAAATAATTAATATTTGTATATAATTTCGCATATTTTGACACCTATGTCAAGAAACTTTTTGATATTTTTAGACTATATAAAAAACAAGAGGATTTTATGAGTAAAATTTTTGATAAAATACACGTCTTTAGAATAAGAAACGGTGGCAACTACAAGCAAGGGAAAGTTGACGAAGCCTTCTTACAAGCAGTTGCAAAAAATTATGATACAAAATATTTTTCAGCACCAATAACTTTAGATCATGAAGAAAAAGGACCGTCTTTTGGAAAAGTTAAAGAAGTTTATGCAGAAAAAGAAAATCTATATGTAAAATTTGATTGGATAAAAAAATCACTTGTTGAAAAAATCCAAAGTGGTGAGTATCAGTATATATCTCCAGAATTCTATAAAGACCTTGACGGAAAAGGACCTTATCTGAGAGCAATATCTTTTGTTCGATTTCCAGAAAATAAAGGATTAGAACAAATAGAAATATCAAAAGATTTAAAAGAAGAAACGAATTCGGGTATTCTTCGTTTTTCAGAAGAGTCTAACACTTTTAAAGATGGCGATTTTATCATTTTCAAAGAAGAAAAAGAAGATGATTTAATTTCAAAAATAAAGACAAGCGTAGAAGAAGTCTTTAATAAAATCTTCCCTAAAAACACATCTAATCAGATTAATTTTACAGAACAAACACATCTCGACAAAAAAGTCACAAATCAGCTACAAGACAATCACTTTGTACATACTAATCAAACTAATCAAAAGGAGAAAAAAGAAGGAATGACAGAAGACGAAAAAAAAGCCCAAGAAAAAAGAGACAAAGAATTTCAAGATTTGTTGAGATTTAAAGAAGATGCTTTGAAAAGAGAAAAAACAAACAAAGCAAAAGAAGTTACAGAAAAGTTAAAAAAACTTTCTGATGCTGGGAAAGTGCCAAACGCAGAAATCACAAAATTTAGTGATTATATAATGTCTATGAATAATGACAATGTTATCAAGTTTTCTGATTCAACAGAAGAAAAACCAACAGACTTTATATTTAAGTTTTTTGAAGGAATTCCAGAAGGAACTTTCAACTCTGTAACAAAAGAAGCAAAATACACAGAAAAAAATGCAAAAACAAAAAAGCCAAATGTTTTGAAATTTTCAGAAAATGGAGAAGTATCTTTAGATGAAGAAGCTGCTATACAAGAAATAATGAAATATGCAGAAGAAAACAAGATTGAGTTTGAAGAAGCATACACAGAGTATATAAAAAAATTGGAGGTATAATGTTTTATAAAGTTGCATCAGAGACAGTAATTGCACAACAAGATATATCAGAAAGTATTTTTTTTACAGTTGATGGAAAAATAGCGACAAATGATACGCAAGTTTTTGGCGTGTCAGAGTACGGAGGAACAAAAGATTTTGCAACAGATGCGATTTACATGGGAATAGTGGAAGTTTTAGTTGAAGACGGAGAAGAAATTTTGGTTGGAGATAGAATATCCACATCATTAAATGGAAAAGCAAAAAAGAATAACGCCGATGGAAAATTTCTTGCTCGTACAGGTGGTCAAGCACCTTGCAAAATAGAAGTAGTATTAAGATAGGAGAAAAAAATGCCAATTAATCCATTTATAAAAAATTTAAATGCAGGGATTGTTCCTTTACTAACAAAACTTGCATACGCGAATAAGCTTAGAGATTACGTAGGCTTTAAACTATTTCCAATAATAACACATCCAGTTTCAATGGGACAAATAGCAAAATTTAGAGAAATGCTTGAATATTCTGACTCAAGAAGAGCACCTGGGTCAAATACAAAAAGAGTATCATTAGATAAAGCAGATTTTAAGAATTTCTTCATAGAAGAGTTTGCGCGTGAAATGGGAATTGATGACTCTATTATAGAAGAAGCTTTAGAACCAATTAAAACATTAAAATTAGAAGAGCAAGCATTACTATCGACTTTAAGAAATTTACTTGCTATCGAGATGGAAGTAAAACAAGCCAACCTTGCCACAAATCCAAACAATTTTCCAAACAAAACTGAACTTATTGGTACATCAAAATTTGATAGCCCAGATTCAGACCCACAAAAAATCATTGATGAAGCAAAAGAATGTATAGCAGATGAAACAGGTGTTGATCCTTTAACCGATATTACAATGGTTGTTTCTGGAAAAGCTTACAGAGCATTAAAAGATCATCCAAAACTCAAAGAAGCATTAAGTTCGCAAAGAACAAAAGTTTTATCAAAAAAAGACTTAATAGAAATATTAGAAGTAAAAGATATTGTTGTTGGTAGAGCGGTGAAACGTGTTAGTGGAGAAAGAACTGTGATTTGGGGTAAAAATATAACTTTGGCGTATGTTCCAGACAAAATTGAATCACTAAAAGAACCTTCGTTTGGTGTTACTGTTAGAAAACAAAGTTTCCCTAAAGTAGAAAGATACAGAGATGAACCTTCAATATCGTGGATGTACAGATATAGAGACGCGTTAGAGTCATTAGTTATTGATGGAAAATCTGGTTATCTTATTGAAAATGCAGTTTCATAATTTAAGGAGAGTAGTATGGCTGAAGAAAAGAAGAAAGAAAAAATTATCTATATTGTAAAAGAATCAATCACAGTAAACAATATTAAACACAAAAAAGGTAAAACAATCACAGACGAGGTCTTATCTGAAAAAGAAATTGAATACTTATTAAAGAATAAAAAAATTGTTTTAAAAGAAACGAGCAAGCAAGGACAATAACATGAGTGACACAAGTCTTACAAAAGAAGAAATACACGAACTCGAAGAGTATGTTAATACAACGAAAAAGAAACCAATCTCTCAAAAATTAGATTTTTTCTTCAATAAAATGATACCTAAAAAATTAATGGTCTGGATTATTGCGACTGTTTTAATTTTTCTTGGAAGACTCGATGGTTCTTGGTGGGGAATCATTACTTGCGTTTATTTAGGAACAAATGCAATAACAAAATTTTCACCTTTAATTAATAATTTTTTAGGGAAAAACGGAGGTAGTGAAATTCAATGAATATATTTAAAGGACTTTTTGATAAAAAACAACAACAAATTGATAAAACAAATGAAGTATTAAAGAACACAGAAAAGGAGGAGAAAGCAAATGAAAAAACTGCTACTGATATTGACGCTAAGTTTAATAGTCTTTAATTTTGGTCTTACCTGTCAAGAAAAACAAGAGAATCAAACTCAAAAAAAACCGTGGTGGCAAAAGACTACCACAAAAAAAACATGGTGGCAAATGAATGAGTTTGAGAAGTTCTGCAAATATCAAGAAGCAAAAAGCATTGCCAAAGGATATAGAACTCTCTATCAAACAGCAAGAAAAATATCGCTTAAAAGAGCAGAGCAATTAAAAAGCAATGTTACTTTTTTAGAAACTCAAAAAGAATGGCGACCACGTTGGGGATTTGGTGTTGGTGCTAATTTTTTAATAGATAGTAAATTATATTTAGATGCAAATGCCTCTCTCAAATTCTATTATTTTCCTATAAAAAACATATTTTTATCACCTGAAATCAATTTAAAATTTTATCCTGATTGGGGTGCTGGTGCTGGTTTTACAGTAGGATTTATATTTGGTGGAGAGAAAAAAACAGGAGTTTTTTAATGAATAATTTATGGCACAGATTGAGTAAAATATTAATTGGTGTTAGCTCAATCATCAAAAAAAATAGTAACTCAAACACAACTGAGTTAGCAAAACAAAAAATCGATGAAGCTCAAGAACTACTTGAAAAACAGTATATTGAGGAGGAGTATGACAAATGATAAGAGATGATTTATCTATCATAATTGAAAGAAATAAAAAGAGTTATGATTATAAGTACAATTCTAAAAGGAATGACTTAGCGAATAACTCAAAAAACAATTCTTTAGACACTTTAATTTTATACCAAAATGGGAAAGAAGTTTTTAGACATAAAAGAATGCAAACCGTATCTAACTACAACTTGTTTGACTCTTACGATGATACAATAGCACCAGGCAAATTCAAGATGAAACACTTTGTTGAAAAAAGAGCGTATACTGAAGATATTCACGGAATTTTCGACTGTTATGACATTGAAGGACAATACATCAAAGAAGACAGTACGCAAATAGATGATGGCATTAGAAAAGGAAGATACCTTGGACATAGTGACGAACACAAAGGTAAAGCAGTAGGATGTTGTTATTCTGCGGGGTGTATAATGTTTTTAGGACCAGAAAATCTTGTAGCATACAACAAAAAAGTGAGAGAACTTGGTGTAAAGGATGGGGATGTAATTTGTGGTGAGATAAGAGAGGTCTAAAATAAAATGGGATATTGTACAATTGAGGATTTAAACAACTTTGTAAAAAAAGATTTTTTGATAAATAAAGCACGTAGAGATGAAGATGTTGCAGAAGAATATATTGAAAGAATACAAAAAAGTATAGAAGATGCTACAGTGGAAATTGATGGCTATCTTTCTTCAAAATATCAGATACCACTACAAGTTGTACCTGGACATATTAAAAACAAATGTGCTGATATTGCTATCTACTATATTGTTAGTGCTAGTGGAATTGCTAAAGATTCAGAAGAATATAGTTTTATAGAAAAATATAATAAAGCAATTAAATATCTTGAGACCGTTAGAGATAGTGAAAAAGACATTTTGAATATTAATAATACAGGTGAACAAAAACCAATTGTACAATCAAGCCCTTTTTTAAAAAATATCGAAAACAAAGATTTTAATAAGAAATTCTGGAAAGGTTTTTAATTGGGAACTGCAAAAAAGATTTTGGGAATAGATGAATTAAAAAAGTTTATTGGTGTTTTAGAAGAAAACATGTCAGCAGATGCACGAAAAAAAGTTTTAAAAAAAATTGGGAGTAGAATCACAAACGAAGTAATACCTGACTATTTTCAAGAGAAAAAAGGACCTAATGGTGAAAAATGGGCTGATTTAAAAGACCCATACAAAGGACAAAAAATTAAGAAAAAAGGTACTACTGATATTCTTGTTAGTGAGGGAAAACTTCTAAGAAGTGTTGGATACAAAGAAAATGAAAATCAAGTAGTTGTTGGCGCTGGTGATGCTTCAGATGTTCCTTATGCTAGATCTCATAATAATGGTTATAAAGAAAGAAATTTGGAGGCAAGACAATTTATTGGCATTGGAGAAGAAGAGCAACAACGAATTGATGAAGAAATATATGATTGGTGGGGAAGAGTTATTAAATGAAAAACATGTTTAAAGAATATTTAAAAATGATGTTATCTAAAATAATAGGGACTGAAAAAATAAAAGTATTCTACTCTGTAAAAGATGAAGCAACGTATAAATCACCGCCATATATATCAATTCTATCAAAAAAAGCAATTCCAAAAAAAACTTTTCTAAAAGAACGCAAAGAAAATCAAACAATTTATTTAAAAACTTATGAAATTGTACAACCTATAAGACTTGTGATTGCAAGCACAAAAGAAGAAGATGTAGAAAATTGGACGGAAGATTTTTTTTCAGAAATCGAGAGTAAACATATTTTTACAATTAATAATATACAACAGTATGTAGAGATTGAAATTGTATCTCTTGAGTATTCTGACAACAAAAGTTCTCTATCTGTTGCAAGTGCTGCAATAGACATAAACTTTATCTATGGAACTTATAAAAATAAAGAAGTACCAAAAATACAAAAAATTGAAATTAAAAGTATTTCAATTGAGGAGAGATTAAATGGAAGTAACAATGAATGAAAAACAAGAAACTGACATTCTTGAAGAAACAAACAATAATACAGAGGAAGCAAAGAGTATTGAAGAATCCCAATATTTCGACTTAGAAAAGTTGATAGAAGAAAAAACAAAAAATAAAACAGAAGTTTTTATTTTGCATCAATTCTTTTTGAGAGAAAATTGGCTGAAAGGTAAAAAAGTTACAAGATCAGAATTTGAAGCGAAATATTCTCTTTATTCTTCAAAGTATTTAGGTAAAAAAGAAATCATAAAAACGAATTGGAGTAGTGAATAATGACTATTGATGTTCAAGAAATCATCATTGATGGAGTTTCTGGGCAAGTTCCAACGAAAGCAGAAAAATATATCTTTGTTGGTACGTGTTCCAAAGGCATAGAAAATAAAATTTATACTTTTGGGAAAAACTCAGACTATAAAAAAGAACTTGGCGAAGGTAGATTAACAGATAAAATCAAAGACTTTTTCTCTGTATTACAGGAGGAAGCAATTGTAATTGCAATACCTTCTGAAAAAGACATTGCAGGAGAAATCAGAGAAATTATTTTTGAAGGTACAGGAAAAGCAACATATACAGTAACAGGAAATAGTCTTTGTGACACAGATATTGTTATTCAAATTTTATCTGGTGGTGCATTAAATGAAGCAACGGCAAAAATATCAATTGATGGAGGAGATAATTGGATGTCTCCATTCACAATGCCCGTTGATGGAAAAGTAAATGTAGAGATAGCAGGAATCGTAGTGACATTTGCCAACTTCACAACTCCATCTCAAAGTTTTGTAACTGGCGATAGATATTTTTTAAAAACAATATCACCAAAGAGTGGTATTACAGCATTGATAGAAGCTATTGAAGTTGGTCTTGAATTATATACACCTCGTTACGTATATGTATGTCAAGATACTGATTCGCTTCATTGGGTTACTTTTGGTATGAAAGCAGATGAACTTTTTAGTTTGCATAAACCAACATATTTTATAACAGATACTCGAGAAAAAATAGAAGCAATAAAGCGAAATGGTACTATTACAATCAGTACAAAAATAATAACAGGATTGTCAAAAACAGATGATTTTGTTGAAGGTTGCAGTGTTACAGGTGATGGAATTCCTACAAACACGATTATTACAAAAATATTAAGTCCAACATCTGTTGAAATAAACAACAATGCAACAAAGACACAAACAATTAGTTTACTTATAAAAGAAGACATTTCAAACTATGTAAATAGTCTCGTAAAAGAAAGACAATCTTTTAGTCATAGATTTGTGGCTGTTTGTGCTGGGTATGGTGAAGTTATAGAAAAAACAGGAATTTCTCAAGTTAGAAATTACTCGGGTGTGATGGCTGGCACTATTGCATCTGCTCGAGTTAATGAGTCAATAGGAAAAGTTAAAAAGTTTCCAATAAGCAATGTTAAACTTCCTCAGGGCTGGACAAATACACATTCAACAATTTTAAACGATGCTGGTTTTGTAGTACTTAGAAGACTCGAAGGGCTTAACTCATTGTATTTTGCGAGAGGTAATACTTTAGCAGAAGATACATCTGACTACAAATATATAGAAATTGTAGACACCGTTTTTAAAGCAATTCGACTTGGAAGAGTTGGTGCTTTAAAAGATTTACAGTCTGAAGGAGACTCTGCAGGTATCACAAATGCACATGCAGAAATTATTACTGCAATATCAACAATGACATCCGCAAGTCCAAAAGAATTAGATTCTTTTGAAGTAATAATACCACCAAACCAAGATATTGTGAATAATGGATTAGTTTTTAATTTGGTACTTTATGGAATACCTATAATAAAAAATATGAAACTCAATTTCATGTTCAAATACGCCAACCCTTTTGAGGAATAAGGAGATTTAAAAGTTGATAAATGGAAAAGTATTCTCACACGAAGATATTTCAGTAGTTTGTAATAAAATGGGTTTTATCTTTGGAGTAAAAAAGATTGATTTTTCTCACAAAAAACCAAGTAAAGCAGTTTACGCTTTAGGTAGTGCAAAAGCTATCGCATATGTAAGAGGTAAATTCGAAGGCAATGGTTCTTTAGAAATCCTTTTAGAAACTTGGACACAGGTTACTGCTGCATCAAAAGTTGAAGATGGGTTATATAAAATGAAACCTCAAGCAACAAATATTGTTGTTAGTTTTGCAAACGATGAAGAACCGCCGATTGGCTTTATGCTTATGCAAATTGCTTTTGATGGTTTTAGTTTTGGTTCTACAGATGACGGAGAACAAACAATAAAATTGGATTTTAATATACTTGGTGGAGTAAAAGATGTAACAGCAAGCGGACTACATGATCCTGCTGGGATGTTATAAGAAAGGGAATAAATGTTTCACGAAAAAAAAATAAAAGAATTAAAAAATAAAATTGAAAGTTTACCAAATAACAAAAAAGCACAAGCAGAAAGAGTCATTCTTTCAATCGAAAGCATTAAAGAATTAATTAATGAAACAACGTTCAACAATACAAATAAAACAGAATGCTTGAAACATTTAAATGAAGCATCTGATTTTTTTATAAGAAGTTTATAAGAAAGGGAAAATATGAATAAAAACAAAGAAATACCACAAATCGTAATAGACGCAAAAAATAGAGGAAGAAAAATTATAAAATTGTCTAATAGACTTGGTGATTTTTATTTTGCTAAACTCACCAAACCAGAAGTAAGAAGAGTTATATCTTCTGCTGGAAATAGTAGAGAGAAATTCTCCGCTTTGATGAAAAATCAAATAAAAAAATCTATCATTTATCCAAAAGTAGAAGAATTTGAAACTTTATTAAAAAACAAACCAGGTCTTTTCGCTCCTATGTACTCTGAAATTTTGGACAAGACTGGAATTTCTGAAAAGTTCACTGTTGAAGCAGTGAGTTTGACAGATGAAATTTTGCCAGAAATGGTAAAAGGACATATCGAAAACGGAATTGAAGTAGTGAAACTTTTCAATGAAAAAGAAACTTTCTATTTTGAAAAACTTCAAAGTGAAACAATTGAGACAACTCTTGATACAATGACTAAAGACAAAAAAGAATATGTTACTTTTGTTGAAAGTAACATAATGAAAAACATTATTATTTCAGACAAAGAAAACTTTGCGAAAATAACTGAAGATAGACCTGGTTTACCTTTTGCACTGTTCAACGAACTCATGGCAGAAACAGGACTTACAGACTCTTTTTTAGCAGAAGAGATATAGAACTAAGCACTCGTGAGGGTGCTTATTGGGCTATATCTCTAATTAACAACTCAATCGAAAAAAAACTAAAAACTTACAAAAAAGATTTTCAAGAAAGTTTGTTAAAAAAAATGAGGGTAAAAGTCAAAACTTTTATACCTCATTCCAATACTGAAAAAATGAAAATCGATGATCTGTGTCAAAAATATGTAGAAGCAGAAATGATAGAAGAAAACTGGTTTAATTTGATTGCTTTTGCAGTGAATAAGGGATTTAACGGAAACAATAACGATGCTTGATAAACTTTTTGGTGTTGGCGTAATAATAAATTTAATCGATAAATTCTCAAATCCAATGGAAAAAGTAGTCTCATCAGTGAACTCACTTGAGAGAGCGAACGAAACTATTTCAAAGTTTTCTCATGGACTCATTGGTGTAGGGACTGCTGGCATTATTGCAGGTGCAGGTTTTGTTTCTGCTGCTGGCAAGATGGAGGGTTATCTAAGTCAACTTGAAGTCATGCTTGGAGATACTGAGTTAGCTAAGCAAAGACTAAAAGAACTCGATACTTTTTCAGACATAGCACCATTTGACCTAGACAATGTTATTGAATTTGGCAACTCTTTACAAACTGTTGGCAGATACTCAATACAAATGATGACCGACTTAGGAGACTTAGCAGCTGGTGCAAGAAAACCTTTAGATCAAGTTGGAAATGCTATAAAAAAACTCAACTCTGGACAAAAAGGCGAAGCATTGATGATGTTTCAAGACTTGTTAGTCACAAAAGCAGATTGGAACAAAGCACTTGGGAAAGATGTTGCTGAGGCAACTGTTGAAGAAATGATGAACTCCATACATACTGTAATAAAAAATAAAAACTTTTCTGGTATGATGGAAAAGATGTCTAAAACCTTTGAAGGCTCAATGTCAAACCTTCGAGGTTCTGTATTGCGATTTGCATCTGTTTATGGAAAAGTATTTTTAGAACCGACAAAAACTGTTGTAAACTCAATAACTTCTATTTTGAATGCTTTAGCAAAGTGGGGAGACGCTCATCCTATACTTTCTTCTATTATAATGGGATTTCTTGGGACTGTCACTATATTGTTAGTCCCACTTGGATTATTATTACTATTATATACTAATATTTCAAAAATAAAGACTACTCTAATAACTAATGCAGGAATGTTAAAAAAATCTTTTTCAATGCTTACTACTTCTTTGTGGCAAAATGTAACTGCAACTGCTGCATTCCAAAACGCACAGATGGCAATGTGGACGGCTCAAGGTATGGGGATGGGTAAAATGTCATCGACGATATGGGGAATAAAAGCATTTTCTCAAACACTGTTGAAGCAAGCAATACCTGCAGTCCTACGATTTACTGCTGCATTATTAACAAATCCTCTTACATGGATTATTGTAGGTGTAGTAGCATTAGCTGCTGCAATATATTCACTCAATAAGCATTTTGATATTATAAAAGATAGTTGGAATAATCTTATTAATCCATTAAAAAACGAACTAAAAATACTAAAAAATACTTTCCTTGAGGCTTTTAGTCCTTTGAAAGATTTCTTTAAAAATATTTTTGGTGGGGCAACAGATAAATTTGACGACTTTGTGTATTGGGTAAGTTTTGGTTTTGGTTTCTTATTTGGAATAGTAACAGGATTTTGGATAATTGTTTTAACTAGTTGGTTAAAAGGAATAAATACTTTTATAGGTTCGTTTAAAAGTGCTTTCAAGAAATTTGGTGACGGAGATATAATAGGTGGATTAATAGATATTTTTTCAGCACCATACAAAACAATAGAAGTGACATTCAAATCACTCTTTGATAGAATTCCAAAATATGCAAAACCTTTATTTGTTTTATTTGGGCATTTATTTTTACCTATAATCGCTTTAAAAAATGCAGTTTTATCTTTTTTTGAATCAATACAAACTGGTATTGAAAAAATAAAAAAAGGAAATATTTTAGGTGGCATTTTTAATATAGCCTCATCTGGTATCAAGGCAGTTTTTTCTATTTTAGTAGAACCTTTTAAAATGTTTTATAGATTTGTAAAATCTATTTTTGATTGTCTACCAAAACCAATTCAAGATAAAATATTAGCAATAAGAAGTTTCTTTTTTAAAACAATTTTAAATATAAGAGATTTTTTCTTAAATATCCCAAGTTTTATAAAAAATGGTTTTGAAGCAATAATTCCAGTTATAGCCAAAATTATTGAAAAAATAATAAAAAAAGTATCACAAATAAAAAATTATTTATTTGATTTTTTTGGAGGGAAAATAAAATCTGCAATGGGAAGCGTTGACTCTCTATTAAAAAACATTTTTGGTAACAATCATATATCATTTAAATTTAATTTAAATGATATTAAAACTGGGATTAAATCAATTTGGAAAGTGATAACAGAAACATTCAAAATTGAAAATTTGATAGGTGGTTTAAAAGGTCTTGGAAATATTTTCATAGCACCAATTAACGGACTTATTGCAGGTCTTAATAGTATCAAAATTGATTTCCCTAAATGGCTTCCTGGCGTTGGTGGTCAAAGTTTCGGCTTCAACATAAAACCAATACCTGCGTTTGCAACAGGGGTAAGAAATTTTGGTGGTGGGCTTGCATTAGTTGGCGAAAAAGGACCAGAACTTTTACATTTATCAAAAGGCACAAATGTTTACACCAACAAAGAAACTAATCAAATTTTAAGTAAAAAAAACAATAACACAAATAACTCAAAAACAACCATAAATAAAAACACAAAAATTGAAGTAAATATAAAAGCGTCAGATTTAGACGACTTAAACTCAATAAAACGATTTCTAATGATGTTAGAAAAAGAAGGGAAAGAAATATATGCAATTTAAAAAAAATGAATATCCTATTTTATTAAAAGGAGAATCTGGAGAAAATGTAACTCTCCCTGGTATAATAACAGGCATTTCAGTTGGAGGGAAAATACTCTATGAGAGACACGAAAAAGAAAGCTCTCATCAAAACAAAGCTGCGATAGTTTTGGGATTTGACCCCAAAACAGTAAAAATCAGTCTAAAACTAATAGACCAAGATTTTGCGTATGAGGAAGGTTCAACTACTTTTAGGAAAGGGAAAAAATTTATAAAAGGAGTAACGAATTTTACAACAAAAAAAGGAAAAACAGCATATCAACAATTAGAAGAATTAGAAAAACTTTTTGAGAAAGGAGATACTCCAGAGATTTGGACAATAGTATCAGAACACACAAAAGCAAGAAATATTTCTCAAACGATTTTCGCATCTTTTGACAGTCAAGAAGATGATGAGTATGATAATATCATCTACGTTGACTTGGAGTTTACTGAGTTTCAACCAGTAAAATATGAAAAATTCACTCAAGATGAATATCTGAAAGTGCAAGAAGAAAAGAAGAAAAAAGAATCTATCTCGAAAAATGGTTTTGTTGATGGAGATAATTTAGGATTAAAACAATATGGACTTGACAGAAACAGCTTGACGGATGGGAACTAAATGAACGTAAGAAGAGTAAAATCAAAATTATTATTAAATAACAAAGAAATTAGTCAAGGGTTTAATTTTGTAGTAATAAAATCAATCAATGTTATAGAAGATACTGCTTACATAGAAATACAAAAGCCTTATTCTAAAACAAATAAACTCGTTTTAAATAAGAAAGATAAAATAAAAATAATGATGAGTACCAATGAAACATTGACTTTGATTTTTGAAGGTGAAATTGACAATATACAAGAAACAAACAATTTCTACAAAATCAATTGTTATAATAATGTTTTGTTGGAAAACACTCTTTTTACAACATTTGAAAACTTGCAAGCATCACAGATATTCACAAATATTTGTGATGTCAACTATCAAGCAACAGATACACTACTTGAGAGTTTTATTGCAGAAGGCACAAAAAAGAAATCTTTGTATAACCTAATATACACAATAAAAGAGATTTTGAAAACGCCTTTTTATTTTTACAATGAAAATAACATTGTTGTTATAAAAAATCAATTAGATGGAAATGTACATCTAATTGATGATGTAATAAGAAAAGTTAATTTGGACAAACTTACTATATTTCCAATAAAAGAAATTCGGTTAGGTGATTCAGTTGTATATAACAACACTAATTACAAAGTTGTTGGCATTCAATATACTCAAAGAGAGATGGTTTTAACAGTTGGATAATAACATTTTATATAATGCGATAAGAAATATAATCGAGAAGTTTTATAAGTTTCCCATTTCTGCAAAAGTAATAAAAAATTACACAGAAAACGGAAAATACTATATCGATTGTCAAGAAGTTGGACTTGATAATTCTGTTATAAAAAATATTTACCCAAAAGTCAGAATACCAAAAATTTGGGGTAGTACTACTGGTGGAGTTTTTTGTAATCCGTCAGTAGGGACAGAAGTAATCATTGGTTTTAGAAATGGCAATAAAAATTTTCCATATATCCAAAACGTAATGGGCAGTGAGTTTGATACAGAGAGAGCAGAAAACGAGTTAATCATTATTCAAAATCAAACAGTATTAAAAGTTAAAGACCAAAAAGTAGTAATTAAAATTGGTGAAACTTCAAGTTTTGAGATAACAAATAACTCTATAAAACTTGGTGGTGACGAAGCAGTAGAACCAATACTTAAAGGAAATAAAACAAAAATAGAGTTAGAAAAAATAAAACTTGCTTTAGATATTTTACAAAAGACGTTCATTAGTTGGACTCCTTCACCACAAGACGGAGGGGCTGCATTAAAAGGAGCAATAACAGGATTTACTAGTTTACCTCTCCCAAATTTTTCTGAAATAAACTCTACTTATGGGAGTGTGAAATGATATTAGGTTCTGACATAAAAATTGATTTTGAAACAACCGAAATTCCTTTTAGTTTCAACGGTTTGGATACAGTAGAAAATGAAGAATGTGCATTACAAGACATAATAATAAGACTTTTGACACCAAAAGGTAGTTTATTCTATGATGAGTATTTTGGCTCAAGACTTCATGAGTTTATTCAAGAAGCAAAAACGAGAATTAATATATTAGATTTTGAAATTGAAATAAAAGAGACTATAAAACAAGACCCAAGAGTAGACAAAGAGTCTATTGAAATTGAAACATCTGACGATGAGGACGATTCTCTTGTAGCAAAAGTTAGTTTTTCTTTTATAAAAAAAAAAACAAAATACAATCTTGTTATAGAAACTTTAGAAGAATTACAGATAAGGTTAGACGATGGAACTTTTTAATAAAACGCAAGAAGAAATAAAAACAGAATTAATAACTGCATTCAAAAATAATGAATATATAAACCTAACAAATTATAACGTTGGTGGGGTGTTGCGAGGTATTTTTGAAGTAGTTGCTTTTTTCATTTGGCTTTTTTATGATTTACTAAACAAAATTTTCAAAAATGCTTTTGTTCAAACAGCTGAAGGCGATTGGCTCGATTTAAAATGTACAGAAGTTGGTATAACAAGAAAACAAGCAGTAAAAACAATAGGGCTTGTAAAATTTGCAAGAAACATAGCAAAAGATGAAAATATAAAAATAAAAAAAGGCACAATAGTTAAAACGAAAACCAATAGTAAAGGCAAAGAATTTGTTTTTTATACAACAGAAGAAAAGATTTTAGTTGCAAATCAAACAGAAGTATTCGTACCAGTGGCAGCTTCCTATGAAGGAAAAGATTACAATGTAGCAACTCATGCTATTTCGATTTTAAGTACAACCACACAAGGTATTGATTATATTGACAATTTCTCAGATTGGATAACAACTCCTGGAGAGGACAAAGAATGTGACGAAGATTTAAGAGCAAGATATTTTTTGCAATGGACTAGTCTTGCAAAAGACTCTGCAAGTCTATACAAAAGACTTGCTTTAGAGACTCAAGGAGTAACCGATGCTGTTATCATTTCAGAACCTAGAGGGAAAGGCACTTTTGATTTAATAATAAGAACTGTATCTGGAAGTCCTTCACAAGAAATAATTATTATCGTTTCAAATAAAATCAATGCAGTAAGAGAACCTGGAATTGAAATATCAGTTAAAGGACCTACAATTAAAAATATTTCTATAAATATACAATTGATTTTTTATAACAATGTTTTTAACTTTGCAGAAAAAGAAACTATTGCTTACGATGCAGTAATAGCATATTTCAATAAACTAAAAATATCTCAAGACTTCATACTTTCACAACTTGCAACAGAAATTTCAACAAGTCTAAAAGGGTTTTTAAAAGATATAAAAATAACATCTCCAACACAAAATGTGACAGCGACAAAATATGAAATTTTACAAATTTCTAATATTGTTTTTTCTTCAACAAAAGAGGAGGAAATCTAAGTGACATTCTATGAGTTTTATCAAAAATATCTAAAAATTCCTGTTATTTCAATATCAAAACTTTTTAATGCAATAATAAATGCAATATCGATATCTTTTGATAATCTCAAAGGAAATGCAATTTTAACAAGAAATAAATTCATTGCTTTAAAAACTGACGATTTACAAAACTTTCAAGTCGAGAGAGGAATAGAAAGACTTCCAAATGAAAGTGAGGAAACCTTCAAAAAAAGAGTAGTATGTGCATATACTTTTTACGCAAAAGAAACTTCAATAAAAAACATACAGTCTTTAGTTCTTTTAGTGACAAAAAAAACTTTTTCAATAAAAGATTGTCAAAAAGGTTTAAAACTTAATAAATCAAAATTAAATAATAGTAGTTTGGCAATCCCAAAATATGAAATGATTATCGAATTTACAGAATATCTGACAATAAAAGAAAAACAAGCGATACAAGAACTACTTCAAACTTTTTTACCAATATACATTAATTTTTTTATCGTGGAGAAAGTGTGATAAAACAAAACTTTTATATAGACCAAACATTAGAGCATACGCATTTAAATAAACTTCAAACAGACATTGAAACAATTATTGAAGAGAATATCTCTTTTATAGTAAAGGATGGAATTGTATCAAAAGACATTCAACTTGTTGACAAAAAATTAAAAATCTCAAATTTTTTAGGTTACAAAAACGGCAAGAAACTTTCAATTACAAGTGATGAAATAGATATATCACCATTCACATCAACAGAAACAAAAGTTTTAAGTATTTTTGTTCTTCCAAAAGAAATATATTCAACTCCTATTGTTGATGGCAAAAATCAAACAATTTTATATAATAAAGAAGACTCTTATCAATTCAATATATTTTTTGAAACAACTCCACATGGATTAATCGACATAGGAACTCTTTTGTGTGATCTTTATATTACTGAGTCAAACATAGATAAAATAGATTTGTCAAGAGTGAGAAAAATACAATCTTTCGATAATTTTTTTGTAGGTAGTAAAATTCCTGAAACAAAATCGTTGGATGAAATAACTCGTGCTGGTACTTATTTTGGTTGGTATGATTCTATTGAAAGTAAACCAACGTTAAACTATATGACACAAAAAGCACCAGTGGCTTGGCAATTCAGATTATCCGTATTTTTAATAGAGAGCAGATTATATCAATTGTTCTATTCGTTCGCAGGAGAAATATTTTATAGATATACGGACAGCAATAATTTTTTTCTGAATTGGATAGATTATTCACCAAAAAATATGTTAAACAAAAACAACAATCTATCTGATTTATATAATATTTCAATAGCAAGAAATAATATATCTGTTTATTCAAGAGTAGAAACCGACAATAAAGATTTAACGACTCTTAATAGTGCGAAACTATATGCTGACAAAGGTATTTTTTTAACAGGCAATGATGATTTAAATACAATTAAAACTCCTGGAAATTATAGAGGTTATTCTAATAATACAACAACAAATCACTCTCCTGCTTTATATAACTTCTATTTGACTGTATATTACAATG